>Ga0310122_10001163_pt1 | contig 16854 bp, 14 predicted proteins | sample CB6_Bottom_1051__FD_203503 | JGI IMG/M metagenome (GOLD analysis project Ga0310122, IMG submission 203503) | Marine microbial communities from Western Arctic Ocean, Canada - CB6_Bottom_1051 | ecosystem: Environmental > Aquatic > Marine > Oceanic | place: Canada: Western Arctic Ocean | collected...
CTTTGGCCCGCGGCTCGGCAACCGGTTGCTTCGGAGTCAAATCGAATTGCCGTTTCTGCAAATCGGGCTTCGAAGGCTTGGCCAGCAGTCCTTCCTGATCCAACAACCACGTCAACGCAACGCTGCCAATCCCCAACGCATTCGACGCGAGAAAATGACGCCGCGGCATGCAAGACGTATTTTGATTCGAAGTGTTGTATCTCATTCGTCCAATTCTTCCTGAGCTTGCTTCAGCTTGTCCGCTTCGGCAAACAGTCGCGCGATCGCCAATTCGAAACCGGGTAACAACGGTGTTTGGTAAACTGATGACTCATCGATAGGGATTTCTGTTTGTGTCTGTTGCTCGTTGCGAACGACCGTCATCTGTCGTTCGAAGCGGTCGATAATCCAATATTCGCGAATCCCAAGTTCGGCGTATTCTCGACGTTTCGTCCGGTAGTCGCGTTCACGATTCGTGCGGCCTTCGGATACGAATTCGATCACGATTGAAGGCATGTCCTTACGTTCGTTAGGCATGCGTCCAAGCCCCGTCCAGACAACCCGGTCTGCGCGGCGCCGATTTTCGGAATAGGGAATCGTGTGTTCCGACACCGTGTAGTCACAGGCCGAGCCTTCCTGATGATTCTCCGAATAATTCCGCAACAACTGGCCTAACAAATCATTTGGACCACGTTCGCCAACAGATGGAGCAGGAACCACGATCAAGACTCCGTTAATCAACTCGTACTTGTAGAACTCATCCCAATCTTCGAGCGTATCGAATTCCTCTGGTGTCATCAGAGTGCCGTTCATTTCCGAGCCGATGATTAGGTGTTCGTGTGCGATGCTCATGATTAGATTTCCTCTGCGCGACCCCTTCACTCCACGTCAATCAACATACAAAAACGCGTTCGAGCTGAACAACATTTGACAGAGATTCGCCAAAGCCTGCGTTGCCGGTTCGAGGCTTTTGTCGTCTTTCTTTTTCTTGCTCTTCGCAGCGATGGCGGCGAAGTGTGTTGTTTGGTCTTTGAGAAATTGCGTGGCTTCGTTCAATTCCTCGGCGGCGGGAGTACGGCCGAACGAGAGCTTCCAGGCGTAGCTGATTTGTTTGGCAGGATCGTCGCCGACGTTGGTTTTGATGCGTCGGGCGAAGTGTTCGGACTGGCGGACGACGAAGTCGCTGTTCATCAGCATCAATGACTGCGGAGTCACCGTGGAATTCGTGCGTTTCTCGCAGTTGGGTTCCATTCGCGGCGCGTCGAATGTCGCGAGAACTCCCACCGGCCGGCTGCGGCGGACTTGCACGAAAACGCTACGCCGGAATTCCTCGCCCTTTAACGGAATCACCGCGCCGGGTCGTCCCGCGTTCAAGTTCTCCTTGCCGATGACGATCTGGCCGACTCGGTCGTGCATCACGGGCACTCCCGGGCCAAACGGCGTATCGTTCAGTTTTCCACTGACCGATAGAATGGCATCACGGATAGCTTCCGCTTCCAATCGGCGTAACGGCATGCCGCCCAGTAACCGATTGTCAGGATCGATCTCGTCGTGTTTCGGATCGCGACGCAGTTCTTGCCGGTAAACCGCCGAGGTCATGATCAGCTTGTGCAGCCGTTTCAAGTTCCATCCGTTGCTCATGAATTCGGCGGCCAGCCAGTTCAGCAATTCGGGATGCGTCGGCTTCTCGCCCAGCGCTCCGAAGTCACCGGGAGTCGGCACGATGCCGCGTCCGAAATGGTGCATCCAAATGCGATTGGCCAGGACTCGCGCGGTCAGCGGATGACGGCCGTTTGTTAACAAACGAGCATACGCCAACCGTCGTCCGGTCGTCGGCAAACCGGAATCGTTCTCGGGAATCGCATCTTTGGCGCCGTCGGATGTCAGAATCGTCAGACTGGCAGGCTTCAGTTGCTGTTTCGGCTGATCGTGATCGCCACGGTAAAACAGAAATGTCGCCGGCACTTGCCCCGACACTTCCGTCAACGCACGCACGAATTCTTCTATCGGTTTGGTGCCACGGACCTTGGCGGCCCGCGCGGCGATTTTCTTCAGATCGTCGGCCGCTTTACGGTCATACAAATACAGCGAACCCGCCGAAACGTTGACGCTGGGATGCTCTTTCAACAGTTTCTTCTGCTCGGCCGTCCGTTTCTTTTCAGGCGTATCGCGAGCCTTCTTGATCGGTTCACGAAGTTCCGCGGGTAACTTGGCCAATTCTTTCTCGAACGTTCGTTGAATGTATTCGGACTGTTTCTTTGAACGTTCCTGATCGATCTTCTTGGCTTCGGTTTCGATCTCGGCCGCCTTCTTTCGGTCGGCGTCGGAGTAGAGCGAAATTCGGCGGCCCGTCGGCGAGCGCCACTTTTTCCAATCATAAGCCGGCTCGAAGATCGCTCGAAACGCGTAATAGTCCGACTGTGGAATCGGGTCATAACGGTGATTGTGGCATTGTGAACATCCGACAGTCATTCCCAACAACGAACTGGAAACGATCTTGATCGTTTCGGCCATGACGTCGTTGCGAGCCAGATTGGCATCGGGAACTGACCCGGCTGTCGCATCGGGAGCCATCCGCAGGAAGCCGGTTGCGATCAGGTTGTCGGCCTGTTCGGCAGTCAGATTCTTGTAAGGCGGCGTCAGCATTTCGTCACCGGCGAGTTGCTCGCGGATGAACTGATCGAACGGCTTGTTGGCATTGAACGAGCGGATGACGTAGTCGCGATACTTGTATGCCCACGGGCGAACGGTGTCGTCTTCGGTATAGCCTTCCGAGTCAGCGTAGCCGGCCACATCGAGCCAATGACGTCCCCAGCGTTCACCGTAATGCGGCGATTCGAGCAACCGGTCAATCAAACGTCCGTAGGCATCCACGGATTCATCAGCAAGAAACTCTTCGACCTCTTCCGGAGTCGGCGGCAACCCGATCAAATCCAAAGTCGCCCGCCGCAACAACGTTAGCCGGTCGGCCGCGAGTGAAAACGAAAGTCCCTTCTGTTCCAAACGAGCCAACACGAATGCGTCGATCGCGGAACGCAACTTTTGGGGCTGCTGCACCGCCGGCAAATTCGGACGTCGAATTGGTTGGAACGACCAAAACTGCCGGTCCTCCTCGGTGATTAGAAATCCGCCCTTGATCACATCAGGCTCCGGTCGAGCGGTGTTGGCTCCCAAATCGATCCACCGAGCGATCACGGCGATTTCGTCTTTCGAGGGCTTTTTCGAAATGTCGTCGCCGGGAGGCATCTCGCCATCACGCACGCGCTGCAACAACAGGCTTTCGACCGAGTTACTCGGCACGATCGCCGCACCGGATTCTCCACCTTTGCTCATGAACCGCCGCAGCCGCAAATCCAATCCGCCGGCCAGTTCGTCTCCCTCGCCATGACACTGAAAGCAATGCGCCTTCAGAATCGGCCGGACGTGCTTTTCGAAAGTCAACGCGGCACCATCGGCGGCGATTGCCGACACGGTCATCGCGCAGCAAAGCAAAGTCCCAAGAACAAAACTCGCTCTCTTCACGGAATCCCCTTTTTTGGGAAGTCGAAACACAAACGACACATTCATGTTCGCTGATGCGAGTGGTTCTTGCAATCGATGATTGTCACTGGAACAAACGGCAATCGCGGTTAGCCATGTCACCGATCTGACGGCTCGCGCATTGTTGTCAGCAATTCGAACACGCCATCGTCCGCCCACTTCGTGGTCCCGCTCGGCTCGCGGGACCTACTGAGCGTTGTCGCACCAAGGACTGGTGACTTGCCGGAATCGAGCTATTCGGCCACGGCTTCTTCTTCGACGTCTTCTTCGACCGGCATTTCGGTGAAGGCCTCTTTTACCGGCTGCATGAAATACAGCCGCTTTTTCTTGGCTCGCAGAGTTTCCAACTTCGCCTCGGCTTCTTTCTGCTGTTTGTAGGGGAAGCGGGCTTCTTCCTTCATGCTGCCGGTAAAGATCACCCACACCAAACGCTTTTTTTCGATCGGTTTTAATTTGGTGCGTTTCTTCGCTTTCTTGCGAGTGGCCTTTTTCTTAGTGGTTTTCTTCTTTTTTGTGCCCTTCGCTTCCTCGGCTTCCGCCGCTTCGGCCTGTTTGCGTAACTCAAGACGGCTGGGAGTTTTACGTGCCATTTCTGTGTCTTTCCCTGATCGGCTTCAAAAACCGCGAGCCCGGTCGTGACCAACCTTCGGTCGGTGCCCGCTCGCGGCTAAACGAACAATTGCACCCTAAAGGCATACTTGGTCGGCGTAGGATAGCAATTCCACAGGTGAGTGGCCACCATGACAACGACCGATTGTGGCCGACAATAAACTCTTCCGATGGGAGAACGCAACAATGCCGAAACTGAAATACGCACGTCCGGAAGAAATTGGACTCGACGGAGCACGCCTCAACGACGCTTACAACTTGTTACGCAAGTGGACGACCGGGCCCGACGCTCCCGTGCCGGGCGGAGCGATCCTGGTCGGCCGGCGTGGGCGAATCGTGAAACCACAATTCTTCGGAAAGCAGGGACCCGAACCGAATGCCGAGCCGATTCGCGCCGACGGCATGTTCTTGCTGGCGTCGATTTCCAAGCCGCTCACGTATCTCGGAGCCATGAAACTGGTCGAACGCGGGCTGTTGAATCTCTCGGATCCCGTCACGCGGTATATCCCTGATTTTGCCGCGAATCACAAGGAAGACACGCTGGTTCAGCATCTGTTTACGCACACATCCGGCATGCCTGACATGGTGCCCAACAATGTCGAACTGCGGCGGCAACACGCTCCGTTGAAGAAGTTCATCGAAGGAGCCATCGCCGCGCAGCCGCTATTTCCACCCGGCACGGATTACAGCTATCAGAGTATGGGAACATTGACGGTCGCGGAGATTATTCAGCGAATATCGGGCTTGACGATCCGTGACTACCTGCAACGCGAAGTCTTCGACCCGTTAGGCATGTCGTCGACAGCTTTGGGATCACGAGGCCTCGACCGCAAGCGGCTGATTCGCGTGCAAACTCCCGATTACCAAGCCAAATCGGATTTCGGTTGGAACGGCAAGTATTGGCAGGAATTCGGCGCTCCGTGGGGTGGAGTATTCTGCGCGCCCGATGACTTAGCCATCGTCTGCCAAATGATGCTCAACGGCGGCGCGGTCGACGGCGTGCGTCTTTTGTCTGCGGCAACCATCGAGGCCATGCGCACGAACCGATTGGTCGATCAGCCCGACCTCCCCGAACCAATCCGCCGGGCGAGACCGTGGGGACTCGGATGGCGGCTGAACCACCGAGGAACATCCGGCAGTTGGGGTGACTTGCTTGGTCCCAATACCTTCGGACACACTGGGGCCACCGGAACGATGTGCTGGATGGATCCGGACCGCGAAGGATTCTGTTTGCTGCTGACGACCGCGATCCGGTCAAGAGCCCCGTGGCGTTTGGTCAACTTGTCCAATATCGTTGCATCGGCGTTTCGGTAAACGGCTCAGATCAGCTAACTTGAGCACAACGGTAATCGATTGAAACGTTCGGAAGCTTAGCCAAGCTAATGCACAGCAGCCACCAATTCATGTTCGAAGTTATCTCTGAATCCACTGATGAATTTGCCGAATACGCGCGGGAACTTCTATTAACGCGGCGACTACGAGCATCAGAAAAGCTATCAAGTAGACGTTTTCCAAAATCCAATCCGACCAAACATCAAGAATTATGCCTGCAACTACCAATAATGGCAGTGCGCTGAGCCAATTGCTCAACCATTCGGTATGATTGCATTTTGGAGGAATCGTACGGCTGCAAATCCACATGAATGGAGTCATTCCGATCCACAGCCAAATCATGTACATGAACCGGATGTTTGGCGTCAGCCAATGATGCACGTATCCACCAGCAAGCATCCCGCCGACGATCGAACCGAACACGATGACAAAGCCAAGGATACCTAGCAAAAGTCGAGACATCATCAGCTCTACTTCGAATTGTGTGGAACCCAGAGTTTTCCAAAACATCGAGATTTGCCAGTCGATGCGATGGAAAGAGATTCGATCAAAATTGGGATGAGGCACAACGTTTGAAAACGTCCCGTAACAACGTCATCACAGATTGCGACTACGTTCACGATTGCGAAGAGTCCGAACACGAAACGACACAAAGGCATCCGAATTGCAGCATCGATTGCCGATTGAGATTGCTGCTGAAATTGAGCGTCGTATTCGGCGGTCCCAGGCCGAGCGGCGATGCGCGTTACGAATTCGGAATTCTCGCCCATCGCAACTCTCTCACAAGATCTCGTGAATCGGCTCGATTCCTTGGTCGACCATGTATTGCGGCACGCCGCTTTGATCGAATTCTCGGACGGAGGCGTAGTCGATGCCCACGTTCTTGTAGAGCGTGGCGAAGACTTCTTGGAATTTGACCGGACGTTTTTGAGCGTATTCACCCAGCCGGTTCGTGGCGCCGACGACTTGTCCGGTCTGCATGCCTCCGCCAGCCATCATGGCGCATGACACGCGCGGCCAGTGGTCTCGGCTGTTGTTCTTGTTAATCTTCGGTGTGCGGCCGAATTCTCCCCAGACGACGACCGAAACGTCTTGGTCGAGTCCCCGTTCGTGCAGATCGGTCACGAGTGCCGACAGGCCTTGGTCCAACAGCGGAAATTCTTCACGTGAGCGGGGAAAGTTCATGCCATCGCCTCCATGCCAGTCCCAACGACTGTAGTTCAACGAGACGAATCGTGCCCCTGCTTCGACCAACCGGCGGGCGATGCAGAAGTTTTCGATCATCTTCGGAGCACCGTCACGCTGAAACTTCTCGTTACTTTTGCCATAACGGGCGACGATCTTCGGGTCTTCTTGCGAAAGGTCCAAAGCGTCGGCCAGCGCTGACGTTGTCAGGATTCCCATGGCCTGCTTCGTATAGACATCCATGCTTTCCATAACTCCGCTGGCGTCAGTTTCGCGGCGGAAGTTGTCGAACGCCGAAATCAATCGACGCCGATCTCCCAGCCGATCGAGCGTGATACCGTGCAGAACCATGTTCTCGGCCGAGCTGCGTGCCTTTCGCCCAACCAAATTGAAAGGTGAATGCGCCACGCCCAAGAAGCCTCCCGTGCCGGATTGTCCCCATGTGCCGTTTCCCGTCTTGTACATCAATGCCACATTCGGTGGGACCGCCCTGTTCATCGGACCTTGCATCTTCGAGACCCATGATCCGGCAGCCGGCCAACCGCCGGGCGGCTTGCGACTACCGAATCGGCGTCCCGTCATGCACTGGTACGCATCGTGCCGTCCGTCGGCATCGCTGATCGAGCGGATGGGAATGAACTTATCCATCATCTGCGCCATGCGCGGAAACAACTCGCAGATTTCGATTCCTGGAACGTTGGTCGCAATCGGATCGAAGTCGCCGCGGATCTCGGCCGGAGCATTTGGTTTCGGGTCCCAGAGATCAATATGCGACGGACCGCCCGGCATGTAGATGTTGATGATCGCGCGATGCGAACTGCCAATTCCCTGAGCAGCCTCGGCTTCCATGGCCTGAGCCATCGAAATCCCGCCCAACGCCATGCCGCCGACTTTCAGAAAATTGCGCCGCGAATAACCGTCGCAAAATCTACCGCCGTTGTTTCCCGGTTTCCCATAGATTGTCAGCATTCACGAATCTCCAAGGTCGATGATAAGTTGGCAACGTCAATCGGTCGGGCTACCGCGTCGGCAACACTATAATTATCGGCATAAACGTTGACTGATATGATACGACCAAGCGTCGGTTAAGGTCAATCAACGAATCCTACGGACAATAATAGCTTGCGGTCCTACCGCAGCGAGAATCGGTTGCCGTTCTTTTTGCCAAGCGCGGCCGGATCCACTTCCAATTCTAACCGGGCCTTCAGCGTTGTGGCGTTGGCCGAGAATTCCAATTCAACCCCATGGAACCAATCGAGAACGGGAAACCGGTATCCGTCAGGTATGGAATTCACTTCGTACCGGCTTTGAGTTTCCCAGGCTGTTGAGCGCCATTCATCCAGCCCGTTTTCGTGTTGCTGCAAACGGTATTCTCCATCGAGCGGACACGTTAGTCGTGCGGCCAAGACGGTCTCAGCCGCCTTCAACGCATCGCTGGGTTTGACATTCAATTGTTCCGTCACACGATTCAGAAATTCGACGTTCGTCCCGGAAATCATGCGAGCATTGACATAACCGTGGGCGTGCATGAAGTCCGCTGTCTTCAATTTCGAAAGGTCGCCCACGCGGATTCGAATTTGCGCGGCGCGTTCGGCTTCCTCAAGGCGTATCTTCGGCGTGATTTTCTTTAGCAGGTCGAGCCTGGGGCCATGGACACGGAATTTGTTCCACTGTCGAATCCAATGCCCCGTGCGAAACGGCCAACCGGTTTTCTTCAGTTCGGCGTAGCCATCGGCATCGGGCTTTATTGTTCCCAAATTTTGGCTGAAAATGTGCAGCTTTGGTGTGGAACCAAGATAGAAAGGAGCCTGCGACAGCGGATCGACTGGCTTGACCTCTCCGGCAACAACATCGAATTCGGGTTCAAATTCATGGATTGCACCAAATACGTTGTACGGTTTGGTTTGGCCTAGCACGCCTTGCACCACCAAGACATCGCCATCGATTTTCGTAATCCGTTGCTTTGATGGTGGAGCCAAAAACAAAACGAGAAAACCTAAATTGCGAGTTAGGTAGGGAGTGATCTGGACGTCAAACACGACCCGTTCACGGCCGTTGGCGCCGGGCTGTCTTTGGATGGCGATCGTCGCGGGATCCATCCGTTGCCAAAGCCGCCGGTAGAATTGAGAGAACTTCATATAGGCCGCGAATTCCGATTGTGTGACGTGATCAACTTGAACATCAGGAATCGGCAACAAACTTCCTCGCGCCCCACGCTGACTGTCGAGAATTCTGTCGTCGTCAATGACGGTCCGGCTGCCATCCGGTCGCACGGCAAAGTTTGTCGGTACAAACCCTCCGTCGACCAGTTCGTCGACCGAATCGTGTGGCCGGCCTTCGGCCCGCGCTGCCAACCGGGCGACTTGAACGAGTTCGATTTCCGCGTCGGCCTGCATCCGCCGCGTCATTTCGACGCGATAATGAGGACTCACCAGCCGCCGGAAGAACGGGTCGGACAAATACATAAAGCATGTGTCGTTTCGGCTGAGCGGCATCAAGTTGCGGATATGCCGAAACTCTTTCAGCTTGCCGAGCGAGTTGTCTCCCGTACGCGTCCGTAGAAAATCGCGCATGATCGTTCGCGAATTCGTTACGAGGATATAGTTGCCGTCAACGGTCGTGAATGAGCGGACGCGGTTGTCGGACGTCGAAACCAATGTGACTTCATGTCCGTCAATGTGGATTGTTCCCGCTTTTGCATCCGAATTCTGATTCAGCGATTCGTCACGCAGCTTCTTCAATTGGTCTTCCAAAACTCGGCGTTCAACATTGCCTTTGGTTTCGAAGATCACGCCAACCGCCCCACCCTCGCTCAAAAACGTGTCGGCTCCGATGACGGCAATGTCGGAAACGATCGAATCGCCAAATACCACTGCCAACGTGGTTTCTTTCAACGCCAATTGACGTTCCAGGTGTTCTTGAACGCGAAAAGACTGCGCTTGTGTTTCGAGGACGTCACGGATTTGGCTGCTCCAAACTTCGATGTTTGACCGCATCCAGCGGAAGTTCGTGTAAGTACCGCAGCGAATGTAAAAGCAATCGGCCGGAACGCGCATGGCAATCGATTCGATGGCCACATCATCGGGAACGTTGGGAATGGTGACGGCCGGCGGAGTCACCGCCTTTGGCAGCGCCATCGTGGCGCGTTCGGTGCGTTGCGTGTCTTTCAGAAACGTGTCCCGCTGCATGGCTCCTCGAATCGACTGAGTGCCCAGAAACGTCCCAATGATCGCATCGTATTCATTGTAGGACGACCATCGATGCTTGAACTTTGGCACGTCGAATCCCATCCGGCGCGCGAGCATCGCGACCAAATAGTTGTCGACAACTTGCGGGAACTTGTGGTTGCGGGCGAAGTAGTCAACACGTTTCGCATAAAGATTCCACCACTCGGTCAACAGTTTGCGGTCTTTGTGGTTTTGTTTGATGGGAGTGATCGTCTTGTCGAACGTTTGCCCGTCGCGAGTTTTCAGGTGGATCCGCAACGGCTTTTCGTCTCGAAACAGAAAGTGGACAGTCAACGAACGAAACCTGCCGTTGCTGGAAAAAACCGGGTACACGATGCGTCCGTTGGTTTCGGTCAGCTCAAAATTCCTGACGTCAGCCAGGTATTGCGTTTCCGAATTCAAGCCGACGGAAAACGTGCCGACGCCCAGTGGCGAGCCGGCGATTGCTTGCGACTTGTCATCGGCCCGAACATCCGAGCCCGCCGAGAACGCGATTCCCAAGCTAACCAACAAGAACTTGACTGATCGTTTCATGTTTCCAGCTTCCCTTTGGCACAATTTTGAGCAAACGTGATCCGCCGATAATACCTCGTCACACCCAATCGCGTTGCAGCAAACCAAGGTTATTGTTTTGGGGGTAGGGGTACCACGTCTTGCCGTCCAGGCAAGGCGTGTCGCGCAGCGACTGGAAACGGTTCTTCGCCGCTGAAAGCAATTTCCGCATCGAATGCTCACCGGCCTGCTTGGCGAGGCTGAATTTTGGCTTCGATCGTGATAGAGCGGTTTCCGGCGGCTGCGCCGCACACCTTGCCGGAACGGCAAGATGTGGTACCCATTTGATTTCCGGTAACCAATTGTCGTACGTTGCGTGACCGTCATCGTGTTGTGCAACCGTCATCCCATAAGATCAGGCAGTCTTACTATGTGCATTCGATTCATTGCTTTGCGGATTGTCTTTGCGGCAACAATTCTGTTGTTGAACTTGGCGACAACCAATGTTGTTGCGCAATCAAAAACGGAATCAGTTCGACCGGCTGCCCGTGACGAATTGGTTAACGGGATTGAAGGCTCATTAATACTGACGGGAGATTCGATTCCGGATGACGCCGCCACCGCGTTCCTGAATTTTGCGAAGCGAGAAAAGTCTCGCGTTGTCGTCATCAGCGTCGTCGGCCGCAAGAATGATGAAGTGCTGAATCGGACGACACAATTGATGACTGTGTGGCAGCAGCGGCGTGGACTCAGCTTTCAGGTGTTCCGTATCAACGACAAGGAATCCGCGGATGCGGGTCCCGCCAAGGATGCCATCGATCAAGCGACAGCGGTTTGGTTGATGGCGGACGAATCGAAGCGAGCGACCGAAGTGCTTGCCGGATCGAAAATCGACAGCGCTTGCCGGCGTTTACTGCAACGCAACGGCGTCATCGGAACTTCGCGGCAACTCTCGCCATTGCTCGTTGACGCGAAATGGGACCTTATTAAACAAGATGCCCGTGCAAACTCGATTTTTGGATTTCTTCGCCGTACGGTCATCGAATTCGCATCCGACACGGACGAATCGGCGGACCAGTTGACGAACAAACTCGAACAGAATCCGAAATCGGTCGGTTTTCGGCTGAATCCTGGTGCGGCTTTGATCGTACGGGGCCGGCGCGTGTTTGCGGCCGGCGCAACGATCCAAGTGCGACTTGCCAAGTCAAAGGCGTGGCCCGACTACAAACTTGAACTCGAAGGACGTCGGCGGTTTGCCGATCTGACGGCGCTGCGGCGTTTTGCGGTCCAACGAACTCAGGCGTTGTTCCCACCCGCCGAACCCGGCAAGCCAATCGTCGGAACCGGCACGCTGATCATTGTGGGCGGCGGCGGGATGCCGAAAGGATTGATGAATCGGTTTATCGAGTTGGCGGGAGGCAAAGATGCATCGATCGTTGTCATTCCAATTTCCACTCCCGATCCATTGCCTGCCGATTCACGTCTTACCGGTTCGTTTCTGCGTGCCGGAGCGAAAAAAGTCACTGTGCTGCGCGGTCGCACGCCGAAATCCGTCAACGACGCCGCAAGCCTGAAGGCGCTACGCAGAGCGACCGGCATCTGGTTCGGCGGCGGACGGCAATGGCGGTTCATCGATGCGTACGAGGGCACCGAAGCCGCCAAGTTGATGCACGATGTTCTGCGACGCGGCGGAGTCATCGGCGGCAGCTCGGCCGGCGCATCGATTCAAGGCGAGTACATGGCTCGCGGCAACCCGCTGGGACCCCGAGACATTATGGCCGACGGATACGAACGCGGTTTGAACTTCTTGCCGGGTGTCGCCATCGACCAGCACTTCAGCCAGCGCAAGCGGCAGAAGGACCTCGCGTCACTCGTGGATCGGTACCAGCAATTGCTTGGAATTGGAATCGACGAATCGACGGCGATTGTCGTGACCGGACACACGGCCGAGGTTGTCGGACGCTACAGCGTTCATTTTTACGATCGAGGCAAACCGGTCGAAGAAGGCAAACCCGATCACGAATCCGTGCATCCCGGCGGGAAATACGATCTTGTTGATCGCAAGATTCTTGAACCAGGGAAACAGGTGAAAGTTGAGAAAAAGAAAGTGGAGAAAGATTCGAAATGAGCGGCGGCTGGCGCGCCGCGATTCGAGCGGATCATAATTTCCAGTTTGGATCGATGTGCGCCAATTCACTCAGGCTAGCGGGAAGCGTTAGCTTCCTGACTGAGTCGATTCGACATTCAATTCTGGGTTCCATGACAACATGCGGCGTGGGATGCGCGAAGACTCCCCATTCGAAAAGCCGTCCGTTTTAGCCGCGGAGCGGCGAAAGCGAGTAGCTTGGTAGCGTAAACCGTTAGGTTTTTTTCCTGGCCCCGATCAACGGTTTCCCGAATGTTGCATCTAAAGGGAGTGCCATTGGGCGTAAGCCCCAGGAAACAGATCGATTGATCGAATGCAGTCCCGAAGGCGTTTTTGCGGAGGATTACCGATCGAGGTAATCCAGCAGGCGGCGGTAGGTTTCGTGTTGCGTTTTCCAGCGGGCGACGCGTTTGCCTTGCGTGTTGGATTCCTTCGGAGTCAGTGGATGCACGATTCCTAATTGGGCGCCCGCGTCGAAGCCGCCCATGTGCACGATCGACGGCATGCTGTGAACTCCGGCACGGTCGTGTTTCGGCGTCATGTGGCAATCGATGCACTGTTGAAACAACGTCTTACGGCCTTCCGTGCCCCAGTCTTTGGATTGCGGCGGTTGGAAGATAATGCGGTACAACAGTTCGTTGTCGGGTTCCCGCTGCAAACCGCCGTAACGCAAATTGTCGAACAGCAGGCGTCGCTTCAGCGTGTATTCGCGGACGGTCACGCCGACTCCCGTGTTTGTATCTGGCTCGTCGGAACCGTCGACGTTGCGAAACAGTCGGTGCCGAATCGACTCGACAATCTTCGTGGGCGTCGGACGCAATCGATCGTCGAGTGTGACCAGGAACTGCACCAGCGCGACTTCGGTCCCAACGGGAATCTGCGGAGCGTCCTTCTTCAGCAGAATGAATCCGTCCTGAGCCGCCTGTCGCCAGTCGATGCCGGTCTTTTCCAGATTCTTCAAGTAAGCCGTCAATTGCCGCCGTCCTTCGGGAAACCGATAGAAGATGCGGAAGTACGATCGGCCGCGGTACGACCGCGAGTGCAGAGTGATAAACCGGTCATACAAATCTTCGTGCAGGTTCGGCTGGAAAAAATCGACCTCGACCCATTCGTCTGGTCGTGCCAGCAATCCTGCTGGCAGATAATCGACGGTTTCATCGATTTGGTTGCCGCTATCAAAGTGTCCTGACTCGATCGCGGCTGCGTAGGTGTCGGGCAGACTTGCGATCTCACGTTTTGACGGCGCGAGTGATGCGATGACCGATGCCAATTTTCGGCACAGGATGTCACGGCGACGGCGTGTTTCACGATCTCCGAAGCGTTGGATGTTCTGGCCGGTCAGAAAATCGTACGGAGCCCACAGGTCACGCAGCATCAGCGTGCGCCGCAGGGGATCATCGATCATTCGGTCTCCATCGTGCTTGATGAATTGATCGAGCAACGCGTCGAGCCGCTTGAAGACCGCCGGGCTGGACCAATACGTCGTCCCGCCCCAGCCGAAGAAGTCGATGTAGTCGCCGCCCTCGAAACGCCGAACGGGCCGGTCATCCGGGCTGTCCGGCAGATTGCTCTCACGGATGTAAAACGCCGCGAATAATCGGTTCCACAAATGTTGCCGGTCGGAATCGTACAGCGGCAACGGCGCGTTGCTCTTCAACGAACCGGCGCGTGGACCGTCGTGGAAATAAAAGCTGTCCGGTTCTGCCGCGCATGCCGTGGTAGTTCCCAGGGCGAGAAACAAGAAAGAGCAGGCCCAATTGCGCATTCGTTGCTTCCTTAATTCGTTGGGACACCGACCCATCGTCCGAGCTACGCTTCTCGCTCGTTGACCTTTTCCCAAACAAGCACTCTTGTGGGTTCTTTCTCCTGGCTGATCAACAGGCCGTGGACTTCCAGAAACCGGTTCCCTTCGACTTTATAGATATACCCACCGCGCCCTTTCAGTTTCTTTCCTTCATCGGGCCCCTTGATGAATTCGAATTTCGAGTACGTGAAGACTCGAACGGCGCCGCTGCGGCGCAGATCGATTTCGACGGCATGAGCTTGCTGAACTTTTCCATCGGCATCGAGATGAGTGACGCGTTCTTTCTTTCCACGAATCACTTTGATGACCGTGCCGATCTGTTTTCCCTTCCGGTCAAGGACCTTGCGAGTCCACTGGCCCTGGACACTCTTCAAATCGTCCTTCAGCGGATCGACGTCCGGTTTCGGCGGCTTGTCTTGCGCAACCAATGGTTGATTCTTCTGAACGTCGATAGCGCCGATCAGTACCGAATGTCCGATTAACCGTTCAGAACGATCACGCTGTGCGTGCGCAACCCATGGTTGATTCTTCTGAACGCCGATAGCGCAGATCGATACCGAATGTCCGGTTAACTGTTCAGAACGATCATGCTGTGCGTGCGCATGAAGTCCAGCAATCGAGCTGACAACGGCGAGACCAAAGATTATTGACAAAACTTTCGTTCGCATCGCGGAATCCTCCAAACATGCTGATCAGTACCACTGATAAGCATACTTGTGAAACTGCTCGAGTACACGTTTGCGCGTGTCGGATTCCGCATATTTCGCCAACCGAGCCTTCTCGCTTGCGAGTTTTTCAAGCATCAGACGATCGGCCCATTGAAAGGCCGTCCATCCTTGCTGTTCGCGCTGTTGGACGTGTTGTTTGCCACGTTCCAGTCGCTCGGCGAGTAGTGCTCGCAGACCTTCACGAATCGTTGCGTTCTCACAATCGAGCAATGGGATCAACGGAATGACGCCGTCGGGGTCAATGGGATGCACGCTGATCTGCACGCATGGAGCCGGGTCGCCGTTCAGAATGCGGCGTACGTTGTATTGCATCACGATCACGTCGACCGGCATCGCGGCGAACAGGTACACGGCGACAAACAGAGTCCACATTTGACGGCGAATCAGCCACACGAAATCGCGATCGGTCGCGATTTTTCGTAAAACCAATAGGAAGCCGACAATGACCGCTGAGATTCCCAGGAAACCGACGACCCGCATCCGCGTCATGCCGTTGAATCCGACATAGATCAGTAGCCGATGATAGACGGCCAGTGCGAGTAAAAGATTCTGAGCCGACCATATCCATGCCAAGCGTCGCAGACCAGGCTGTCGCGCGTCCTTCAACATTTTGGCGCGAAAGACAAGCGACAGCACCACCGTCGCCAATCCCAGGGCCACCGTCAGCCAAAACGCTCCTTCATGAGCGTATCCAGAATAGTGGTATCCTTCAGGAAATACGCGGAACCACAGCGTCTTGAATTCGAATACCAAATAGACAGCGAACAATGCGATGACTGTCAGCAACATATTGCGGAAGGGAGTGTACAGTTCCGCGGACGACTCGTCCTTTCGCGCCGTTTCGTCTCCGCGTTCACGGTACCGAGTTGTTCCGACCAGGCCGTCTTCCAACAATGGGCACAAGGCTCCCGTGGAAATCCAGATCACGGCGATCCAAAACAGCACCTCCGTCGGACGCGGGCCGTGCTTAACGAACCACTCCCGCAGCGCCGTCGATAACCACTCCATCCTGTCGCCGAAATACGACATCAGGTCGGGATTGGCCAAGATGAACAGGCTCCCGAAAGCCAGAAAGGCTCCCAACGGCAATGCGATGGCGAGGACGCTGAAACAGCCCGATTTGGAAGACGGCACTTTGGCGCTGCGTGTCGACTGCCAAACCTCGTTCAAACCCGCGTAGCCCGATGCGATGGTTTGTGCGGCGAAGACCATCGTCTCCAGGACAAACGGACGCAGGCCGGACAGAGTCATCGCAAAGGCGGCCAGCAACGCAAATCCCAACGCCGCTGGCAAAACCGATCCGTACCAAAGCAAGCGGACAGACAGCAGAATCAACATCACGGCGACAACAGTCAGATCACCGATCCGCGCCGGGTTGAATTTGCCAATGCAGAAAAGAATCGGAGCCACAACGAATAGCAACGACAGGCCCGCAAATCCATTTCCACGGTAAATGACAACGTCACACAAGACCGCAATTAGCAGCACAATCACGCGTTGTCGCGGTTGGAACTTCGGCGGCCCAGGTTCGTCGAATATCGGCGCGAGTGGTTCCGCGGGATGAGAGCCCGGAGTTTCATTCATTGGTCACTCATTAACGCAACGTGATGCGGTGAGTCAATACCGTCTCGGTCAAGGTTTCTTATGGCCAGTCGGCTAATGCGGATTATTCACGAGCCAATTCCGCATTACCGGAAGTTGTGTTGTGATAAAACGTCTTGCGACCATCGTATCCAAAACATCGCGCGGAATTGTAACCCGAAGCGTAAGCGAGGAACCACAGCGTTCGCCTCGCTAACGCCTTTTGAATTT
>Ga0310122_10001165_pt1 | contig 16829 bp, 14 predicted proteins | sample CB6_Bottom_1051__FD_203503 | JGI IMG/M metagenome (GOLD analysis project Ga0310122, IMG submission 203503) | Marine microbial communities from Western Arctic Ocean, Canada - CB6_Bottom_1051 | ecosystem: Environmental > Aquatic > Marine > Oceanic | place: Canada: Western Arctic Ocean | collected...
TCACGACGCTGCCTTCACCAGGCAGGAAACGGTCCCGAAGCACTGTGACGAACGAGGCTCGGGACGCAGCGTCGCCCTGCACCAACACATTGAGCACGCCGAGACCGGCTCGCCCGGTCACCGCGTAATCGAGGTGGTTCGTCTGGGCGGCCTCGCTGATCCGCGCCAAGGTGGAGGACACCTCTGCCGGCACGGTCACGATCTTGAGAATGGTCCCGTCCTGACCGGTGCCGAACACGCGCTTATCGTGGGCACGCCAGGCGTGGACCTCGTCGTCGCCGGTCAACACGACCGCGCGGCCGCCTTGCTGCTCGGCGAGAGTGACAGCCTGCGAGGCCTGCTGCTCGGCGACGGTCTCGACAGACTCGAAGCGCACCAGCATCCCGACCGGGGGCGCCGCCAGCTCGAGGGCGGTCGGCGTGGACGCCTGCGCGAGGAGGGCGGAGACATACGGACCACACTGCTCCGAGCCGGCAAGTGTGACCGCCACCGTCCGCGACGCGTCGGCCCGTGGGGCGAGCTTGAACGTGGCGTTCACGATGACGCCGAGGCTCCCGAACGAGCCCGTCAACAGTCTGGCGAGGTCGTAGCCGGCGACGTTCTTTACGACAATCCCGCCACTGTGGGCCATAACGCCGTCGGCCCGCGCCAGTGTCATCCCGATAATGAGATCTCGGGGCGCGCCGTGCCAATGCCGGTGCGGTCCACTGTCATTCGTGGCGACGATCCCGCCGATGGTCGCCGTGTCTGGGTCGGGGGGATCGAGAGCCAGCCACTGACGATGCTCGGCCAGCGCGGCGTTCACGACCGACAGCGTCGTCCCCGCCTGTACGGTGGCAGTCAAGTCTCCATGGCGATGCGCTTCGACCCCGCTCATCCGACGCATTGACAACAGCACGTCGATCGACGTTGGCGTGGCCCCCCAGCCGATCTTAGTGCCACCGCCGCGGACGATAACCGTCCGGCCGCTCTCCGTGGCCCAGGCGAGCATCCGGCTCACGGTCGCTGGCGTCTCGGGCTCGACCACCAGCCCGGGCACGACGCCGTCGACCGCATCCGTACCAATGCCAGAGCGCGCGACCGGCGCGCCCAGCCGCGCATTCAGGTCGGCCAGGGCCACGTCCGACGGTCCATTCGTCATCGTCGTCATTGTTCGCCGGAACCGCGAAGCGGCCGCGGGGCGTGCGCCGCCCCGTCCTACACCCGTGCCACCAACCCGGCCACTTCAGCCGGGTGAGCTCGATACGGACCCGGCACCTCGCCGCAGAGGCGCGGCGTGGGAAACAGCTTGTCCGGGTTGCACATTCCCTGCGGGTCGAATGCGACTCGCACCAGTTGCATGGTGGCCAAGTCGTCGTCGCTGAACATCTTTGGCATGTGGCACGCCTTGTCCGACCCGATACCGTGTTCTCCAGTCAATGACCCACCAACATCGAGACAGTACGACAGAATCTCCGATGCCACCTGCTCGGCCAGCTCGGCTTGGCCTTCCACGGCGGCGTCGTAGCAGACCAACGGATGCAGGTTGCCGTCGCCGGCATGGAACACGTTGCCGATGGTCAATCCCGAACGCTGTTCCAGTGCGCGAATCCGGCGAAGCACCTCGGGTAACGTGCTCCGAGGGATGACCCCGTCCTGGACGTAGTAGTTGGGCGACACCCGCCCCATGGCGGCAAACGCCGCTTTACGCCCCATCCAGATGCGCGCACGTTGCGCCTCGTCCTGGGCCACCTGCACACCCCACGCCTGGTTGTGCGCGCACACCGCCTCGATCTGTCGGAACAGCGTTTCCACTTCGCTCTGCGGGCCGTCGAGCTCGACGATGAGCACCGCTTCGGCATCGGGAAAGCCGGGCTGGACGGCGGCCTCGGCGGCCCTGATCGTGGTGCGGTCCATCATCTCGATGGCGGCCGGAATAATGCCTGCGGCGATGACGTCCGACACGGCGTTTCCGGCCGCGTCGGTGGAATCGAACGCAGCCAGCAGCGTCCGGACCGCCTGAGGGCGGCGCATCAGCCGAAGGGTCACCTTGGTGACCACCGCCAACGTGCCTTCGGACCCGACGACCACACCGAGCAGGTCGAGGCCCGGGCTGTCGAGCGCCGCGCCGCCCAAGTGGACCATACTGCCATCCGGTAACACCGCCTCGACCCCCAGCACGTGATGCACCGTAAATCCATACTTCAAGCAGTGCGCGCCGCCAGAATTCTCGGCGACGTTGCCGCCAATCGAGCAAATGATTTGGCTGGACGGGTCAGGGGCGTAGTAGTAGCCGTCCGATGCCACCCGTCGGGTCACGTCCAGGTTCACGACGCCGGGTTCGACCGTAATTCGCTGGTTGGGAATGTCGACATCGAGCACCCGATTCATCCGGGTCATGACCACCAACACACCGTCCGGATGCGGAAGCGCCCCGCCTGACAAGCCGGTGCCCTGACCACGCGCGACAAACGGCACCTTGTGTCGGTGGCACAAGCTGACGACCGCTTGCACCTGCTCGGCCGTCTCCGGCAGCACGGCGGCCGCCGGCCGAGACCGATGCGACATCAGCCCGTCCGACTCGTAGGTCAGGAGCTCGCTCTCGTCTCGTACCAATCCTTCGGTCCCGACGATGCGCTCGAGTTGCGACAGAAAATCAGAATCAATCATGTCGATCGACACGAGCCATCACGGCCTGCCGGTGTATTGGTCGATGACGTTCTCGATGGCGCGACGGCACACGCGGCAGAAACCGACCGGGTTGCGGGTAAACATGATGCAGTCGACCTCGGAACGGTACAGGCCGGTCGGCTCGTACGAGGCGCCTTCGAAAGCCCCGACTTTGCCCGCGTGCGGCATGCCGCCCAGCAGCGCCGTCTCTCGGTCCATCTGCTCGGTAAACAAGCGGTCCATCGCGCTCTCGGGGGCCCCGACTTCTCGTAGCCCGCGTCGCTCCTGCTGCGCCGCCACACTCCCGTTCTCGAACGCCTCTTTGTCCCACGGGGTGGGCAGCGGCGTGTCCGCGTCTATCAGGTCGCTCCACTTCACGCGTTGGGGATCGTGCAGGGCCGTCACGTTCGGCTCCCACGGCTCCACGTGATAGGCGGCGCCGGTTTCGTAGGCGACATCGGATGTGTAGTATTCGTCGGCCAGCCCGGCGAAATGGTGACCGAACTCGTGAACGAACACGTATTCGGCAAACCCGGTATCCGCCGCGGCGGTCGCCTGAAAGTTGAAAATCCCGCCGCCGCCATACTGCTCCTCGTTCACCAGTATTTCGATGAACTCATAGGGCGCCGCCGACGCCGCATCTCGGAGCGCTCGATTGTCGTAGGTCAGCAGGTACCGTTCTGAATCGAAGATGTTGTACTCGGCGGACAAGGGCGTCCGATGGAACTCGCCGGCTCTCGGACGGCTGACTCCCGATTCGGCTGACGGCAGGTCGAGCCCCCAGACGTTGAAGTCCCCTTTGCGACTGCGGAACGGCTCCTCCTCAAACAGAGCGTTGACCAGTCGTGTGGCGTCCGCATGAAATTTCGGGAGCTCGGCCTCGGTATATCCCTCCCCGATTACCAGCAGGTCCACCTTCTCCGAGGACGGGCCATTTTCGAACACGGTCCACACTTCGCCCGTCGGCTCGCGGTCGATCGCGTTCACGAACCTGGAATTGGGATCGATCACCGTGGACCAGATCTCGTGAAAACTGTTCTCCGCGTCGCGCACCTTCAGCACCACCTGCACCGGGGCGTTCGGCCACGGAAAGCGCAACGACTCGTGGAAACTCCGATAGAGGTCGCGCGCCTCGGCCGTGGTTTCCCACTCGCCATAGATCGACGCGAATCCGCGGGAGTACAGCACACGATTCGTGCGGCGATCGATCACTTCGAAACGATATTTCCCCAGGTTCAGGTCGTCTACGAGCCGCGTCCGGCTGCCACCCCAGGGCCCATCGGACACAATCTGATCGAGGGCGATGATCTCCTGGCCGAGACCACCCGAGTGGATGTAGTCCACGCGCATCGTCTTGTCCCGAAACGCGGCATCGAACCCCACGGGGGCCTGTCCGGTGGCGACCGCGCTGAACCCGAGAGCCATCGCGGCGATGCTCGGCGCGGCGACAACCCGCAAACGAGTGACGATCATGGCGATCATTCTAGTGCAGTGCCACAAGTTCGAAACACCACGCGGAGTGTCGACCTCGGACGGACGGTGCAGCATGGCGGCCCGGTTCTCCGGCAATCCGCTCTGCACGCGTTACAATTGACCTGCTGCTCGCCCTGGGCTCCTCTGGAGTCACCCATGCCCACCCCACTGGTTGCCCGTATCGTCGGCGCCGCGCTCGTCGCCATGCTGTCGACCTCAGCCCGGCTCACGTCGCAAACGCCCGAAGTGGAGCAGGGAGCCGCGCCCCCACCGCATGTGGCGCGGGGCAACGACGTCGAGGCCACCTACACGCCCTACGTCGAGCGGCTGCGCCGCTATCAGGCTCGACTCCGGCGACACCTCGACGCGGATGCTCCCGATCTGGCGGCCGGCTTGAAGAAAGACCCGCCCACGCCGATCGAGTATGGATACCTGATCGTGCCTCGTCTCTCTGTTGAACAACCGGTGTCGCCGGTCGCGCCCTGGTCAGCCGGATACAACTGGCCGTGGACGAGTCAGATGCTGGACACGAAACAGGCGGAGCTCGCTTCGGCCGAGCAGTCGCTCGACAGCGTTGAGACGCTGGATGAGACCGCGCGGCGGTCGGTCTACGAGCAGCTCGTTACCGGGTACGCGGGCCTCGAACAAGGGCAGCGACAAGTCGACCAACACCTGAAACACAACCGATTCTGGCAACAGGTCATCGCCGACGACCCCGAACGATTCGAGCGGCAGACCGTGTTGCACGACGCGGTGGTCGAGCGGCAACGTCTCAGAGTCACGCTCGAGGGCGGCGGCCTGACTCCGGAAGAAGCCACCGAGCACGTGCGTCGAATCGCCGAGCTTGGCACACAGGTCGAAGATGGGCAGCCTCCGCCGTTCCCGCCGAGCTTCGTTGAGATCGTGGAAAATTCCGCGTCACGGCGAGTGTTGCGCGTCCCCCTGTACACAGATATTCCCGACCCCGAGTTCGTGACCGGCGCGGTAGCCGCGATCCAGTCCGCCTGGAGCATCGACGTGGACAACGTGGCCTACCGGCTCGAGTTGGATCTCAGAACCGTGACGGCGGAAGATCTGTACGCGCCGGACCCACCGCCAACTCGAGGGGCCAAGGTCGATCTCAACCAGCACGTCCAGCGCTTTCCACCTGACGGCGGCGTCCTGACCACCGGCGCCAATCGGACCCACGCCATTCCCGGTCGATATGTTGTCGTCGGACCCGACACGATCTCGAACCGCGTGGTGGCGCACGAGTTCGGGCACATCCTCGGGTTCACGGACCGCTACCTCCGGGGCGCTCGTGATCTGGGACGCGCCGGCTTCGGCATCATCGAGATCATTCCAGACGGCCTCGATCTCATGGCGGCCCCGAGGTCAGGACTGGTCCGCGCCTCGCACTTCGACACACTCATCGAGGCCCTCAATGGCACGAGCCCCTGACCGACCGACGTGGGGATGTGGATCGCACGTCGGCTCCGGTCGTGTCTGACCATGTCGTTGCCGGTTTCTACCGCCGCGCCCTGATCGAGTCCGGTCTCGACGCGACGCAATTACCAGAAGCGGCGTTCACCGACACGCTCCGGGCGAGCGTCGCGCACCGGTTTGCCGATGCTCACCTGGACGCAACGGCGGTGAGGCGATATCTGGAGTCGTTGCGCCTCCCGGACTTGGCGCTTGCCTGTGCCTGTCGGCACGGAGACGAACGCGCGTGGGAACGGTGCGTGCGCGAGCTGCGACCGACACTGTACCGGGCGGGCCGGGCCATCACTGGTGACGAGACGGCAGGCCGGGATCTGGCCGATTCGATCTATGCCGAGCTGTATGGCGTGCGGCGCGGAGACCAGGAAGCAAGCGAACCGCGGTCTCTCTTCCGCTACTATCACGGCCGCAGCACGATGGCCACGTGGCTTCGCGCCGTGCTCGCACAACGCTACGTCGACCAGATCCGCGAGTCACGCCGCACGGTGCCGACCGACGCGCGGGAACTGGAGCGGGCATTGCCGGCGGAGACGCCGCCGGAACCCGAGCCACGCCGCGACCAGCGCTTTGCGGTGCTCAGAACCGCGCTCCGCCGCACCCTTGCCGATCTACCGGCGCGGGACCGGCTCAGGTTGGGATGCTATTACTTACAGGGGATGACGCTGGCCGCGGTCGGTCGATTGCTGGGTGAACACGAGGCCACCACATCGCGCGGACTGGCTCGCAGTCGCCGTTCCATTCGGGCTGCGCTCGAATCCGCGCTCGAGGCGGACGGACTGACGCCGACCGAAACCAGGGCACTTCTGGAACAGGCGGTCGACGCCTGGCCGTTCGATGCGACGGCGGAGCTGCAAGCCGCGGCGCACGAGACGTTCTAAGGACACTGACCAGAATATGTGTGCGATCTTCTGGGGGTCGAGGCGCCGGTGCCACCAGGCGTGAGGAGTGCGCATACCGGGAGTATGCAAGCGACGAGCAACACCGTGGGACCGGATGTCCCGGCGGTCAGAATCGCACACTTATTCTGGCCAGTGTCCTAGTCTGGGAATACGTAGGGAACCTCACGTGGACGAGCCGAGCCGAAGCGATCAGATCACGGACGCCCTGATCAGAGGGGGCCTGATCCGCACCGACGGAGACGCGACCTGTCCGGACCCGTCACTGCTCGCCGGACTCCACGAGGGCGGTCTGGAGCCAGACGAGTCAGAGCGTTGGATGACTCACCTCGCTGAATGCCGGCGTTGTCAGGCAACGCTGGCGGCACTGGCGCGGGCGGACGTGGAGGCTCCGACCGCCCACGCCCCGGCCCACTCCTGGTGGTCGTACGTTCAACGCGGCCTTCGCTGGCCGGTGCTCGTCCCGCTGGCCGCCGGCGCCGTCATCGTGCTCGCAGTCTGGGTAGTTGACCCCGGATCGACGGTCGGCCCGCGCCGGTCGACGCCCCAGCGCAGCACCGATGCCGCTCCGCAATCAGCGGCGATCCCCACGAGCCAGCCAGTCCGCGAGTCGACCAGCGAGCGGGCCAGTCCCACCGCCGATCGGACGTTCGGCGAGAACGCCGCCGGGCTCGCCCAAGACGAAGACGCTGGCGTGGTGACCGACAACGCCTCCGCCCTCTCCGAGGAAGTCCTCGAAACAGCCCCTGCGCAAGCGGAACCTGGCGCGGTCGCCCGACGCCCGCTCCCGGAGGCGTTGTCATCCGCCCGAGCGAGGGCGCGGCCCGCAGACGCGGCGGCGCTGCTTGGCGCGGCTGAACCCTCGGATCCGGTCGCCGACCCGGTGGTTCTTTCTTCGCCCCAAGACAGACGACGGTGGCGAGCCGGGCTTGACGGCAACATCGCGCGCACGGACGACGACGGGCAAACCTGGCGGGTTCAGCTCAACGTGGCAGAGCGGGTCAGAGCCGGAGCCGCACCGTCGATCGACGTGGCGTGGCTCGTGGGCGATCGAGGGCTGGTGCTACGAACCCTCGACGGCGAGCAGTGGGTCCGTACAAGCGTGCCGGTCGCCGCCTCCCTCGCCGGTATCGAGGCATCCGACGAGCTCAGAGCCACCGTGACGACCGCGGACGGCCGCCGATTTCGGACGGTCGATGGCGGAGCCGGGTGGACGCTCGTGCCCTGAGGACCCGCGACGAGACCTCTCACCCAACCGGAGCTGACCCGTCCATGACCACTCCTGCACCGCGGCCCGACGCGAATCCCGTCGCCAACAAGCACACCGCTATCGGGGTCTGCCTGAATCTGCTGCTATTAGCCATGATCAGCTACGGCTACTGGCAGTCTGAGGACTACAAGTGGGCGTGGGTCTTGGTTTTCATCCCGATCGCCGTGGTGACACTCCGCTATGCGTGGCACCTCCTGACGTCGCGATCATGAAATCGCTCGTGGTCGAGCCCCTTACAGCCGACACGATACCCACGGACCAGATCCGGGTCTCGCGGGATGACATCGACATACGGTCCGGCGAGTGCCGCGTGGCGGTCCAGCGCGCCGGCATCTGCGGCACCGACCTCCAGATTCTTGAAGGCTACGCCGGCTTCGCCGGGGTGCCGGGTCACGAGTTCGTCGGCACGGTGGAGACCGCCCCGCTGGGTGATCGCCACTGGCTCGGACAACGTGTGGTTGGCGAAATCGACGTCGGCTGCGGCGACTGCGACTGGTGCCGCTCGGAAACGGCCAACCACTGCCCCGGACGCACCGTCCTCGGTATCGTCGGGCGGGCCGGGGCCTTCGCCTCCCACCTCTCGTTGCCAGCGGCGAACTTCCACGCGGTGCCAGACGCCATCAGCGACGAGGCGGCGGTCCTGGTGGAGCCGACCGCCGCCGCCTGCGAGATTCTCATCCAAGTCGACATCGGGCCTCGTGCGAGGGTGGCCGTGGTGGGCGACGGTCGCATGGCGCTCCTGGTCGGCCAGGTCCTCCGAACGACCGGGGCAAGCGTGACCCTGCTAGGCAAACACGACCGCAAGCTGCGAGTGGCCAAGAATCTCGGATTGACGGTTGGGCGCTCGAGCGACGACATCCCCACCTCGAGCTTCGACGTGACGGTCGACGTCACCGGCCGCCCCGCAGGACTCACCCGCGCGATGGAGCTGGTCCGTCCCCGCGGCACGGTGGTGATGAAATCGACGTTCCACGGCGAAACGCCGGTCACTCTCTGGCCGGCGATTGTGGACGAGATTACGTTGGTGGGGTCGCGGTGCGGACCCTTCGCGGACGCGATCGCGCTGCTGTCGTCCGGGCGGGTGGAGACCGCACCTCTCCTCGCCGCCACCTACGCGCTGGAAGACTTCGAAGCAGCCTTCACCGCGGCGCGCTCTGACCTCAAGGTGATGCTCCGCCCGTAGCAGGCCCAGACCCATCTTTGTCAGGCTCTCCCGGCGAGGCATTCGTCTCCTGAAGAAAAGTCTCGGCCGCCGATGTTCTGCCCGGTGCGGCGGAAGCGGGCATCTCGGTCCGCGAACCGGTCGACGAGCGTAGCCCTCCTCACCTTGGCTCTAAGGGCGCTTCGCGCGGGCTAACGGAGTACCTGGTCCCAGCACCCGGGGAAAAGCGGGCGCGTGGTTGATCCCGGACCCGGCGGTAAAACTCCGCGCCCGCGCACGGTCCTCACCGGCGGCAGCACGGTCGCTCGGCTCGTCTCCCTTTTCAGACAGGGCTGCGCCCCGAACCCCACGCAAACGCTCCGCGGGGACCCCGAGTGCCCCACTCCGCGTCCGCGAGACGCGCACGTGCGCGTCTTGGCATGTGATCGAGGAAGCAACGCCGCCAGACGGACGCCTGGCCAGGAAACCTCAGTCGGACACGGCTAGTTCGCCGGGCACGATAGGACGCGTGCGCGGCAACTTCCCGCGATACGACAACCATCCGACCCACACGAGGATGCCGAGGAACACGCACAGCTTCGCGACGTCCCCGGGACGGCCGTCTGGTACCGTCTCATAGAGGAACCACAGCGTGGGCTGGGCGATGCACATCGCCCACACCGACCCATAGAAATATCGGCGCTCGTGGCCTTCACCCTTGGTCGACGCCTTGACGCGAGGCAGTTGGCCGATCAGGCCGATCACCCACACGGTGCCCGCCAGCGGAAAATACGCCGCGGCGTACATCTGGGCCAGGCTCCAATCGCCCGTCACGATCGCAACCACGAGCCCGGTGATGTTCAGCATGCCGAACGACACGACCGCGCTCCAGGCCGCGGTGTAGCACACCCGTCGATAGAGCGGATTGGGCCGGTCTTCGGTGAACCGGATGATGTACGGTCGGGGCTCGCAGCCGGGGAGGCGTCCTCTCAGCCCGGCGATTCCCGTCCCGGCCAGCACGACGCCCAGCCACGGAATCATGCGCTGACTAAACCCGCTGTCAAACAGAGTGAATGTGAGGGGTCCGGGCATGATGAAGAAGACGAAGATCCAGATTGGCCAGTGCGAGAGCCGGTAATGCGTCTTGTTGCGATACCGGATCTTGCGGTCGCTGGCCAGTTCGACCGGTATGCCATCGGGCGTCATTTGGGCTGCAGGCTGTGTGGTCACGTCCATTGTGCGGTCCGACAGGTACGGAATCGTTCCTCGCCACCGCGGCGGTTCGCGGGCTCGGGCGTCGTCTGTTGCAGGTAACGTGTTGCCACCGTTCGAGCGCCACCAAGCGGCGTCTCTGCGGCGCCGACGATTGTACCGCGTGGACCCAGGTGGCCGGCATCGACGACGCGAGACGCGGGATTCTGCATCACCGAACGCGGCGTTTCCGCAACCATTCGCCTCTTGACCGATGCCATGGTCGGGCAGGAAAATGGACCAGGGTGTCTCCGTGGAGGGCGGCTTGTCTCGTTCCTACGGTCGACGATGCTACGACAATCGACCGCCCCGAAACAGGCCCTGCTCCGCGGCTTTGCGAGTCCACTCCACCGCTTGGACATCATCCTGAGGCACACCCTGCCCGCCGAAATACATAAACCCAAGTCTGGACTTGGCGTCTGCTAATCCCTGGTCTGCGGCTTGGCGATACCACGACACCGCTTGGACGGCGTCCTGCGGAACGCCCCGCCCCTTGAAATACGCATTCCCAAGGGTGTTCTGTGCGGCTGCGTATCCCTGGTCCGCCGCCTTGCGAGTCCACGACACCGCTTCCACGTCATCCTGCGGGACACCCTGCCCGCCGAAATACATCACCCCGAGGTTGAACTGTGCCTCTGCGTCTCCAGCGTTCGCCTTCGCGCGGAGTGCCGCGACCTCATCGCTCTCGTTCATCGGGTCCTCTGACGGCATACGCAGACAGTAGCAGGAAGCCCGGGGGAATATCTCAATGCCCGCACACGCAGTCGTCGAAACGCGCCGCCAAGACGCGCCAACGGGTCGCCAGCGGCATTGACGCGGAGTGACCTGGACATCCCAGCGTCGGTGGTCCTGAAGGGTTCTGGCGGCGTCTGGCGCGGGATGTGCTGGGCTGGAAATGCGAGGAGGTGGGGATGTCAATCGCCAGTGAATCGTCGCTGTGACTCCCGTTCAGGGAGTCCGTCAGAAACGGGGCTCTGTCACCCGCCTCTGAACCCGCGGTATATCCATCGCGTAGCCCATAGAAGGAGGAACACCAGTAGTGGGGGCGTGAGCCAAAACAATAACGCCGTCGAGATGTCGTCTTCGACCACCCACAGAAAAACGCCCACGGGAACCGTCCATACGGTCATCGCCACAACGCTCAGTCGTTGCCATCCAGTCAGTCGCATTGTCGTCAGTAGGTTGCTCTGCGCCTTTGCGACGCCCTGGTCTGCGGCTTTGCGATACCACGACCGCGCTTTGGTCTGCGTCTCGAAGCGCCGCTAAGACATCCACGATGTCTTCCCAGTCGGTGTCGCGCGCTGCGTCTTCGAGGTCCGTTGCCTGATGGGGTGCCAGCAGAAGAGGCACCACGACGTAGCCGAGGGTCTTGTCCCCCCCCCGCGGCTTCCGCATCGCGCGTCCGACGGCTTGAATGATGTCGATAGGACTTTTGCGTGGGCTACAGAACGCCACCATATCGACGGCAGGGAGGTCGACGCCTTCCGTCAGACAACGCGCATTGGTGACCAGTCGGCAGTCGTCGTCCGCAAAGCCGCGCAGGATGTCCGCACGATCGGCAACGGACATCGTGCCGTTGACGTGCGAGACGTGAAACCCGTCGAGGAACTGCCCGATCCCCCGTGATGTCTCACTCCCAAAGTCCTTGGCGTGGGCAACGCGACTATGGAACGTGATGACCTTGTGTGCGCCCGTCTCCGCGATCGCTTTGCTGACGGCGATCTGGTGCGCCACCCACTGCGTCGCGTGCGTGTCCCCCTCGACGAGGGTGATGCCGTGCTGGAGAGCGAATGTCGTCACCTCCGCGGGATCCACCACGGACACCACGACGCGATAGTCACAAATGAGATCCTGTGCGACAGCCTCCGCAAAGGACAACATGTGCGCGCGCGGACCATAGACGGCGGGATCGTCCATCGCGACGACGGCGAAGTCGCCCTCGCGATTGCGCTTGCGGATATTGCGGCGTCGCGGAGTGGCGGTGAAGAACAACCGCTTGCGAATGGGAAGCCGCACATCGTCCAATGCCAGCGCAAACGTCGCATTGCTGTCGCCCATCGTCTTGTGTGCTTCGTCGAAGATGCCGACATCGAACGGCGACAACCCGCGGATCCCCTCGGCGACAACCGTCGAGGAGTGATACGTCGAGAACACGACACGCACGCTGCCCGTCGAGGGGCGATCGAGAAAGCGGCGGACAACGGCAGGATCGGTATCGACAGGAAACGGCGCCTCCGTCGTGCGCAGGCGAATCGCGTCGTTACGGGTGACGGTGTCGTCGGAGCAGACGCAGAGATACTCGAACCGATCACCCCACTGCGTCTGTTGGCTCCACTCGCTCAGAAGTTGCTTGAGCAAGACCAAGGACGGGACGAGGACGAGGACGGTGGCGAGGTGCTGCTGTTCGGTTGCCCACAGCGCGACGAGGGTCTTGCCTGGGGCGCACGCCATCACGACTGTCGCGCGTGCGTGCGTGGTCAGTGTCGCCGCGATATCGGTGAGCGCGCGGGCTTGATGCGGGTCTGGTGGATACCGTGTGGGGGGAGCAGGACGCCCATCCAGCCAGGCGGCGATACCCTGAAGCTCTATGGCTGTCAGCGTGTCGAAGTCGGCGCCTGTGATGAGCCGCAGGTGGTCGCGGTTCTCAACATCCGTCGCATAGCGCGTCGCATTCGAGATCAACACCCGATCCGTCGCACGCTCCGTCAGTCCGAGAAACGTCGCGACCTCTGCGACACCGACTTTCGGACGCCCGATGCGGTGCTTGACTTGATAGGGGACCAGCGTCCCTGTGCGTGTGCGAAAGGCACCATCGACGCCCTTCTGATCCGATGGCAGGTTCAGTGTGGTGCGGACCGCGAGCGGGATCTGCCCCACGAGCCACAAGTCCTGCACTTGCCAGATGTTCGTGAGCCACAGATACGCTTCGACGAAGATCTCCAGCGCGTCGCCTCGCTCCAGTTCTTTGGGGAGGCGTGCGATCCGTGCTTCCAGTTCCTGAAAACTGGAGAGCCCACGGAAGAGTCCGTCAGGAAGCGTGTGCTGACGCGGATGCTGGGAACTCATCGAGGGTGAAGGGAGCGTAGCAGGAAGCCCGGGGAATATCTCAATACCCGACACGCAGTCGTCGAGACACGCCGCCAAGACACGCCAGCGGGTCGCCAGCGCATCGACTCGGCGTGCCTGGACATCCCAGCATCGGTGGTCCTGAAGGGTTTTGGCGGCGTCTGGCGCGGGATGTGCTGGGCTGGAAATACGAGGAGGTGGGGATGTCAATCCGCAGTGACTTGTCGCTGGGAGTCGTCAGGAAGTCTGTGGCTTGCTCCACCAGACACCTAATGCTTCGAGTCGGATAATCCGCTCAGCGGACAACGTGCCCTTCCTCTTCGCTTGGCGTCGTCTGCTGAGCCACATCCCCAATACCTTCCGTGCGGGATCGGGATCATACTTCGAGACATTCACGTCTCCACCCGCGTCCTTGATCTGTTGGAGTGCGGCGCAGTTCGCATCGAAGGCAGCATCCTGCGGATCCCAGCTCACCCCCAATGCCTCGAGTCGCGTTATCCGCTCAGCGGACAACCTGTTGCGCTTCTGCGCGCTGCGTTGATGGCTGATCCACTCCCCCAATACCTTCCGTGCGGGATCGGGATCCACCTGCGAGACATTCACGTCTCCACCCGCGTCCTTGATCTGTTGAAGTGCAGCACAGTTCGCATCGAAGGCATCATTCAGCATGCACAGAGCGTAGCAGCAAGCCCGGGGGAATATCTCAATGCCCGACACGCAGTCGTCGAAACGCGCCGCCAAGACGCGCCAACGGGTCGCCAGCGCATCGACTCGGAAGCCCCAACGTCGGTGGTCGTGAAGGGTTCTGGCGGCGTCTGGCGCGGGATGTGCTGGGCTGGAAATACGAGGAGGTCTGCGGGGATGTCAATCCGCAGTGAATCGTCGCTGGGAGTCGTCAGGAAGTCCGTGGCTTGCCCCACCGGACGCCTAATGCCTCGAGTCGGGTAATCCGCTCAGCGGACAACGTGCCCTTCCTCTTCGCGGTGCGTTGATGGTGGAGCCAGATCGCCAATGCCATCCGTGCGGGATCGCGATCCGTCGCCGAGACATTCACCTCGCCACCCGCGTCCTTGATCTGTTGGAGTGCAGCGCAGTTCGCAGCGAAGGCAGCATCCTGCGGATCCCAGCTCACCCCCAATGCCTCGAGTCGGGTAATCCGCTCAGCGGACAACTTCTTGTTCTTCTTCGCTGTGCGTTGTTTGCTGAGCCAGATCGCCAATACCTTCCGTGCGGGATCGGGATCCCTCGTCGAGAGATTCACCTCGCCACGCGCGTCCTTGATCTGTTGGAGTGCGGCGCAGTTCGCAGCGAAGACATCATCCAGCGGATTCAGCATGAGCAGAGACTAGCAGGAAGCCCGGGGGGAGTGTCAGCGGAAGGATGCGGGTGTTGCTGGGAGTCGTCAGACACCCTGAGTCTGGACGATCAGGTGCGGTGAGAGGAGAGAGTGGGTGGGGCAATCGGATCTACTGCGTCTTCGCGGACTCGGTTCGTCCCGCGACTCGCGCAGCACTCGTTTCGGGATGCGCTTGATCGTAGAAGTGCTGGATCTGAACAATGCTCGTCCGACACCACTTCCGCAGATCGTTGAGGGGAACGCCGGGGTTCTTGAGCAGACGTAGATTGATTCCCGTGACCCGCAGACTTTTGGTGTTGCGCGTCATTCCGGACGACGGATCAGTGTAAAGATCCAATGACTTCAGCAACTCACGAAATCCCGGTTCGTGGTTGTAGCGGAACAGCGTGTCATCAGGACGATCAGCTTCTCGTCGCCGCCGAAGCTGGTGGAACGCATCCACGCCACCCATCAACACCCATCCATTCTCCCGTTGTCCGCCGCGACTGTGCTTCCCCAGCACCAACACGTGGACCGCATCTTCGTCTGTTTTGTCAGGGGTGTTGAGGACTGTTTCGGAACAATCCATCCATCGCAGTGAATACGCCTCACCAGTGCGAAGCGCACCACCACACGCAAACACAATGAAGAAGTACAGTTCCCACGCTTTCTCGACATCAACCTTGCGACCTCGCGTCGGTGTGCGTTCTTGTGCTTCGCGTTTCTTCTCCGCGTCTCGCGCTCGTTTCCGAGCAGCAAGTGTGACTGTTCTCCACTGTTTCAGACTGAACGTGGGACGACCGTGTTTGACCACCTCGAATCGCCCCTTGCGTTTCGGAGCGGGTGGAACGGTGATTGCGAGAGACTTTCTCTCAACCCCCCACCGCAGGATCTGACGGATGAACGAGATGTCTTTATCGATGGTGTTCGCGGTGATGGGTGTTCCGTAGCGGTTGGTTCCTGCTGCTCGGGTATTCCTGACATCTTCCAGTTTGTCCAGCGTCACAGCAGAAACGCGGGTATCTCGAAACAGCGGTTCAAGAACGTTCCATTTCTTCGCATAGTTGTCGTGCGTTCCTCCAGACACCGCACCCTTGATACTGGGGTCGACGAGGTAATCGCGCACGATTTCGGAGAACAACGGTTCGTGGACCTGGTCTCCCCGTCGAACCCGTGTCTTGAGTTTATAAAACCAATCTTCAGCGATTTTCGACGCAGCGCCAATAGTTGTCTCCATCGTCCGAATCGACACATATCGACCTTGGATGTATGAACGTGCGTAGAGCATTGGATTGTCGTTATGACGCAGGAGTCGAATCTTCCCACCAAGGAGACTTGTGACAGTGGTGGTGCGCTGTTTCGCGCTCGACGGAGGAACGCGTTTTTTCTTTTGATTCGCTTTGACCGCTTTGTCCATTTTCGCCCCCAAAAACGCGCTCGCAGAAAGCTTACGTTTTTGAGAGTATTTTTGTCCACCTTTTGTCCAGTCAGCAAACTGGGTAGTCGACCAGGAAGGTCGAACGCTGCGTGACTGTAAAATGTTGATTCTAAAATGAAAAAGCCCCCTGACTCGTTAGAATCAGTGGGCTAATCGAAAAAATCCCGGCAGTGACCTACTCTCCCACACAGTTACCCGTGCAGTACCATCGGCGGTAGAGGGCTTAACTGCCGTGTTCGGCATGGGAACGGGTGTGACCCCTCTCCTATCGCCACCGGGAAACCCTGGGTCGAACGCCTGTCCGACCACATGTCAAAGAACACGAAAATAGGTTGCCAGACCCCGGACATGCGCCGGGCGTCCAGCCGACAACTGAACATCCTACAAACGGTAGTCTCTTCCTTCCACCACACACAGTGAAGTGAGGGTAAAGGCGAAGCCTCACGGCTGATTAGTACCAGTTAGCTCAAGCCCTCGCGGACCTTACACACCTGGCCTATCACCTGGTAGTCTTCCAGGAGCCTTCAGGAGCCGAAGCTCAGGGAGATCTCATCTTGGGGAGGGTTTCACGCTTATATGCTTTCAGCGTTTCTCCCTTCCGAACGTAGCTACCCAGCGCTGCCGCTGGCGCGACAACTGGTACACTAGAGGTTCGTCCATCCCGGTCCTCTCGTACTAGGGACAGCCCCCCTCAAATCTCCTACGCCCATGGCAGATAGGGACCGAACTGTCTCGCGACGTTCTAAACCCAGCTCACGTACCGCTTTAATCGGCGAACAGCCGAACCCTTGGAACCTGCTACAGCTCCAGGATGCGATGAGCCGACATCG
>Ga0310122_10001167_pt1 | contig 16814 bp, 16 predicted proteins | sample CB6_Bottom_1051__FD_203503 | JGI IMG/M metagenome (GOLD analysis project Ga0310122, IMG submission 203503) | Marine microbial communities from Western Arctic Ocean, Canada - CB6_Bottom_1051 | ecosystem: Environmental > Aquatic > Marine > Oceanic | place: Canada: Western Arctic Ocean | collected...
TTGCCCAGGTTGCGCCAGAAATAGGACTGTTCATTGTCGAACTGTCCTCCGGCACCATTGGTCTCGAGGATGTCGACGAAACGATCATGATCGACGTCGATGGAGATCGCTCCCCAGCCATAGCCGCCATCGTCGAGGCCAGCGCTGTCAGCGATCTCCTGATAGAAGTGATTGCCCTGGTTGATGTAGAGCTTGTTGCCGGTCCAACCGATATTGGGGCGATAGATGGACGTGACGTACCAATCGATGAGCCCGTCGTTGTCGTAGTCTCCGACCGTCTGTCCCATACCATTTTCTTCCTGGGCGGTGTTGGCACTGTTGGCGATCTCGGTGAAGGTGCCATCGGTGTTGTTGCGGAAGTAATGGCTGGTTCCGAAGTCTGCGACCAGCAGCAATTCCGGATAATGGTCGCCATCCATGTCCTGCAGACGCGGCGCAAATCCGGATGTTCCGGAGATCCCGGAAAAGAGCCCGATGGAAGCAGTGATGTCGGTGAAGGTTTCGTTGCCATTGTTTCGAAATAGCCTGTTACCGCTGTTAAAACTGGCAAATCCTGCAACGAACAGATCGAGATCTCCATCGAGATCGTAATCTCCGAAACAACATCCGAAGCCATCCTCGCTATCGGAAGTGGTATTGACTCCGGCACTGACGGCCACGTTGACGAAGGTTCCATTTCCAGAGTTTCGGTACAGCCGATGGTTTCCGGGTGTGCCCGTAACACCACTGCCGGCACTGGTGACGTAGATGTCGAGCCAACCATCACCGTTGTAGTCGCCGACCGCCGCACCCTTGCCCATGTGCACGTCGTTCAGTCCCCATTCGCTGGCACGATCGGTGAATGTACCGTCCCCGTTGTTGATGAAAAGATGGTCAGGGAGACCGTTGCCGCCACCGCTGGGAACGAAGAGATCCTGCCAACCGTCCCGGTCAAAATCTCCACACACGACAGGTCCGGTATAGGTGGGATGGTTATACACGCCAGGTACGAAGGTAATCCCCGCAAGGCCAGCGCTAGCGGTCTGGTTACTGAATTGTGGACTCTGAGCGCAGACGGGCACACCGGTGAAGACGAGCAGGCCGATGATGATGGACCAGGACTTCATGGCGACCCCTCAGTGATGAAATAGTTCTCTATTCATTCTAGTGATTACGAAACACACGGAAAGGAGTTGCCGGAAAGATCATTCGAAGGTGAACCTGCAATACCCTCCTGCGGCAACGGTGACTTCCAGATCGATGGATCCATCGCGGGGCAGTTGTTGCTCACGAGATTTGCCATCCTCGTGAGTCATTTCAGGGCCTTCCCCAGATCTTCTCGAGGATCGCGTGGAATTGCGGATCGTGTTCCTTCAACTCCGGGCGAACGAACGGATAGAAATCGTTGGTTCCGACATATGCTTCGGTTCCCTCGGCGAAGTACTCCTTGTGATCGGTGAGAGCATAATGGCGGGTGGATTTCCGTTTCATGTGGAGGACCTCGTCGTACTTCTTTGATTCGACGGCAGCCCGGTAGGCGGCGATGATCTCGGGATCCTTGAAGGTGATGACCTGATCGTGCCAGGCGTGTGCCATCTCGTGTAGCATCACATACGGTTGGACATTCGATCGTTTCAGGTTGACGTACGATTGAGCCTGGGGAATGTGCACGACTTTGTGCAGGTCCAGGGCATGGCCACCCTTCTCGAGCCAGTCGAGATCTGGGTGGTACTGCAAGCCCTTGATTCCGGGTCGATCCAGATCCATCACGATCGGTACCCGGCGAAGTTGCTCGATGCGTTTTTCCGGAAGAATCCAGACCAGATCGCGAAGTTGCATCTCGACCAGGGAAAGAGCCTCTGTGGCGAGCTGCGGTTTCTTCTCCAGCAGTTTCTTTTCGACCCGAATCTGCCACCCCTCGACAACGCGGATAGCATGAGTTTCCTGGGAGATGCCGGGTATGCAGAGAGCCACGAGAAGCAGGGTAGGCATGAGATCTCCTTCCAGAGGTTATCTTCAGCGGGGTATCACAGGATACCAGTACCCTGTCGGGATCCGGGTACTGCATTGACCGGGCTCGTGGTCGGCGTACCTTGTTTTACGGTACATCATCGAAGGAGGATTCGAATGACTCATCGCACTTCCCTTTGGCTCACTAGCACTCTGTGCATTCTCGGACTGACGCTTCTGGCATTCTGTGGCTCGGTGGTCGCCGGAGAGCCCAAGACCATCAATACCGCAGAATCAGCAACTGGTTGGGTGTCTCTCTTCGACGGAGATTCTTCCGCTAGCTGGAGAGGTTATCGCAAGGATGCCTTCCCGGATAAGGGGTGGAAGGTCGAGGATGGCTGGATGCAGGTGATGGCCGGCGGTGGAGGTGGGGACATCGTTACCATCGATCAGTACGACGATTTCGAACTGGAACTGGAATGGAAAGCACCGGCAGGCTCCAACAGCGGCGTCATGTACCTGGCCAACGAGAACAACGGTGCCTCGTATTTCTCGGCGCCCGAGTACCAGATCTTCGGCGGTAAAGACCTGACCTCTACCAGCAACACGTCAACGGGTGGTTTGTACGCACTCTATTCACCGATGAACAAGAAGCTGAACCCGTCGGGAGAAGTGAATCACGCTCGCATCGTTCATTGCGCGGGGAATGTCGAGCACTGGCTCAACGGAGTGTTGGTCTTGCGGGCGCAAATCGGTTCCGTGGACTGGAACCGCAGAGTGGCCGCGAGCAAGTTTGCCGCCTGGGCCGATTTTGGAACGGTCAAGAAGGGCCACATCGTCCTCCAGGATCATGGCAACGATGTCTGGTTCCGCTCCATCAAGATCCGTGAAATACCGACAGCGGAGCGGTGGCGTTTTGGCAAGTTCGAGCAACTCTTCAACGGATACAACATGGACGGTTGGTCTTTCCATCTGAATAACGACGGAAAGATGGAAAATGTCTGGTCCGTGGCCAACGGGATCATCTCCTGCGTCGGACGACCTGCGGGTTACATCTACACCAACAATCAGTACCAGGATTTCGTTCTGGAACTGGACTGGCGCTGGGATCCGGTGACGAAGAAGGGCGGCAATTCTGGAGTTCTCTTCCGCCAGGTCGGAGATCACAGGGTCTGGCCCAGGTGCATCGAGGCGCAACTGATGTCAGGGAGCGCCGGAGATTTCTATTGTATTGGTGGCTTCCCGATGAGTCCCGATAAGGATCGAACCTCTGGCGCGAGAACCCGGCATACCAGTGCCAACGAGAATGCTGTCGGAGAATGGAATCACTACGAGATCAGCTGCATTGGTGGTGACGTGGTATTGATGGTCAACGGAAAGGTACTGAATACTGCAATAAATTGCGCCGAGGTTCCTGGGCCGATCTGTCTACAGTCGGAAGGGACTCCTATTCAGTTCCGTCGCATTCGTGTATTTCCGATGGAGAGTAATTCTCAGGGTGCTGCCGGCCAGTGATCCGTCTGCTTCCTGTATTCTTGTTGCTTCTTGTGCAGGTCGGTTGTCAAGGCACCGACCTGCGAGAGGTGCCGCCGGATATCGAACTGGTGGTGCTGGGGATCGCCCAGGATGGCGGAGTCCCCCATCTTGGCTGTCAGAAGGATTGCTGCATCAGTGCCCGTCGTGATGGAATAAGACTGGGCCCCGCTTGTCTGGCAATCGTCGATCATCGATCGGGTGCGACATTGCTTGTAGAAGCAACTCCCGCAATCGAGGAACAACTCTCCTTGCTGAGGGAAATCACCGGCCTGGGCAATGAAGGTAGACACGCGGTAGATTCTTTACTTCTTACCCATGCTCACATCGGTCATTACACCGGACTGATCCAATTCGGTAGAGAAGTCGCTTCTACCGATGCCATCGACGTGTATTGCACCGAGAGGATGGGGAGTTTCCTGAAGGAAAATGGTCCGTGGAGTCAACTCATCGAGTTGAAGCAAATTGCCCTCAGGACGGTGAAGTACGGAGATTTGACCGAGGTGATGCCAGGGGTCAAGGTAAGAGCCATCTCCGTCAAACATCGTGACGAGTTCTCCGATACCGTTGCCTGGCGAATCGAAGGGCCCAGCAAAACGGTTCTCTTCTGTCCAGACATCGATCGTTGGGATGGAGGAGTTCTGGAGAACCTGATCGAGGGGGTCGATATCTGCTATCTCGATGCGACCTTCTATGACGGGCGGGAACTACCGGGCCGTGATCTATCCGAAATTCCTCACCCACCGATGGTCGTGACGATGAAGAGACTACAAGAAGCAGCACTTTGCGAACCGGGTCGATTCCGGTTCATCCATCTCAATCACACCAACCCGGCTCTTCGAGACGCAGAAATTCGTGCTGATATTGAAAGGCGAGGATTTCGTGTTGCGGAGATTGCAGAAAAGGTTCGATTGTGAGGCGCACATCGACTAGCGAATTTAGAACTCAAGAGAAAGGCGTTACAGGATCCTGGTGTGGGTTCCATGAACGATGTCCGTTCCTTCAGGCGGGAATATCTGGACTGAATCAATATAGTATAGACCTATGCTCAAGATGGAGATGAATCCACGACACAGGATCGATTATGCTACAGGCTAAGGAAGGGGGAAGTCTTCTGTGGCCTCGAGACAGCACTTGCTGATACACAAACTGGTCACTATTGAGACCGATTATTCTTCTTATGCCGTTACGCATGAGCGTTGAAGGAATATACTTTTTCAATGTGTTCGGGATCTGCCACGATTAGTTTTGTGAGTTCTTCGATTCTGTTCTTTCAAAAAGCTGATCACTGGGGGAATCGTGACCTTAGACGTTTCTAAGAAATTAAGGATTGCTCAAATCGGTGTCGGCTATTGGGGCCCCAACTTACTTCGAAACTGTGTTGCTAATAAACGTTGCGAAGTAGTGAAGGTTGCTGAACTTTTGGAGGAGCGTCGCGACTTTGTGAACAGGCTATATCCATCGATTGTTACTGTAGAATCTGCGGAAAATATCATCAGTGACGATTGCATCGATGCTGTAATCGTTGCGACTCCTGCAACGACGCATTTCGATTTAACCATGAAGCTACTTGAGTCTGGCAAACACGTTCTTGTGGAAAAGCCGATGGCGACCACGGTTACGGAGATAGAGGAGATCGAGGCAATGGCTAACGACAAGCAACGAGTCGTCATGGTCGGCCATACTTTTGTATTTAATGACGCGGTCCGATACCTCAAAAAACTAGTCGACGATGGGGAACTCGGGGATGTTCGGTATATCCATTGTCAGCGGCTCAACCTTGGTCGAATCCGTACGGACATAGACGCTCTTTGGAATCTTGCTCCGCATGACGTCAGCATTGTCCAGTATTTATTGGGTGATCCTGAGCCGGAATCAGTTGTGATAGAAGGAATGTCTTACGTGCACGAAAATATTGATGATGTTTCGTTCATGCATATTCAATATTCTGGAAAAGTAATGGCTCACATCCATGTTAGTTGGCTTGATCCTCGAAAGGTGCGCTGCATGACAGTGGTGGGATCAAAGAAAATGGTTGTGTACGACGACATCAGTGAAAACAAAATAGCTATCTACGATAAAGGGATTGACCGCAAGGATATAAAAAAGAAAATGGAGTTTGACGATAGACCATTTTTTTATGCCCACCGATCTGGAGATGTGGTTATGCCAAAGATCGATTTCAGAGAGCCGCTAGAAACAGAGATAGCGCACTTCATAGACTGTATTGGAAACGGCACTCCGTGCCTAACCGGTCCAGGTCATGCTAAGAAGGTAGTTAGGATATTATCGACGTGAATGAACCTACCGTATCTCAATCTGGCATTACTGACGTTACTTTTGGAAAGAACGTCAAGATAGTGCAACCATCGAATTTGTATGGTTGCACCATTGGAGATGATTGCTCCATCGGACCTTTTGTCGAGATCCAGAAGGACGTTACGATTGGACGAAGATGCAAGATACAATCTCACGCTTTTATCTGTGAACTGGTCACCATTGGAGATAACTGTTTCGTTTCACATGGAGCGAAATTTATCAATGATTTGTTTCAATCAGGTAAGCCCGCAGGTGGCGACAAAACTAAGTGGAGATCGACAAATATCGGAAATAATGTCTCGATCGGTACCAATGCGACCGTGTTGCCCGTTTCTATCACTGATAATGTCGTGGTAGGTGCTGGCGCAGTTGTTACAAGGGACATCACGGAATCAGGGATTTATGTCGGCAACCCGGCAAAAAAACTCCGAGCTTGATGTATGAAACACGAATTAGAAACTGCCTCTGCTTTTTCAGTGTGATCACTTAGGGCGCAATTTCATATCGGACATTACCTTCAGAAAAATGCTGAAGTGATAATTGTTTTGATTGAGAGTTCAGAGTTTTCTAAGTTCTATGCCTGCCGTCTATTTAGATTATTCTGATATAGTTCCGCTATTCTTACTAAACTGAATCCGCATTTCACGTATATTCTGAGCAAGGAGCCTTACATGAGAATTCCTCTTGTTGATCTCAAGGCACAATACCAATCGATAAAAAGTGAACTTGACGATGCGGTCATGTCTGTGATTAGCAAGACGGCTTTTGTTAGAGGTCCTTTCGTTAGTGATTTTGAAAGGGAGTTTTCTGAAATAAGTGGAGTCAAGAACTGCATCAGTTGTGGAAATGGCACTGATGCGATTTATGCAGTGCTACGGTCGTTAGGAATTGGACAGGGTGATGAAGTAATTACTGTTGCCAACAGTTGGATTTCTACTTCGGAAACCATTGGCCAATCTGGGGCGCGACCTGTATTTGTTGATATTGATGATCATTTCACTATTGATGTGAACAAAATCGAAGAAAAGATCACTCCAAATACCAAAGCTATCATTCCTGTTCACCTCTATGGTCAATCGTGTGACATGGACGCAATCATGCGAATCTGTAATCAACACGACTTATTTTGCATCGAGGATTGTGCTCAAGCTCACTTTGCAACTTACAAAACTAAAAAGGTGGGCACATTTGGGCATGCAGCTACATTCAGTTTTTATCCTGGCAAGAACTTAGGTGCTTATGGCGATGCCGGCGCAGTACTCACTAATAACGATAAATTGGCACGGCAGGTACGATTATTCGTCAATCATGGATCTATCAAAAAACATGATCATGAAATCGAGGGGGTCAACAGCCGGCTGGACGGTATTCAGGCAGCAGTTCTGTTGGCTAAGTTGCCCCATATTTACGAATGGAATACTTCAAGAAATCGAATTGGATTGAGCTACAACACAAGATTGAGCGAAATAGAAGAGTTGGTAACTCCGGTCATTCGACCCGATAATTTTCATGTGTTTCATGTTTACTGTGTGATGACCAACCACCGCAACGAACTTATGGAGTTTCTTTCGGAAAATGGCATCAGTACTGCGATCCATTACCCAACACCACTCCCATTTTTGCAAGCCTACGCTTACCAAGAGAATCAAGCTGCGGACTTCCCAAGAGTTCACGAAAATATGAGTCGTCTGCTGTCTCTACCAATTTACCCCGAGATGACTGAAGAAATGATCGATTACATCGTTGCTTCAACCACAGAGTTCTTTAGCAGCATCTGAGCCTAAACAATCTTCCTGCTTTCGAGAATGACGGAGTCAATCGTGGATGTAGTCATGATCCTTTACGACAACGATTTAACCTTCGACGCTCGAGTGCAGCGCGAGGCGGAGGCGCTGGCAGCTGCTGGTTTCTCCGTCACCATATTGGCATGCAAGAGTGATGGCACACCGCTTGTCGAGGAGAATAATGGATACATAGTCGAACGATTCCCCGATGCTCTGAACCAAATGCATGACTCGATGGTCCAAAGAGCCCTCGAACTGAAACCCAGGGTTATCCACGGACATGACCTCGTGGGATTTCTGCTGGCCAGAGAGGTATGGCAGAAAACCGATGCCCTTCTCATCTACGATTCACATGAGTTGTGGAGCTCTTACTACGGTCCAGTATCGCGACCGACGAGCAAGGATCGTCGAAATAGACGGTTGGAGGAGAGTTCTATCTACGATGCGAATGCGGTCATCACCGTTTCAGATGCATGTGCGACACATCTTCAGTCCCAGTATGGCCTTGGAAATATCACAGTGGTCAGAAACGTTTCCGCCATCCCTATTGTCGAGGAATCGGTAGATCTGCACGAGCTACTCGGCCTGGATCCTGATTGGAATCTGATCGTCTACCTGGGTGCCGATACCATCCGTGGAAGGGGGCTGCACAAGGGGCTAGAAGCCATCTCAGGAATGGACAGGACGGCACTGGTTCTGGTCGGTCCCGAACCGGAAGGTCGCGGGAGAAAGTTCATCGAGTGGGCCAGGGAGCACGGATACGAGGAGCGGCTCTTCCTCCTTGGTATGCAACCGTTAGTACGTGCACTGGCGCTCGTAGCTGGAGCTGATGTCGGACTGTGCCTTCATGAGCCTGTCTCCGAGTCGATCCGATCCTCATTACCGAATAAATTATTCCAGTACGGTGCTGCTGGTGTCCCGGTGGTCGCAAGTGAACTTCCGGACATTACGACGGTCGTCAATCGGTATTCCTTGGGTCTGCTTGTCGATCCAGCAAAGCCCGATCAGATTCGTCGCGCCATAGAACAGACGCTTTCCGATCCAGGTGCAAAGGGTCGCCTGATCGCCTCACGGGAAAAGATGGCACGCGAAGTCAGTTGGGATCAGGAGAAATCGAGGTTAATTCACCTTTACTCGGATCTCATCGGTGATGGCTCGGGTGTTCCTGAATCCATCCCTCCAGCGATCACGAGTTCACCTCCTCCCGCCGGAACATACCGCTTCGAATGGATCTACACTGGTACCAGAAGATCGAAAAAACGATGGAAAGACCGCCCTACCTTCGAGGCTTGGACGCGAAAACATTTAGAAAGGACACTTCCTAATATTCACGAAAACCGAAACGCTGCTGAGTCAATTACGTTCTCAGACGACGGCCTGGTAGAAAGACACAATTGGAAATTTATTATGGCGTGTTTAAAATCGAGATCATTGTGGTTATGGATCGGTTTAGAAGATCACTTTTATGACATGGAATACCTTTCGAGATCCAAACTTGTCTTCGAGCCGATATATAAACTCATTCGCAGTTAGATACGCGGAGTAGAAAGTGTATGTATCAACTGCAATCAAAATAGAATAATTCCTAAAGGCTACGGAACAATTCTCTGAATTTCTTTGCAACAGAATCTGCACTGAACGAGTTGATTACGTATTTTCTATTTTCAAGAGCGATTCGTTCGCGCTCAGATACGCTAGTGTTTGCCCATTCAACAATGGCGGTTAGAAAGTCCTCTTCGTTTTCATAGATCCAATTATCCCAAAATTCTTTCAACGATATTTCGCCCCAGCCACGACAAAAGCCTTGAAGCCCCGAAAGAAGGCCTTCCGCGAATGAGTAGTGAAAACTCTCAATATCACTATAACTAATCACTGCGTTATGACTATTAAGCAGCTCCTTTATATTATTTTGCACCTCTAGTTCATTGGGATTGACATCAAGGTATTGAAATTTAATAACGCTAGATAAACCGAACATATCTACTAACTCTGCACACCGATCATGATAATTCTGTTGGCTATCAGTAATAGGTTTTTGAGCAGCTATTGTAAGTTTTATGTCCGGGACTAACTGCACGGCTGCTTTTATTAATCGGATCAATTTGTGATACGCCTTCACCTCAGAAAATGAAACGCTATAGGACACAATGCTATTTGCAGATGTAATCTCTGATAGTTGAAATCTATCAACGTCAAGTGCATTTGGAATTGTTACGGTAGGAACACTGCTATCGACCAGTTCTTTAAAGGTGCCTTCCAATTCAGAGTTAACGAAAACTACACAATCTACATTAGCCCAACGTATCTTTTTCATTCGCGTCGTTCTATGAAGTTCATATCTATGAAGTCGGACAACGAGTTTCTGCCAAGGTCTCTTGTAACGGCTGGCGATCAGAGCGCCTTTACTTGCCCACTCTGCCCAAATAATTTCAGCGCCAACAGTCCCCCACAGACAACCAATACTAGTGACGTACTCTTTAGAGACATACGAGAGGTCTAGTTTTTCGAGTATGTTCTTGGCAAAATGGCATTGTCCTTTTTCACATAAGAAGTGGATTGGATTTTTACAGTTCATTCGGATTCCGCCTACCTAATGGATTGGAACTCGTCTTGCTTTATTCAGTTTCATTTCCAATGGCACAATGGAAGCGATTTAAAAAACACGTTTTCAAATCAATCGCATACAAACCCATTAATGACCTAATAAAATTATTTATTACTCCGCATTCTGACACAAGGAATCATCTCAGCTTCAACGGAGTGTTTACCGCTACACCAAAAGAAGGCAATTCCTTTTTTCTTATCAATAAAAGGTTTTCTCTCGAAACTGAGATTTACTGGTTTGGAATCGATCAGGTTCCTTGGGAACAAGCCTCACAAAAGGTGTGGGTGGAATTATCAAAAAAGTCAAAAGTCGTCATCGATGTTGGCGCAAATAGTGGTATTTACTCTCTTCTTTCAAAGGCAATTAATCCATCTTGCGAAGTCGTTGCGTTTGAACCACAAAAAAACATTTATGAAGTATTGTGCGCAAATAACAAGGTGAACAAATTCAACATTAAGTGCTTTATGCTGGCTCTTTCTGATGAAGCTGGTGAGCAGAACTTCTATAACTATGGTAGGGATCCATTTAATTCGGGTAACACAACTGCTGGTAGTTTGAACAAGGAGTGGAGGACCGATCGGCAGAAATTTACTACGGTGACTGTCTGTCGCTTGGATTCTTTACTAAAGAAACTTAATTTTGGAAGAATTGATTTGATTAAAATTGATGTAGAAACTTACGAATATCAGGTGTTGCTGGGATACGGCCAACTTCTCTTTAAACATCGCCCAGTTATACTACTTGAAATTCAATCTTCTGAAATCGGTAATAATGTAGTTGGACTGTTGGATGGTCATGACTATAGGGCTTTTAACGTCGATGAAAGAAAAGGCCTTCGGCCTATGATCGATTTAAACTTCTCCTATTCGGATAAGAACTATTTGTTGTGTCCGTTTGAAAAAGTAGATTTGATACAGTCGTTTGTTGTTTAATGTATCTCTCAGGGACTTCGGGGTTTCTTGAGATCATCCGGATCGATTTCGAAATCTACCAATCCTGTTGCTTCGAGTAAGAGGTGCTGAATGCCTCCGATGAGCTGTAGAAAATGCATACGAGGGTCAGCGATCTGGTCTTCATCGAGATGATCTTCCCATTCTTCTGATTCAATGCCAAGGTCGACGGCGAGTACCAGGCGCAGGTCGGTCAGGATGGCGAGCACTGCATCGAAATCCCTTTTCGGAATTGTAATTGCACTCATACCGGAATCACTGGTTGCTAGCACCTTTTCGAAAATGGCTAGTTTCTGGAGTTGCCTCTTCTGAAGGTCATCTTCGAGAAGTCTTCGATGCTCTTTTTCTGAATCCGGATCAGAATAGGTAGGAGGAAAAAGACGATCTGTCGCTTTTTTGTTACTGACAGGATCTTCGATGATTTTGCGCAGAACGCCTGGAATCGACCACAGGCTGCTCATGATTGCCGGATGCCCTACAAGTCGGTAAGAACCATCATCAGCTCGTTGCGCGCTCAACATCGCGAGTCTCTTTCAAGAATTGCAGTACATATCCGATGGGTTCGTGCCTGGTTGAACAGGGGAAATGTGATTCCCACTGATGGGATGATCTTGGCTTACCTACGGTGCCTTTGCCACCCTAACGAGGCACCAAATTGGTTGCAGTTATCAGAAGAACCGTATTTCGAGAAGCAAGTTATCGAGCCAGAAGCGCACTACGTATCCTGGATGGTCCTGTCGAGTAATGCGAATCCAGCCCAGTTCTCCGGAGGTTGATCCACCAGTTGCTGGCATCTAGTGGCAAGAGTGCGCGAAGGAGAATCATCCGGGAATTCCCGCTGGATTTCACGGAAGGCGTTCTTCGCCTCCTCGAAGCGTCCAGCCTGATAACTGGTGAGGGCATCTTCGTGCTGGTTTGCGATGATTCGCTGGGTGTCCGTAACTCGATCCTGTTCACAAACCAGCTGGTAGATGGCACCACCTGCTCGCCGACCTTTTACGGCAACATGGTCGAGAAGGCGGCAATGCATCTCATTGGCAACGATCTGAGCAACCTCTTCACTGACGATGATTTCGGTTCCGTAGATGCGGTTGAGTCCTTCTAACCGACTTGCAAGATTGACGGTGTCACCAAGAACCGTGTAATTGAGTCGGCTGTGTGAGCCGATGTTTCCCACCAGCACTGGTCCCGTGTGTAGCCCGATTCGAGCTCTCATTTGCGGAAGATCTCTCGCTTTCCAGTCAGCACGCAGTTGTATCAGCCTTCGCTGAGATCCGAGCGCCGCCCGGCATGCACGCGTAGTAACGCGAGTTCCATCAACTTCCGCGATCCAGAAGGCCATGATCGCGTCACCCATGAACTTGTCGATGATTCCGGACTGATCAAGAACCTGTTGGCTCATCTCCTGCAGGTATTCGCCGCCGAGGAGTACCAACTGTGCAGGAGCTAGAGTTTCAGCGATGGTGGTAAACCCGACCACATCCGAGAAGTAGACGCATGAGGTGGCCTCTTCCATCCCTGGTACGGCTACACGGTCTTCCGTGACCAGTTGTCTGACTACTCTCGAAGGTACGTATTTTTCAAAAGAAGCCAGTGCGTGGCGCATCCCTTCCATCCTGTATTGCATCTGATTCAGTTCCGTGAGTCGGGATGGTTTTCCCGGTGTCCCCTCGATCTCGAAGCGCGCGATCTGTTTCATTTCATTGTTGAGTTCTCGAACCGGTCGAGTGATTGCCCCTGCAGTTCGCCAGACGATAGGAATCGTGAGCAAGATCAGTACAAGAAAGGCAATACCTGTCCATCTCGTCCGTTCAGTGACACCCGCTATCAGATCCACCGAAGGGATGGCAACCAGAGAAATCCAATCGATGTCCTTTTCCGACTGTATTGTTTGCCATACGAGCAGAACCGTGCCGATCTCTGTAGAGATTTCCCTGGAACCGGTGTCGGGCCAGTCGGTGATTTTTCCAAGGTCTTTCTCCAGCGTCAGTACCGTTTCTTTGATCAACTGGTCATCACAGTCTCTCGCTGATACTCGAACCAGATTCCCTTCTTTATCTTGTTGCAGTGAACGGCCGCGGCTGATGGCAATCAGAAGTCCGTTCCCCTCGAGTACCGCGGAACGGCCGTTTTCCGTCAGGGATAACTGGTTTAGAAACTCATCGACGGGTCCAAGGGTGATGTCGCAAAGGGCGATCACTTCGACCTCGGAATCATCACCGACGATCAGATCGAATGCGGAGACTCCCAGTTGAGGGGGAGAGCCTGCGAATTCATAGACATCGGTCCAGCCTGGCCTTCGATGTTCATTGGCTTTGAGAAACCAGGGCCGTTCGGTCACCACGAATGGGCTGGCTTCTGGCAACTCCTCGCCGAGTTTCTTTTCGTACAGCATGTCGTCACCCGCATCGCTGTATAGCTCCTTCAACGTATTATCGGGGTCTCGCTGTGCTACTGAGAGTCGACCATCGGGGAACCCGAATCCAATGCTTGTGAGATACGGATGTCTGCGGAGAAAACTCATCTGGTAGTCGAGAAGGGGCTGCCGGTTTTCGGGCGCTGCAAGGTCGATGAGATCGGTTTTGATGAAATCTATCTGGGCTCCGGCAGCATTTCTGGCAGTGGCGAGCAGGGTTTCGATCTCACTCTCGACGCGGGCAGAGATTTCCTTGCAACGATCGAGGGTGAGGCTTCTGACCGAAGCTTTTCCATTGTCATACCAGAGCCATCCGGTGATTCCGATGGCCAGGATGATCTCTCCGACCATCAGTAGCATCAGTACCGTTCGGATCGTGTATGTTCGCGCCATCAGGTCCCTTTCTCGGGAATACGAGATGGTCATGGTTTGTCATGGAATCGTCAAGGGTAGTACGAGGATCAGTTATCTTTTTCCATGGTTGCCTGAAGTCCGTAGGTATGGAGCCGTGAGACATATCTCTCACCCTTCTCCTGTTCGGTAATCTTGACGATCGATTTTCCATCATTGTGGACCTCGAGCATCAACTGGGTTGCCTCTTCGATGGAATATCCAAAGAGTCGCTGGAGAACATAAACCACGTAACTCATCAGGTTCACGGGATCGTTCCAGACGATCACTTTCCAGAGTCTTTCCAGTTCTTCATCGAGGGCCACAGAACTTTCCCGCTCCTCTTCGGGCGCCGGATTTTCGGACGGTTGATCCGGGTGTGGCAACCATGAATGGGACAGGAGTGTCGGTTCTACTATTTCAGGGTTCGGCATACAGGACTCCTCGATCGTGGCGACATCGTAGGCCTTTGAAGGTACCGGCTGCAAGCCTTGCCGTGGCCGATGTGCGCTCATCCCGGAAGCGAGTTACTCTTCTGTGGAGGTACACCTGGATGCCAGAATTGCTGAATACACCAATTTCGAGGGCTGTCGCCCTGACCGCGATCATCAGCGGAATCTGCTCGATATGGCTCATCGGAGATCGTTCTCTGGAGATTCCCATCTCCTCCCAGGAAGTCCATGCCCAGATCTCTCTGATCGACCAGCAACGACAAGCGATCGCTGAACTTCAGCTCAGGATGAGCAGGATCGAGAGTGAATTCGACCGATACTCATCGGTACCGGTAAATGGCGGGGTTCAGACACTGATCGAAGATCTCCGACTGGATCTGGAAGATCTTCGCTACAGGAGAACGGCTTCTCCGGATCTCCCCCTGCCCATCGCCCACTATGTGACGGATGAAACCGACCTGATTGGCGAGTTACACTCTGAAGATCCGACAGTTCTTCAGGAGTTTGAGCTTCGCACCCATATGTCTCCTGAGGCCATCTGCCTGGTTCAAGGTGCTTCTCCGGGCGTAGTGATTTCAGTCGAGATCCTCGATGACAGGAATCGCTGGATCGAGGTATACAGGGGGCCAGATCTTTCCCATTCTCCGACCAGTGAGACCTGGGTGGAATGTACGGGATCTGCATCGACGAGCAAAATTCGAGTCGAAGTCGCTGGTCGAGACGGTGTTGAAGCGGTCGGGATTGCCGTTTCCGGTACAGTTCACTGGTCGATGGCTTCGAACTAGCAGCTCTTATCCCGGGACCAGGGCACCGCAAAGCGCTGGAAGTGCCAGCGAACCATCCGCCAGCAGGGTCATGAAGATCGGTTGTTGTTTTTTCGATGCCGCGATGTTGAGGGTGATGGTTGCCAGCAATAACCCGACACCCTGTCCCATCGATATCGCCGTGGGGTCCATCACCACGATCGATGAAGCCAGCAGGCAAATCACCATGAACAGGCCCCGGATGAGTTTCAGAGTGCCCGAAGGCCTTTCGGTAGCCAGCGTCTTCAGTCCCGCCAGTTGGTCTCGAACACGATCACGCAGATCACATACCATCACGCTCGAGGCCACCAGCAACAACATTGCCATGAAGAGCAATGTGATCTGCAATGGCTGACCCCCGCCTGACTGTAGCCACGGAATCCCGACACAAGCGATGGTCACCGCCAGCGAAATGAAGGGGATCTTGGTGATGGAACGATCCTTGAGTCTCTTCCCCTGCAATGGAATCGCATAGAGGGCAGCCAGTGGCAATCCGATCCAGGCCATCAGTCTGGTTTCGTCGCGCAAATCGATCGTTGCCGTGACAAAGATGATCATCGCGACGAGCAGTCGAATTGAGGTCCAACTCCTCATTCCTTCTCCCGGATCTCGATCTCTCGGATCGAGGATGGGATCGAGGGGATAGATGATCCATGTTGCAGAAGCGATGGCGATGACGACCGCTACCGCGCCATCGAACGGAGGGAGAACCTGAATGGTCCACCAGGATAGTCCAACTGTTGCCATGATCGGACTCAACCTGTAGCGCAGAATACGGTTCATGTTGTGTTTATCTTGCGTAGTTCGAGAGCTTCGATCCAGCAAGGACCCCACTTCAGAATCCGAAATCTTTTTCGAGCTGTCACTTCGAGACCTGTTTTCGATGCCATCGAATGGATGTCATGGACACCATGGAAGGCATTCCCCGTCCACAGAACGAAGAAAGCCATCGGGATTCCATGCCAGATCTCCATCAGTAGGCGTGAGATGAGATTTCTGGGCGGAGCGCTGAAATCGCTGATCAGGATTCGACCTCCCGGGTGGATCGAATCGCGTAACTGTTTCATCACATCGAGAGCTTCTGCCGGAGAGAAAACGTTGAGAAAGAATGGAGCTACCACTGAGTCCTGGGGCTCGAGAGCTGTCTGGATGCGAAAATCGCCGCGAATTTGTTGTGGAATCGTTTTGCCCTCGGAGCGGCATCTCCCCACCGAGGCTTCCAGCATTTTACGAGAGTGATCGATCAGAAGCAGATGTGCGCCCCTGCGCGTCATGCATGCGGCGTCAGCTCCGGTGCCGGGACCCACGACCATGACCCGCTCACCCGCAGAGACCCGGTCAGCACACCACATCTTGGCCATCTCGATGGCAACTCCCGACCAGCAGGCCGCCAGTAGATCGTAGACTCCCACGAGGCTGTCGTAATTCCTGGTGGGTGGGGAGGACGGGTAAGTAAACACCTCGGGAGTCTCTCGCCGTCAGTGCTTCGGGTCAACGGAGCTCTCTCGAAGGAAATACAGCAATTTGAAAAGGCCCTGACAGAATTTCTCCCGTCAGGACCCCAATAAATCATCTGTTGCCAGATGAGTAACATCGAGGCTACCGGTGCGGGAATTGACTGTCCACTATCGCT
>Ga0310122_10001168_pt1 | contig 16810 bp, 24 predicted proteins | sample CB6_Bottom_1051__FD_203503 | JGI IMG/M metagenome (GOLD analysis project Ga0310122, IMG submission 203503) | Marine microbial communities from Western Arctic Ocean, Canada - CB6_Bottom_1051 | ecosystem: Environmental > Aquatic > Marine > Oceanic | place: Canada: Western Arctic Ocean | collected...
TATACCGACTATACAAGAAAGAACATTAAGAACAAACTTAAAACTGTTGCTGATGAGCTTGTCAGCACCATCAGCAAACAATTTAAGGATTGCAAAACGCTTTGGGATTGCAAATGCCTCATGGGAGAGGTATTCGACATGGGTTCCAATATGTACCACTTGAGGAACATCGTTGAATTAAAAATGAAGTTCAAGGGCAAAAAGATTGGTGACTCAAGCATATCATCGTCATATACAAACGCCAATGGCGATTATGAGCGCGTTGACTTACGCAACTGGACAAAATCATGGCGAACCTCAAGATACCAATGCAAGGAAACGAACAATATCGACGCAAAAAAGTCAACGGTTGTTATCGAAAACGACTTGGGGCATCGTCGCGGAATCACCGGACGTATCCTGCCGCTAATTCATACTAATGAAGAAAAACCTTTCTTAATTACCTTCAAGAGCGCAAAAGAAAAGAAAACTTGGTTAAAGCTAACAGGGTTCGACGGGAAAATGGTTAAACTATCCTCCCTGCCGCAACACAAATTAAGTGAATTTGCTGGCTACGAAAACGTAACTGGCGGCGGAAGCTATGACAAAAACAAAAAACATTCAGCTAAATGCTTTGAGTTTGATTTCGACTTTGAAGGGCGCAACTACCACAGCAAAAAATCTGATTGGTGGAAGATTGCAGACTTGGATGTTAAAAACGAGTCAGGAGTTTATGTAATTATTGATGGCTTTAATGTAGTTGCCCCAGTTGGGAGCAAGTTGATGCGGGATAACAATCCCGTACAACTTAAAAGGCTCAAGGAGTCCTTCAAGGAAGGTGGAATTGACTTTCCAAAGAATGTTTACGCTTTCAAGGTAGGTCAACGCGACAAAATTGAAGGCAAAGACGGTTGGATGCACCTATACGACTATATTAAAATCAAAACTTCTTGCGAAATTGCTAACAACAATCTCGAACAGGCATGGATTGATACAGAAAATGTAAGGGACATTAAGTCGCGCAAAAATCGTGACGCCGAAATCTACGGTCTTGATGATTTACTCAAGAAAATGATTGAAGATGTGTTGCCGAAACTGGTCGGCAAAGACGAAGGCACGTTCGCAGACTTCCTTACGAAGTTTGAATACATGAGTCACAAGTCTGATATTGCGAAAATTAGCACAATTCGGTCAATTTGCACCGATTACGACATAGAGTTCAAAGTGGAAGGAGTAAAACCTACCTACGACTTGGGTATGCTCCTTAAAAACGTGCGTGACAAGTACGACATGATTAACTACTTGGAGCATAGCGCATGGGGATGGAACTACAACCCCGCATTCCGCGATGCCATGACCAATTATGTCAACGTCATTGACGTTTGCCAACAATCCTCAAACACAAATGAGGAATAAAGTGAGCGGGCGGCGTGAGGTTGAGTAGGTTGTCCTCGCGCTGCCCCTCCTTTTTGATAAAAAGTGTAAATTCATTTGAATTAAATTAATTAAAATTATGACGAAAATGGAACAACTCAAACTCGCAGTAGACAGTCAATACTTTTATCTTGATAAATGCACTGAATTAGAAAAGCAAATAGACAAAGACGTTAAGTATATTGTTAATGTAGAAGCAGAAGATTGGAGTAAAGAAAGAATGGAGAAGTCACTTGAAGTCTGCCATCAGCTAATGCTCATTTCCGGTAAGTTTGTTAATGAAGCAGAAACAATTTTAGACACATTGAGAAGTTTGACTAGAGAAGAATATGAAAGTGATGTAGAACTTATAGGAGAGGTCGCACTGACAACCAGAAGGTTAATGAGGCAACAAAAGAAAATTTACGATAAATTGATAGAATTACAAGGCATTTTAATTGAGATTATCGAACGATTTTAATTGACAAAAAGTAGGATAGGCGTTAGAATTAGAGAATAGAAGGAACCATGATACCATACATACTAACTGAAAAAAGCCTGACAGTCGTAATCGACGGTAAGGCGCACACCATGAACCTCGACCATCCATCTTGGGAAGTGGCTAAACAAGCACTCAAGGACTCGGATTGGGAGAAACTTGAGAGACAGTTCGACGTTGCGAGCGCGGTTGAAGATTATTTCGACAGTGCTGCTGGCGTTGAAATCAAAGACGGAGGCGTGTTCTTCCAAGGCGAATCGGTTCACAACTATTGCGTGGACAAGATTCTGGAGTTCATGCGCCAAGGTTTGCCGTATGAGCCGCTGGTGAAGTTCTTTGGTAAGCTGATGGAGAATCCGTCACGCCGCGCCACAGATGAGCTTTACAGCTTCTTGGAGCATAAGAATATGCCCCTGACGCCAGACGGCAATTTCCTTGCCTACAAGGGTGTGAACAACGATTTCACAGACTTCTATTCTAGGAAGTTCGACAACTCTGTTGGTAACACCTTGAGCATGGTACGCAACGGCGTTTGCGATGATGCCAACCAAGGTTGCTCTGCTGGTTTCCATGCTGGAAGCTACGAGTATGCCAAGGGCTACGCGAGCAATGGCGGCAATCTAATGATTGTTGAAATTGACCCTGCTGATGTTGTGAGTGTCCCGCATTGTAGCGACTGCCAAAAGTTGCGTACTGCGAAATACAAGGTCGTAGGACATTACGAACACGTTGATGCGCCCCCGTTGGAAGATGGTCTAAATGAGGACTACGTTGATTGGGACGACAATGACGCTTACGCCGAAGGTTACGAGCAAGCCAAGCAGGATATGCTCACCAACCTCAACAATTAGTCATGGTAAATAGGGGGGTTGCGGAGAAATCCGCGCCCCTCTCTTTATTTTAATTGATTTAATCAACCTATTCAGATATAAAACAACCTAAAATGAAACCTTTTATACATATCTCTTGTAGATACTCGAAAATTGGAAATACTTATAGGAATTATTATAGCGTGTGTTTGGGCGGTGTCAGTTTACAAAGAAGAAGATGATGATGGCTTTAGTTGAGTTATTCCCCACTTTTCCCCACATTACCCCACATTTCAACACTTCAGTTCGATAAATACAGGGGTCTAAATATAGTAGTAGAAAGAAAGTAAATGCTGCTATTTTAATTATTTTAATTATGAATGTGATGTGGACAAAATATATTTATATCAAATATGCACTAATTTCAATTCTATTTATATTATCTTTACTTCAGTTTCAAATAGGTGTAATGTTAAATATGTCTTCTAAAGTCAACAAAATTAAAGTTATTGACAAAAAACTAGGGCGGCAAAAAGCAGTAGGTCAAGCATATTCTGATGCTAGGGTAATTGAGATAGACCCAAGACAAACAAGTAAAAATTATTTAGATACATTAATACATGAGCTTCTCCATGTCTATGCTCCTAACTGGTCAGAGACTAAAGTAAACAATACTGCAAAAGAAATGACACAAATTATCTGGCAGAAGAATTACAGAAGAATTAAAAGGTAATTTATTTATTTTATTTCAGTTCGAGCAGTAGGTTCGACAAAATATAGAACCCAAATATAGTCAACTAAAAGCACATAATCTATTTGCCCCGATTTTATTAATTTAATTAATTTTAGTTTCGACCAGTCATTTCGATAAATATAGCCCCTAAATATAGCCTTCCTAGACATAGCCTATTTGGCCCGATTTAGAGTATTGCGGAATAAAGAAAGTCATTTAGATTATTATCAAAGTAATAAAGATATATGCTGAATTTTAATTATTTTAATGTTGCTCTGAATTAAATTGATTTTAATTGTTTTTATTATTGACACAAAGTAGGTCATGCCTCATAATAGAGAGATGGAAGCAAAGAAGAAGAAGTCTAAAGCTGGTCGGAAAAAGGGAGCCGTGAGTTTCTGCATGGTTCCCCTATCCGAGTTAAATTCAAAATTAAATGCTAATGCTATTGTTATTATCTCGCGCAAGTATGCTGCGGCAATGGGTATCGACGGGCAGCCAGTTTACGCTGCGCCCAACATGATTGTACCCTTCGCTCAAGCACAGGTCGCACAGTCTAGCGTACAAGTAGAGACGTTTGAGAAAAAAGAAACTAAAGAAGAAGATTCTACCCCGCAGATTAGCGTTGACAACTGGTAGGACGTAGTATAAAATTAAGATACAACCTATGAAAAAAGATACCTACTTTCCCGAAATCATCGGGCAAAACACTGTTAAGAAAGCCCTTGGCTTTTATATTGATGGATATAAGTCTACTGGCTTAATCCCTCACATGATGTTCACCGCGCCTCGCGGATGTGGCAAGACCACAATGGCAACCGCGATGGCAAAGAATCTAGTCGATAGTGCTGGTCGCCCCAAGCCATTGATTACTGTTAACTGCTCAACCATTAAGAGCCTCAAGCAGTTTTTCAATTCGTTTGTTATTCCTTACATGAATGACCGTGACGCGAGCATCCTATTTGATGAGTGCAGCGAACTTCCCAAGGACGTTACGATGGCACTGTTGACTATCCTTAATCCTAACAAGGAAAATCGCACATCCTTTTCCTATGAGGACTATACGGTTGACTTTGATTTCAAGCGTTTATCATTCTTATTCGCAACCACAGAGGGACAGACTATCTTCCATGCGTTGATGGACAGAATGGAGCGTATTGACCTTGAAGAATATACCTATGATGAGTTAGGCAAGATTACGATGTGCGGCCTTGACGGGTACACAGTGGACGCTGAAGTGCTATCACAGGTTGCCACTACTCTCCGTGGGAACGCTCGCGCTGGGCAAAAGATGGCAGTCAAGCTCAAGCTACTGATGGATGCCAAGAACAAGAATCATTTTGGTAAAGCAGATTGGGACGTATTACGCGACAAGCTGGGTGTATTACCTCTTGGACTGTTAACAACGGAACTCCAGATTCTCCGCATCCTTGCGGAGAGGAAAGAGGTTCGTTTGACTGCGCTTGCTGCCATCACCGGATTGAGCAAGAGATGTATCCAAGCAGACTTTGAGTTATATTTAACTAAAATGGGTCTAATGGAAATTAATGCGGGAGGCCGTGCGCCGACAGCAAAGGGATTAAAATACTTAAAGGAGTTAGATGGAAAAGCTATACGCACTACCAAGCCTAAAAAAGCTAAAAGGAAAGTATGAGGTAAGCACCCTCATGCCTATGGGCCAAGAGTGGTGGATGGGCGAATTAAATAATAGTAAATATCATGTAATTATTGCTGTTGTAAATAGAACTATAAAAATAAAAATAGCAGAGACAGAGTTGGGCCTGATGAGAAAAAGAGTTTATAATATAGCAAAGATAAATAATCGATATGCTGGTCTAGCTTATCTAACACAACCAATAAATAATTGCGAAATAAAATTAGTATTAGATTTACTTAAATGGGATTATGATGATGATGATATTTGGTGTTGACTTTTCATAGGTTAGAGACTATAATAAATATAGTTGAGCGAAGATAGCTTAACTGGTTTGTTTGTCTTCATCGAACGGCCCCTCGTTTTAAACGGGGGGTCGTTTTTGGTTTAATACAGTGTAAATAAATAATAAGGACTTGCTCGATAGCGGCTAACTCTAACAGGTTATGTAGCTAAATAAGACTTGATAACTGAGGTCGACCAAATAGGTTGATTAAATATTGAGCGTAAATAAAAGGGCTGGATTAGAAGGTAGGTCTAAATAAGTAAAATATAGTAGATGCTGCTTATACACTTCAAAGAATAATAAGCCTAAATAAAGAGCTTGACTTGCGGGGCCCACCCCGTTGCGAGCGAGTCTCAATTACTTTCTGATTTTTTTTGCTTGCCTGAATCAGGGGCGTGCTATATACTTAGGATAGTTATGAAAGTCATGAAACAAAGCAAAGACATCAGGAATGGTTCGCTGTATTTCAATAAACGGAATCGGCGCGTGGAACGAGTGTTAGGTAAATTAAACCCACAGCGCGTGTGGACTGCTGCCCATGAAAAGGGCGCGGCAGACGTGCGTGTCAAAGACCTCCGAAAGGCCAGACGGCCAGAGGTTGAGTCTTACTTAGAAGAGAGCGTACCTGCCCTCTAGTACTTTTCCCACGAGCCCGGATCTCAGACTTTGGTGTGTTTGGCTGAGATTCGGGCACCTTTAATTTCACGTAAACCACTGTATACAAACGACTTCCGGCGGGGCCCACCCCGCGGCCCAGCTGTCAAGCCTTTTTTTTGTCGATCACTCGTGAACGGCAAACTCATTTGCCGATCATTTTTCCGCTTTTTTGATCGTCAAACTATTTTGTCAATCATTTTCACGCTTTTTAATTACTCACACGTGAGACATTACCGGCTTAACGTCTCATTAAAACGACATAATGAGACATTAGTCAAGCGTTAGTCAAGCGTTAGTCAAGTTGTCTGTCAATCAATTAGGCTATATAATGAGCGTTAAAGGGGGCAATTATTTTGGCTTTTACCCCTGTTTTCGTGGGGTATTGTGCCTGAAAATTTCTTGTTTACCCCTGTTTTCTCCGGTGTGAAATTCGTCGATTTTAAGAAAATCTTTCTTCACTTTATGTCATTATTTGCTTGCTTGTAATTGGGATACATGAGATAATTAGAACAGTTAAGAGAACATAAACAAACGAACCAAAGGAACCTAAAATGCCTATAGCAGCAAAACAAACCATCGACCAAGACTGGGATTTCACCGTAGTCCAAGAACCACTCACCCTGCCGAGCGGCAGACAATCCAAAGTATTTGCCAACGTCCGTACAGACACGGGCGAGGAGCTAGGATACTGCACCGACCGTTACGCCATCGTCAACTCTCGTGACCTTGTGGACAAGGCGGAAGAAGCCTTTGAGCGTAAGGGCTTGGGCAATTTCGACCGCAAGATTTACTCCACCGATGGTGGTGCAAAGTTGCGCGTGACGTATGACTTCACCGACAAGACTATCGAAATTCCCGAAGTGGGTGATGAGATGGGCTTTCGTCTTATCCTTCAAAACTCATTCGACCGTTCCTTGCGCGTTTCTTTTGCGCTTGGATTCCTGCGCCTCGTTTGCCTTAATGGTATGCAGACCTTGGAAAAGGAATTGGATATGCTCAAGAAGCACTCCAAGTCTTTGGACATCAATTCTCTGCTGACTGACGGTGCGCTTGACAAGGCTCTTGCGCGTTTCACTGACGCTGGAGCCGTGTACGGCAACCTTGCCAAGCTCGGCATCACTCAAGACCAAGGCGTGTACGCTTTGCAGAACCAAGCGAACACTGGTCTAATCAGCGACAAGGTGCGCGAAGGTATTGCAAGCATCTGGAACAGTCCTCGCGAAGATGGCGCAGACGGTGAGTTCGGTGACAACCGCAATCTGTACCAACTTTACAACGCTGCTACACAGTACCTCACCAGCAGCGAGCAAGTGGACAAGGACGGTAGCGACATTGGCACGTTTGAGTCAACTCGATTTGAGTATGCGAACCGTGTCAGCGGCCAACTGCTCAAGCGTTTCGACCTTGCGGCAAAGAACAGCAAGCGGCTCGACAAGCTGATTGCGCTGCCGAAAATCTCGGACGTAAAAGTGGAGAATAATTAAAGCGGAGCAAAAGATATAAACCTCTGGCGACAGTTATATAATTGGCCAAGTTTGATATCCTCCAACCTAACCCCCTCGCGCAAGCGGGGGGTTTTTTGTGTGTAGATTACCTCGGTATTTCAGGCTTGACAGGCGGGGCCCACCCCGTGCGCCATATTGGCACACTTGTTTATGGGCCTTTTTGCCTAGTGTGACAAATCGTCTCTTGACTTTGTGTCATTTATGGGTTATATTATAGGAGTGAAAGGCAAGAAGAAAAAGATCAAGTACCGCCACCAGTTGGCGCGCACGAACAAGGACGGCCTTATGGGCAGCGCGTCTCGTGTGCATCGCGTGGGCAAGGGCAGAGGTTCTTTTCGCCGCCACAAGAAACACAAGAAGCAATTGTGAATAACTTTTGCTCGACTTATTAGCTCAAATCCTGTATTATTAACACAATGAAAACAAAACTAACATTCCTCGCAGACCACGACAGCCGCCTCATCTACCTGAACGGCAAGCCCGAAGATATAAAACTCGATTGGCTTTTGCTATTCAATCACGGTGGGACAGATGAAGAACTCGAATGGATTTTTGACAACCGAGCATCTTTCTACACGAGCGAAACCAAGCTCCGCAGAGGCTTGGAATCAATCCATTATCATCGCCTTCTTAATCACGATGAAACTATGACGGAAGGAACTGCCGAGGCTCTTGCCGTACCATTGGCGCAGGAAGTTATTGACGGAATGGAAAAGGAAAGCAAGCAACCGATTTACGTTGCACTCAATCGCCCTTACAAGGACGCACACGAATACGCTCTTGGAACAATTCAAACCGCTGGCGAATCCTCATTTAGGCGGGGCGAATAGTTCTTGACATTTAATCGGACACATGAGATAATTAGAGAGATGAAGATGAAAAACCTACTTAAATTCGGCGAACCAAACGCCAAACTGAAAAAGATGCTCAAGGAATTGAAGCTCAAACTTAAAACCTTCACCCTTCCCGCTGGGCATAGTTGTCCAGCCGCGAAGGATTGTCTATCTCGTGCGGATAGAATCACGGGTAAAATCAAGGATGGGCCTGACACGATATTTCGTTGCTTTGCTGCTAGTGCAGAGGCAACCTATCCATCATTGCGTAAAATGGTTTGGCACAATTTTGAATTGCTCAAGGATGCTTTGAAGCTAGACGCTCAAGCTGGATTTGAGAATATGCCGCACACCGCTGACCTCATTCACAACAGCTTGCCCAAAAAGTTTGACATTATGCGCGTCCACGTTGGCGGCGACTATTTCAGCAAAAAATATTTGCAAGCGTGGATTGAAGTTGCCAAGCGCAACCCAACGAAAATCTTTTATTCTTATTCCAAAAGTTTGCATTTCTTCAAGCAATTTGCTTTGCCCGAAAACCTAGTGTTGACGGCTTCGCGTGGTGGCAAGTACGACGAGCTAATTGATTTGAACGGATGGAAAGAAGCTCTTGTTGTTTATAGTGAGCAAGAGGCAATCGACAAAGGATTGGAAATTGACCACGACGACACGCACGCAGCATTTGGAAAAGAAAACTTTGCGTTGCTCATTCACGGAACGCAGCCAGCGGGAAGCATGGCAAGCAAGGCGTTGTCAGCAATTAAGAAACTCGCCAAGGCATAAGGAGAAAATCATTATGGAAATCATCCTTTTAATTATCATAGGGTTGTACCTCGGCGACAAATTACGAGACTAATATTATAGAAACAGACTTTACACTAAAGCGCTCATCTAAACCCCTGTGTGGCAGGGGTTTGCGGCGGGGCCCACCCCGCGCCCCAGCTTCTGTCAAGCACATAAAAATGAATAAAAGCGAAAAAAAGACTTGTATGACTTTGGGATATGCTGTATTATAGTAGAAGAGTGAGGGAAACCTCACAAGCTCTTTGAGACAATTTATGGGAAGTATCTCGCACATAACAATGTGCATCGAGATAGTCTAGCAATTCTATTCGTGGAGCGTAATTGACTTCGCCTTCCCTTCAATTTTGTCCGGTGACGGCTGGACAAAGGGTATGGCTGAACAACCCTCCATCATAAGGGGTAAGGCATAGGGCTATGAGAGAGAGTGCAATCGTATGACTCTTATAGTGTTAGTAGACCGGTTAACTGAACTGTATTGTGCGCTGGTCTTGTAGGTAATGCAGGATTCCTACTACCCATTAATTTATGGTGAGTGTCCTGTCGGGAACGTTTAGTATCCTGATTCAACAATAGAGGCTAGGTTAGAGGATGATTAAACCCTCGGCTCACTGTTTAATTTTCGTGGTTGGGCGCGCTGAAAATTGCGCGACAGGCCACGATAAGGATGCTGGGATATGCGCCTCCATCGCGCGTCAACTAAGAAGTGGCGTGACAGTGTTGGTAAGACAACGTACCAGTTTATTCGGACGTGGCGTGCTGAACATCCTATATTTTAGTGGCCTCGTAAATCGGACACTACCGCTTGAGTCCTGTAATAGGACGATGGAATAGACACGTTGGGGCTGCTATTTTTTTATTGACATAAACTCGGATAACTGTTACTATTAAAGAAGATGAGCGACTACTGGAACGGCCTACTAAACTACAAATCAACTATGAAAACAACCTATACATTCAAAAGCTTCATTGCTGAACTAGATGAACGACTCGGTTTGGAAATCGGGTGTACTACAGGCGATTTGCCTGACTATCCTTATAATGAGGATTGGGAGACGTGTGCGGAAGATTTAGCCTTTATCGCACCAGAGGACGCAGAGAGGAGGGAGCGAGTGTTTCTTAATCATGTGGAATATACCGTTGAGGACGTGATGTCCGAAAACGCTGTTGACATTTACCCTTACTCAATGCCTTACTAATATGCAACTAATATTCTTAATAACTTACTTCAGTATGATATTCATACTTCCAGCAATCTTAATCATGTTCTTAATTGATGATGTGATAGCATATCTTTCAAAATGAAATCGTTATCAGAAACTCACAAACCATTTCGTTTACTACAAAACGATAATACAAGAGAGTCGTGGTTGTGGCTGCCAGAGCAAGAGAGGTGGCACGTCTGTAATGAAAGTGAGTTTGATGCGTTAAAATCTTTCGCACAAAATTTAGAAGAGGCAGAAGATCCTCTGATGGTTTTGCATTATGTTTCTTTGTTTGTAAATAACATGAGCGGAAATAGCTTCGAGGACTAAATAGGTTCAAATACTCTAAGAGTTCAAATAATGCATAGGTTCAAATAATGCATAGGTTCAAATAATAGAACAAGCCAAATATACTATTGAGACTGTGTCTCACTATGGGTAGGCCCCGTTTATTGAGACTGATTCTCATTAAGGGTGGGCCGCGCAGGTGTGCCACATTGTCTCGCGTTTGTGCCACATTGTCTCTTGACTTTTTGGCATTTATGGGTTATATTATAGTATGAAAGTGATACTGATAAGCCCAACAAACAAAGCAAGCCGACGCACAAAAAACCGTATTCGTGAGCATGGCCCAAAATTTCAAACCTCATGGCGACACGACCACGCTTGGCTCTTAAGTTCGGGCGAATGGTTTGGCTGGCTGCCACGCGATGAATTTCACGTTGAATGCGTAGGTGAAAAGTTTATTGAGAAAGTTTTAGGGTAGGACTACAGATGTCCCACCCTCTATGGTATACTATACGCATGAAAGAAATTAAGAATATGAAATTAGAAATGAAACTAACAAAGATAGAGCAAGAATTTATTGCTGAAAACATCACGAAATTTGACGTTGTAACTGGAATCACAGTTGACAAATTTGAAGTGCGTGTGCATGGTGCAACCCTAAACGCTGAAGGTAAAGAAACTTCAGTTCAAAGCGCAGCGATTTATCGCACAAATGATATCAAAGCGATTTACATGAACGCTGCGGCTAAAGCCAAAATGATTGAAGAAAACATCGCTGCTTTACGCGAACGCCAAAACACAGTTGGCACCGTAGCATGGAAACGCGCTCACAGCAGAATGGTCTAAAAAACCTTATTGACATTTATTCGGATAACCTTTATAATTAAGAAAGATGAAAACATACAACGCAACCTATACAAACGAAAGCCCGCAGGAATATCCCAACGGCAAGGTGACACTCGGCAGCGAACCTCTTGAGCCATACGGTACGGTGACGTATCACATTATGAATTGGCATTCATTTGATGACATGGGCGCGAGCCTTGAGACTGTGCAAGTGTGGAATCCAAGCACTAAAAGACTGTTTGAGATTTACTCACAAGATGAAGGTGAGACTTTCACCTTCTCTCAACCCGAACCCTATTTGGCATAAGATTATGAAACTAGAAAAAAACAAAACACACACCGTTATCACTCTCACCATCTCACACGAAAACAAAATGCGTTGGGTTATTGGAGTCGTCACATTCACCTATGGCGCATTTGCCGCTTGGTGGCTAATGCTCTAAACATCATGAGGAAAAACGGAAAAGAACAAAACGTAGTGCCTACTAGCAGAGAGCAAAATCTTGCTTGTGCTAAATTAGAATCGGGCTACCACATGGCTTGCTTGCTATTCAAGCGATTGCAATGGGCGAACAACATGGGAACTCACATGGGTGATTATGATATTCTTGAAACTCATTTTATTGAAAAGCAGGGAACGCATAATTATATTAAGGAGGGATTATGAAAGACGATTTCAGAGATATTTATTTTGTCCTTATTATTGGCATCGCGTCATTCCTTATTATATTGATAACAGGAATTTATATTGAAACGCTATGAAAGTAATTATGATTTTAATGACGGCTTTTTGTTTTGCGGGTTGTTCAAACTTGCGTTACATGGGCACGGGAGTTAAAGGCTGGGAATTGCCTCCGCGGGAGCATCCGCAATCCACTAGCTGGCTCGGCATTGACAATCCTTGGCATTTTGATACTTACCGCACGCGCGGACGCATTGACTACCGCGGGCGAGACGCACACTGGCGGCGTAGGCCGTAAACTACTGCTTGACAAGGGTTTGCGGCGGGGCCCACCCCGCTTATTGAGACTCAGTCTCACTAGGGGTAGGACAATGGCTGTCTCACCACTAAAACTATTTTCTAAACCCTCATTTGACCCCACAAAAACAGGGTTATTCTGACTGATTTATTTTCGCTGTGCCCTTGACTTTGTGGCATTTATGGAGTATATTATAGTATGAAAGAGATGAAAGACAAATTGTTCAAAGTAACACGGATTCGCTGCTGGGAGACTGGCACACGGGTAAACGAGTATATCAAGGCTTATGACGTCAACCATGCAATGAGGATTGCCAACCGTCTATTTGATGATGTGGCCCTCGTACAGCTAGACAATTGTGAATAACTTTATGAAGAAAGTTCTTGACTTTTTGTCAATTATCAGGTATACTTTATGTATTGAGAGTGAGAGAAAAGAGATTATGAAAGAAAAAACAAACAAAATCACAGAGGCACAGTTACTCTGCAACCAAGAAGTCAAAATCAATCGCGGTCAATTCGCTGGTAAAACCGCACTCGTTCGCAAGGTGATGGCCGATGGCCGAAGCCTAGAAGTCGAAGTCGCTAACACTAGCGGCAAGATTGCTTTTGTCGATGTCACTTTTGTTAGTGAGATTCAAGAGCCAACATGGTTCGCAAAGACCGAGCAAAGTCTCGGCCCAATCGCCAACAGTGTTGTTCAAGATGGAATCTAAAAACATTTGCGTGGTCGCTGAGTATTCGGAGACGCACGCGAGAGCCTGTTGCCCCCGTGGCAATGGTAAAGGGTTGTCCGCTTATGGCGGCAACCCCGCTCTCAATTTTATTAACATGAAAAAACACAACATACAAAACGCAAGCGCGTTCGCCACAAAGCAACTAGGTGACAAACTCAACAAGGTGATTGAACGAATCCCGAAGCTCAAACCAACAAGAGACGACAAGGACATGATTCACATCGTTGCCCTCCTCACCTTTATTGTAACGCTACTCGGCACAGCCCTTGTGATTTTAGCCTTGGCATTTTAATTATGAAAAACACAAAACAACAAACCATCTCAGAGATTAAGGCGGACATTATACGCACGGAAAAACATACTTGGTATTGCGAGTTAATTATTGCTGCCTGTGTCGGTGCATCTCTTACCCTCGCTGGCGTTATCGCTCACATGATGATAACAGGCCCAGCGTGGACATGGTGAGCCAGTCGCTTTAAACCCTTGTTTTTAAGGCTTGACAGGCGGGGCCCACCCCGCGCGCCAAATTGGCACACCTCGCTGTGAATAACTTTGTGCTGTTTGTGCCACATTGTCTCTTGACTTTTTGTCATTTATGGGTTATATTATAGTATGTTAATCATAGAAAGAGAATCACCCTTCAGCGGCAACGTGAACCGCATGGCCATCCAAGTCACAGAGGCACAGATTGCCGCGTGGCAAGGCGGCGAACTCATCCAGAACGCTATGCCGAACGCCTCGGCAGATGAGCGTGAGTTCATCAAAACAGGCATCACCCCAGAGGAGTGGGAGAACACGTTCGGGGACTAGACCCCCCCCCCCCCGGGGGTACCCCCCCGTACCCCACCCCCCCCTGTGAATAACTTTTTGATATTAGGGCTTGACTTTTTGGCATAAATGGGTTATATTATAACAATGATGAATGACATGATACAGATAGGGTGCGAGGAGCTAATCACTGCTGCTGATGAGGCGCAGATGGAGCATGAGCGTGCTGAGCATGAGGCTGAGGCACGTGAGCGTGCTGAGGCATGGGCTGACATGGTGGCCATACATGGGCCATTGATGACTGATACCGCATGGGCGCAGTACGTGGCTGAGTATGGTGATTATATGGGCATGGTGTGGAAGGATTAGCTTATGGATGACTATTATGATGGTGATGAGTACTGTGCCCCTAGTAAGTACGGGCGTGAGGTGAAGCGCTGCCGCATGTGTGAGTGTGAGGTAGAGATGAGCACAGATCATGGTGTGTGTGACTCATGCGCATCCAGCATGGAGCGTGGCATGGAATGGTGAGCAAGTCACTGTATTTAGGGCTTGACAGGCGGGGCCCACCCCGCTTATTGAGACTCATTCTCATTAGGGGTAGGACAATGGCAGTCCCACCCACAAAACTATTTTCCCTACCCTCATTTGACCCCACGAATACAGTGCTATTATGAGCCATTTATTTTCGTGCTGCCCTTGACTTATTGGCATTTATGGGTTATATTGTAGTATGATAAGAGAAAGCATATTCAAAGTCACACTGGTCAAAGGGCCACAAACATCCATCATGCCCATTAAGGCGCGTGATGAATCACACGCTACGCGCATAGCGCAGAACATGGGCCTTGGCCTAGTGGTTAGAGTTGAATTCTCCTGTATAGATAATTTTAATTAATTTACTGGTGGGACTGCATATGTCCCACCCACTGTGGTATACTTAACGTATGAAAATGATTATGAAAGAACAAACAAACAAAGCAAACAACCTCCTTTTGGGAGCCATCTACATCAACGCGAACACTGGCACACCTTGCCGATTGGTTCACATCGTACCATGCGAAGGCGCATGGTTAGAGTCCTATGATGGGCAAGGCTACGGTGATACCGTAAAATTTGAGGATGTGCATTATGCAGATGCTGATGAAGTCCAAGATTTTTTGGATGATTACCGCGCATATCATACCGCTGACGGCTACAAGGTAACGGACAGAATAGACTCTTTATACAAAAAAGCGTTTATGAGCGATGAGCGTCAAGTCGATGTGAACGGTGACGTTTACGTTCGCGAAGATGAAGATTACCTTTGCAGAGACTAACCCTAACAGTGTTGTTCAAGATGGAATCTAAAAACATTTGCGTGGTCGCTGAGTATTCGGAGACGCACGCGAGAGCCTGTTGCCCCCGTGGCAATGGTAAAGGGTTGTCCGCTTATGGCGGCGGCCCCGCTCTCAATTTTATCCTTGTATTTAAGGCTTGACAGGCGGGGCCCACCCCGTTGCGACTCAGTCTCATTAAGGCAAAAGAAAGTGAAGAAAGTTCTTGACTTTGTGTCATTTATCAGGTATACTATTGGTAATGAAAGTGAGAGACACAATGACAGAAGAACAAAGAAGAGAAGAACAGCGCAAGGTGAGAAACCGCGTGCAGCGTTGGAATGAATCAGTGGAGAGGGTGAAGGCCTTACAGAGAGCGTGGAGAGATGAACATTTTACCGATGGAAAATTTAACGGGTAGGACTACAGATGTCCCACCCAGTGTGGTATACTATAAGCATGAAAACGATTAAGAAAGAGATGAACAAAACAGAATTACTAGAACCAATCTTCGATTTAGATGGCACGCTCATTGTCGAGAATCGCAACAGCACAAGACTTTTTGATTTCAACAATGCAGAAGCAATCCTCAATTTAACAAAGCACGATTTGACAGTGCTTGGCAAACTCATTAGAGATTCAGGCAAGCAATTTGACATCCTCACAGCTAGAGGAAAAAGCAACGCACCATTCATTCGCATTGCATTAAACAAATTAGGATTCAACATCCGTCACATCATCTGCGTTGGAGTTGACATCAACTCACCATCTGACATGAACAAAGTAAGTGCAAAGCAGGTAGTGATTAACAAACAAAAAATTGTTAGAGACTTTGCCCGCAAGCTAGTAGACAATGACGCAAGAAACCTAGAAGGATTAAACGAATTAGGTGAGTTAGTAACTCAAGACCAAACAGAATTTCAAACAAACTAAAATTATGAGACAACAAACTAGAAACATCATCAACGCAAACAACGAAGACTCATGCGAACCCTTTGCAGTCGCTCAACATATTATCCTGAAAAATTTTTGGGAGTATTACCTAGAGGAAGCAGACACGCACGGTGTTGCCTTTGGCTATGTCATGGGATTTGAAAATGAATGGGGAAGTGTAGACTTGGCGGAAATTAAGCCTTACATTGTAAGCATTGCGAGAGGCAAGGAGCTTGACCATATAATGCCGCCCGAAGGATACTTCTGGGAGAATGAAAAAGAATTTGCTTGATGGGCGGGGGCAACTCCCCCCCCATTTATGAAAAAATTCGCTGATTAACATATCAGATAACACGGGGAGGGGTTAAATTTCAGTCTCCACAAGGATTTTTGGGCCTATTAAATTAATTAAAATAATTAAAATATGATCCGAGCACTCTGTTTTAAAATGTGGACGATATATCTGGGTAATTCTTTGTTATTTAATAAGTGCCTCTACTACTGATAGCCTATAGAAAAGACAACCTAATAATAAAAAGTTTAAAAGCCATAAACCAACCATAATTTTT
>Ga0310122_10001169_pt1 | contig 16807 bp, 28 predicted proteins | sample CB6_Bottom_1051__FD_203503 | JGI IMG/M metagenome (GOLD analysis project Ga0310122, IMG submission 203503) | Marine microbial communities from Western Arctic Ocean, Canada - CB6_Bottom_1051 | ecosystem: Environmental > Aquatic > Marine > Oceanic | place: Canada: Western Arctic Ocean | collected...
ATCGCGCTCGAAGGCGTGGTGCGAAAGTAGGAGGACACAATCTGAGCTTTGCTCTATATAGGCTCCCCCCCACAGGCCCGTCATGCGGGGACGTGTGCGGAACTCCGCTGACGTGGTGCGATTGAACTGCGAGAGCACGAGCGCGATCACCCCATTGTTCGCCGCATAGGTTCGCAGATCGGTAGTGACCTCACTGATCGCTCGCATGATATCCTGCTCCGAGCCGACGCTGGTTAGCTGGAGGTAATCAAGGATCACGTAGGTCGCGCCCCTTTCCTCCACCGCCTGACGGATGAACGCGACCACATCCTCCCAGCGTCCGCTGATCTTGTCAGGCACCAGTAGCGAGGGGAGGCTCAACCCCTTCTGCGCCTCTGACCAGATGCGCTCGTCGAACGAGCCACGCTCCAGCCCGATGACAGGCACCGCCCCGGCCATCGCATAGTAACGGCCAGCGATCTGTTGGGCTGACATCTCCAATGAGCAATAGCACACGGTCTCGCCTGCCCGCAGCGCACTGAGGCAGAAGTTCAAGGCCGTGATGCTTTTCCCATGTCCGGTCAGGCCAGCCAGCGTGATGAACCATCCGCGCCCGAAACCGATCTGACCGCCATCGTCGTGCATGAGCGCGTTCAATGCAGGGAGGTGGGTGGGCACTGCGTCAGGCGGCAGACGCTGGCGGATCGCGAACGCCTCGCGGAACTCCGGTGAGTTGATGTCTCTCATGGTAGCCTCACGAGGAACCCCGGCGTCTTGTCGCCGTGCCAGCCGCCCAGTTGATTGAATTCGTAGTATTCCAAAGCCCTTTCGTAGGAGTCGCAACCCTCGTCCATGAGTCTCTGGATCACACTCGCCTTGTCGTATATCACGATGGGCTCCATGCCGTACCGCTCCATGACCCCGATCACACAGTCATCATATCCGTCCATGACCAACGCACTCTCAACGCCAATGTCGGGTAGCCGATCTGCAAGTTCGCGAATCCTCATGGCATCACCTTCATCGGTGCGCCTGTCACAATGTTGCGCTTGAGCGCACCGGGAACCTCGTGGGCCTCCTCCCACCGCTGGTCCTTGATGTAGCGGAACAGGTGGACGCCCTGGAAGTCTGCCGTGAGAGTCGCCACGTAGCCTCTGAGCGCCTTCACTAGCTCCTCCTGCGTGATGACCCCACCGACCGCCGCCCGCCACTCCTCGAACGCTTTCGCCTTCGGCCCACGGCGGTGGAGGTTCCAAACAACCTCGAACTCAGACGGGTACACCCGTCGCTTGCGACGTGTTTGTTTTTTCTCTGTCTCTGTCTCTCCCTCTGGGCACGATTCCGGTGCAACCTGCAAGCACTCTGCTAGCACGTTGCTAGCATCGTCCGTCCCCATCTGGATGAATCCACGCAGGGCAAGCTCTTGGAGAGCGGGCAGAACGTCGGTGCTATCGCGGTGAACCCGGAAGGCTATGTCCTCGATGTCTCCCTTGATCGTGCCGTCGTTGCTCTCGCTTCCTATGAGCCACAGCAGGATCAGCAACTTCGATGCGTAGTCTGACAACTCAGCGAACGCCCGGTCTGATAAGAGGCTTCTGTGGAGTTTCACCCAGGGAGGATTACGCGATTTATAATGTTGATAACGATCCCAGTGGGCGATGGTGACAATCACAACGTCTCTCCTTCCGAAGGTATGATCTCCAGTTCCAGCCGTTGATTCTTGCGGTCGACGTGTTGCCTGACCGTGAGCGTCCCGATGCACTTGGGGCTGTCACTGGCGATGTATTCGCGAGCTTGTAGCCAGTCGAGCACCCACTTGAGACGCCCATAGGCGTTATCCGTGTCCATCACGCTCCAGACATACAGGTCGCAGGAGATGTCGCACCGCTCCAGCGTCTGGGCGGGGAGCTTGGGATACAGCGCGGTGCTCATCAGGTAGAAGGTGTCACGGCGGCGCTTCTCCTCGCGCCAGTGCCAGCGACTGTTGGCGCGGTTAGGCGGGAGGGGGAGGACGAACTTCACAATGGAAGCGGGCCTGGATCGTACTTCCGGCGCAGCGCCTTCCTTCGTTCCTCATCCTCTGCCACATGGCGTTCCCACTGGCCCTCATGCACCTTGCATATCGGGAGGCCACCCATCTGCTTGACACGTTCCGGCGAGACCTGGGCAGAACATTGGTTGCCCTTTTTTCGAGTAGCCTCACGGCAGGAGGGATACTCTTTTGCCTCCCTTATGGTGTTCTCTACTGTGCATATACACCGCCGCCAACCCCTTCCCTTGGGTCCGGTAAAGTCTTGGCGGTTACTGTGGATTTTAGTCATCACTTGCCCTCCGCATACCGATTCCAATTCGGGCGAGTCGCCCACCAACACTCTCGCGAGCAGAACCGCCGCTTCGCCCATCGCTCCCGAGTCTCGAACGTGGCCTTCGCGTAAGCATCGCCGCAGCACTCGCATAGGCGGGTGATCTCGAGCAGCCCCCTCTTGCGCTTCATCTCAGAACTGCCCCATGCCTATACGTTCCTCTCTGAGATATTCCGCGTCCTCATCCGCCTCGACAGAACCGACAGAACTTGGTGGGTCGGAGGTTTTGTCGAGGTTGTCGGATAGGTCAGACAAAGCAACATCGAATAAGGATTGCTGTTCTGTCCGGGTTTCGCTTACCGCTGCCCGCATATTGCTAACTGCTTGACAATAGTAAGTATCCTTGAGTTCGATCCCCACGCCTTTCCTGTCATTGATCACCGCTCCATAAACCTCTGAGCCGACCCCCATAAATGGCGTCAGGACGACTTCGCCGGGGTTTGACCACAGGACGACAGCCCGCTCGATCACGTCCAACTGGAGCGGATGCACATGGCGCTCATCGTCCTCACCTCTTGCGGACTTAAATGGCAACACGCGCCCAATACGCACATCGTCCCAAAACGCGCTCGCGTACTGTCTCCAGATCCAATGCGAATACCTATTCTCAATCTGGTTGCCCGACCAATCTCGGTACGGTACCACGTCCTTGGGCATCTCGCGTTCCCCGGCGTATTCTTTCAGTCCGGTAGGATGCGCTATTGGTACTGGGTTGGTGCCAGCCTTGCGGAATACCAGTAAGTAGTCGGCTGATGCGTTGGAGCACCTGCTGGAATCGTCCACGATAGTCTTGTGCGCGAGGTTCTTAGCCATCGTCCGGTTACGCACCCCTAGCGGTTCCTTCCATACGCAGTACCTCGCGGTGTACTTAAAACCAGCGTCCGCGTGTAGCCGGATGATGTCGCCGGGAAAGTCTACCATATGGTCGCAGCCAGAATTACCTGAAGGTATGTCCATGCAATGAACCGCCGTCATACGCCCCGGCATAGTCATCCGAAACAGTTCATCCACTACGAAGCGGTAGTGCTCCATGAACTCGTCATAGTCGCGGGAATTAGACAGGTCGCGGTCCGAAGATGAGTAGTTGTACAAGCCGCCAAACGGCGGGGAGTACACGGACAACTGAACGCTACCATCCGGTAGGGTAGGCATGACCTCTAGGCAATCACCGTGGTACAGTGCGTAATCGTCCGTGACCACTTGATCCTTTACAGCCATTTCGGAACCTCCGGTTGAGTTGTGAAGTCGTCATACGAAGACCGACGCACCTTGAGCGCGTCCGTCATATGGCGCATGAGCGCCGTAAACATCGAGTCAGCCCTCACGGCTTTGGCTTGCTGGCTCTGCAACACCCGCTCCTCGCCGTGTGTCCTGACCACATCTACCACCACGTCATTCTTTTGGCCGAAGCGATAGCACCGCCTCACGCCCTGGTAATACTGCTCAAACGAGTGAGACGGAAACCAAGTCACATGAGAGCACCCCTGAAGGTTGAGCCCCCACGCGCCTATCTTCGGCTTGGTGACCAGAACCCGTATCTCGCCGCGCTGGAACGCGAGTAGTCGCTCTTCTTTCTCGTCATCGTGGTCGGAGCCCTTGACCTGTACCGCGCCGTCAATGCTGGACGATAGGCGGTTGCCTTCGTCATTCAGGTGACACCAGACGAGAGACTGTTTCTTGTGGTCTGTAAGCTCGGTAACCTTGTCGCAACGTTCTCCCAACGTGCGGCGGCGTTCGTCGCGTTGTTCGGCCAACGTAAGCGCGGGCAAGTCAAATAACATACCGGGCTGCACCGTGTTGGCTGACACCTCGTGGTCGCGTTCGATCAACTTGGGCAGAACGAAGTCGCCATCGTCGTACCCGTAGTCGGACGGCTTACGGATAGCTCTAGCCCATGAGGAAACCCACCGCCAAAACGACTCCTCGGCGTGGCCCTTGAACCGCCATTCGGTAGCCTTCCCGAACATCCTGCCGCCTTGTGCGCTGGCGTGGTTCAGGTCGTTTCTGAAGTACCGAGACAGCATATCCATATGACCAAGCTCTCCAAGCGCCTCGGATGAGGTACCCAGTTCGGTGTAGTCGTTAGGTGCCGCTGTGGCGGTACACAGTAGCCGATATGGTAGCGTCCGCATGAACTCAGTTATAGCCGCCTTGGTGGAGCCGTTGAAGTTCTTTAGGATGCTGGACTCGTCGCAGACCATACCGCCGAAGTCGCCGGGGTCGAACCTATCAAGCCGCTCGTAATTGGTGACCACTATACGCGCACCCGATGGAACCTTGCCGTCAGACACCCGTACCGCTTCAAAGCCGAACTTCTCAGCCTCGCCTAGTAGCTGGTAACTGACAGCCAACGGGGTCGCGATCAGTACGGATTTATTAGTGTGGCGCACGACGTTATCGGCCCAGACCAGTTGCATAGGTGTCTTACCTAGCCCACAGTCCGCGAATATCCCACGCCGCCCGCCACGGATCGCCCAATCGACTAACTCTTTCTGGAAGTCGTAAAGGAAGTCGGGGATATACACGGGGTCGAAGCCGTTGGCCGCACCATGTTGCGCCCTTGCCTCGAGAAACGTCGTATAGTCTGCCTCTGGCCTCATGCCCTATGACCCTCCCATAGTTGTTGGTACCACGGGGCACGGTCCCTGACGGACTGCTTGGTGCGCCCGTACCTCTCGCGGAACTTCGACTCCGGCATCTCGTCGAAGTCGCGATGAACTATTGAATACAGCGGCACGATGTCCTTATATGTGCCTCCCGCACCTCTGCTCTTCATGTGGGCGTTCTCTCGTTCTAGGAACCCCCGCCCCGTGACCTCGCACGGTAGCGACTTGATGAACCTCACGCGCTCCTGGGAGTAAAAGTTCTTTTCGAATAGCCGCGCTCGGCGCACTTGCCGCCTCTTCCGATTGAGCCTCTTCTGGCGGCTCACAGGACACGCCCCATCACCTCATATACCTTCGTTTCTCTCGCGTGACTCCTAACGTCTGCCATCTGCCTGTACTTGCCCGTGGCTCGCAGTTGCCCAGCCCGCACGAGCCCCGAGATGACGCCGCCCCAAGCGTTCGAGTGGTGAGGCGTAACTCCGCGATCCGTGCATATTCGACGGATGTCCTCACCAGTGACGTGCATCCCGCCTAACCCGCGCACAACCCCCGCCACTGCCCCCGAGAATGCCTGCACTTCGACACGCTCGATGCCCTCATCTCGTAAGTGGCGACCTTTATCGACATCGAACACGAGGTGATGGGGCGATCCCTGGTCGTTGCTCATAGATGTTGAGCGTGGCACTTCAGTGACCCTAAAGAATTCGCCTTGGTCGCCACTCATACGGGCTCCTCCAGGCGCGAGAGTGCGTTCAGATGGGCCACACTCGCCCTGTCCCATTCCAAGAGGCTCTTGATGGCCCAGTACTCAGAGCGGGCAACGTCGCGCTCCTCAATCGCCTTGGCGGTCCTCTTGATGTGGTCGCCGTACCGGGGATCTGCCCGCGCCATGCGCTCCAGCTTGGCCTCTGACAGGGGCTCCTTGCTATGGGCAACGCTGAACTCGGTCGCTAGGCGCGAGAGCACGACGTGGCGTCCGTGCTCCAACTCATACGCCACCCCCTCTGCCCGCGCCTTGCGCTCTCCCACTGCCCGCAGTTGCTCGACGAGTTCGTATGGCCCCTGATCCGGTGGGAAGTTGGCTGACAGGAGTTCCCGCACTGCGTCTGGAGTACGCACGTCGCGCACCCCAGACCGCAGGAGGGCCTCGGTTCTGTCCGACATCAGAAGGGCAGCGCGTCTTCTGCGGATTCCCCCTCTGGCACCTTGAGCGCGACGATGCCCTGCTCGTCGGCCTCCGGTGCCGCGACCTCCAAGACGGTGAACACCCTGTATCGGTTGCCGTTCGCAGGCTCCTGCCACCGCATGAACGCCACGTGGAAGTGCTTACCCTGCTCGACATCCGCCGCCGTGATCGTGCCCTGCAAGGTCGCGGAGCCGAGCCCGACGTTCGCCCGCTCGCCTGCGTGGATGCCGACGATCTCGGTGCCGAGCTTGCCCGTCAGACCATCAGAGCAACTGGTGAGGGCCATCGAGACACTCTCGCCGTAGCCCTTCGGCGAATCCCACAACTCCATCACCTGACCCTCGACCCAGGCATAGTCGTCGCCCCACTTAACGTATGCGGCAGGCTCCATCGATGCGTCCCCGCTGACCTCCTTGGTGCGGGCCACTGCTCCGCTGGCTCTCAACTCATCTGTTCTGCTCATCGGTCAACTCCTTTCTGAAGTGATCGGATCTTCGTACACACGCACCTTCGGTGTCTTGCGGTACGAGTTCGTGTCCGACAGCCATTGCGAGATCGTAGCCGCCGACTCCAAGATCGGCACGAGGCTGTCGGGGTTCTTGATAGGATGCAGCGTGGCACCCTCTGGGCTCACGTGGACGATGCCGAGACGCTCTGCGTATTCGACGCTCCACGGGATGACTTTCGCCATCGACTTGTCGCCGGGGATCGACCGCGCTTTGACCAGCGCGAACTCTGCGCGTTGGTAGGCCACCTGTTGGATCGCCATGTCTGGGAAGACCCCGCTCTTCGATGTCTTGTAGTCGAGAATCCACGTCGTGCCCTCGTTGATCTCCCAGAGGTCCAAGGTGCCTGCGTAGCCGATGGAGTCGTTGAACACCGTGATCTCGGTTCCGAGATGCTGGGAATCGCGATCTGCCAAAAAATCAGCCGCCGCATCCGCACACGCCTGCTCGTCTTCGGTGAGGTCTTGCGGCATCTCCGTGTCGCCCAGCAGGGCCTCAAGCGTCTTGTGGACCGCTGTGCCACGTCGGGCGGCGTCGTCGCGCTGACTGTACGGCGAGCCCTTCAAGAGACGGATCGCGTCCGTCTTGTTGAGCTTCGACCAGACCTCGCGATTCTCCCAGGCCCACTCGCTCGTGGCCTTGATGCCCCAGCCGACTAATGCTGGTTTCGGGATGCCGCCCCCGAGCATACTGGTGACGCGACGGTAGAGCCTGCCGCCGATTGTGTAGCCCATGCGGTTCACCGAGTAGGTGACCTCGGGGGCGTCTTTCGTCGCGGCGTGGAGCTTAGAAAGTAGATCCTCGGGCTTCATGGAAAGAACTCCTCTTGAAGGTTGAACGTGCGGTGACCCCCGTAGTCGCCTTCGACGAAGGAGTTACTCGCCGGGAGCACCTTTCGGCATAGCTCCTCAACTTAGGGGCCACCGACACGAGAGTGCCGACGTGCTGGAGATGGTGCGGTAGGATGATCTCAAACTCCTATCTTGAAGGTCCGCAGGGAACCTAACGCCAACCCCCCCCGCAGTGCTAGGGGCCAGACGCCCCCCTTGGGGGTGACCCTTGCGCTAGGGGACACGTGTCCCCATATTCACTGTATGGATAATTACCTTCAGAATCGGAGTACCGAGATGACCAGCCCAGCAGACCAAGGCATCGAAGCAGCACGACGCGACGTTTCAGCCCAGAGTTGCCTTCTAGAGATCGGCGCGAAGGCCGAAACGCTGAGTCGCCTGATCGCCCACGAACTCAACTCAAGGATGAACGAGGCCCACGGAGCCGTTCGCATCAACTGGGGCCACGTCGGCGACATGAACTACACCCACGAGAAGCTGGTCCTGATCGCTGACGCCCTTGGCATCAACCGGGTGGGGGCCTGATCGCGTGACCAAACTAAAGACCGCAAAGATCGCGCAAGCAGTCTGCTTCGAGCTTAGTTGCCCTGACTGTGGCCCCGAGTCCCAAGTCGAAGGGCCAGATGGGAGCCTTTACGTCACCGTCGAAGAGATCGTCAAGGAGGGTGGACTAGCCTACTGCATTGACTGTGGCTCCCAGCTTGCGATGCCTCGCCTCCCGAAGCGTGTTCGCACATAGGAGATGACACCATGAAAAACAGGCACGTGATCCTGCTCCACGCTCGCATCAAGGAGTCGGGACTAGGTGACATCCGCTTCGCCACAGAGGTGATGAGGGTACACCCTCGCACCCTGAGACGGTGGAAAGGCGCGTACACGCCTATCCCGCCGCTCGCACGTGCGTTCCTCGAGAACCCCCAGCCACTGACGTGGCCGAAGGAGACCCCATGACGATTCCCACAGGCCACATCCTCGTGAAGGCGAGCAAGGTCAAGGCCACCCACAACGGAGACGGACGCTACCGCAAGTGCTGGAGGCTCTGGTCAGACGGCACGGTCGAGCGGACAAGCTCGCGCTCGAAGTATCAGCAGCCGTTCACTGAAGAACTCGTACCGCAGAAGATCCGCGAGACGGCTCACCAGCATGGCGTGACGCTCAAGGGCTTCCGCGAGCGTGACCCGCTGAAGAGGTCGCCGTGAGCGGCCCCTACGGCTACGACGTAGAGTTCGTCCTGATGCTGGGCGGGTGCTTCATGCTCTTCCTGATCGTGGCCTGCGTGATCGAGGTCTATCTGGATGCGAGGAAGGGGCGTTGATCGCACAAAACGAAATCGCAGAAGACAACCACCATGACAACGAGGAGGCATGATGACCACCACAGTGCTGGTAACAGCCTATTTAGCCGCAATCGTGGCGGCTAACTGGATCGTGAGCGTCTGGGGTCCAGCGGCAAGTATTCTCACTGCATTTGTGCTGATTGGTTTGATCGTCACAACACGGGACCGCCTGCACGATGCGTGGGGTGGTCATCTCAAACGGAATATGGGCTTATTGATCTTGGGGGGTTCTGGGATCTCGCTACTGCTAGGTGGTGGCGTCACCCGAATTGCGCTCGCCAGTGGAGCCGCGTTCCTCGTCTCGGAAAGCGTCGATGCCGCTTTATACCACTTCCTTAGAAAGCGTGGCTGGTATGAGCGCGTAAACGGATCTAACGCTGCCAGCTCGCTCGTAGATTCGGTTCTGTTCCCTTGGTTGGCGTTCGGTGGCCTGATGCCACTCATCACGCTGGGCCAGTGGGGGGCGAAGACATTCGGGGGCGCGATCTGGTCGTGGATGCTGCGTCCGCGCCAACTCGCGACCCTCACGTTGCTCGCGCTCGCAGCACCCGCAAGCAGTCAGGTATCGGTGGGGCTCGGGGAATATCACAATAAGGTCGTCACCCAAACGGTCATTGAGTCGGTCATCATGTTCCCGTCTGTCGCGGGAATAAGACCTAACGCCATCGTTAGTTGGGATCTGCGCGGTGATGGCAAGCCTGTCGTGTTGCCGCAGTTGGGGAAGGACATCGCGCTTTCCAACTTCCCGGTCATCGTAGGTGTGGACATCGGTGCGTCTGCTGGACCGTGGGACGACTACGGCCACTGGGAGCCGCACGTTTCGGCACGGGTCATCGCATTTATCAGTGGGCCGTGGAAGGCCCTCACAATCATGTCGTGGCAACCGTGGAACGAATGGGGTAGGGCGGTCGTGGTCAAGATCGACTACACGTTGTGGTAGCTCAGTGGGGCATGACTGCCCCGGCGCTGACCAGCGAAGAGTGGGCGTCTGGCTCTCTGGAGGAGGAAGCCGACGATGATGGCGTGATCGTATTCAGCCGACAGGAGGAGGAGTGGCTAGGCAAGGTGGGCGCAGATATTGGCTCGCTAGTCATGTGGGACAACGGCGTGTCGTTGCCCGTTGTGCTTAAAAGGGCGCACGGTTTGGCCGCTGTTTGTTTGCACCAGCAACCCTACGGCTTCACGGAGGAGGATGTGGAGGTGCTGCTACGACTCACGGATTGGCTCGCAGGGATGGAGGAGGACGAATACGACGCAGAACAATGCAAAGCGTTGATCTCAATAGCTGACCGTATGTCAGCCCTACTGCCACCGGAGGTACACGATGTCGATTAAGGCACGGTACGAGGACTGCGACCGTTGCGGCGAGCGATACATTATTTTCGGGGGAGAACCGGGGTTTGAGCGGTGGGAAAGCGGCTGGCTGCGCGACGAGAAACGCCCTCCCAGTAAACATTTCGATGAAACGTGGCGAGTCTGCTGTGAGCCGGAAAGGAAGGAGGGAGCAAGATGACGGAAATCTGGAAGGACTTCACGTTCGAGGCCGCGCACCTACTACCGAATGTCCCCGATGGTCATAAATGCAAGCGGCTGCACGGGCACAGCTACCGTGTGAGGGTCGTCGTTTCGGGCAAAGTAGATCCCGAACTCGGCTGGGTAATGGACTACGCCGAGATAGCCGAAGCGTGGCAAGTCGTATACGACACGCTCGACCATCGCTACCTCAACGACATCATCCCCAATCCCACGACTGAGAATGTGGCAAAGTGGATATGGGAGAGTTTAGATACTGGGCTCTCGGGGTTACAGCGTGTTGAGGTACGCGAGACTTGCACGGCTGGAGCAACGTACTCGCCATGATGGTAGTGATGATCGGGGAGTGTACGGGGAAGCCAGCGCGGCGAGCGCAAAGGTTGGGGTGGGGCAGGATGTGGATAGCTCGCGGGCGCAACATCTACACCTATCCCGGCGAACCGTGGGGGTTGGATAACGGTGCGTTTCGCGATTGGGCAGATGGGATACCGTTTGATGGCGACCAATTCCAAACGGTACTGGACAAGGCAGTGAAAGTGGGTGTCCCGTATCTGGCTGTTCTCCCAGACATCCCCGGCGGTGGCGAGGCGAGCCTTGAGTTGTCGATGAACTGGCTAGAACGTGTCCCGCGTGAGTACCCGTGGTATCTGGCAGTTCAAGACGGGATGGACCCAGCGGACATAGACCCCGATGGGCTAGCGGGGATCTTCTTGGGAGGCACTAACGCTTACAAGGCGCGAGCTACCGAGTGGCGGCGATGGGCGCATTCGAGGAACCTCAAATTCCACTACGGTCGATGTGGCACGGTGCGGAAGTTGGCCCACGCGATTGATGCCAGGGCTGACTCACTGGACTCAGCGTTCCCTATGTGGACAATGGCGCGGTGGGAAATCTTCAAGGAGGCCGTAACCCGTGGCCCACCTCAAGTCGATATGTTCTATCAAGGGCTATCTCAACACGGGATAGACCCCACCCTAGACCGCGCCTGAGTGCCTTAGAGCGCATCCTGTGCGGTCAGTTTCCTGCCGTTCACCCAACTCGGGGGGATTCTGCCCTTGAGCGCCCGCAGGCTCTCCATTAGCACACGGCGCTGGTGGGGCGTGAGGGCTCCGTTGCCGCGCTGGCAAAGCCCCTCGGCGCACGTGCTCCAGCCCATCGCCAGCAGAGCCTGCTCCTGATCGACCTCGGCAGTGTCGAAGAACTTGGTCGCTCCCATCGAGCCCAGCCAGACCACTGCCGAGATGTAGTCGTCCCGGCTCGGGCTCCCCTCGCGTCTTAGATCCTTGAGGGCTTGGCTGATCGTGGCACACGCCAACCCCTTCTGGCCTTGGCGCGACCTCTCCACACGTAGCACGGCTAGTTGCTGAAGAGGAACCCCAACGCGACACCGACCGCCACCATTGGGAGCCCCACCTTAGCCGAGCGCAGGACGCGCAAGATGAGAGGCGGATTGATGAGGCGCTGAAGCTGGCCGATGCCGACCGCTTGCTGCTGGATCTCGGCTCGCAGGCTCGCCTCAAGAGCCGCCCCCAGTTCCATGAGGTCCGTCAGCGAGGCGTTCGCGGTGCGGAGCGATACGTTCTCAAGCCGCACGATGGTCATCTGCGACTCCAGCGCGGTCGTCTCGTTCAAGTGCTCCACCACTAGCGAGTCGACAAGCTCAAGCGCCGTCGAATCGACACGCACCCGAATCGAATCGACTAGGGTGCTTGCTCTCGCGCTGGCGCGTTGGGCTCGCTCGCTCGCCTCCTCAAGCTCACGGGCCGACCGCACCGAGTCCGCTTGCAGGGCCTCCCTCTGAGCATCGACGACCAGGCGCAGGCTATCCTCTCGCGCCTCCATCGGCACACGGGCGTCGACTAGCGTAGCGATGGAGTCGGATGCGACCACCAGCGCGTCTCGGGCACGAGCGGCCCCCATCACGCTATAAATGCCGTGAGCCAACAGGACAACGAGCAGCCCAAGAACCACGACCAGCCACCGTGAGTGGCTCATTGCTGCTCCAGTTCACGGAACTGCTGGAGCTTCGTCGGCGCGTCTGATCTAAGGCCCGCGGTCACCACCAGCGCCAGCAACATCGAGCCAGCGAGGATACTCACGAGCAGGCGCTTACTCATCCGGCCAACTCCGTAGCTCAAGATGTGGGAGGTCGTGAAAGCTCTGATCGCGGTGGTCGCCGTCGCGGTCCCAGTCGCCGCCAGAACGCAACTCAACGCCGTGCCCTACGGCTATGCCCTGGATGAAGCCCGCAAGGCTGTAGAAGGCGTCTGTGGCCTCCCAGCGCACGTGTGGAGGATCGGGATACCACGGCGCGAGGTCGACCGCTCGCGATGGCTGCTTATTGTGAAGTGAGTCAGGGTAGTGAAGCGTCGTCTTCCCGGTGCGGAAGTACTCCTCCTGCTGCTCGCGTCCGCGATGGCCCTCGATGAGTGTGAAGTCCCTGACCTTGATCGCATCCACGAGCACACGCTGGAAGGCAGGGTGGAGGGTATCAAGCACGGTCGTTGAGCGGCTTCCGAATCTAGGCATCGTCGTTCTTGCTGCGCCTGTCGTCCATCATGTTCTTGGCTTGCCCGAGCGCGATGGTAGCCGTGGCTACTGCCGTGAACGGCGATGCGTCTTCCAGCCACAGGCTGAGAGCCAGGGCCGCACCCGAGAGCGTGACCGAGATGACCATCCAGCGGGACGCGAACCAGCGGCTCATTCTTTATTCTTGAGATGACTGGTCTCGACCTCAAGCGCCGTAATCCTTTCGCCATGCCCCACCTCCAATTTATCCACCTTCTCGTCCAGGCGAGAGACGATACGCTCGATGGATTCGAGGCTGCGGCGGCATCCATTCAGTCCTGCACGGACTCCACCATACGCGGCCCCGGCGGCGGCGGGTATAGCCAGCAGAGACACTAGCGTTGTCACGGCGTCAACCTCCATTTGGTGCCCACGGCAGATCCATAACCTCCGTCGTAGGGTTCTGTTGTGCGGCTATCTGAGCGCGAAGGCCAGCCTTGATCTCGTCGACAGGCAGCGCGGCCACGCACCATGACTCGATGTCCGATTCTGTAAGATCAGCGAACGGTACGAAGGGCTGGCCTGCCGAGAATCCGACCTCCAGTGTCGCGTAGTCCGACGCGTGGAAGCCACCCTCGCTGGCGTTCAACCGCCAGGGGAAGGAGAACACCACATCGACCTCCCCCTCATATGCCTTGTAGACCTCAAGCGTCGTGAATTCCCACCTGTATATCATCGCTGTCCTCCCGTTATCCGGCAGAGATTTTGACAGTGCCCGAATCATTCCAAAGCTGACCCGCCGCGCTAGGATCGCTCGTCCCGATCCCCGTCAACTTGATAGTAGCTCCGGTAGCGGTGAACACCGGGACAGTGACCGGAACATCCGCAGTGATCAGTGTCGGTTCCAGTTTTAGGGTGTTGCTCGCTCCCGCATGGAACCTTATCGCGGCCCAAGTATCTGCTGTGTTGGACCCAATTTCGAGACTCGCCAACCCTCCGGGCGTGTTGCCCGTTATATGGCCCGAGGTGATTACATATATGTCGCCTGAGTTGTCTTGGTTGCGAGATGTAAAGCCGAAGTTCTTGTTGATTCTGATGTCGCCACCAGAGGCTGGAAGAGTCCCGATGATGACATCGGTGGCGGTCGTTAGGGTGCTTGTAACATCCAGCGTCCCTGTAATAGAAGCCGCCGTACCTTCTATCAAGAAACAAGTGGTAGCTGACGCGCCAGCAGATACTGCGAACTCACCAACGCACTTCACGTTGAAATCCGTAGTCCCGCCAGAGGTGCTTAATCCGATGTCATTGCCGCTCCCGTACTGCGCGGCGAGTGTGCCGCCAGTCCCTCCAGTATAGTGGTCGATGCGGTTGCCCAAGGTGGAGGCACCTGTGACTCCGACACTTGTGAGCGTACCGACACTGGTCAACGAACTGGCCGTGACGCCACTGTTGAGCGTGGCTCCGGTCACCGTCCCGGCGGCGGCAGTGATCGTGACCGACGCAGTCCCGTCGAACGAAGTGCCGTTGATGTCTCTAGCCGTCGCGAGGGCTGTGGCTGTAGCTGATAAGCCTACCGCTATGTTCGCAGTCCCGTCGAAGCTGGTGCCGCCTATGGTCCTCGCCGTCTGGAGAGCAGTCGCGGTGGCGGCGTTGCCTGTACAAGCGGCGGCGGTGGACACGGTGACAGCACCGCCAGCAGTCATCGTCGCGTCACCAGAGAGCGCGAACTCAGCGGCGACATTCGAGCCACTCCCGATCCAGATCTTCGTACTCGCGAGCGGTGAGCTTGTGGGATCGATGTACGCACCAGTGATCGCGGTGCCGTTCCACACGCCCGTCGCTATCGTTCCCACCGAGGTCAAGCTGGAGGTCACGACCGTAGACTTGAGTTCTGTCCCGGTCAGCGTCGAAGCGGCGGCGGTGACGGTGATCGCGGCAGTACCATCGAAGTCTGTGCCGTTGATAGCTCTCGCAGTCGCTAGGGCTGTGGCCGTGGCGGCGAGGCCCGAACAGGCGGCGGCAGTCGATACCGTAACAACGCCCCCGGCTGTCATAGTAGCATTGCCACTGAGCGCGAACTCGGCGGCGACATTCGATGCGCTACCGATCCAGAGTTTGGTGTTGGCGAGAGGGGAGCTTGTGGGGTCTATGTAGGCACCAGTGATTGCGGTGCCGTTCCACACGCCGCTCGCTATCGTGCCAACAGTGACGAGGCTTGAGTCGCCCGTGTAGGCGGTAGCGTCTGATAGGTTGAAGGCTGGAGTCGAATCAGAGGCACCCAACGCGAGGCTGACGCCTCCGTAGCTCACGGTCGAGTTGGCGAGATTAGCGTTCGCGATGGCGGTGCCATTCCAGACGCCCGTCGCCACGGTTCCGAGTATGGTGATCGCCGTGGAGCTTCCAACATCCAAGGTCGCCGGATCGCCGGAGGCGTCACCGATCAGTATCTCGCCGTCACCCAGTACGGAGGTCGCAGTGATCGCACCCGTACCGGAGCCGAGCAATACGCCGCCGTCTGTCAGGGAGGTAGCCCCCGTGCCGCCTTGGTTCACCGCCACGGTCGTGCCTTGCCACGTTCCGCTGGTTATCGTGCCCGTCGTTACGAGCGAACTGTCGCCTGTGTATCCGGTGGCGTCACTCAAGTCGAAGGCGGGGGTGGCATCAGAGGCCCCCAACGCTAGGCTGACGCCGCCATAGGCGACCGTCGAGTTGGCTAAATTGGCGTTCGCAATTGCGGTGCCATTCCAGACCCCCGTCGCTACAGTGCCAAGAGTGGTAATCGAAGTCTGTCCGACATAGGTCGAAGCGATATCTATATCGTGCGCGTTGGCTGTGATGCGGTCTGCCGTGCCAACCACATCCAGCGTGACATCGCCGCTTGAGCCGCCACCCGTCATTCCCGCACCAGCGGTAATATCGGTGATATCACCTGTTTCTGGCGTCGTCCAAGCGAGTGTGCCAGTGCCGTCTGCGGCAGACAGCACTTGGTTCGTCGAGCCGACTGCGGCTGGCATCGTTAAGGTGTACGATGAGGAGATAGTCGTCGGACCTTGAAACGCTACATACTCACCGCCCGCCGCATCCTCTAGCCTGAGATCGGATTGAGTCTGGATCGTGACGTTGCCGCCGAGTACCGAGTCACCCGCTATGAACAAATCGCGAGGTCTGTTCGCGCCACTCGCACCGATGTCGTAGTTGTCATCCCCATCCGTCAACAGATGGCCGTTGGCGTCAATCTCCCACCTGTCGGCAGAGGCCGTGGAGAACGTGATCGCCTTACTGTTCGCAGACGAAATCACGATATCACCCAAGGCGCTTCGGTTAGCTTGGATCAGTGCCTGGGCAGTCGAACCAGCAGAGTAGAACTGAATCCGATTGCTCGTAGAGTCGAGCGTGTCCGTCGCTCCGACATGGAGCCCAAGGTTCGCCGTGAACAGGCCACCGCTGACACCGGAAGTGCCAACATGGATCGCGCCGAATCCAGTGGAGATACTGCCGGAGTTGATCGCTCCGGTCGTCACCAACGTACTGTCGCCCACGTAGGCGGGAGTGAGGGTGCCCGCAGAGTCGTCGTATGTCCAAGTCAGCCCACCGCCCGCCGAGTCCTGTATCAGTGCGGCGACTCTGTCGTCCACGTTCTCCGTGATCGTCTGGTAGATCCACTCCGAAGACGAGGTCGAGTAGGTCATCACCTCGCCATCGGTGGGCGTACCTGTCTCAACCGAACGGCCTTGGATGCTGACGGCATCCCGCGAGCTTGTAATTTCTAGGCTCTGTACGGTGGCGTCGATTTCGAGCAGTGTCGGGCCTGCCATAATCAGTTCCTCGTCACAGACGGGGTGAACTCGCACGTGCCTTCGACCAGTCGGAGGTTCGATCCTCCGCTGTCGATCAACTCAAGATCCCACACGCCAGGGCCAGGGGTGACAGCCGCCGTCT
>Ga0310122_10001171_pt1 | contig 16800 bp, 12 predicted proteins | sample CB6_Bottom_1051__FD_203503 | JGI IMG/M metagenome (GOLD analysis project Ga0310122, IMG submission 203503) | Marine microbial communities from Western Arctic Ocean, Canada - CB6_Bottom_1051 | ecosystem: Environmental > Aquatic > Marine > Oceanic | place: Canada: Western Arctic Ocean | collected...
CGTCTGGGATCACGACCGTCTCGGGCCCGGAAGTCAGCGACGGATCTTCTCCGAGGGCGTCGAAGTCATCCGGGGCGCCTGGGGTATTGACGGTCTTGATGGCGCTAAGAGTGTCGAGGTCGGGCTCGAGCTGTCTGCGTTCGAAGCGGCCGGTCGGGTTGGCTCGCGCGCCTCGCCCCTTTCGCGCCGGTCGCAGGGCCACCGGTTCGAGATCGCGAAGTGGGTTCGGGCGGGGAGGGTTCACGAAGCGAAAGTAAGACGAAAATCAAGAACCTGCAAGGTCCACAGACCGATTTCAGCGACTCGCGCGGTCTTCCAGGTAGCTTTCGAATCTGGATCCGGACTCGGTCTCGAACTGTCGGACGATTCTCATTTCCTCGGCGACCTGCCGAAGTACGCGGCCGCCGGCTCGAAGCGGGTAGCGCTTGAAGAATTGCTGGATATCTCGCCCGGAAGAAGGGGGCAGCGCCTCGGACGTCGCGGCCGCCACCCGCGCTAGCAGAATCGGCGGCATTTCTCTTTCGAGCCGCGGCCAGGCGTCCTTCAATGCCTCCCACGTCGGAGCCGCCGCGCTCGGTCGACCCAGCAGGGCGGCGAGCAGGCCGGCTCGATCGGGAACCGGAGCGAGTGAAGCGTCGAAGCCCGCCGCGAGGCTGGCGCCGATCAATTCGGGCTGCTCGAATTCTGCCAGAGCGAATAACATGCGACGTCGCGCTTGCGGCGTGGCCGCGCCTCGGGTCGCCTGGCACAACGTCTCGTGGAGATCGGCGTCGCCTCGCCGTGCAGCGATGCGAACGATCGGATCGCCGAGCTCGGATGGCAGCGCCTCACCCGAAGCGAAATGTTGCGCGCATTGCGCCGTGCAGAATTCGAGGATCGCATCGGCGTGGGCGAGCTGGCCCACGATCCGAAAAACCTGAGAGCGACGCATTCGCTGACGAAGAGGCTCGTCGGCGCCCGGGTGAAATCCGATCAGATCGATCTGTTCGCCGAAGTGTCTGACCATCCAGCCACGAAAATTCCGCTCGACGCTTGCACCGCGACCCGCGGCCAGTCGTCTCTCGAGGCGGCCGAGGACGCTACTCGTCGCCAGGAGAACGTCGGGATCTTCTTCCCGCCCGAGTGAAGCGAGAAGATCGAGCAGGGCTTCGATCCGGATTCGACCTGCCCGGGCGAGCGCCCATTGGTTTCCGATGAATCCGATTCGTTCGATCGCGGTCAGCGCGGGCAAATGCGAAACCAGCGCGTCCAATTCAGGCTTTCCGTATTCAACGCGGAAGAACCCCGCCTCTCCGGCATTCCCATAGATCCAACTCGAGGCGGGATCGGGGCGATCCACTTTTTCGCGTCGCTTGACGAGCAGATGGCTGATCGTGCGCGAGTCCGTTCCCGAAGAAGCACCCGCGCGCCCCACCCAGGGAATCTGCCAGCGAATGTTCTGCGATCCGGTCCGAGAGTTCCCAGGTCTTGGTTTGGCGGGCAGGGCCAGGAAGCGCTGTTGAGTGAGTTCAATGACAGCGTTTCGCGAATCGTCCTTTCGCTGCAAGGAGACGACGGGATAGCCGGTTTGCAAGGTCCACGGGGCGACGATGTCCTCGATTGGAAGTCCCGAAATCTCAGCGATCGCCGACCAGAGATCCGAAGCGGAGGCGGCCCCCTCGCGATGTCGGGTCATATAGAGGCGGATGCCGTCGCGGAAGACGGTCGGGCCGAGAAAACCTTCGAGCATGCGAAGAACACAAGCGCCCTTGGAGTAGGTAATCGCGTCGAAATTCTCGTGGGCCTCCTGCGCGCTACGGATCTTCGGGGCGATCGGATGGCTACTCGCCAGGGCATCGATCGAAAGCGCTTCCTCGCGTCGATGAGCGAAGTCGAGCCAGATCTGCCAGTCCGGCCGCCACTGCTGGATGATCTCGCAGGCCATCCAGGTCGCAAAGGACTCGTTCAACCAGAGATCGTTCCACCACGCCATCGTGACGAGATTTCCGAACCACATGTGCGAGATCTCGTGCGTGATGGTTTCGGCGGCGCGTTTGCGGTCCTCGAATGAAGATTCTTCAGGATCGAGCAGCAGGACGGAGTCGCGAAAGAAGACGGCGCCCGCATTCTCCATGGCACCAAAGGCGAAATCCGGAAGCGCCAGAAGGTCGAGTTTCGCGTAGGGATGCGACATGCCGAACCAGTCTTCCAGACGGGAGAGACTCTCGCCGGCCGTTTCGAGGGCAAATTCGGCGAGGTGTTGCCGATCGGGCAGCGTGTAGACGCGGATCGGCGTCGACCCGCTGATCCGTGGGGGCGCCGCGACGAAGGGGCCGACCGCCACCGCCACGAGATAGGCGGAGAGGAGTGGTGTGCATTCGAAACAGACGGTCTTCTGGTCTCCGTCGTGTTCCTCTTCGGACTCGATCGGAGAATTGGAGAGGACCGTCTGATGCTTCGCCGTCGTGACGCGAATCCGGTAGCGGGCCTTGATGCCCGGTTCGTCGAAACAAGGGAAGAAGCGGCGCGCATCCGTCGGGCAGAGCTGAGTGGCAATCCATGGTTCGCGATCGTCGAGCGATCGGTAGAGCCCACGAAGATCGCTTCGGACTCGGCCACGGAAATCGAGCTGGACACGCAGCGCACCGATCGGGAGGAGACCGTCGAAGTGAAAGACGACGGTCTCGGATTCCGGTCGAAGTTCGATGCGTGGCACCCAGCGATCGACCTTCGCGTGATCCGAGAGGACTCGAACCTTTGAGATGCGGAGGTCCACTGCGTGAAATTCGAGCTTGCGTGTTCGCCTGTCGAGTTGAAGCGCGTACTCCGCGCGGCCGTGAAACGTCTTCTCGGCCGGGTCGAGGTGAAAATGCAAATCGATGATCGTCGGTCGAACGGCTGCGGCCAGGCGGGCCGCCGAACGGGCTCGGGGCTTTGCTTTCACGGGGTCGTTTGATGCGCTTTTCGATTTGGACGTTGATTGGGACTTCGGTTTCGCCAATGCAGATGATCTCCGTGCGGTCTCGTGATCAGTCGCTTGCCGATCATGCCATAGGTCGTGACGTTCGACGTGCGCGATCGGCTAATTTCGGATTCGCCTCCGCAGCACATCCCAGAGCGCACGGTATTCGGCCAATCGTTCTCGGACCCGCCCGCGAAGCGCAGGTCGAGCTCCCTTGGCCAGCAATCCCCACGCGTCGAGCCCCCGGTGTCGAGCGAGAAACAGCGCTCGCGGCAGATGGAAGGATTGAGTGACGAAAACGATGGGCTGATTCGCGTGGAACCGAGCGACGTGATCGATCGAATCGATCGTTCGGTCGGAATCGGCGTCGAGCCGAATCGCCGACCGGGGGACCGACGCAGACTCGAGAGCATGCGCCAACTCCGCCGCTTCGTTCATGCCATGGTCGATGCGCCCGCTACAGAGGATTGAGACGCCGGCATCCGAGACGGCGTGGCCGTCGTCCCTGTCATCGCGTCGATGATGATAGGCGGCCGCCGCCGAGGCCGCGCGACCTACGAAATATTGATTCAGGCGGCCGGACGGCTGGCGGGGCTTGCATCCCAAGACGACGATTTGAGCCCCGTCAGGCAATTGGTCGAGTGAGCGCAGTACTCGCGAGTCCGTGCTGAGACGAAGCCATTCGGACAGCGCGAAGCTCAGAGCGAAAGGTGCGATGAAGAGTCCGACGAGGACGATTCCCATGGATTTGGTCCGAGTCTCGGTCTGCGAGGAGGCGGGGGTTGGATTGAAGAATGGTTACCAGGTTTTTCGGGTCGTGAATCTCTCGGTCGGCGCCCTAACGGTTCGCCATCCGACGGAGATCCATCACGCGAGGCTATCAGAAGAGGGTATACTCGGTTTTCGTCGGAGGTCGATGCTTGCTTTCGAGCGTCTGGAAATCAGGTCGTGAGTTCGCCGGATCGCTTGGATCGGTTGCCAATCTCGACGCATCGTCTGGATCGGGTGCGAAAATCCGAAATCCTTTCCCAGGGTGCGAGGAAGCATGAATCGTCTTCCCTCGAGGATCCTACCCATCGTCGCACTGGCCGCCTGCACTACCACGCCTGCCGAACGCGTACTCGTTCTCCATATCTCGAATGAACTCGGTCGCAGTATCGCGAAGATTCATCAGAAATCGTGTGGAGACCTCGAGATGTCGTTCGAGCCGATCGAACGCTCACACTTTGCCCCCGGTGAAGAACGGGGGCTCGTTCTCCCGCCGACCTGTGTCGATCTGGTTGCCTACGATTCGCGTGGCCGGATCGTCGGTGAACAGCGAGGGCTCGAGATGTTGCCGAATGCACGATGGGTCCTTCGAAGATGAGAGTTCTTGGTGTGGAGAACTGGGACGGTCTTCGTCTTGATCGTTGGCAACTCAGCGCACTGCCGTCGAGCGTGATGGGACGCTGGGCGATTCCGCTCCTGATGGCGATCGTGACGCTCGCGGGCTGTCTGACACCGGCTCCCTATTTCCTCGTCGAGTCGCGGCTCGTCCAGAATCAGCGTCGAATCGGCGAACCAGATGTGACCGAGACCGTTGCCTATCGATTGTCGAAGGGTCGAATTCGCGTTCTCGGACTGCAGCCCCCCGATGTTTGCGCCGACCTGGGACAGTCGGCGAGCGGTGGAAGCGGCCAACTGCAACGCGGAATCCTGCGCACGCGATGCGGCGTCGAAATGGCCCAGTTCGAACGCGCCCTGTCGCGTGCCGGCTACGAAGTGGTGTCGTGGGGTGCCGTTCAACATATGTCGAGGAACGAGGAGACCCCGCTCCTCGAGTCTGCCCGCGAACTCGGAATCGAGTTATTGCTTCAGGTGAATGCGCTGGAACGGATCGAAATACAACCGGGGCGCGACGCCCACTTCGAACGCCGCTTCTTTCGGGCAACCCGGAACGGAGAGAAGGTCGACCCGGCGGCCGTCGACCTGTCCTTGGCACACGAATTCGAATCGTTGATCAAGAAGAAGGAAGCATCGCTTGCCGGGGGAAAGCGTGTTGGTGCAACCATCAACGTCAGTGCGATCTCGGTCGAGAGCGGCACTACGATCTGGTTCTACGAAGCGACGAAGGTCGACGACTTCGCGAGGGATCCCGAAGTCCAGGTTCTCATAGATTGCCAGGGCGTGCGCTGCATCGAAGTCAAGCCGAACGCGCGCGCCGTTTCGGATGGCCCGGTGGAAGGAAGCATTTCGAGTATCTCACTCGCCGGTGACCCGCAGGACGAGTCGCAGGCAATCTTTCATGATCTGGTTCGCAGCCTGGCCGTCGATCTCGCCGGACGGCGGCCCTGATCACGTTCATTGACGGAACACGAGTTCATCTCGATCGAGAGGAAGAGAGTTCATGGCATCCATTTTTACGAAGATCATCAATGGTGAGTTGCCCGGACATTTCGTCTGGAGAGACGAAGTGTGTGTCGCGTTCTTGACGATTGCCCCGCTCAAGCCCGGTCATACGCTGGTCGTGCCGCGGGCGGAGGTCGATTCATGGACCGATCTCGAGGTCGATGTCATGAAACATCTGAGCGGCGTGGCGCATGCGATCGGGCGCGCCCTCGACAAGACCTATCAGCCAGAAAAGGTCGGCTTGACCATCCTCGGTCTCGAAGTCCGACATGTCCATCTTCACGTTTCTTGCATCTGGAAGCCGACGGATCTTGATTTCGGAAACGCCGACGCCAACGCCTCACCCGAGAGTGTTGCGAAGGAAGCCGAGATCGTGCGAGCGGCGTTGCGCGATCTCGGTTACGACCAGGTCGTCGATAGTTAGAGGGCTAGCCAGAAAACTAGATTCCGAAGTGATCGCGAATCGCCTTCAGGCTGAGTCGGTCGCTCAGCAGTCGCTTCGCGATGCCGACCAGACGGGCTTCACGACCGACCGCATAACGCAATTTGGGTTTGTCGGCTGTCAGTGCATGCTCGACCACATCGGCGACCACTTTCGGTCCCGGAGAAATGGGCAACGATTCTCGAATCGACTTCTCACTGATCGCCATGCGGCTGGCGTAGGGTGAGTCGGACGGCCGCTCACCCCAATCCATGACGTCGTTGAACGCAGTATTGATGTCGCCGGGTTCGATCAAGCTGACCTGGATGTTGAAGGGATCGAGCTCGTTCACGAGCCCGAAGGCGAGAGACTCGATCGCGGCCTTGGTTGCGGAATAGTGGGCCTGAAAGGGGATCGGCGCCCGTCCGGAGAGAGACCCGACCAGTAGAATGCGGCCTGCGTTTCGTTCGCGCATGCGCGTGAGCACGGGGGTGAGCACACGAAGTACACCGAAGAAATTCGTTTCGAATTGCGCGCGCGCGCGGGCAAGAGACGTTTCTTCGATCGACCCGTAGATTCCCCACCCGGCATTGCAGACGAGGCCGTCTAGATGGTCGGTCCGTTTGTAGACAGATTCGAGCGCGGTCTGGACCGAAGCGTCGTCGCAGACATCCATGGCCACCCATTCGATGCCCTCGTGATCGGTCTGCGGCTTTCTGCTGGTTCCAAAGACCCGCCAGCCCCTTTCGACCATTCTCCTGGCCATCTCAGCGCCAAGTCCGGAGGAGGCTCCCGTGATGAGCACGCTCTTTTTCTGGGTTTCCGTGGTCGCTGTAGACACACGTCTCCTTCCCGAACGATTCTGGCTAGAGATTGATGAGCGCGCCGCCTTCATGAGGCACGACATGACCAGTCAAGAGATCCGGTCCCATGAGGATCGCAAGAATGCCCGCTGCGACTGATTCAGGAGTGGCCACCTGCTTGAGTGGTGTGCGCTCGATCATGCCATTGCGGATATTCTCGTAGGCGTCGCCGAACCCCTGTTTGAGCCACTCGCCGTCGATGAAGCCCGGAGCGATGGCGTTGACGCGAATCTTCGGCGCGAGGGCGCGCGCGAGCGTGACGGTCAGGTTGTTCAGTCCGGCCTTCGATGCGCAGTAGGCGATCGAGCTGCCCATGCCAACGAGTCCAGCGACGCTCGACGTCATGACGATCTCGCCCCCCGCGTCTGCTTCGAGCAGTGGGCGCGCCGCCCGTGAGCAAAGAAAGGGGCCGAGCAGATTGACGTTCAGGATTTTTTGCCAGTCATCGGAATCGAGCCCATCCAGGTTCTCGTGGGATACGAATTTGGTAAAGCCCGCGTTGTTGACGAGGACGTCGAGGCGTCCGAAGGCCTTCTCCGCATCGGAGACCATGGCGCGACAATCTTCGTCTTGCGAAACATCGGCGCGAACCGCGAGTGCTTTGACACCACGCTTTTCACACTCTGCGGCCGCAGCTTCAGCGCCGTCGCGCGATCGGCTGTAATTCACTAGAACCGAACAACCCTGTTCAGCGAGCAATAGAGCTGTCTGGTATCCGACTCCCGTGCCTGCGCCGGTGACGATCGCTGCCTTGCCTTCGAGATTCATGATTGATCGTTCCTTACGGTGAACAGGGTAGAGCTCATGGAATTCGCGACCCCGGTCAGCGTAGATTTCGTCGAAATAGGAGAGGGATGATGATCGGCCAGGCGAAGATCAGCGGGTGCTTCCGCTGGCGTTCGCTCAATTCGAGACGCCGACCGGTATGTCGTTCGAGCTTCCAGAGAACGTAGGGTACCCAATCGCCGAAGGTCACGGCGGTCTTTGCGAGGCGGACGAGGCCGAGCACGCGCGCATAGGAGCGCATGAGTCGCCAGCGAAATCGACCCCAACGCTTGGCGCTGTCCGAAAGCGTCACATGAAAGGACCTCGGATGAGCGCTCGCCTCTTGAAAGTGACCGATGCTCGTGAGGTGATTCAAGGCCAGAGCCGCGACGGCGTCGTAGCGTGCTTCGTTCGTCAGGTAGAGACTGCGAATGAACTCTTCGGTTTCTGGGCGTCGCTCACTGTCATAGGTACGACGGAAAGCCTCTTGCCAGAACGCGGCAAGTGAGAAGCGGAGCGAGTTTCCGCGGGCGGGCAAAACACAGACGAGGTTCGCGACCATCGACAAGATCGCGTTGGTGACGGAGTCGACGAAAAACTCCTGTGCCTTCTCGTCGCGGCAGGCGAGAACTCGAGCGGGCTGCGCGAAGCGTGACCAGATATAGGGATGCCATGCCGCTAGAGAGGTTCCTTTCCCAAATGCCTTGTGATCGATGACTCCATACTTTGCCCTGAGGACTCCGCCTTCACGTTCGCGTTCGACATAAAATACGTTCGGGGGCGCGATGCGGTTGATTCGGGAATGCCACCCTCGCGAGTAGGCGGCACGATAGTCCTCGACGACGATCCAGAAATCGAGGATTCCGTCCGCGCTGTCTTGTCGAAGGCAGGACCCATAGAACAAGACGCCGAGTACGGTGTCACCGTGACTTGCGGCGATCTGTTCTGCCAGCCACTCGACATCAGCGGTAACCGGCAATCGCAACTCGTCCGCGACGATGGCTTGCAGCGAAGCGAGCGCATTTGGCGATTCAACCATCTGTGCGGTCTTTGCGGGATCGGGGCCGAATGGGTCGGAAGGAGAAGTCATTGATTTGCGATCAACCTCGCTTTCGAGGCTGATCGCGCGAGCGAGTAGTTCGCGGGGTCATCGGCTCGTCGGGATACGCGCTCGGTCCGTGAGTCACGCGCGAACGAAGTGAACGACCCGCTCGGCGGTCAAGGCGATGCTGCGTTCGGAGTCAGGCTGCCAGAGTTCACCGTCGACCGTGAACCCGCAATTCATGCGGAGTTCGGCGTGTTCGACGTTGCGACTGGTATAGCCGGCCTCGGGCGTCACCCAGTTTGCGGGCTTGCCGCGAAGGATTCCGATCGCAGCCTTGCCGAATTTCTGGCTGGGAGTCGCGAAGGAGGTGAATCGGACGCCTCCAGGACCCTGTCCCCAGAACGGACGCATGCGAGCGAACAGTCTGCTCAGCGTGGAAGCGATGACCAGGTGGAACTCGCCGTGATCCAACGGTTGGCCGTCGAGCAAGATCTGGATCTTGTCCGGAGTGAGGATGCCGCTCTGGTCGCCGGTGATGAGTCGGCCCATCAAGCCGGCGGTCACGAGGGTGGCTCCCGGCACGCCCTCGACGAGCCTTCGCTGACTGCCCTGGTCGAAGAGTCGATGGTTGAGTTCGATGGCTCTCTTGATGATTCCAGCGCCGAAGAACATTCCGTATTGTGCTGAGCGCTGGATCGAGCTGGCACCATGGCCATAACTGACGCGGAGCACTCGGCGAGGTTCGACGCGTTCCGCGATTCGACCGTCCTCGGTACAGGCGATCAGTTCCTCGAGACCACGAAGAGGATCGCGATGCGCGGCGAGGTCCATCGCGCTCATGTTCGTGCGACCGGCACGGAGCGGGGCGACCAGGGGAACCCGGTCGCCGAAGACGCCGGAACCGAGAATCTCGGTCAATACGTATTGGAGGGTTCCGTCGCCCCCGTTTACGACGAGAAGGTCGACTTCCTGTCGTGCGAGGTCTGCCAGGGCGTCGGGCATGACGCCGGCGTTCTCGGTTTCGACATGAAGGACATCGGGATGGCTGCGCAGGAAGCCAAGCATACGGCTGACCTGATCTTGGCTCTTTCCCGCGCGTAGATTGTTGACGACGCCGATTCGCAAATTGACTCAGTCCTGTGTTGTTGCCGAAGTGTCAGACGCCGTTCGCATCGCGGCTGCAATCGAGGTTGATCGAATCAGCCTCGACTAGCGACCCTTGGATGGATTCATGAATGTGATGGATGCCACGCCCATCACACCGCGCTCCGCAGTCTTGTCTTCGGTCTCCCGTTTCGAGTTCGAATCACTCTCATTTTCGCCGGCATCGGGGAGCGATGATGGGGCTTCCGGCGCTGGGGAAAGCCTAACGCCGATCCGGGCCTCCGCCCAGACCTGGTGCGGTTTGGTCTTTCTTCGGACGAACCATCGAAAGGGCTGCGGGAGCACAGCGAGGGGGTCGAAGCGAAGCCATTCGTTCATGAGGGTGATCTGCCCCGACAAGGCCTTGTCGATGAATGTGAGGCGTTCTGGGACCGGGTAGGCGCCCTTCGTAGCTTGGCTTCCGGCTGCAGGTTCTTCGACCCAATTCGCTGTGACGTTGATTGAAGATTCAATGACTTTGTTCGTCGTCGGCGAACTCGACGACGTTGAATGTGACAGGAGCCACACGCGCTGGAATCGGCTTCCACGAGTGAGCCGAATTCCGTAAAACGACGTTCCATTCTCGTATCCAAAGATTTCCAGCCGCCGGTCGAGCAGCTCGGCCTCCGCCCTCTTCGTCCAGCTATGCACGAGCCAGGTTCGGCCTCGGGTCGCTAACGGTTCCGTCATCCAGGGCGCGTGAATTGTCCCCTTCGTTTCTGCCGCGACCGCGAGCACCTCGACGTGATATTTCTTTGGAAGCATGTCGGCGGGTACGCGCCGAGCCAGGTCCGACGCCGCGAAGTCGAAGAAGAGTCGAATCTCGATGTCGTCTTTCGTGATGCGCAATTCGCCCGTGGGTCGATGAAGATCGAGATGACTCGCGGCGATGTCGAAGAAGAGCCGATCCTTCGAAAGCGTCCATCGTTGCCGGCGACGGCCGTTTGCATAGCGATAGGGTTCGCGGCCGGGTTCGAACAGATGTCCGACTGCGACCGCATTGTGGTCTCCGGGGCCAGCGTTGGAGAGCAGGAATTGCTGCGCGATCCGATGGCCGCTTTCGAGTTCGATATAGAGCGTCCAGTATTCGCTGGCGTCCGACCCGCTGAGAAGCCGGGCGGCGGGGTCGAGGACGGGGGAACCCTCTGGGCGAGCTGTCGCTTCCCGAGGAGTCTCGGGTTCGGCAGCGGCCATTCGTTCCGGCTCGCTCTCATCGGGCCCCGGCGCGCCAGACCAAGCCGGCCCGACAAGCACCATCCACGAAACACACAGGACGACGGCGACCCTGATGACGTATTCCTGATGTAGTGCGCGGTCGAACCGGTTCGCCGGTCGGGCGATCAGGGGCATGAATCGGACAGGTCCTTTCTTCCAAGGGAGCGAGGACGTTGAGTAGGAAGGTTGCTTTCGGTCGGTCTCGATTGAGGCTATCACAGGCGACGGAATCGGAGTCGAGTCGCCAGCGTGGGGACTCGCGCGAGGGAGTTCATGGATTCGCCGCCAGAAATGCGATTCGCTCATCTCTCTGATTGGCACGCAACCACTCTCGTCGGTGGCGGATCGGCGCTCTTGGGCTTGAAGCGGCTTTCGGGTTGGGCGTCCTGGCGAATCAGTCGTCGGCAACATCATTCTCCGACGATTCTCGAAGCTGCATTCCGAGATCTTCATCGACAAGGCATCCACCGCATCCTCGTGACCGGTGACCTCACTCATGTTTCTCTCGAGCAGGAATTTCGACTCGCCGCCGAACAGCTGGCGAGGCTCGGTACCCCAGAAGAAGTTTTCTTGATTCCTGGAAATCACGATTGTTATGTGCCCGTTTCGCATGAACGCTCCTGGGATCACTGGTGCGCGTACCTGACGGGGATGAGTCCCGACGAGTTGGGAGCGGATTCCGGTTCGTATCTCACCCCTCCGCGAGGTCCGCAGCTCGCGCCGAGGCACGAGGACTATCCAACGCTTCGGGTCGAAGGCGGATTGGCGATGATCGGACTCTGCTCCGCGATTCCGACTCCGATCTTCCGTGCCGGAGGCCGACTCGGCCGCAGACAACTCGAGCGATTGGAAAATCTGCTGACGCTTCTTCGCGAGCGACAACTGTTTCGGGTCGTGATGGTTCACCATCCGATTGCCGCTACGAGTGAGTCCTCGCGTCGCGCACTCTCGGATGCGGAAGATCTGCGGCGTGTACTCGAAAGAGTGGGTGCCGAACTCGTGCTCCACGGCCATAAACATCGCCGACGTATCGCGATGTTGAAGGGTCCATCCGGCGAGATTCCTGTAATCGGGGTTCCATCGACATCCGAGATCGGAAGCCGCCCCGACAGGCGCGCGCAATACCACGTCTACGCGGTTCGCCCCGCCGACTCCCAGAGTGGATTCCAGATCGAAGCGGACATTCGCGGCTTCAATTCGAAATCAGGCGAGTTCGAAAGTGTGGACGAGCGACTGACGTTCTAGGGGAGGGTCCAGTCGCGTATCGCCTTCAGCTAAGCATTCCCTCGATCCGCCAGAATCCGCCGCACCAACTCGAGGTCCTCGAGCTTGTCGACGTCGATGGCCGCTTCGGCGATCTCGATTGGAACGGCGCGGACTCTCGTTCCGATGGTCGTTGAAACCCGATCGAATGCGCTTGCCAGGTCGAGCCGTCTGGTCAGGAAAAGCAGCAGGCTTCCGTAGCCGAACGCACGTGCCAGACGCCAGGGTTGTTTTCGCTGGCTCTCGACTCGCCGCCAGAATGTCGCGGCCCGTGCAGCCTCTTCGCTGCGAAAAAGGAAGAGGTTCGCACCGGAATAGTCTCCGTCGCGAAAGCGTAGATAGGTTCGCCGCGTCTCGGGAAAGCGTGTCTCGATCGTGGTGCGCGAGACGAGGGCAAGGGTCAGGTCGGCGTCGGTCTTTTCGCTGTCTCCCAGGAAGGCATCGAGCATGTCGTCGTCGAGAAGCGCGTGATCCGCGGTCGTGACAAGGACCGGGCCGGCCTTCAGGTCGGACCATTCGAGGCTCTCGAGGACACTTCGGCTCGGCGAGTCCGTGCTCTTCATGATCTCGACGCGTCCCGATTCGCGAAGACTCGCGAGGGCGCCAATGTCATCGAGCAGCGCCGGCTCGTCGATGTTGATCAGAATCTGGTCGATGGTGGTTCGCGCAGCCAAGAGCTTGACGACGCGAACCAGCATCGGCTCGCCCGCGATTTCGAGCAGCGCTCTATGGGGTGCGCCGGCTGCGCGGGCAAGGGGATCGTCGGTGCTGCGGCGGCCGGCGAGCACGATTGCGCGACGTGGGCCGGTCTGGGTCGGGCGGGTGCGATCTGGTCGTGTCATTTCGAGGACCACGACTTCACCATGCGATTCTGGGTGTTAGGGCGCAGCCGCTGTTTCTCGAAGCGCCCGATCGATCGCATGCGCTTCCGCGAGGAGTTGGTCCAATTCTTCGAAGCTGATCTGACTTGGACCATCACAGGGAGCCGAATCGATGTCGGGGTGAGTTTCAACGAAGAGTGCGTCGATGCCGGCGGCCACGGCGGCGCGGGCAAGGGGGGCAACGAAACGGCGGTCGCCGCCTGACGTGCCATCGTTGGCGCCCGGGTACTGCACGGCATGGGTCGCGTCGAAACACACAGGCGCGAAGGAACGCATCTGTACGAGTCCCTGCATGTCCGTGACCAGGTTGTTGTAACCGAAACAGGTTCCACGATCGGTTACCAGGATGTCCTCACATCCGAAATGCTTGAGTTTGTCGACCGCGTGATGCATGTCGTGGGGTGCAATGAACTGCCCCTTCTTCAAGTTGACGGCGACGCCGGCCGCCGCACAGGCAGCGATCAAATCCGTTTGCCGCATCAAGAATGCCGGGACCTGGATGATGTCGGCGACCTGGGCCGCGATCTTGGGCTGACCCGGATCGTGCACGTCGGTCAGGATGGGGAGACCCGTGTCGGTCTTGACGGCGGCGAGCGTGCGAAGACCTTCGTCGATGCCGGGGCCGCGAAAAGAATCGTGGCGTGAGCGGTTGGCCTTGTCGAAGGATGCCTTGAACACGAGCGGAAAGTCGTACTTCTCCGCGAGTTGCTGAATGGTTCGTGCGACTTCGATGGTGTCCGATTCATTCTCGATCACGTTGAGCCCACTGATCAGGATCAGGGGTGCTCCCTCACCGACCGGAATGTTGCCAATCCGCATTCGTGTCCTCTCTCCTATCTGGACCGACCACGTCTCGTTCGAGGTGTCCGGTCTCCCCGACTCGAGCATGACGCTGGCCGGCATTTTTCCCGATGCGCATGATACGCGGGATTGCGTTCACCGGGTCCCAATCGAAGTTGTCTTTGCCTGTTCGGTGTGCGCTGGTGCGCTGGGATTCCCGTTGGAACCAGCCAGTGATTCGTCACACCCCCATGACGTCCATCTGATTTTCTTCACGCGGCCTAAGTATGCCGGGATCGAGCGGGGAGTCGAGGATTCTTGGGTGTCCGAGAGTCGCGCTCGCACAGCGACTCGTGTGTTTTGCCAAAATGAGGGTAAATAACCCCTATTTAGGGACGGATTCGATGTCGGGCAGCCGAGGTGGGCTCCCGGGTCGCTGGTGTAGACTGCGGCGCCGCGCCGGCCGCGAGACCGCCCCGGGGCCTGAAACAGCCCGATTCGCACCCGCTGAAGAGCGATTGAAAGTCCAAGGATGAGAGAGTCGACGGACAATCCGTCTATCGCCCCAGTCGCATCCCGACCGGGCGACCCCAGATCGCAGGCCGGCACGAGCGCCACGCGGCGACCCGCCGAGGAGCGGCTCTGCGACGCCCTCGAGTGTGTCGTGCTACCGGCCAGGGACGGCGCGCCCCCTTCGGACCGCCCGCCGGTCGAGATCTTCCTCGGTACGGAGCCCGCGCAATATCGCGCCAATCGTGTTTTTGGTTGGTCGATCGAGAAAGTGCGCGATCCCGGGCGCGAGGTCCGCATCTATCTGCTGAGTGAACTCACCGGATTCGATCGTCGCGGCTGGACGACCGGTTTTACGAATTTTCGCTTTTCGATTCCCGCCTACAAGAACGGTCGCGGTCGCGCGATCTACAACGACGAAGACCAGATCTACTTGACTGATCCGGCTGAGCTCTTCGATCTCGACCTCGGAGAGGCGGCTCATCTTTCGATCTCGGATACCGAGTCCTCGGTCATGTTGATCGACTGCGAGAGGATGTCGAAGATCTGGACGCTTCACGACGCTCAACATCTCTGGAAACGAGCGCTACTGCGTCGGGCGACGAAGGAAACGGGTCTGCGAGGCGATCTCGATCCCGGGTGGAACGCGCGCGACGAAGAATTCGAACCGGGCGTGAGTCATCTCCTTCACTACACGACCCTGCACACACAGCCATGGCGCCCCTTCCCCGAGCGTTTCGTCTATCAGAACGGATCGCATACAGATCTTTGGCACGATCTCGAGCGCGAGGCGATTGCGAATGGCTTCGAGTTCTTTCGTCGCGAAACCCCGAGTCGGGGATTCCAAGTGCGGCTCGCAGACCAACGCAAGCTGGCGGCGAGCGAAATGGGCAGTGGAATCGGGGTCTCCGGCGAACTCGCGGATGCTGTCGAACAGCTCGCCCGGCAAACGAAGTCCCGAAGCCTGCTCGAGATTTCTCCCGATCTGAACGGTGATGCCGAGCAGTCTCCCGGCCGCTTCGGGCTCGATCGCGAGCGCCGCCTCGGTCTCGTCGATTGGTTGGATGAAGCGACTCCGCCGGCCTCGCACGACGGGGTGATCTGCGTGGACGGCCTCGAGGCGATGCCACTGTGGGACATCCCGTGGCTAATCGATTCTCTTTTTCGAAGTGCGCGTCGGTTCGTGTTCGTGGCCGTTCGCTGCCCGGAGGCGCTGCCCAAGAGACGCTTTCTGTTGCCGCCGCAAGGAACCACGCATACGCCCGATTGGTGGCGGTCGCATTTCGATGCCGCTTCGAGTCGTTATCCCACGATCCGCTGGGAACTCATGACCGCTCGCGGAAACGCGTTCGATTCCGATTGCATTCACCTGCGTCGGGGCGGTCCCCGTCCCGAAGCTTCGCCTCCCACCGTCTGGACGCTGACCGATCGAGCGCCCGGGAACGATACCCAGGTCTCGGCCCTCGTTTCCGCACTCGGTTGGCCGAGTCTCGAGATCAAGTTTGAGCGGGGAAAGCGATTGCGACTTCCGTTTTCGGGACTCGGGACTCATCTTCGCCGACTGCGCGCGGATGCCAGGTCGATGACGATGCTCGAAGGGCCATGGCCTGATCTGTTGGTCGTTGCTGGGCGTCGGGTGGCACCGACCGCTCGCTGGATTCGCCGAGCATCGCGTGGGCGCACTCAGGTCGTCGCAATCGGGACCAAGGCCTCGACACCGGCAAGAGACGTCGACCTCGCGCTGACTCCCAAAGGAGCCGCACTCTTTCCCCATCCGCGTCGAATGGAAATCGATCGGCCGCTGGTTTCCCATCGACGGGCCCCCGGCGTCTCTGCGCGTTGGCGTGATCGCATTCAAGCGATTCCCGGGCGGCGAATCGTTCTTCTGCTGGGCAGCGGTACGCGACGGCTCGGCCTGGACGCCTCCGCGTCCGAGGCCCTCGCTCGACTCGTTGCCGAGAGTGCGGCCGAACTCGGGGCGTCGCTTCTGGTCTCTTCGAGTCGGCACTGTGCACCCGAGACCCTTCGGGGTTGTCTGCGGGCGATTGGCGACAGCGCGGCGATCGTCCATCACGAGACCCGCGACCAGCTTCCCGAGGAGCGCGCCTGGGGAGCGCTACTCGAAGCCGGCGACGCGTTCGTTTATTTCGGGTTGGGCGAGACGACGTTGGCCGAGATCTGTGCGACCGGACGCCCGGTTTTCCTGGCGCCCCAGATGCCATCACACGCGAGCATCTGGGAACGCGGCCGCGACGTTGTCGCGCAAGCCATTGTGGCTCGCTCACTTTTTACACCGGAGAATGATCGGGGTACGACACGACCACAGCAGCGTCTGGAACTTCTCTGCGCTCGTCTCGTCGACGGAGGATGGGTCCGCCCGCGTCGAGACGCCGAAGCCCTGCGCGGTCGCCTCGTGCGCAGCGGTCACGCGCGCCTCTTGCGGGCGCCGATCCGTGCTGGAGACCTGATTGGGTTTGCTGCGCCAACCGAGTCCGAATTGCCGATCATTTCGCGCCGGATCAAAGAGATGTTGGGTGTTGAAAGCGAGTTGGCCATGTCGAGTATGGTTTCGGGTTCGGACGCGG
>Ga0310122_10001172_pt1 | contig 16799 bp, 14 predicted proteins | sample CB6_Bottom_1051__FD_203503 | JGI IMG/M metagenome (GOLD analysis project Ga0310122, IMG submission 203503) | Marine microbial communities from Western Arctic Ocean, Canada - CB6_Bottom_1051 | ecosystem: Environmental > Aquatic > Marine > Oceanic | place: Canada: Western Arctic Ocean | collected...
GGCCGCGTCGTATGGTTAAGGCCGAAGAGCGTGTCGGCCGGGCTGACGACGTGCGGTTCCGGGTCGAGGATCGGCTGGAGGCTGATCGTCGGGCTACCAAACAGTTCGGGGTGTACCTGACCAAAAATCGAAAAGGCGAATCCATCGACGAATTGGACGGCTGCGGCGTCGTAGAGGATGGAGGTGAACAAAGCCACGATGTCCGCGCCATCAGGATTCTCAACGCTATAACCCCGCGTGAAGCGATCCCCTGTCGAGCCGCCAAATAGCGTCCTCCCCTCGCCCACCGCGGATTCGCTCTCGACGTTCAGCAAGCTCGGCGTCACGTGAATCATCGTCGCCGCGGCCGAACCGGCCAACCCGGTGACGAGTCCGAGGACCGCTATCAGCAGGAATGGTCGAAAGCCCGAGCGCCAATTCCTCGAAAGATCTCTGTTCGCCGATCGCCCCATTTCAGTCGCTCCTCACCCGGCGTCATCAGACCCAGCCTTGCGATCACAACGACTGGGCCAGAGCGCGAAGTCGGTGCCGAATCCGGCTTCGCGGTCGGGCGCATCCCCCCTCACGGAGAACCCCACTGATTGGCTGTGGACGAGTCGCCGGATGTGGCAAGTCATGCGCAACTTCGATGAGTTTTTCTTCCGATCGACGCGACTGGGAGCGTCTATAGTCTTGCGATGTCCTCGAATACGGCCCACGTCCCCACCAAGATCGAGCAGAGAGACGCACGCACGCTCGCGATCACCTGGGCGGACGGCGTGGACAGTCTGCTGGACGTCCGCGAACTCCGGCTGGCCTGCGCCTGCGCTCACTGTGTCGACGAATGGAGCGGCAAAGCCATCCTCTCGCCGGAAAGCGTACCCGAGGACGTCGCGCCGGTGGGCATCCAATCCGTCGGCCGCTATGCGATCCAGATCGACTGGAGCGACGGACACAACACCGGAATCTACCCCTTCGAACGATTGCGCGCGCTGGCGGACCGCGGAGAACGGCCATGACCGGTCGCTGATTCCCTGGCCCGGCTCCTCCCATCGACGAACGTGAGGTACCCATTCGCCATGTCGAAGCCCGAAAAAACGCCCGCCGCAAGAACGAAGCAGCCGGCGTCGACCCGACTCGCCGCGACGATTCTGCTTCTCCGCGATGGCCAAGACCGGCTCGAGGTCTTCATGGTCGAGCGACATCACAAAATCGATTTCGCTGAGGGCGCGCTGGTGTTTCCGGGAGGCAAGGTCGAAGCGAGCGATGCGGCGGGTGAACTCGCTGGATATTGCCGTGGCGCCGAAGGGAATTCCGAGGATGAGAACACGCTGCGGGTTGCGGCGATTCGGGAGACTTTCGAGGAATGCGGCGTCCTGCTCGCTCGGTCGCGGGGAGACGATTCGCTGATCGATGGCGCGCGACTGACCCAGATCGCGGACGCGCATCAGAGTGCCTTGCAGAACGGCGAGCGCACGATGCTCGAAGTCGTTCGCGACGAAGACCTCGAACTCGCGTTCGATCTACTGGTCCCGTTCGCGCATTGGATCACGCCCGTGTTCATGCCTAAACGTTTCGATACGCATTTCTTCCTGGTGGCTGCGCCGGCCAATCAACTAGCCGTCCATGACGGCTACGAGTCCGTCGACTCTCTCTGGGCGACGATTCCGCACGCGCTCGAACTCGAGAAGTCCGGCCAACGCACGATCATCTTCCCGACCCTCGAAAACATCAAGAAACTCGGCCGCAGCCGGTCCGTCGAAGAAGCCCTCGAAGCGGCGCGCAACGACACGATCGTGACGGTCTTGCCGACGGTCTCGAGAGCCGCTGATGGAACGATGATGATGGAGCTTCCGGAAGCCGCCGGATACGACACCGTGCGAGCACCGATGACTGAGTTGGGCGAAATCCGCCCGAAGAATGGCTCTTCGCCATGACGGCGGAACTCGTGTCCAGCGGGTTCTCACGCGAAATGAGTGGGCGCGCCGAAATCGCGCCCGGCGACCTCGCCGACGCCCTCGAAGTCGCGAATCGCGCATGCGATCTCGCACGGGCTGAGATCATGCCACGCTTTCGACGCGTCGAGGTCGAAACCAAGAGCGACGGCTCACCCGTGACCGAGGCCGATCGTGCCGCGGAATTGGCGATCCGCGCCGTGATCGAGAACGCGTTCCCCGACGATGCGATTCTCGGAGAGGAATTCGGGGCGACCGAGCCTGGCGGTCGACTAGACGTTGAGGAGAACACGAGCCGGTCCGAGACACCGAAGGCAAAGGACCCATCGCCGCGACGACGCTGGATCATCGATCCGATCGATGGCACGCTGGCCTTCGTTCGCGGCATCCCGCTCTTTACGACCCTGATCGCCCTGGTCGTCGACGACGAGCCCGTGTTGGGCGTGATCGACCATCCTGCCGCCGACGACCGGATCGCCGGCTATCGCGGCGGCGGCGTCTATCGAGGCAACGATCGCCTCTCGGTCTCGAAGACAGTAAAGCTCGACGACGCACTCGTGTGTCACGGTGATCTCTACTGTTTCGATGCGGCCGAATTGAGGCCGGTCTTTGGTCGCATGGCCCAGGCGATCCCGAAACTCCGCGGCTATGCGGACGCCTTTGGTCATCTCCTGGTGATCTCGGGCGCCGCCGACGGAATGGTCGACTGCGGACTCAGCCCGTGGGACGCTGCCGTCGCCCGCGCGCTCACCCTCGAGGCCGGCGGAACCTGCTGGGTTCGCGAGCGCGAAGAGGGTCGGCAACTCGACATCGTGATCGGAAACGAGGCGATCGTGAATGCCCTCGGCGGCCTCTTCTAGACGGCCAGATCCGGATCCCCGCGCTATGTTCCGGCCGCCTCGATCCGGCGCGCGGCTACCCATCAGCGATGGGCGCGCGATCGTGGACCCACACACCGACCTCCAATCCCTCCGAGGAGAGACCCCCAAGATGACTGCCCCCGCCACCCTCGATGACGCCCGACTCCTTCTCGCAGCCGGCTCACAACTCCTGGCGGATGCCGTTGCTGCGGCCAAGGAAAAGACCGCGAACGGCAAGAAGATCGATGACCATCAGGTGATCACGGAACGCGTGGCCTACGCGGCCACCGAAGCCGTCGCGGCACACGAGGTTCTCGCAGAGCTCGACAATTGGGCCGCCGACGGCAAGCTGACCCCGATGCGCGAGAAGACCACGATCGGCGCCGTCGGCGAACTGATGATGAACTTGCGCGAACGCCTTTCCAGTGCGGCGGACGATCTGGGAATCGGCGACGAAGCGGTCGAAGCGGCGTTCGGCGCCGACGTTCGTGCGGCTCTTCGGCGCGCGACCTCCGAAGCCAGTTTGCGCGAGATCGGCGTGTCCGTCGTTGAGACCAAGGGCACCAACGATTGGGTTCTCGACGAGATGCATGAACAGGTGCGTGACCAGGTCCGGGACTTCGCGGCCCGGGAGATCATGCCCCACGCTGAACACATCCATCGTACGGACGCGATGATCCCGGAAGAGTTCATCGAGAAGATGTCGGAACTCGGCTTCTTCGGGCTCTCGGTCCCCGAGCAATACGGCGGCGTCGAGATGGGCAACCTCGCGATGATCCTCACGACCGAAGAACTTTCGCGTGCATCGCTGGCCGGGGCCGGGTCGCTCATCACACGACCAGAGATTCTCGCCAAAGCCTTGCTGAGCGGGGGAACCGAGGAACAAAAGGAACACTGGCTGCCAAAGCTCGCCTCGGGCGAAATCATGGCAGGCATTTCAGTCACCGAGCCCGACATCGGCTCGGACACCGCGAGCGTTCGCTGCCGGGCGACCCGTGGCTCGGTGGATGGCGTCGACGGATGGCTGATCGACGGGCCCAAAGCCTGGTGCACGTTCGCCGGCCGCGCGAACGTACTGGCCGTGCTGCTACGCACGGATCCCGACATGTCCAAGGGCTACAAGGGCCTCTCGCTCTTCATCGTGCCGAAGGAATCGTCGCGTGAACACACCTTCGAGTGCAAACAACCCGGTGGCGGACGACTCGTCGGAAAGGCCGACGCGACACCCGGCTACCGCGGCATGCACTCCTATACCATCAACTTCGAGAACTACTTCGTCCCCGCCGATCACCTCGTCGGCGGAGAACAAGGCGAAGGCCGCGGCTTCTACCTTCAGATGGCGGGCTTTGGCGCCGGGCGACTGCAGACCAGCGGGCGCGGAACCGGGCTGGCACAAGCCGCACTCGAAGAAACCGCAAAATACGTCGTGGACCGCAAGCAATTCGATCAGGCGATTTCTGAATTCCAGCTGACGCAATACACGCTCGGCAAGATGGCAGTGCAGATCGCGGGCGCCCGGGCGATTACCTATGCCGCCGCGCGCGCTTTCGACATCGACGAACGCGCGGCCGGACCGCTGGCCGCCCAGGCCAAGCTGCTCGCCTGTGACGTCGCCGTCACGACGACCCAGCTCGGCCAACTCATGCATGGCGGCTGGGGTTATGCAGAGGAATATCCGATCAGCCGCTATGTCGTCGATGCCACCGTGCTGCCGATCTTCGAGGGCGTGAAGCCGATTCTCGAGTTGAAGGTGATCGGCCGGGCCTTGCTGGCGAGCTAGCGCGGCGACTAAGCGCCGGCGAAGAACTCTTCGAGCACAGCAATCATCGGTGCGACATCAGCCGATGCGGCCATCTCCCGACAAGAGTGCATCGAGAGCATCGGATTGCCGACATCCACGGTACGAATGCCGACGCGGGCCGCACTGATCGGCCCAATCGTCGAGCCACAGCCGAGATCGCTGCGCGTCACGAAGTTCTGCGGCGTGACCCCGACGCGCTTGCAGAGCGCGGCAAAGAATCCTGCGCTCTCTGCGTCGGTCGCATAAGACTGATTCGCGTTGGTCTTGATCACGGGACCGGCACCCAGCTTTGGCCGATGGCCGGGTTCGTGACGATCCGCGTAGTTGGGATGGATCGCATGGGCCATGTCGGCCGAAATCAGCCAGGAATGGGACGTCGCCCGCGCGAGTTCCTGGCCCCCGGTCTCCTCGCTGTCGCTGCTCGCGGCGATCGCGATGCGGAGGAGGCTATCGCCAAGAAAAGTCCCTCCGGCGCCCTGGGAACTGCGACTGCCGACTTCCTCATGGTCATAGAGAACGACCACGCGCGTGCAATCCGCTGGGCCCTTGGCGCCAGAATTCTGCAGCGCGCAAAGCGCCGCGTGGCTCGAAGCGAGATTGTCCAGGCGAGCGGCATGAATGAACTCATCGTTCGCGCCCGAACAGGCTGCCGCCTGAACGTCGTACGCCATCAAATCGTAGGCGAGGATGTCGGATGCCTCGACCGTCGCACCACCGTCCATCGAGAGCTGCTCCGCAAGCAGACTCGCGAGCGTGCGATCCTGGTCGAGGCCCAACAGAGGAACGAGATGCTTCTGAGCGTTCAGCTTCAAGCCCTCTTGACTGAGTTCGCGGTAGAGATGAATGGCGAGACTCGGCACGCGCAGAAGGGGACGCGCGAAGTCGACCAATTCGGTCGTTGACCCCGCGCCGTCGACGAGTGTCACGCGCCCGGCGAGGGAAAGATCGCGATCGAGCCAGGTGTGAAGCAGAGCACCACCATAGATTTCGACGGCGAGCTGATGGAGCCCATGGGCGCGCACATCGGGATTGGGCTTGATGCGAAGATTGGGCGAGTCGGTATGCGCGCCCACGATGCGAAAGCCCGCGTGGGCCGGGGATCCTGCACCGACTTCGAAGGCCGCGAGACTTCCGCCTCCGCGAATCACATAACGCCGATCCCCCGTCTCGAGCGACCACAACGCCGATTCTTCGAGACGCTCGTAGCCCGACGCTTCGAGCCGCGTGACCGCTTCGACAACCGCGTGGTAGGGCGTGGGAGAACGATCGATGAAACCCAGGAGATCCGCGACAGGTTCTTGCATGGGGCCGGAGCATAGCCGCACACGAGATCGGAGGTGCTACCTGAATGGTAAGCCAGGGGGTCGAGTCGAACGCGGACTAGAAGCGAAGTTCTACAGACATCGCCCGGCGCGCCTTCGCGCGCAACCGAAGTCTCAGCAACATGTCGGCCTTGCCGATTGAAACCGGCCGCTCGGTCCGAAAGATGTCTCGACTTCGCTTCCGGAATGGATTCTTGGGCTCGAGATCCGGATTCGTACCGAGTGCGACGGCGGCAGCGAGCGCTTCATCCGTCGTCAACTGCTTCGGCGCCCCAACCGTGCTCGAACGAACCGTGAGCAATGCTTCGAGGAGCGCTGGGCTGATCTCTGTCGGATCGGCGGGGATCTGCAGAACGGGATCCGCGACCTGGCCGGCAGCTCCCGCCGCGGAATCGAGCGCGGCGGGCGGAGTAGAAACGTCGAGATCGACCATCGTGGCGGTGTCGGCGGTGTCGGCGGTGTTGGCGGCGGTTTCAGCGAGTACGGCAGGTGCCGTCATCAGGAGCAGCAGGAAGGCAGCAGCAATCGGCCGGATCGCATCGATTTTGCGGCTCGTAGACGCCCCAGCCGTCCTACGGACGGCCCGGGCGATGTTCTCTTGTGCGGTCTTGTGTCGCATCACGCGACCTCTGCCCCTCTAGGTGAGGTAATATTACCATATATATCGTTTTCGTTTGACTCTAATCACTGCAATTCCCGAGCCGCCAGCCTGAAGAGGCGTTCCTGGTTCTCGAGGCCTGCAGGTCGAGAAGAAGCCCGACGGAACCCTCTCTCTGACAATATTTGTCACCGCTTGACGCGTTCCGATTCCATCATTCGGAAAGAAACTTCGTCCCCATGGGCGAGCGACGATCGTTCGGTCGACTGCGGTTCCGCCGATGCGATTGGAGGCAGGTCTAGGAACCGGCCCGAGTGGGCCCGACCGGCGATCGCGAGAGCCAATCCGCTGCCTTTCGGGCCATGCGCAGGAGGCCCTCCTCGTCGAATCGGGCGATGACATCGCCGCTCGAGAACCAGCGAACCTCCCGAGACTCGATTTCCTGGTGACGAATCGACTGGGCTTCGGAAACGTCGAGCAGGAAGCGGATGTCGTGGTGTTGATGAAGGGGCTCGCTCGCGCGCGCCGGAATCTCGTGGATATCCAGATCGAAAATCTCGCAACCGCCCCCCTGCGGAAGAATCCGGAAATCGCTCAATCCCGATTCCTCTTCCGCCTCGCGTCGTGCCGAGGCCAGGACATCGACTTCCCCGTCCGCATGGCCACCGAGCTGCAACCACCGGCCGAGCTTTCGATGATTCGTCAACAGTGCGCGGCCGCTCTCTCTGGAAATGATCCATGCGGATGATGTGATATGACCGGGGAAGCAATCGCGATGAAAACAGCGTTCCTCGTCGCGGATCAATTTTCGGATTCGATCGATCGTGGCGATCTCGTTCGGATGACGGTCGTGATAACGATCCAGGAGTGTCAGGAGATCCGCGCGATTCATGACGCGAAGCTAGCAGCCAGGCCGGATCCCGTTAGAACGCGAGGCCGAATCCGGCGGAAAAATTGAAGCCGTCTTCCGAAAATCCAAAGTCCGCACGAAACAATGCGGCTCGCTCGACGGCGGCCCGCGCGCTCACGCCGTAACTCTGACGAACGCGCTCGCCGAAGAGTTCAACACCGTCTTCGGCCACCCCGCCGACTTCGTAGAAGCCGGCGGCGCCAATCCGTTCGATGCGGATGTGGCGCCAGAGCGTAAAGCCGCGAGAAAATACCCAGAACCGATACTCGGCGGCCGCCGCCCAGAGGGCATCATCGCGAAATCGGCCCGAGATATAGCCGCGCAATAGTCGCGACCCGCCGAGGCTCGGCCGCGCAAAGAACGGCAGGTCGCCCGAGCTCAGCTGTGACTCGAAATGAAGAGCGAAACTGTCTGTCGGTGGATTCTCTTCCTGGTCGCTTCCACCGTCGTGAAAGATCGGCCAGACGGGAAAGATCTGGTCGGCGGATATCTTGTAGATCGCGCCAACGCGCCCCTCGGATTGAGCCAGCGCTGCATCGATACGAGCGGCCACCGCGGTTCCCCGATAGGCGTTTCGCTGACTGTCTCGGGTATCCCAGCGAAAGCCCGCGCGAAGCCAGCCGAGTCCGACCCCGTCTGCTTCGACAAAGAGTTCGCGAAAGCCCGGAAAGCCACCAGCGGCGACCGGATCGTCGGTCGACGGATGGCCACCGACACGACCCCGCGTCAGCCAATGCCCCTCGCCGACGAGACCGATGTCGATCACGAAGTCTGAAAAAGCACCGTCGAGGGATTTCGAAAGTCCGATGTCGATGAAGGCGGTTTCGTCGGTATAACTGGTTTCTGAACCTTTGCGCGTCGAAGGACCCATTCCAAAGAACCGGCGGGTCAAGGTCTTGCGATAGCCGCCGCCGGCGCGGAGAAAACTCCTCTCCTCCTGAAGGACCCCACCGTCGGGCACGTCCATGTGTCGCAGCCAGCGCCGCCAGCGCAGCACATAACTCTGCTGACCCTCCGTTGTGTAGGAGAAGAAGCCACCAAGAAACTCACGGCGACGCTGTTTTCGAAAATCGATATCGGTCAGCGTGAGCCCGAGCCCGGTGCCCACATCGGAGTTTACGAAGACAAACGGGACGATGAAGCTCGAGACGAGGAATCGCTGAAAGAAATTCCCCGGCTTGATTCGACCTTCCGGGACATACCGCCAGCGCTCGGGGTTCTCGACGTAGGCGGTTTTGTCGATCTTGGGAATCCGGCCGTTGGCGTCCATCCCTTGAAATGGGTCATAGGCGGCTTTCTGCTCGGAAACCGGCGCATCGGCCATTTTCGCCTGCGCCAAGGCCCATTCGGGCCAGCCCGCTACGAAGGAAAAAACCAAGACAACGGCACGAAGAAAGACCAGACGCCTCGGCGAGGTCATTTCAATCGGCCACCGGCGTTCTCATCGTCACGAATTCCTCAGCCGAGGTCGGATGAACGCTGATCGTGGCGTCAAAGTCGGCTTTCGTCGCGCCCGCCTTGATCGCGACCGCAAATCCTTGCACGATTTCACCCGCCTCCGGACCCACCAGATGAAGACCGATCACGCGATCACTCTTTCGATCGACGAGCAGCTTCATCATCGAGCGCTCGGGTCCCTGCGTGAGTGTTTGTTTGAGCGCGCGAAACGTCGAGCGGTAGACATCGACTTCATCGTACGCCTCGCGCGCCTGCTCCTCCGTAAGTCCGACCGTTCCAACCGGCGGCTGGGAAAATACGGCCGCCGGCACGTTTTCGTGATCCGGCGAACGCGGATTGCCCGCGAAGATCGTCTCGGCAAGACAGATCCCCTCGTGAATGGCCACCGGAGTCAGGTTGATCCGATCGGTCACATCGCCAACCGCCCAGATGCTCGGCACATTCGTTCGCGAAAATGAATCCACAGCGATTGCACCGTTCTTGGCCAATTCGACGCCCACGTCTTCAAGTCCGAGATTCTCGGTCACCGGATGTCGCCCGGTCGCGAAGAGAATCAAATCCGCATCGAGTGTCGATCCATCGGTCAGCGTCGCTCGAATTCCCGAAGTCGTCTTTTCGATGGCGGTCGCGTTCGTATCGAAGCGCAGATCGATTCCGCGCCCACGTACCTCTTCCGCGAGGTGGTTGCGAACATCGCCGTCGAAGCCGCGAAGAAAGAGCGGACCCCGATAGAGCTGGGTCACGTCGACTCCGAGCCCGTGGAAGATGCAGGCAAACTCGACCGCGATATATCCACCCCCCACGATGATGGCCTTCCGCGGCAACTCATCGAGAAAGAACATCTCGTTCGAAGTCATCGCGTGTTCGGAACCGGGAATCTCGGGAACCGTGGGCCAACCGCCGGTGGCGACGAGAATGTTCTCGGTGCTGTATTGCTTGCCTTCGACCTCGACCGTGTGCGCATCGACGATCGTCGCTCGGCCCTCGACATGCTTGACACCCGAATCGCGAAGCAATCCTTCGAAGACTCGATTCAGTCGCGCGATTTCGCGAGTCTTGTTGTCGCGAAGCGTCGGCCAGTCGAGACTCGTCGACCCGACCGTCCAGCCGAAGCCGGAGGTCGCGTCCTTCATCTCATCATGAAAATGAGAGGCGTAGACAAAGAGCTTCTTGGGCACACAACCCACGTTGACGCAGGTGCCGCCGAGATATCGGTCCTCGGCAATGGCGACTCGCGCCCCGAATTCCGCCGAAAAGCGCGCTGCCCGCACGCCGCCCGAACCCGCACCGATCACAAAAAGATCGAATTCTCGATCCACCAAGATCCCTTCCTCCGCTCTGTCGTCCGCGACGCCGACAATAGCCCGACTCGTCCGCCGTCGACCTTTTCGTTCGAATTCCGATGGGAAATGCTATCTCATGCGCCGATTGGAAAGGATCACGGCGCGTGATCGCGGGCTTTTGATAGCCGGCGCAGGAGATCGACATGACGAAGACGGTCGACAAAGCCGGGCCAGCCGATCCGTCCAATCCCCGACGAATCCCCGCGCTGGTCCTGTCGGGATTTCTCGGATCGGGCAAGACAACGGTCGTTCAACGCCTGCTCGAGGACGCCAAACGGCACGGCATTCGAATCGCGCTCATCTCGAACGAACTCGGCGAGCTCGGAATCGATCGCGCACTTCTCGGAGCCGGCGGTCAGCTCTACGTCGAACTCGAAGGTGGCTGCGTTTGTTGTGAGCTCAGTGACGATCTGCTCGAGACGCTCAGCCAACTCCAGAAAGAGGTCGATCCGGATCGCTTCGTGATCGAGACCTCGGGCGTCGCCCTACCCTACGACACGCAGCTGAATTTTTGGCGGGAACCGGCCTGCGATTTCATCGGCGACGACATGGCGGTCGTCGTCGTGAACGCCGACCAGCTCCGAGAACAACGAGATCTCGAGGGCACTTTCGTTGACCAGGTTCAATCCGCCGATCTGCTCATCTTGAACAAACTCGATCTCGTTCCCGAAGACGAATGGTCGACGATCGAAGAACGTTTGCGCGAGATCGAGCCGGAGGCGCCCTGTGTGCACGCGATTCGCGGCGAGATCGACCTCGACCTGCTCTTTCCACCGGACGCAGGCGAGCTCGATCGGCGGGGCCCGGCCCCGAGCGCGCGACCGCATCATCATGACCGATTCGAAACCAGCGAATGGAATCCGCCCGAAGGCGTCAGCTGCGCCGAAATCGAGGCACAGCTGACTCGCGAAGATCTCTTGCGGGCGAAGGGCTTCGTCATGACCGCCGAGGGAAAGCGATTGGTCCAGGTCGTGGGTCGGCGAATCGAAATCACGATTCCGTCGTTCGATCCGCCCGACGAACTTCTTGGTCGCATCGTGATGATCCGCCGGGCGTGAACCCGACGCAGGCCACGAACGCATCTTTGAAGTTCTACTTCTTCCGGATTTTGTTCTTCCCGAGAGCCTTGCGGGAGAGCGGCCCGCCGCCGCCCGACTGAAGCTCTTCGGCAACGCGTTTCTTGGAAGCCGCCCAGCTACAAATTGGACAGTTCGACAAAGCGTGACCGCGAGCGGGGCAATGCTCTCGACCGAAATAGATCATCGAGAGATGAACGCGCGCCCACGCGTCTCTCGGGAAGACGGCCTTCAGGTCGCGCTCTGTCTTCTCGACATTCTTCCCGGTGGAGAGACCCCAGCGCGCGGCGAGCCGATGGATATGGGTGTCGACGGGAAGCGCTGGAATCCCGAAGGCCTGAATCAGTACGACACTGGCAGTCTTGTGACCCACTCCCGGTAGGGTTTCGAGCGCCTCCATGTCCGGGGGAACGATGCCGCCATGATCGCGAACCAGGATCTCCGACAGCGACTTGATGTTCCTAGCCTTGCCGGGAGCAAGTCCGCACGAGCGGATCTCGGCCAGGATCGTCTCGGTGGAACACTTTGCCATCGCCGCCGGCGTACGTGCCAGGGCGAAGAGCCCGGGCGTCACCAGATTGACGCGTTCATCCGTCGTCTGAGCCGACAGCAACACCGCCACGAGCAGGCTGAAGGGATCCTCGTGATCCAGGGGAATCGGCGGGTGCGGATAGAGGTCGTCGAGCGTTTCGAGAATTCTCTCGGCCTTTTCCGCTCGCTTCATCGAAATCCTCTGCCTCTCGCCGGGCGAATCGCTCGACCCTTCGATCGACCCCAGCATACCCGAGCCGACTTCCCTCGGCGCGGAGAGCGACTAGTCTCTGGGCTCTTTCCACTTCCTCGAATTCTCCGGCCAATGACCGAAAAACGACGACGACTGATCGACTGGGTACCGGAGGGGTCCATCTCCGACTCGGAAATGATTCTCGATCGCTTCACACGCTGGTGTCGCGACGCGGATCTCTCGCTCTACGATGCACAAGAAGAGGCTCTCCTTGAAATCGCGACCGATCGTCACGTCGTGCTGAGCACACCGACGGGTTCGGGAAAATCCCTGGTCGCGCTCGGAGTGCATTTCAAGGCAATGTGCGAGGGTCGCCGGTCCTTCTATACCGCGCCGATCAAGGCGCTGACGAGCGAAAAATTCTTCGCGCTCTGCGGGGAATTCGGTCCGGAGAACGTCGGCATGCTGACCGGCGATGCCGCGATCAATTGGGCAGCCCCGATCATTTGCTGTACCGCTGAAATCCTGGCCAACATGGCTCTGCGACAGGGACTCGAAACCGATGCGCCCTACGTGATCATGGACGAGTTCCATTATTTCGCGGATCGCGATCGCGGCTGGGCCTGGCAGGTACCGCTCTTGATCCTTTCGAAGAGCCGCTTTCTCCTGATGTCAGCGACGCTCGGCAATACTGCCGTCATCGAGGAGCGGATCGCCGAGCGGACGGGTCGCGAGGTCGCCCACGTCCATAGCGACGAACGGCCAGTCCCCCTCGATTTCAGCTACCGGGAAACCCCGGTCGTCGAAACCGTCGAGTCGCTTGTCGCCAGCGACAAAGAACCCATCTACATGGTCCACTTCACCCAGCGCGAGGCCGCCGAGCAAGCACAGGGTCTCACCAGCAGACAGATGACGGACAAGGAAGAGAAGCGCGCCCTCGCCTCGGCGATCGGAGATTTTCGATTCGACTCCCCCTACGGCAAGGACATCGCGCGCTTTCTCAAATTCGGCGTCGGACTGCATCATGCGGGCATCCTTCCCAAATACCGACTCCTGGTCGAACAGCTCGCACAGCGCGGACTTCTCAAGGTCATCTGCGGAACCGACACGCTTGGGGTCGGCGTCAACATTCCCATTCGCACCGTTCTCTTTACGAAGCTCTCGAAATACGATGGCGAGAAGGTCGGACTTCTCTCGGTCCGAAATTTCAAACAGATCGCTGGACGCGCGGGACGTCGCGGCTTCGACGTCGCCGGCAGTGTCGTCTGTCAAGCGCCTGAACATGTGATCGAAAACCAGCGCGCCGCCGCACGAGCCGTCGCCACCGGACGAAAGAAGGAAAAGAAGAAAAAGCCACCGCCACGCGGCTTCGTCGCCTGGTCGGCCGAGACCTTCGAAGGGTTGAGCGAGAAACCGGCCGAAACGCTTCACTCTCAACTGTCGGTGAGCCACTCAATGCTGGTGTCGCTGCTGCAGCGAGGAGAAGACCAGTCGCTACGCGGCTCCGGGTACCGCGAGTTGATTGCGCTGGCGAATGAGAGCTTCGAAACGAGCGGTCGCAAGAAACGACTGCGTCGCGAGGCGGCGGTGCTCTTCCGGTCGCTTCGCACGGCCGGCATCGTGCGCATCGAAAAATCCGAAGTGGATGGGTCCCCGGTCGCCCGGGTCGATGCCGAACTCCAGCGAGACTTCGGCCTTCACCACACGCTCTCGCTCTATCTTGTCGATTCCGTCTCGGCGCTCGACGCGAGCGACGCAGACTATGCGCTCGACGTTCTCTCGATCGTCGAAGCGATCCTGGAAAATCCCCGCGCACTGCTCGAGGCACAGGTTCGCCAGCGAAAATCCGAGTTGATCGCCGAGTTGAAGGCGGAACGCGTGCCCTATGAGGAGCGCATGACGAAACTCGAAGGTGTGACCTGGGACAAGCCGAACGCGGACTTTCTCTATTCGACCTACGACATCTTCGCAGCCCATCATCCATGGATCGGGAACGACTCCGTCCAGCCCAAATCGATCGCGCGGGAAATCTGGGAGAGCTTCCTTCCCTTCGACGATTACGTTCGTCGCTACAACATCGCCCGGATGGAAGGTGTCCTGCTTCGGTACCTCAACCAGGTCCATTCGACGCTGGCGCGGAATCTACCCGAAGCCGCGCGGACCGATGAAGTCGAAGAGATCATCGCTTTCTTTCGCGCAATGTTGGCGCGTGTCGACTCGAGTCTGGTCGAAGAGTGGGAGAACCTGGTACATCCGAGCGAGGCCCCGTCGAAAGAGAAAGAAGCGACTCCCGATCGCGCGCCGAGACGACTCGATCCGAAGCAGTTCAACGCCCGCGTGCGAGCCGAAATGCATCAACTCCTGCAAGCGCTGTCCAGAAGGGATTTCGAGATGGCGGCGGGCTGTGTCGCGAGCGGAAGTTGGGATGCCGCGCGTTTCGAGCGCGAATTCGAGGGGGTCTTCGAATCTCAGGGAAACGTTCGTCATGATCCCGACGCGCGACGGGGACATTGGACTCGGATCGAGGTTCGCAGCGAACTCGCCTACGACGTCGTGCAGATCCTGATCGACGAAGAAGGCGAAGGTGGATATCAGCTCGAGGCCGAAGTCATTCTCGGCGATGCGCAAATGCCGGCCGGTCCGATGCTGCGAATTCTCGGACTACGCGAATAGATCCTGAACTGGAACCGGCCCAGCGTCAGGCGATCAGGGCAGCCTGATGGAGTCGGCTCTCGGCCTCTACGGTCCCATCGCCCGCGAGGGACTCGCCGAAAATGATCAGATCGCCGTCGTCGATGCCATCGAAGCGAACATCGAAGTCGCGGTCACAGGGAACCACGGCCAACCGCGCGAAGAGTGCGCCGATCAGGGCTTTCAGGGCGGGACTGACGTCGGCCATGCCGTGCAGGCGTACGCTGAACGAGGAACGCCCGCCTTCATAGAACCAATCGGCATCTCGCAAAACGAGTCGGCTCACCTGGCTCAACACGAATCCGGGCGAATCGACCAGAGCCCGACCGGCGCGAATCAAATCCTCGATCGATTCTTCGGCCTGCCAATCGCCAACGATCTCTTCGGCCCACTCGACCAGTCCCGTTTCGACGCCGATCTGTTCGGCAGCGAGTCCGACCAGCGCCTCGACGTCATCGATGGGCGCCCAGTCGGCCAAAGCAAGCGAATGATCCACGAGCGCCCGCGCATCGGCCGACAGGGATCGATCGAGGTCTTCCTCGCTGATCTTGCCACTCTGATTCCAATCCCGAATGCGCCGGGCGATCGGTTGAACCATGAAACCACTGAGTTGTATCGCTGGCATGGGCCGCCTCCGGTAGCCAATGGGGCCATTGCTGGATTCGGCCATGGCCGACTCCGACTTGAGTCGACCGCGCTCTGCGGCTACTGGAAGCGCCCCGCGAGGGGGAGTTCGACGCTCACGCTGGTACCCCGACCGCGGACGGAGCAAACGCGGATGTCGCCGCCATGTGCCTTCACGATGTGATACGAAATCGCCAGCCCCATTCCCTTGCCGACCGGCTTGGTCGTAAAGAAGGGGTCAAAGATTCGATCGAGCACATCGAGGCGGTCCCGCGACGATCCGAATCCCATACGACCGAGACCGCGAAGAAGGCGGCGGATACGAGGATCCCCAGAACTGGAATGAGAAGAAAGATGTGTATGGATCCGCTAGTAGGGTCTCCGGCAATCTCTTCGACCATGCCAGGAAGACCCTTGACGTAGCCGTGCCTCGCTGCTCGCGGACTGCACGGGCGTTGCACATCCAGCCTGATCGAGATTCGCGAACGCTGCCCAAGGACTGAGCAGCGGTGGCGCCTGCCCGTGCAGAGCCATGAATTCGGGAGCACGAGACGACCCCCTGCGAGAAGTCGGATTCATCCCAAGTGGTTGGATTCAAAGAACTTGGAGACGGGTTCCCGAATTGGCATGTCCATTGCAAAACGGGGAGTGTGCGTCCATCGCTTCAGCCGACTGCGTGGCCAGGAGAGCATGCAGATCGGCGATTTATGAAGGCTCTCCCCATGACTTTTCGACAACTGGAGAACAACATGTTTCGCAGTCCGACCTTGAACCCCGATCGCCCCGAAACGGGCCGACCGCCGCGAGCGCTCGCGGCGCCCATCGCGGCGGGCCTACTTCTACTATCCACCGTACCGACCGTCGCCTTCGCGGCGGAAGGCATGGACGACGCATCGCTGGCGCTGTTCACGGCCAACAATGTCTGGATGATGCTCTCGGCCGCACTGGTCTTCATCATGCATCTTGGCTTCGCGATGGTCGAATCCGGCCTCACCCGCGCCAAGAACACGACTAACATCCTCTTCAAGAACACGTTCATCATCTGCTGCGGAATCCTGACCTACTTCGTCGTCGGCTTCAATCTGATGTATCCCGGCGAGTTCAATGGCTTCCTGGGATTCGCGGGATTCGGCTTGAGCGCGGGCTTCGCCGAGGGAGCGAACACGCCGGGGTATGCCGACGGCGGCTACACCTATTGGACCGACTTCCTGTTTCAGGCGATGTTCGCCGCGACGGCGGCCACCATCGTGTCGGGGGCCGTCGCCGAACGGATCAAGCTCGGTTCGTTCATGATCTTCTCGACGATCTTCGTCGCTTTCGTCTACACGATTGCCGGCTCCTGGAAATGGGGCGGTGGCTTCCTCGATAGCGCGGGCTTCTACGACTTTGCCGGCTCGACGCTGGTCCATTCCGTCGGTGGTTGGGGAGCCCTGATGGGCGCGTTGATCCTCGGCGCGC
>Ga0310122_10001173_pt1 | contig 16793 bp, 10 predicted proteins | sample CB6_Bottom_1051__FD_203503 | JGI IMG/M metagenome (GOLD analysis project Ga0310122, IMG submission 203503) | Marine microbial communities from Western Arctic Ocean, Canada - CB6_Bottom_1051 | ecosystem: Environmental > Aquatic > Marine > Oceanic | place: Canada: Western Arctic Ocean | collected...
GATTTCTTGATTTCGGCTATTGCTGAATTCCTCGGTCTTGATAAAACCGTCCAGGTCGATGGGAATGAACGATTTGGCCCTGACGCCGCGAACCATCTTCAGCCGCTCTTCATTCGCGAATATCTCGTCAATTTCATTCGCGATTGAGGCATGATTGAGCGAGTCTTTTGAGGCACAAAATAGCAGTTTGTCCCACAAGCGAATTCCTCGTTCCGACCGTGTTTCCACACGCACGTCGATGGGTTGCTTATCCAACCAACAGCGAATGCCGCGTTTCCGCAATTCGGCATGCAACCGAGCGGCGAATTCCTCGTCTTTGTGATTGAACGTGATGAAACAGGAATAGTACTGCAACGAAAGCGACGGCAGGTTGGGCAGCGCCGTGATAAAAGATTCCGGCAATCCACAGCCCCGCAGGAACTCGGCCACGATACTGCCGCCGGAACGAAAGATGCTGCCAACGGAAATCGCGCTCGAACCACGATGCCGGACTGTGTCGAGGTTTTTCACGGTCGAGAAATTCAAGTCAAGCCAATTTGTCGCGCCGCATTCCGCTTGGTCGAAATTGGTATCTTCCAAATAAGCCCGGCTGACCGTCGCGCCGAACAAGTTGGCGCGTTCCAAGTTGGCGCGTCTCAGGTTTGTTTCGATCAACTGAGCCGACTTTAGGTTTGCTTCACGGAGATCAGCGCCGTTGAGGTCCGTACGGTACAACTGGGAATAAGAAAGGTCGCCGCCGGTTATGTTGGCCAAGCTCAAGTCCGCCAACTCAAGATTTGCCCGGCTGAGGTCCGCATTGGTCAATTCCGTCTGGACCAAGCTGGCGCCTGTAAGGTTGGCCCCACGAAGTTTGGCATAACGCAGGTTCGAAAGTTTCAAATCCGCGCGGCTAAAATCAACACGGTTCAGGCGGCTGTTCGTCAAATCTGCTTGCGTGAGGTTTGTTTCGACAAGCGTGGCATCGTTCATATTTGCCCCCGCGAGCCGCGACCACATCAGGTTCGATCCCGTAAAATCGGTTCCTGATAGATCGGCGTCGGAAAGTTCCAACGGATCGTAAGGGTGCTGTTTACGCCAATCGGCGATCGCCTGGGCACCGGCTTTCACAATCTCAATATGTTCGGGGTTGGCCACAATCTCGGCTCTGGTTTTCAGCGGGCTTTTGTCGGCCTTGCATCATCGGTTACGACAGCATTCGGTTCAAGTATGACACGGCCATTTGGAAATGTCCTGCTCAAATTGCCAAATGGCAGTCACTTGACATGCGACATTCGGGAAACGGTTGGGGGGGGCCAGGAACCTGACGGTTCCCGCTAGCCCAAGTTCCCCAGTAAACTGGCCTGGTGATACGCGTCGCGATGTATCGGATCAGCGGGGAACCTATTCTTCGCCTCTGAAACCGTTTGAACGCACGGCGGCATGCCGCGTAGAGATCAATGGCCGAGGTTGAAAGTACCAACGTGATAATTGTGACACTCGAGACATGAGCCGCTAAGTTGGCGTGAATTGTGACAGGCCTCACACGTCTTTTTGATCATTGCCGCGAATCCGCTTGTATCAACTTGGTTGGAATTGGTATTCACATGCCAATCGAAATCCGGAACGACAAACTCAGTCCGGGCGAAGCTGTAGGGGCCCTTATCGTGAACATGGCAGTGATTGCACTGTTTCTTCTTCAGAATGGAATCCTGGCTCGAATGCAGCAAGATTACGTGAGGTGCATGAGAGAATCGTGTGAATTTGTGCTCGCCCAAAAAAGCCTTCAGGCTGTTCCAGTTTGTCACGAGCGCCCCAATGTCGGATCGACGATCAACGGTATGGCAAGCGGTGCAGCGAAATGGCGCTTTCGGATCGGCAACCATCGTAAACAGCCGGACGGCTGAGGCCGATCTAAAATCGATATCCGGTTCCCGTGAGTTTGCGTCGTGCGCATGGAACGATTTTTCCACAATGGGCAAGCGCCCCGTGATATCGATCCATTCCTTTAGGAACGGATCCGCATGGCCTGACGAGTGATACCGAATCGATGTGTCCTCATCATCGCGATACCAACCGCGGTCGGCAGCCTGCCTAATCGCCGATTTCAACTCCATTTCCAGCATTTGAAGCTGTTTCAATTTATCGATCAACGTGTCGTCGGCGAGTTCCTTCGTTTTCAACTGCTGCTCTTTTTCCTCGATTTGATTGCCGATCGACTGGAGATCAATGTCAATTATTGTCGATTCCAACTCCTGGCCTGACTCCAATGCGGCAATCTCGGCCGATAAGTTGGGGAACCACATTTTTTGCGCTTTCCCGACAACTTCTTTCAATGACATGCCTGACGGCAAATATCCGGAAAGGATTGCCCGTTGTTCCGTCCTTTCCGTGGAATCACTGATCCCATTCAGTGCCGCTTGCACGCGACCGTCGTAGTCGGCAACGAGATCGTGAATGAGCCGTTTGATCGACCACACGGTCGTCTGAATCGCTTCACGTTGTTCGTCATTTGGTTCGGCCAACTCAGCCAGTCGCACTCCTGAAAGTACTTTTCGAGCGTTCAGGAATTCGTCGTCGCCTGCCAATAACAGTTGCATGAATGGCGGAAGGTCTTCCAACCCCACGCCACTGGGTGTCTCCGGCTTCGGCCATTCCCCGATCGAGATTTTCAGGACCTTCATTTGGTCGACAATATCTGGCAATGCCAGAAACGGAATTCCCGGCATCATGGTGTCTTGGATTTGCGGCCCGTGACACTTGCCACACATTACATTGAATGATTTAACGAGCATATTCTCACCCGTATGATCCGGTTTGTGACAGGCATAGCACGAGATCAACTTGTCATGAGCCTCTTCCTTTTCCAAACCCGCGGCCGTGTATCCTTGCGGTGCCTTGCCATGTGGCATGATGCGTTCGAAATTCGCGAAGTGGGTCCCGAAATGCGTGCTGTGATCGAAGTGAATTCTGACACGCCGCTCATACGGAAAGTCCGTGAATGAGGGGTGCCCACGGTCGAAACCATGAAATTTGTTGACGTGGCAAGTCTGGCACTGTTGGTCCGACATTTGCTTCAGGTTAAACGACTTTCCACGGTGCTCGTGATGGCATGTGCTGCACGCCAATTCCTCTTTCGCGGCGGTGCTCGCGATTCCAGGACCGATTTCCGCTAAAGCAACAATCCACGACCGGCTGCGTGAATTGGGCGCGGCCGCCAGACGGTTCCGCGCATCGTCCAACAGACGTGGGTCCAGGTTGTGCGGATCGAGTGCGTGGTTACCGAATTTGTGACATTCCCGGCACGCATCGCTTTCGCGGCTCACGACCTCGCTCGGTCGCCGAGCCCAGCTCGCCCACGTCTTCAAGTCGTTACCAGCGGCCGCATGGCACTTCTTGCAGTCATTGGCCGCAATAAAATGCGGTGCCGACAAATCACCTGGTGAAATGAATTGTTCCGCATTGGAACCGCCAAACATGATTAGCAAGAATCCAAATGCGAGTGAAGACGCCAGGACGACGGCCATCCGACGACGTGCAAACAAGTTCCGCCGCGGCTGGCAACGAACGCGCGTTTCACAGCACGAGCCGTCAAGCAGTGGGCCGTCCTTACATTTTCCACCCCAAACGGGCGGTCGCGCACATACGAATTCTTCGCCATCTTGATGGGGAACACATTCGCGATGGACTTCACATTGTCCGCGGCTATTGGGACCGACATGACACGGTTGGCCTTGGGCCTGCCAGCCGCAAACCCATTTCATCGTGGGCCGTTCATACTGGCTGCTGCCGTGGCCAAAATCCTGAATTGGGCCGCTCATCGAATCGCTCCAGCAAACGCATGCACCAGCAATACATGAAAGGCCGCGAATATCAGCAAGGAATAAGTCAGCGGCACATGGACGAACAGCCAAAGTTTCAGAACAACCTGCATCGAATACTGATAATCAAGGTCGTCTTTCGTCCGGACACGATCTTCGATCAGGAGCATCCGTTCTTGTTCCGCCTTGTTCAAATAACGGCCCAACGCCTTGATGTCGGTTAACAAAGCCTGGCGCGGCCGATTCGAGTGCACCAGATGGAGCCAAAAATGACGGGGTCGTTCGAAAAATGCCTGCAGCCGGTTCAGGTAGAATCTTGGAACCGCGGTCGTGTCGGTTTCAGAAACTGATTCGAGCACGTAGCTCTCGACCTCGGTTCTCAGTTTGTTGATGTAGACCGGAATTCTCTCGAAAATCACTTCCGATCCTCGCGTCGTCAGCCGTTGTGGGATGACCCGCGTCAAAATCAGGCCAAAGACGCCGCTCAAGAAAACACTCAAATAAAGCAGTGCCAGGCTGACTTCAAACACGCCATTGGGCGGCCGGTATTCAATGTGCACCAAGAACAACGGCAACGTCAACAGCCCGGCGTAAATGTGAATCTGCAGCCAAGTGCTCGATCTCGCCAACGGGATAAACGTTAGCTTTTTTCGTGCGTTGTACGATGCAAGCCCCAGTATCAACGCAAGCAACACCCAACCTGACAGCCACGCCGATGGGTACATCGACACGTTCAACACAAAATGAACGGCCAGAACCAGAATGCAAAGAAGAAGGAAGATGCGGATATTTCGCCAGCGTCTTCGTTTGATAGACGTCATTTCTTCAGCAAGTCTCCAATTGTGGTACGGTCGCGCATGTCGATTCGCACGAGTGCATCGTGAGGACAAGCACGAGCGCAAGCCGGCCCGCCCAATTGGTCAATACACAAGTCGCACTTTGTCGCCTGAATCAAGGGAAATTGGGTCTTCTTGTCGCGAATCAGATTCCCAATCTGATCGCGGATCGGCACCATGCGGATTGCGTCATACGGGCAGTTATTGGCACACTGCGTACAGCCGATACATGTCTGATCATTGATGACGACCTGACCTCCCAACCGCTCACGATGGATGGCTCCCGTTGGGCATTCGATCAAACACACCGGGTCGGCACAGTGCATGCACGCGTTGGCCACCATGTAATGTCCATACATCGGCCCATGACGGATGAAACGCGGATTACTATCGTGGGCCGTCGAACAGGCCCGCACGCAGTCATCACATCGCGTGCAACGGTCCATGTCGATCAACATCGTGGCCGTTCCCTGAACGTAGCGCTGCTCGACCAAAAATTCGAGCAAGTTATTGTCCACGTCTCGGCTTTCGGAATTGTCTTTTTGCGTTGGCGTCTGATCTGAAGAAGCCGGACCGGATGTCGTCAGCCGCTGGCCGGGTTTGATTCCAAGGACGTGTTCTTCAATCAACGGCGTCGGGACGACACAAACCGTCAAATAGCCGATCGCCCGCAACGACAACTGCAACGGCACCATTTTTCCCGTGCGCGCACTTTCCGCGATTTCTTCAAACCCATAGATTTGTCCGCCAGGCGTCAGATAGCTAACCGTACGATGTCCGTGATGGTACTTCTGGCTCAACCGGGCCAGACCGCTCCGAATCAAAATGACGCCGTTGGGATGGTGTCCCTCTTCGGCCACAATGGGTTCGTCAACCAATCCGGAGTCGATACCCTCTTTGGCAAGGTCCTTGAAAGGCTTGGCCGAGTCATAGTTTCCGTATGTCTCGAGCTTTGTTTCTCGCAACAGTTTCTCGATCTGATCCTGTGTCGCGTTCTGAAACATCGGTACATCACGAATAAAAGTTTCCAGTGCGTTACTCCGAAACTGGTGATCGATATGATTTCGGATTCCGTCGTCCTTACGCATAATGTCGCGCAAGCCCTGCCACCGGATTTCGACGAGATCCACGTCTCCCTCGGCAAAAACCGTCGCTTGGCGCGGAATGCGGCCCAAGGCCGCGATTTCGCCGAAGAATTTGGGAGCTTCCAGCCGTACGGTCTTGAATCGGTCGATGACGGCACCGACGTCTTGCAGATAGATCCGCATGCTTTCGCCAGCACCACGCGTTCCCACTTGACCGGCGAGTTGCCGGCTCGACATATCCCGGAATTCTGGTTCCCGATGATTGTTGAAGAGTTGGGCGAATGCGTGAAACAGCGTTTTCGGTTTGTTTTGGCGTCTTCCTAAAATCGCGTCGGGCAGAGACGTTGCGGGTGGTTCAATTTCAACATGCACCGCACCGGATAAAATGAAAAACGCCGAATTCCCCCAGTCACCCTCACGAATGATGATGTCACCCGCCTGGCAGTTCAAAATGCGGGCATCGTTTCTCAGAATGCCGTCCAATGCGACAGCACTCGTAAACTTTGATTCATCAATGTCGCTAAACGGCGAGATCTTCAGAATCCGAGCGACATCGCCATCCGTCATCTTGTCGGAAAACGGCTGATCCCATCGTTGCGGGCGATCTGCTACGGCCGGAAGGGGCATTTGCAAGGGCTTTGATTACAAACCAACGGGATCAGCAAAACGATCATTGGATGGTCGGAACAACATCGAGGCACGAAGAGACGACTTCTTTTTTTAGGGGTCGTACGGCTCTCCTCTTTTCGCGACTTTTTTCGCCTTCGGTTTCTTGTTGCCGTTTTTGAGCAGGTCGTCCAAGGCCGCCAAACCCTTGCCATTCAATTCGCCAGCCGCCTTCGCGGCCTTAGCAATCATCGGCTGAGCGATTTGTGCCTTTGCTTGACCTTTCCAAGCCCCAAATTTCTTCTGCTTACCCATTATCTCAATAGCCGTGGCGGCATCTTTCAGAGCTTGTGGAGCATCCCCGCCCAATTTGTCCATGATCGCTTCTAATTTTGCCGTGGCGTTGAAATATCGCTTCTTGTTTTCCTTCGCGAAAGTTTTGTTGCCCACCTTGACGTTGCCGAGATTCAGCAACGTGACTTCCAAATCGACCAGCATGCCGACGACATACTTGACACGCCGTCGATCGTCCGCGGTCCCTCCAGTCAACTTCATCCATAAGGATGGAGCCAACTCGTTCTTCATTTGATTGAGTTGGAAATTATGGCGAACCTCGCCGCTGGATCCGCCGACCAGCTCAAGGTCGTATTTTGTCGTCGCGGGATGACCTGCTTCGACAAGCTTCTCAATGGGAACGATATGGCATTGGAAACAGTTCTTGGCAATTTCGTAGATATGATCTGGGCGAATCATCCCCGCAGCGTTGTTCTTCTTGCGAACCATTGCGCGGATACCTGGCATGCCCTTCAGTGTTTTATGCGCAACAATCCAGTTCTTGGCGGGACCGTGGCACGATTCACACGAGACACTCATCGCCGCTTTGACAGCACCTGGAGCACCTGCCGGCGTCGCGTGACAGCGGGCACAGATCGAATCTTTCAGCATGTCGTCCACGCCCATTGCCTCGGCGTATTTCTTCGCACGTGCGTTGGCGGGATTCAACAAATCAAGTGATTTGTGATGCTTCGATAACTGAATCGCCTTTAATTCGCTCCCGTGGCACATTTTACAATCATTGTTACCGATCACGTTTGCTGGATCGATCTTCTTAAGAACGGCATTTTGAGCACAAGCGGTGCTGGCACTTGACAAGACAATGACAGCGACAATCACACTGGCGAATACGCCAATCGAGAAGCCTTGCCGAAGAACGTGATAATTGACAACGATGCGCATCTTTGAAGCTCCTTCTAATGTTGAATTATTTCGAAGGTTGATACATGGTCAGTTTCAGCAATTCCGATGGTCCAGCTACGGTGACGGATACGAATAGGCCTCACCCTTAACTTCCAAATCCTCCATCAGCTCTCCGATCGCCTCGAGTTTCGAGCCATCACGTTTGGCAATTTGTTGCGCCAATTTTGCAACCTCATCGGCAACAGTCGCGGCGGCCTTGCGCCCCTCTTCTTCCGAGAAATCGGTGTCTTCCGTTAATGCGCCGATTTTCTCGGCTAATTCGCTGTCTTCTGAAAACGCTGCCAAGTCTTCGGGAATTTCATCCTCGAAAACGCCGCCGATCATTTCGACCAACTCACCGAATGACTCGCCAGTTCGCTCCATGAATGCGCCTGCGTAATCACTGTCCGGGTCTTTGATCTTCGAGAGTCCCCGCACGGCGATTTCGATGTTGACAATCTTACCGACCAGGAACATGACTCGTTTTCGGTTTTTGGCGTTGCCTTTGTTTCGCCATTTCCAAAGGCTGGGCCCGGCGGAATTATCTGCTTGGTTCTGATGAAAGTTGTGACGGACTTCGCCCGTGCTCCATCCGACAAGCTCAAACCCGCTGCTGGAAGACTTGTGGCCGGCATTCACCAATTCCTCGTCCAATATTGTGTGACAAGACTGACAATTCTTGGCCACGTTGTACAAAGAGGCCGCGCGGACCATTCCGGCCTTTTCGCAAAACTTGACGCGATCTGCAAAGTGTTTGGGTGTTTCGTTTTCGGGCGTCGATCCATTAGGCCCGTAAACAGCATGCCGGTTTAGCCAGCCTTGTTCGCTGCCGGAAGGCCCGTGGCATGACTCGCACGAAATTCCGGAATCGATGCGGGCACCGCGCGTACCGCTCGCCTTGGGAGTCGCATGACATTCCGCACAAATCGAACTGGCCAGCTTGTCTTTTGTGATCTCCAAGGCTTCACAATACTTCTGCACGTTTCCCGAAAAGTTTCTGATCGTCAGTTCCGATTTTGCGTGCTTGGTTTGCATCCACGAAATGATTTCCGATTTGTGGCATGTGACACACGCTTTGTATCCCATTACTTTGGAAGCGTCGACGATCGAGCCCGGTTCGGCATACCCGGCCACGGTTGTGCCGATGGCCGTCGCGGCGGCACTCGGGACGCCGCCAGAACCGGACAACACCGTTGTTCCAAATAGTAAACAGCCAGCCGCTGCTAAAAGCAGTGCCATGCCAACGACTGGTCTCAATACCGTTTTTGTATGGAACAGCTTCATTATCAGCGTCTCCTTCTGAAGTTATACTTCCATGAATTTGCTTCAGTCCATTCGTTTTTCAGGTCGCATTCCTGGGCGATTCCAAGGAACGGCGCGCACCAATCGTGGCTGACCGGCCAACCTTGAAACATCAGATTGTACCGATTCTTCTTCTGTACACCACATCTTTGTCAAATGAAATAGCTCTTACGCAAATTTCGGTTATGCATCGACGACCAGATTGCCTTTCGGAACAGCCACGCACGTCAAACAACTGCCTTCTTCGACCGAACAACTTGGCTCGTTCGTCCATTCGAAATCGCCGTCTTTGATCGCGGCAATGCAAGTCCCGCAGTTCCCTATGCGGCAACCGGAATCGATCGCGATTCCATTCGCTTCCGCGAGATCCAGAAGACTTTCGTAATCGTCACTCCAATCAAGCGTCTTGTCCGCGCGGCTGAATTCAACTTTGATCGCCGCCTGTTTGCCAGCGGCCGGTCCGGAAGTTTCTTTCGTCTTCTTAATGGCCTTTCCGGACGCCGGGCCGAACGCTTCCTTAAACACACGTCCCTCGGGGACTCCCCATTCGGCCAGTCCGCTCAGCAGGCTTTCCATCATGGGTGGCGGACCGCATAGATAGTACTCGTACTTATTCGATTCGAGGACTCGTTTCATCAGATCGAGCGACACGCGTTCGGCGAATTGATAATCGCGGCCTTCGACATCTTCAGGCAGCGGATCGCTGTAACACGCGAAGATCTTAAAGTTCGAATGCCGCTCGGACAGATCCTCGAGAAACGATTTCATCGCATGTTCGCGGCCATTCCGAACCCCATAGAACAAATAAACCTCGCGTTGAGGATTCACTTGTGCGATTCCGCCAACCATGCTCAGCATGGGAGTGATCCCGACACCGCCGCCGATCAACACGATCGGATTGGGGAGCGTCGGATCCAAGGAGAAATGGCCTCCCGGCGCTTTGACATCCAGGATATCGCCCGCGTTCACATGGTCGTGAAAATAGTTAGAGACCAGGCCGGCCGGAGCTTCAGGGTTATCGCGTGGAGGCGGCACGCGTTTGATCGTCACGCGGTAATAATTCGGATTCGGACTGTCGGACAACGAATAGCACCGAATTACCGGTTTCAAATGGCCGGTGATGTTAAGGCTAAACGTTAAGTACTGGCCCGGTTTGAACTGCGGCAATGGCTTTTTGTCGTGCGGTACGAAATAAAAGGAAGCCGTGTTGTCAGCCTCGACCACTTTCCGGTCAACGACAAACTTGCGATTACCGCTCCAGGGGCCGCTCTTTTCGGCCTTCTCACGCGCGGCGTTTTGGGTCGCGATCCGCTGCCGGATCAGCTCGAGTGCCAGTCGGTTTTGCTTGCTGGCGTTGTGCCCCTGTACCACCGAGGAATAGACGGACAGCAACAACTGGAAAATGACTAATCCAACAATAAGGATTCCGGCATTTTGAAAGGTGATGTATTGCAACACGTGCCTTCTTGAGAATTCGTCAGAGTTGCCGAGTGTTGACGGGTGTTGACGGGCGTGCCGATTCAATCGACACGGATACCGGATTCGTGCGCACGGCAAGTGTGATCGAACCTGCAAATCGTGTCAAGCATCTGCTCACCGCATCTGCTCACCGTTTTCAGAGCCAGAGAGGAACGCCAAACTGTCACTCGACGTATCGAAAATCAATCGATGCAAAAATCGCCTGATAAAACTGGCCCCATGCTTCGATCTCAGTTGCGTCGGCCTTATCATCATTATTTGCAATGTACTGATCGATGAACTTTAGCGCCAGATCTTGCTCAGCAGACGATGGGCGTCGTCCGAGCGAATTTACGTAGACCGTTTGAATACGCATGGTGTCACTCAAACCCTTTTCTTTCAGCAACAGCCGAGCGGCATGGCGGCTGTGCTCGAGTGAGAACGGGCTGTTCATCATGTATAAAGCCTGAGTCGGCAGAGTGCTCGTACTGCGGCGGCCTATTGCCAAGTTCGGATCGGCGAAGTCGAATACTTCGAACAGCTCGTGCAGTGTGTTGCGGAAAACAGGGACATAAACACTGCGTCGGTTTGATCGAATCTTGTATCCAAACTCGGACTTCGCGTCCTTTTGGATGGTCGAGCCGCCTTGCGTCAGATCGAGTTGGCCGCTGAGAGTCAGAATGGCGTCGCGGATCGCTTCGGCATCCAGCCGACGACGGTTCATTTTCCAGAGGAGACGGTTTTCAAGGTCGATTGATATCGGTTGCTTTACGTCAATTGTCGATGAGTCCACGGACGCGGTCGCCGTTGGCTCCCTGTTAAACGAGGACTTGCTACTTAATTGGTAAGTTCGCGACAGCATGATGCGTTTAATTGCCGACTTGGTTGACCAGCCGTCCTCGATGAACCGGCTGGTGAGGTAGTCCAACAATTCGGGATGCGACGGCAGTTCTCCCGTGCGGCCAAAGTTGTCGACAGTTCGCACCAGTCCGGCTCCGAACAGGTGATGCCAAACGCGATTCACGATGACACGCGCCGTCAACGGGTTTTGCGGGCTGCCGATCCAACGGGCCAGTTCCAGTCGTCCACTGTCGCCGGCCTGTATCTTGTCGCCGGCGAACTCGACGACTCGCAGAAATCCGCGTGGAATTTCGTCACCTTGATTGTGGACACTCCCGCGCACACAAACATGGCAATCGGCCGGCTTGTCGTTTTCTTCAACCGACATCACGATCGGTGGTGACGGCGGCGCGTGTTTGCCGAGTTCCTTCAAGTCGGCTTCCAACCGTTTGAGTTCCGTTTGCAGCGCGGCCTGATTTACCTTGCTGTTGCCTGGGGCCACTCGAGGTAACTTGTCGGCTGCGCTGGCTGGTAGAAATTGAACGGCATCAGCGATCACGACACCATCGGCGCCGCGGCACAGAATTGTCACAGCCGCCGGGCCGTTTGCCGAGAATTCGTATTGTCCTAACGAAACGAAGAGACGACCGAGCGCCGGCTGTCGGCGGTGACTGACAACTTTAGTTGCCGTTCCCTTTGCATGTTCGATAGTCGTCGTGACTTTCGACGAGCGGTTCGGGTTTGCACTGTATGCCAGCCGCACTTCGTATCGTCCCGGTTTCAGTTTGTTGGTGGCAAACCGAGCCGACGATTTCCCCGCACCCGCGTAGCGGTATCCGTCGCCGACATACTGTTTGATGCTCGAACTACGACTCCACGCGCCTTTCAACTCCGCCTGCCAGTCGTCGATAATAAGTCCCGGCAAGCTATCAACCTTGGCAACTCGTGTTTGCGATTTGCCGTTGGCGACTTGCAACTGATTCTTGATTTCGCCGATCCGAGCCTTCAGCGGATCAGCCTTTTGTTTGTAGGCCGTCAGTAACTGTTGCCGTTCCGCGCTGACCGCTAACGGGCGTTGCACAAAGTTAGACACGTTGGCGTGGATCAATGTCCTCGTACTTTTGAAGATGCCGGCCATCGCATAATAGTCGGTCGTTGGGATCGGATCAAACTTGTGATCGTGACAACGTGCACATCCGATCGTCATCCCCAGGAAGGCCTTGCCGAGTGTGTCGAGTTGCTCGTCGATGACTTCCATGTCGAGCAATTCCTTGTCCTGCAATTCGTAATTCGTGGGAGCCAGCACCAGGAAACCCGTCGCCGTCAACTGATCACGAGCCTGCTCGACCGACTCATGCGGCAACAGATCGCCGGCGATCTGCTCGGCAACGAATTCATCGAACGGCTTGTCTTGATTGAACGACTTGATGACGTAGTCGCGAAACCTCCACGCGTTGTCAAAGATGCGAGTCCGGCCGCCGCCACTCGATTCGGCGAAGCGAACGACATCCAACCAATGACGTCCCCAGCGTTCCCCGAAGTGCCGGCTTGCCAGTAATCGGTCGATCAAGTCTTCAAACGCGTCCGGCGACTTGTCTTCCAGAAACCGGCTGATTTCTTCCGCGGACGGAGGCAATCCGATCAAGTCGAAATAGGCGCGGCGGATCAACACACGCCGAGTCGCATCGCCGGTGGGATTGACTCGTTGGGCTTCTTGCCGGGATCGAATGAACCGATCAATCTCGGTGCGAGGCCACGCGGCATCCTTGACAGACGGCACTTTCGGATCACGAATTGGCTGGAAGCTCCAGAATTGGCGTCCTTTCTCGAAGTCGATCCCGGCCGAATTGGAAACTTCGCCACCTTCACGCGGATCGGGGGCTCCCATCCGGATCCATTTCATGAAGTCAGCAATAACGGATTTCGGTAGCCGCTGCTTGGGCGGCATTTCGAATCCTTCATAGCGGATTGCATCGATCAAAACGCTCGCTTCCGGTTTGCGCGGAATCACGGCCGCTCCTGATTCGCCACCGCGCCGCATGCCGGCCCGCGTGTCGAGCAGCAATCCACCACGCACATTCTTCGACGTAACCGAGTGGCATTTGTAGCAATGCTGAACCAGCACGGGACGAATCTTCTTTTCAAAAAATTCGACACCTTGCTGCTTTTCGGACGGATCGGCGGCGTAATTGCATTGCAGCGTGACGACACTGATCGCGGCTGCAAGAGCGGCTCGAATCATGAACGAATCCGTGCGAAAAGATGACGGGGTTGTCAGCAGCCTTCAATATTATCAGTCGTGCAAGCGCAAATGAAGAGCACTCAAACGACGGTAGTGGTACAGTTTGAAATCCTGCCCAACTCTTAGGCAAGTCCCATCGCCTCGTCAAAGAGCTGCTCGAAATCCCAGAGTCGATTCAGATTGAAAACGAACGCCACGACGGAGCCACCAAAAACTGGAGAGCCCAGGTCGTATTCGCTACAATCCCCTCATGGGAAGCGACAGCGACAAGCCGAAGCGATGGCAATTCAGCCTGCGAGCGATGTTTGTGCTCTTGCTGCTCATCGGTGTGGGGACGGGTTGGGCCGTGGATCGGGCCAGACTTGTACGTCAACGGCTCGCAGTTGAGGAACGCTTGAGACGCACTGATAAAGCAGCGAAGCTGCTGTTACTCGAAAAGCTCAACGCGGATGCTTGGGGCAAACCGGTTGACGATTATCCCGAGATCGTTGCTCTCGCCGACGGGATCTTTGATGAGAATTCCGAGCATGCCGGCCTATATCAGTTTTGGGACAAATTGAAGACCAACGGAAAACCGGCGCTTTGTCACTTCTTCGGCATTGCACGCGAGGGCGAACAGTTAAAGGAAGGTGAACCATACGATTTCATGGTCTTCACATGCGAAGGCAAGATCATACACATCGAAGTCGAGTCGGCAGTCTGGTAAGCGACCCGCCTCAATTGTCAGCACACTGCCCGTTCGATGGCCAGAGATTTTCTTCAAAATGTACCACTACCCAAACGATTGTGAAACAGTTCCGTCGACTATTTCACCGTAACCACGGGGACGAGCTTCTTCGTCTTGTGCTTCCACAATCGATCCTTCAATTGCGGAAACAGTTCGAGCGCGTTTTCTCGCAGGATCTGACGGCCGATTCGCAGCGCGTGTTTCTCGGTCAAGTCGCCTCGGTCGACTTTTTCGGCCAGGACTTCAGAGATGCAACGCCGAGTGAACTCGGTCGCGCCGTAGATGCCTTCGGCGTGGTTACAGTCAGCACCCCACATGATGCGGTTCGACGGCATGACTTCCAGCCATTCGTGATAAGCTCGCTTCGCCATCGAATAACTGAGCGTCGGCAGCCACACGGAATCGATCCAGACGTGATACCCGTGCCGCATAACGATGACTCCCGTTTCATCGACCCACGGGAACCCGCCGTGGAACAAGATGAATTTCGTCTTCGGATTCGCCTCGATCAGATCGACCAACAGCATCGGGTTCGATCCTTGAATGCGGGCTTGACCGGTATGGATTTGAAACGGCAGTTCGTACTTGGCACTCAGTTCGACCAAACGCCACATGATAAAGTCTTGGAATTCCTTCGCTGCCTTGGGTGTCAATGCGGTCCTGCGTTTGCCGAACGCCTTGGCGGCCTGTTCTTTTTTGACGTTTTCGAATCGCAGCGTACGCTGATACGCCAGAGTGGTTTTCAGACAAACGGCTCCGGCATCTTTCGCTGTGAGAAACATCTGATCGAGCAATTTCAAGTAGTCATCCAGACTGTCGAGGGCCAATCCGTGTTTCTCGGCAAAGACATACGGACTGTCAGCGGGCTTTTCGAATTCCGATGCGTGATGCCCATAGACAAGCGGCGTGACGTTGAACACCATCACCTCGAATGGGTAATGCGTTTTGAAGTCGTACCGAGCCCAATAGGGATCGTTGAACATCAGTTCGATATTGGCCCGCTCGGTCACGACGTGATAGAGCCATTTTTGATCACGATAATTCTTGAAAATGCGGTCGTTCAATTCGGCGGCCTGTTGGTCGGTGATGCGGTCGAAATCGACTCCGTACAAATCTTGAAATGCCGGCAACTGATACCGATAAAAACTGGTCGCGCGGGCGTTCTTGAAGTCGTGTTTGGCCAGTTGCCACCAATCGCTGAATTCCATCTTCGGTTTCCAAGGAGTCAACGGATTGAACCATCGGTAATAACTGTTGTGCCAGACACCGGCCAGATTCATCCCACGGCCGTTCTTTGTTCCCTTGTAGCCAGGTAGCTTGTCGAACGGCCACAGATGATCGTGCGTGTCGATGGCCGGTACAGTATCTAATTTGGTCTTGATGCGGTTATAGGTCACCGTGGCCCGCGTGTTTTGTGCCGGACAAATTTCGCCCTGTTGCCAAAGCGCGAGCGTGATCAGGGCGATGAGCCTTCTATTTGTAATCCTCATTGTTGTTTCTCCGAGGGCTTGAGTTCAGCCCGTTAAAAATGAAAGCCGCGTTCCACAGGATACCAGGGAACGCGGCTTCGATGGATTTTGCAATGCTGGCGGCTTCACAAGCTCATTTGCGAGGTCGCAGTGCTCCGCCAATTCGATGATGGACTTCGCCAGACGCCCGGACGACCAACACCTTCAGGAGCGGAAAGTATCGGATGCTGGCTGTGCCGCCGTTGACATCCCAACTCTCTGGCTTGATCGTCGCCTGAATGAGCGCGATCAGTTCGTTGGCACGAGCGATCTCGGCGGCCGTCGCGTTTAACGACTTTTGGCCGATCGGTTGCTTGCGTTTAGAATTCGCGGACTTGCGCTGCCGCGCTTTCGCCAGTGTTTGCTCGCGCCGGCGGTTTTCGCGAGTCATCTGGCTCTTCAGCGTCGTTAGACGCGATTCGATATGAACGCGCATTTTCTTCTTTTCAGAGTGTGCCATCCGCTTCACATGGTCGATTTCGCCGTAAGCGGTGACGAGGTCGACGACCACGCGTTCCGGCATTGCTCTGGCTCGTTTCGCCGACTTTTGCATAGCGGCCACGTAAAGCTCGCGCAATTCGCCGGCCGTGTACGTTTTCGGTTTGGCTTTCGCGAGTTCGCTCATCGAAACTTGAGATGCTTCGACGGTTGGATTGGTCGCAATTTCATCCGGTGGAGGACCAACAAGCGACAGAGTCAAAATCCATGCGGCCGACATCGGCGTTCTCCTTCATCTTGAGCCCAAACGGTGTTTCTATCAAAGATGCTAACTCTGAATCTTGAAGCGTGCAAGAAGAAAATCCAGGGACGGCCATTGACGTTGTTGGCCGACAGGCACGGCCGTAGAATGTAGCCGCATCGATGGTTGATTTGCCACTCGTGGTTAAGAGTTTTTCACGGAGAGTTTCCGTCGCCTTTCGCTGCGAAAGTGGCGCTACTTTCGCGGAGCGAATGGCGACTTTGATTGCGGCTTCGCCGCGTTAGGGACGGACAGATGAAATCTTTGACGACAGATCTTCTGACTCGCACTTCACTGGGATTCTTGATTGTAATCTCGGCGAACATTCCCGCGATTGCCGCTGACTATCGAGTCACTGAAGACGACACTGAAATACGAATTGAAACTCCGCAATTGGAAGCCGCGATTCGCAAAAAG
>Ga0310122_10001174_pt1 | contig 16792 bp, 13 predicted proteins | sample CB6_Bottom_1051__FD_203503 | JGI IMG/M metagenome (GOLD analysis project Ga0310122, IMG submission 203503) | Marine microbial communities from Western Arctic Ocean, Canada - CB6_Bottom_1051 | ecosystem: Environmental > Aquatic > Marine > Oceanic | place: Canada: Western Arctic Ocean | collected...
AACCACAACAAAGTCAACAAAGGCCGCAACCACAGTCTCGTGTTGGTAGACGGCAAGGGTCCTCCACTCCTGACAATCGGTAGCCTGGCTGTCGGTGGTGGCAACGATGCCTTCATTGAGAATTTCTACTCCAGCGCTTTTATCGACTACGCTGAGGTGCGCGCCCGATATGAGGATGTGGATGTTCTGCGACGGGTACTCTTTCCAGCCAAGAGCTATTTCATCGTTGCCGACGAGTTGAGGGGTCAAGAAGACCACGTCTACGAATGGCGTCTACACGGCAACGGCGGCGGCACCAGCGGCGGCCAGTACCGGCGCGACGGCAACCTGGCGAGATGGACGCGGGAACGGGCGGAGCTGCTGGCCTATCAACCCGTGAGAGAGGGGCGGTCTCTCGCCGAAATCGAAGCCCCGCACTCTTTCGATTTCCTTCAGGAGCTGACCCATACCGCGCTGACCGTGCAGCAGAGCGGCAAGGACGTCAACTTCCTGACCATCCTGTATCCTCGCAGCCTGGCAGACGGACAGGAACCGATCTTCGCGACCCTGGAAACGGGCGGAGGAGAAGCGGTGCAGATCGAGACCGGTGATCGGCGGGACCTGACCTGGGTGCGCCAGGAGGGTGCTGCTACCACCGTCTTCGACAGTCCGGGGGGCACCGTACAGAGCGATGCCAGCTTTGGCTTCCTGCGGTTCGAAGGAACTCAGCTGCAAGCTCTCGCCCTGCAGGAGGGTGGCTTCCTGCGGCTGCACGGGAGAGAGGTGATCGGCGCTACTTCGACCATCGATCTGAGTCTGGAGATCGGCGAGGATACCGCGTCAGGCTTTGTGCGCGGCAGCGACTCCGGCTACGGCATTTCACTCACCCTCGGGAGAGCGGTGGAAAGTGCTAGCTATCGGCAGGAGCCGTTGACGCTGACCATGGCGGACGGTGTCGCACTGGAGCTCGCCGGAGAGGGAAGCATAGCGCTGGCGCTTGGTGCCGTCGAACCACCGAACACTGCGGTTACCGGCGAGGACAGCCGGCCGACTGGATTCAACTTGTACGCCAACTGGCCGAACCCGTTCAACGCTCAGACGCAGATACTCTACGACCTGCCATACGACGCTTTCGTGCGCCTGGATATTTTCGATCTGACAGGACAGAGGATCCGCTCGATCGTCGCCGGCCATCAGCCGACCGGCACCTTCCGGACCAGCTGGGACGGCACCGATGACCAGGGGCACAAGGCTGGGACTGGCATCTATATGATCCGGCTGAGAGCGGGCGTCTACCGGCAAGTGCGCAAGATGCTGATGCTGCGCTGATTGAGGATCCCTCGAGCTAGTCCTGTCCGGCGCAATTCCCTCAGGCAACGAGCCGCCGATCCATCCCGCGGTTACGTAGCTGGAATCGGTCATCGCGGTCGCGCTTACTCTCTGAACGTCATCTCCGGGCGCGCCTCCCAGCGGAACTGCTCCGGGGGATTGGTCTGACGCGCCCACGCCCGAATCATCTCGCTCTCTCGACACCGCTCCTGCAGCCTCCGAGCCACCGTCTCCGGGTCCCAGCCGTCGAGGGCTCTGTGTGTCAGCTCCTCGACTACTCCCCTGCACGACGGATCCCCAGCCCTGTCGGTCTGTTCGAGTCTGTCCTCGGCCAGGTTGAACAACTGCGGCCTCTCTTTATGATGGTAGATGAGCTTCCACTCATCCTTGCGGACCATCCGTTGGACCACGCCCTCCTTCAGCGCGTATTCAGACAGCGCCACGTCCTCCCACTCTCCCTCCGACTCTCCCGCCGGCGCTCGCAACAGCTCCAGGGCGCTCCGTCCCCGAGATTTCGGCAGCGGCGGGGCACCAAGCGCGTCCAGCATGGTGGCGTTGAGGTCCAGAGCGCTCATGACGCGATCACATACGGCACCCTCGGGCAACACCCCCGGCCACGAGAGAATCGCGGGTACTCTTACGGCTCCCTCATAGAAGGTCCGCTTCATCCACAGATCGTGCTCTCCCATCTGGTCACCGTGGTCGGAGCTGTACACGACCAGCGTGTTCTCAGCCAGCCCGTTGTCGCTCAGAGCTCGCAGGATCTGCCCGATCATCGAGTCCATCGCCGCCACCAGCGCCCAGTAGGCCGCCCGCGACTGCAACATCGATTCCTCTGACACGGACTGCCAGCCGTTCCTTTCCCGCCACCAGCTTACAAAAGGGTGCAGGTGGTCTCCGAATGGTTCGCGCACCGTCGGCGGCCCCATCCTCTGTCGATACCGGTCGTACAACGGGCGTCTGGCCAGGTAGGGATCGTGGGGTAACATCAGCCCGACAGTCAGGCTGAAGGGGTCCGCGGAGAGGCCCGCCCGTCTTTGCACTCCCCGCCGGTTGAGAAAGTGAACCGCTGCCGCGGTCACATCGTCGTCGTGCACCTCGTAGGAGCTCTGCCCGGCCCCCGCCCGTTCCAGGATTGTCGACATCTCCTTCGGCGTGTCTCCGGAGCCGGGCCAATTGGAGCTGTGATCGCCGATCGGACGCTCAGCGTACCCGTGGAGCTGATCGGGGCCGATGGCGTGCATGCGTCCCGCCAACACCGGACGATACCCAGCCGCACCCATGGCGTGGGCGAGTGTCGGCACCGCGGGATCCAGAATATGGCTGTTCGTCCACACCTCGATGTCGCTGGGATACCGCCCCGCCAGCATCGCCATCCTCGACGCCACACACACCGGCGAGGGGCAATACACCTGCGTGCACCGCACCCCTTTCGCCGCCAGCCCATCCAGGTGAGGCGTCTCCACCAGGGAATCGCCGTAACAACCCGTAACCGCTGGATTGTGCTGATCGGAATGGATGTACAGTAAATTGGGCTGCCTGTGATCGGCACGGTCTTGCGAATCCGCCACGTCAGTCCTTTCCCGACGGGCCGCACCCGTCGACGAACGATAGGCACTTCAGTCAACCAACAGGTCGCGCAGCTGCTCCTCGCTCTCCACCACCTTCAGATTGTGCGGCATCGCCATGAGAGCGCAGATATCATCCGCGTGTTCGGCGATGTCGTACATCCGTGTCGAGTGCTCTCCGTTCGCCCGCTGAACGTAGACGCGGCGGTAGGGCGGCTGCAGTGGGATGATGCCGAACTCCTCCTTGACCGCCCGCCGAATGGCCCGCTCCGCTCCCTCTCTGATCAGCTCGCGCGCCCGCTGTGGGTGTAGGTGAACGGCGCTGCCGTTGCGCTGTCGGTACTCCTCCTCGGTGCACTCGTCGCCCCGGCCGGGCCGTGTGCCGCGCTTCACCCACACCGTCTCTATCCCCGGGACCAGCGCCTGGGCCTCCTCGGCCAGCGCCTTCTCCCCGGAGGCGAAGATGGTGCGCACCCCGAGCTGGCTGGCGCACATCGCCAACTGACCGAACTCACCGATCGCCGTGCCGTTGATCGACAGCTCCAGGTACCCGGATCCCTGCGTGTGAGTCATGTTGGATAGAGGCGTGCGCGACTTGGCGTGCTGACCGACGACGGCGACAAAGTCGTATCCCCCTTCTTCCAACCCCAGTGGCCAGCTTGCCGGCCACCCCCGCATGTACTCTACCCGTGGATCGAGATCGGCCACGTCAACCGCCCCCGGCCCGTGGCCGTCCGCCACTAGAATGGAGTCGGCTCCCCCGGCAAAGAAACCCTCGATGGCGGCGTTCACTTCCTGGGTCAACAGCTGTCTCGCCAGCAGATAGAACAAACATCCCGGGCGCGTCCAGAGCTCAAAATTCTGAACGCCGGCGACGCCCTCCAGATCGGTCATCAGATAAATTCGCATGGCGAGCACTTCTCCAGGTTAACGGGTCCAGGTTAACGGGAATCGGCATCTGCCGCACGCTGGCGCTGTTCCCCGCAGGTCCTACATTCGCCTGCTGTGATGCCGCGGTGAGCACTACCTCCGCCGCACAACAATACACCACTCACACCTTCGAAGGAAGAACACGACATGCAATCACAGCGAGTGGGGATAACGGGCGCTAACGGCACCATCGGGCGGGTCCTAATGAAGGGGCTGGAGGGCGGCTACGAGCTGACCCCCTTCACCCGTCGCCCGGTCGACTTCCCTTCCACGATCGTCAACTTCGACTCGGCTGCCGAGGTCGAAGGTGCCTTCCAGGGCCTCGATGCCGTTATCCATCTGGCGGCCGATCCGAGTCCGGTGGCCGACTGGGAGCGCATCAGGACCCACAACATCGAGGCCATGTATCAGGTCCTGGAGGAATGCAGGCGAGCTGGAGTGAAACGACTCGTATTCGCCTCTACCAACCACACCATGCACGGAAACTCGATGCTGACGAAGCCCGAAACCCTCGACACCTCGTGGACCATCCGCATGAAGCTGGATGATCCGCCGAATCCGGATTCCTACTACGCCGTCTCGAAGTTGTTCGGGGAGAATCTGGGAAAGCTCTACAGCGAGCAGCACGGGGTGGAATTCGTCGGGCTGCGGATCGGCTGGCTCACCGCCAGAGACGATCCCGCCGCCCTCCGAGGCACGCCCTCCGAAGACTATATGCGCGCCATGTTCCTCAGCCACCGGGACTGTGTGGAAGCGCACCGTCGTGCGCTCGAGGTGGATGCGCGGTTTCTACTGGCGTATGTGATCAGCGACAACGATCGCCGGGTCTTCGATCTGGAAGAGACAGCCCGACTCCTGGGGTTTGTTCCGCAAGACAATGCTGAGGATTGCTTCGCGCATTGACTTTCCCGTGGGCAAGCCGCTTCTTTCGCGATCGATATCGCCTCGTAGCGATCGTCCGCCGCGTTTGTTGAGTCATCCGCCAGTGCAGCGAACCACCCGATAGGTACCTCATGGCCCGAGGGGACATATCCCCATCGGAAAAGCGGACATTCGAGCAGCCGGAGACCGGTGCTCGCGTCCTCCAGCTTACCGATCAGCCCTGCAGTAATGGCAACGCCTACTACAACCACGAGCAGTTCATCAACGGCTCCGAGCGGCTGGTCTTTCGCTCTGACCGCTCGGGGGAGCGCCAGCTTTACAGCGTCGATCTCGCCAGTGGACAGATCGTCCAACTCACCGAAGCCGCTGGGATGGGCGGTTGGGCCGTCGACGCGGAACACGATGTCATCTATTACAGCCACAATGGGCAGATCCTCCGACTCGATCCAGAAGCGCTGACCGAAGAGGTGGTCGCCGACACGCCCCCCGACTGCTCGCCGATCGCCCTGCAGGACCTCTCATCGTGTGGGCGCTTTCTCGTCCTGAGTGCCAGACCCGGACACCTGCTGCGAAACAAGCTCCCGCCGATCAACTTCAGACACGGCAGCGAGAATCTGGTCATCCTCTGCGACACCCAGCGTCGCGAGCAGGCCGTCGTCTACCACGGCCCTACGCCCGAAGTGCCCGTAGCCGCCGACAGCCATCTCCTCATCAGCCGGGGAGATCCCTCCTATGTCTGGTTCGGCAGCTACACCCGTATGAAGCCCACCGGTTTCAAGACGGCCTGGGTGCTCGAGTGCGACCTCGACACCCTCATGCCCACGCGAGATCCCAGACCGCTGTTCGACCAGCGTCCCAACGAGTTCATCAACCACTACTACCCGGCCCCGGACGCCCACGCCCAGATGCCGCTGTATGTGTATTCGGAGTGGGACCGCGACGGCGTGCCCATCGCCAAGACCCGCTTGGGAGCGGTGAGTCGGGCCGGCAACTACCACCCCATGATGCTGGACGTCGACCTGGTCTCCGGCACGACGCGGCGTTACCTCTTTCCGGGTCAGCCCCCCCTCCACTTTCAGAGCAACAACGCCGATACAATGTGGGCCGGCGATTGCGCCGATCCCGGCTTCCTCTGGTTTGCTGGTCGCAACGACGAGGCGCGCCGCATGGCGGATGCCGATCCCGAATCCTGCCCGGCCATTCCGGAGAACCACGACTACCACTGGCTGGAGTCGGGTGCCTGGATCGGGGTCTTCCAGAAGCGCGGCCCCTACCTGGAGATGCGCCCCCTCGTCCGCCACGACACCAGGTGGAAGTATGTCCACCCCCACCCCTCCTTCTCCCCCGACGACAAGTGGATCGTCTACAGCTCCGGCGACAGCAGCCAGTCGCAGGTGTTCGTCGTCGAGGCCGTCTGGCCCCGATGGTTGGCCTGACATGACAGCAATGGCCATCCGCCCCTATCGGGAGTCCGACCAGCAGGCCGTCGTGGATCTGTGGGAGGAAGATGGCACTGGCGGCGCCTCCCACAACGATCCGCTGACCGCTATCACCGCCAAGCTCGCGGTGGATCGCGAGCTGTTCCTCGTTGCCGTTGAGGGCGAGGCTCAGGAGAGAATCGTCGGCACGGTGATCGGGGGGTACGACGGACACCGGGGCTGGGTCTACTCCCTGGTTGTGGACGTGGCCTTTAGAAGAAGAGGCATCGCCACGCAGCTCATGGAACGCCTCGAGGAACTGCTGAAGCAGCGGGGATGCCTGAAGGTCAACCTCCAGGTAAGGGCTTCTAACGAAAAAGTGGTGGCTCTTTACAAACAGCTTGGCTACGAAGTGGAGGCCAGAGTCAGCATGGGCAAGCGTCTCTACGAGATCGCGCCGCGGCCGTGAGTTCACAATCCGACCGCCGGCCCAATATTCTGTGGATCTCGTTTGAGGACACCAACCCGTTCTACGGCTGTTATGGCGATCCGGTGGCGCGCACCCCCAACCTCGACCGCCTCGCCGCGGAGGGCTGTCGGTGGACCCATTGTTTCTCCACAGCCGGTGTCTGCGCGCCCGCGCGCTCAGCCGTGATTACCGGCATGTACCCGATCTCCATCGGCACCCACCACATGCGGACCACGCACACCAACGACGCCACCCCCGAATTGCCGACGCCGTACTCAGCGGTGCTGCCTCACTACGTGAAGTGCTTCACCGAATACCTGCGTGCCGCCGGTTATTACTGCACTAACAACGCCAAGACCGACTACCAGTTCACGCCGCCGCTGACGGCGTGGGATGAGATCGGCAACCGCGCCCACTGGCGCAGCCGACCCGATGCGGACCAACCGTTCTTCGCCGTCTTCAATCCGACCCGCACGCACGAGAGCGGTATGTGGGCCGAGGATTCGCGCCCGTCGAGCGGAAGAACGGGACCTTCTCATGATGAGGCGGTACTCGCCGAGTTCGACCCCGATGCCATCGAGCTGCCCCCTTATTTCCCGGACACCCCCAAGGTCCGCGAGGCGATGGCCCGCATGTATTCGAACATCGAGCACAGCGATCTCGTTCTCGGGCAGTTGCTGCTCGAATTGGAGGGGGACGGCCTGGCCGATAACACCGTCGTCGTGCACTGGAGCGATCACGGTCCCCTGCCGAGAGGGAAGCGGTGGCCCTACGACTCGGGCATCCACGTCCCCCTCATCGCCCGTTGGCCCGGACGCATCCAGCCGGGCGGCGTCAGCGACCAGCTCGTCAGCACCGTCGATCTCGCCCCCTCCGCGCTCTCGGTGGCTGGAGTCGAGATTCCCTCTCACATGCAAGGCCAGGCTTTTCTCGGGCCGCGAGCCGCGCCGCCCCGTCGCTACGTGTACGCCTGCCGCGATCGCCACGACGAAGCCTATGACATGGTCCGCGCCGCGCGTGACAGCCGTTACAAGTACATCCGCAACTGCCGCTCGGACCTCCCCTATCTCCTCTGGGTACCGTACCACAACCGCCATCCCATTGTCGAGGAGATGTGGCGACTCTACCTGGCCGGCAAGCTCAGCGGCCCACAGCTGCTGATGTTCCAGCCGCGCCCTGTCGAAGAGCTCTACGACACCGAGGCCGATCCACACGAGATCGACAATCTCGCTGCCGATCCGACGCACACCGAATCGTTGAGCCGTCTGAGAACGGCTTTGGACAGCTGGCTGCGCGACGTCGGCGACCTGGGAGCGCTGGACGAAGCACAGATGGTGCTCAGCTGGTACCCAGGTGGTGCACAGCCACAGACCGCCCCGGCCCTCTTCATCCCCATCTGCGCCGACAGCCCCGGACGCGAACTCTCGCCAGCAGGGGGATCTTTTCGCGGGCCGTTGCTGGTACAGCTCCACTGCCCCACTCAGGGCGCCTCGATCGCCTACTCTCTCCAGCAGGAAGGTGACCCGCGCTGGCTGCTCTACACCGAGCCGATCCGCCTTCCAGACGGCGAGACCACCACGGTCCGGGCGAAGGCGGTGCGCATTGGTTTCAGCGACAGCGATGAGTGCGCCGCGACCTTTACCGTAAGGCCTGATGACCGGCCTGGACAAGGATAGGCCGGTCTCCTGGGTAAACTTCCTGGCTGATGTGCTATGAAAATCCTCGACTACTCGCCGGACCATCTGCCCGAACTCGCCGCCCTGTACAACGACCTAACTCGGGCGGTCCCCCACTGCTATCCCGCCCTTGCCCAGGAGCTGGCTGGCGCTATCGCGGGCGAATACGGCTTGGAATCCTCCGGCCAGCATCTGGCCGTCGAATCTGTGTTCCTGGCCAGTGATGGTGAGTTGCTCGGCTTCGTCCATGTCGGAGAGAGGGATCAGCCCAGAAAAGAGAACGGTGAAGAGGACGGTGAAGAGGACGGTGAAGAGGACGGTGAAGAGGAAGAGAGCGGGGGTTCGTCAACGGGCGTCATTCGATTCCTCGGCTATCGCCGCGGGTGCCGCGACGCCGGCCAGGCCCTTCTCGAAACGGCTGAGAACTGGTTCAGAGAGCGTCAGATCTCATCCGTCACAGTTTTCCCCCAGGCCTTCCGCTACCCCTTCTACGGTTTCGCCCACATATCCATCTCCGACCGCCTCGACCACGTGCAGGCGCTCTTTTTCAACAATGGGTACAGCGTCAGCGAAGGCGAGTATGTCCTGGACTGGCCCAATTTCGACCCGGTATTCCCAGAAGCCCCAGCCGGTTTCGACGTTGACATATATGCCCAGCGAACACCCAGTTCCGGGGCGCTGCCTGACGTCACCCTCAAAGCCCACCTCGACGACGAGCAGATCGGCGAGTGCGTGTTCATCGGCGCCAGCGCCTTTTCGCGCCGTGAAGAGGCCCAGAGTTGGGCCTTCTGTAACTGGCTGGGAGTCGAGGAGCCCTATCGGCGCCGCGGGCTCGGACTCTACCTGCTGCGCCTGGCGTTGGTGGAGGTGCACGACGCCGGCTACATCCACGCCGCCATCTCCACCGCTCTCGAAAATTACCGCGCTCTTCTGTTTTACACCAATTACGGCTTCCACGTCGTCGATACGACGCGTCAGTTCAGCCGCCAGCTTCCGGAGAATGGATGACAGTGAAACCCAACGTTATCGTCGTAATCACCGACGACCAGGGGTACGGCGACCTGGGATGCACCGGCAACCCCAGGATCCGCACCCCCGAGATCGACGCCTTCCATTCGGTCTCCACCCGTCTTGGCGACTTCCACGTCTCTCCCCTGTGCACCCCGACGCGCGGCGCCCTCATGACCGGCCGTCGCCCGATCCGCAACGGCGCCTGGGCAACCTGCTGGGGCCGATCGATCCTGCGCCGGACCGAAGTGACCATGGCCGATGTCTTTGCCGACTCCGGCTATCGCACCGGCATGTTCGGCAAGTGGCATCTGGGCGACAACTACCCGTACCGACCGTTTGACCGCGGCTTTCAGACCGTAGTCGCACACCGCGGCGGCGGGGTCGGACAGACACCCGATTTCTGGGGCAACAATTACTTTGACGACACCTACTTCCACAACGGCGAGCCCATCGCCCATGACGGCTACTGCACCGATGTCTGGTTCGACGAGGCCATCCGCTTCATCGAGGCCGGCGGCGACGAGCCGTTCTTCGCCTTCATCTCCACCAACGCTCCGCATAGTCCGTATCTGGTTGCGGACAAGTACAAGAAGCCCTACGAGGGTGACCCCGAAATTCCAGAACCGGCGTTCTATGGCATGATCGCCAACATCGACGAGAACTTCGGCCGTCTGCGCCGCAAGCTGTCCCAGCTGGCCATCGAGGAGGAGACGGTCCTGATCTTCATGACCGACAACGGCACCTCCGGTGGCTGTCTTCGGGACAGGCGGGAATTCGTCACCTCGGGGTACAACGCCGGCATGCGGGGGGCGAAGGCGTCGTATTACGACGGCGGGCACCGCGTCCCCTTTTTCCTGCGCTGGCCCGCGGGAGGATTTTCCAGCGGGCGCGACGTAGACGAACTGGCGCTCCACATCGACCTGCTCCCCACCTTCATCGAGCTGTGCGGCCTGAACAAGCCCGATGGTGTGCAGTTCGACGGCACCAGCCTGACCCCTCTGTTGCGCGATGAGTGCGATCGGCTGCCCGGAGACCGCGTCCATTTCGTGCAGTTTCGCCAGAACACGGAAACCCCCGAGAAATGGACGAACGCGGTCATGACCCGCCGTTGGCGCCTGATCCGGGGCCGCGAGCTCTACGACATCAAGGCTGATCCCGGACAGCTGAGAGATATCGCCGCCGACCATCCCGACGTCGTCGACAGGCTCCGGCATGCTCACGAAGACTGGTGGGAGGAGATCGAACCAGATCTGGAGGACTACTGCCCGATATCGCTTGGCAGCGACGCCGAGAACCCCACCCGGCTGTGCGCCATGGACGTGTTGGGCGACGTGGCCTGGCACCAGACTCACATCGTCCTGGCGCAGAAGAGCACCGGGTGCTGGGCGGTCGACGTGGAGCGCGCCGGAGACTACCGCTTTACGCTGAGACGCTGGCCCCAGGAGCTCGAGCTGCCCATCGACGCGACGGTCTCACCGGAAGATGCGGACGGTCACATCTACGCGCCGGGCACTGGACAGTGTAACACCATCGAGCCCACGCACGCCAAGCTCGGTATCTTCGGTGTGGAAACGGTCCTGCCCGTGGCGACGGGAGACTCAGGGGTGACCTTCCAGGTCACCCTGGAGCAGACGGGCATTACGCAGCTGGATGCGTGGTTCATCGACGCGTCGGGCGATACCTGTGGCGCCTATTACGTGGGCGTCGAGCGGTTGTAGACTCACCCGGCAAGAGCGCCACTGGCGAGCTCCTGGTCGTATCCTCAAGCTCAATCGGACGGAGCTGATGTGGCCGACAGGATGCGGTAGTGCCCGTCGTCGTCACAGGCCTCGTAAAACAGCCGCGAGCGGCCGTCGTCGAGATCGATCGCGCACGGTTCCGAGACCATATCGCTGTCCCACATCCCCCCGAGCTCGATGCAGGGCGCACTCCCCTTCTGCCACCTCAGCCCGTCGCTCGAGGTCGCCGTGAACACGCCTCCGCGCACGGTCTCGCTCCATCCGGAGTAGTACATCCGGTAGGAGCCGTCACCCAGTCGAATGACCTCCGGCGCGTATACCGAGAACGACTCGCGCTCGGTCTCCTGGGCAATGCGGACACCGGGCTCTTCTTCGAATTTGAGGCCGTCGGGCGAAAGCGCGCTGATGATGTGATTGCCCGCATCCAGGCCGGAACGCAATGGGAACGTGTAGCGGTGGAAATACATTCGATACTGAAATGATCCCGCTGTCTCACCTTCAACATAAAGGACGCGAGGCGTCCCGTAGGACCAGACGTCATCGCCGAACCGGATCCCATCCTCGGGCGCAAAGGTTAGCCCGTCCTCTGACAAAGCGCTCAAAATCACCGTAGGCCTATCGGGAGAGAGCGCCTCGAAGTACATCCGGTACCCACCATCTGGCAGCGGAATCACGTCGGGACACAGCGTCCTCGCCGCCGCGTGCGGCCGGAACAGGTCCACCCGCACACCCGGGTCCTTCCGCCACGTCACAGCGTCAACAGAAGAGGCACTCAGGATATAGCCCAGCGCATCCGGGTCGCGCCGAGCCGGGCCAAGCCCGGTATAGTACATGCGGTAGCCGCCGCCCGGAAGGCGAATAACGTTGGGAGTAAGGATGCGCTCCGCGTCCAACGGGTGATCCAGGTCGATGGCAATCCGATCATCCTTCACCCAGTGGACACCGGGATCCTGTTGCTGGAAATGGACCGCTCTCAGCGGATCGAAGTTGTCCATGGTTTATAGCGAGAGGACGGAGCTACTCGTCCCTCGCCGGCGTCATCAATACCTCTGTCTGGACCTCTGTTCCCGTATTGGCTTGAGACTGGGCGATGCTCTTCACAGCTTCCAGTGCGATCTTGTATAGCTCACCAGCCTGGTCCGGGCTTAGTTCGTTGTTCATCACCGTTTCGCAGGTGCGGTAAAGAATCTCTCTGGCGATCAGCACGGCCGGATCGCGGCCACCGAGCCCGGTTTCAATGCTTTCGTGGCTATCGCCAATCTTTTCGTCGCTTCCAGAGATTCCCCCCACACCGAGTGACAGTCCTCCCATCGAGCTCGAGGCTACGTCGACACCCGGACCGGCACACAGATACTCTACGTCGTTGTTCCTTTTGAGAAAGGCGACACGATGATTCTCCGGATAGGAGATCGCCGTGATGCCATGCTCTGAGACGTGAGTTCTCGCTTGGTGTATGCCGTGAGTGGCGCATCCGGATAGAGCAACGCCGAGAAAGGCGGTCAACAAGACTGTTTGTCGGGTACGCACGATGGCTCCTTGTGTTGAGTGGATAGCGCGGTCCTATGGCGTTTGGCCGACATCGATTACCACTGAAGGCGATGGTGGATGGACGAAACACCCGGTGCACCACCGTCTACGTCCCGGCCAACACCCCCGGCGGGCAGGGCAGAAAGACAAGCATTATCGTTAGTCGGTCAAGCAGGTTCCGTGGCTCAGCTGCATCAAGGTGAATGCCTTGGGTAGTTGAGCGAGTAGCCCCAGAACAGGAGCCAACCGGAGATGATTGAATCCTACTCTTCAGCAGGGCAGCTCCCGTTGTAGAGCTCCCACACGTCACATTGCGTCCCGTCTTATATTTGGCTCGCGGGGTGAAGAGGGAATGAACTCACGCTACCGCACGCGGTGACACTTTGACGGTCCTCAAGTGTTAAATGAACATATATGGCCGGCAGGGAGACTCCATACCCACACCTATCTGCCTGACAAGCCTTGCCCGGCGTGAACCCAACTGATTGGAGCCCAACATGTTCCGACTGCAGATGCGCTTCCTGACCCTGGCTTCCATGCTGCTGCTGGCAGATGCCGCCCGCAATGACAGCGGTGCGTGTGGCGGTTTCTTCTGCGCCGCCTTCCCGATGGATCAAGTCGGCGAGCAGATCCTCTTCGCCTCCGACGGCTCGACCATCACCATGCAGGTGCAGATCCAGTATCAGGGCACGGCAGCGGATTTCGCCTGGATCCTGCCCATCCCGGCCGTTCCCGAGCTGACGATTGGCCAGAACGAGGTCTTTCGCCAGCTGAGTCTCACCACCAGACCGGCCTTTTTTCTGCAGTTCGATCGTGCTGACGAGTGCGGCTTTTTCTACCCCGTTCTGGAGACGGTGGATGGTGGCGCCGCCAGGTCGGACGATGTGGAAGTCGCTTCGGAAGAGCGTGTGGGCCCCTACGAAACTGCTGTGATAAGGGCCGACGATGCAGCCGCTATCACCGAGTGGTTGCTGGCCAATGGCTACCAAATCGGCGATCTCGGCGCGGAGCTGTTGGAACCCTATGTCGCCAATGGCTCGTATTTCCTGGCCCTCAGATTGGCTTCGGACAGCGACATCGGGGATCTGCAACCTATTGGCGCGACCTACGCCTCGGAGCAGCCGATGGTGCCGTTGCGGCTGACCGCAGTGGCTACGCAACCCGACCTTGGAGTGCTGGTATGGATTCTGGGCTCGGACCGGGCCGTTCCCGAGAACTACCTGCACGTGCGCATCAACGAGGCCCGCATCGACTGGTTCAATGGCGGTCAGAACTACACTGAAGTCGTTACCGAAGCCGCCAACGAGGCCGGAGGGCGCGCCTTCGTCACCGATTACGCCGGTCCGAGTGAAATCATGGGCAAAAGACTCTACGCGGAGGGGCGTTTCGATCTGGAGAAGCTACGGCGCGTGGAAGACCCCGCTCGTTTCATCGAAGAACTGTTGAGTCAGGGCTTTGCGCGCGACAGTCAGATGCAGAGCCTACTCAGGCGATACATACCGATTCCCGCTGACGTAATCGAACAGGGCGTACTGCAGGTTGTGTATGGCGGCGACGAGAAGGCGTATCAACAGGCAGTCGATGATGGACTTCTCCTGGCCCTTGCCGAGCGCTCGTTCTACAACAACATCAGGATCTATGAAGAGTGGACCGGGGAGCTGGCCTTCGACCCCGAGGCCTTCACCGGGGCCCTGGAAGAGGTGGTGGTGGAGCCGCTCAGACAAACCCAGGAGCTGTTTGGCGAGTTTCCCTATTTGACGCGTCTTTTCACCACCCTGTCCGCCGACGAAATGACCGTGGATCCACTCTTCGTCTTCAACCCCGACTTGCCCGGCGTTTCCAACACGCACAACGCCAAAGGCCGCTTTGAGTGTGACGACTTCGATCCCGAGAATCCGAATTTTGAGGAGATCGTCTTGGTCGTCACGCTCGCCGATGGCCGCGAGGTTCGCAGCCGACCCTACGCTGGATTCGATTCCGGCGACCCTGTGATCCGGTTGGATTCGGCCGACCAGCCCGCGGCCGCTATCGTCGAGCAGATGGCCTCAGCAGGGGCGCCAGTGACGCTGTCCCGACTCACGGCGGTGGAAGACGACCGCGACAATCCACTACCTGACGCGGCGTCGCTGCTGCCGAATTATCCAAACCCGTTCAATGCCAGCACGGTAATTCCCATGCGCCTTCCCGTATCGGACGGAACGCCGGCAACGCTGCGCATCTACAACCTCACCGGACAGGTGCTGCGAACGCTGCTGGTGAGCGTAGCGGGAGCCGGCGGTTACCACGAGGTCACCTGGAACGGCCGCGACGACCGCGGCCTAGCCATCGGCAGTGGCGTCTATATCGCCAGGCTGGAAAGCGGCAACTCGAGGGCGACCCGCAAGCTGCTGCTACTGCAGTGATAGAACGTGGGGGCGGACCGGGCGACCGGGCATTCCAGGGCGACAGGTGTGTGGCCACCCAAGTCGAGGCCTCAATCGGGATTCTATCTCGCGGCACTGGGTTACCACGGCGACTCCCATGCCTTGAACAAAGCACCAACGATGTGTACAATGGACACATCAGATCATCCACCACGACAGACTTCGACCAGATGGCGCCTCATGTCGGTCACGAGGTGATATAGAGTCCGTGAGCAGAACTTATATCAGCCAGGTACTCCTCGCCGGTCTGGGCGGCTTCTTCGGCTCCAGCGCTCGCTTCGTCATCTCGGGCTGGGTTAACCGGCTGTTCCCTTTCGCCGCCCTGCCCTACGGCACCTTCGCCGTCAACGTCATCGGCTGCTTCGCCCTCGGCGGCCTCGCCGGTCTGGCCGAATTCAGACAGCTCCTGGGCTCCCCATCGCAGCGAATTTTTCTCATGATCGGCGTGCTCGGCGGCTTTACCACCTTCTCCACCTTCGCCTACGAGACCTTCGAACTCACCCAGGACAAAGAGCTCGCCAGGGCGCTTGCCAACGTCGCCGTCCAGGTCATCGTTGGCTTCGGCGCTGCCGCGCTCGGGTACATCGGCGCGCGCTACGTCTGAGGCGGATTCAGCCGCGACCGTGTGGCGTCATCAGATCCTGCTCCGGCCCAACGGGAACGATACCGGTCGGGTTGATGTCGTCGTGGGTGGCGTAGTAGTGGCGCTTGATGTGGTCGAAGTCCACCGTCGCGGCGATCCCCTCCATCTGGTAAAGCTCCCGCAGGTATCCGTAGAGGCTGGGGTAGTCGGCTATCCGCCGGATATTGCACTTGAAGTGACCGACGTACACCGCATCGAAACGCACCAGGGTTACGAACAGACGCCAGTCGGCCTCGGTGACCCTCTCCCCCACCAGGTAACGCTGCCGCGTGAGGTGCGCCTCTAGCTGATCGAGGGCGTCGAACAGTCTGGCAACGGCGCTTTCGTAGGCTGCCTGCGAGTCCGCGAAGCCGGCCCGGTAGACGCCGTTATTGACATTCTCGTAGATCAGATCGTTCACCGCGTCGATCTGGGCCCGCAGGTGCTCCGGATACAGATCGAGGGCGCTGGTGGTAAAGGCGTTGAACTCACGGTTGATCATGCGCATGATGTCGTCGTCGGCGTTGCTGACGATGCGGCTCGTCTCCCGGTCCCAGAGAACGGGCACGGTGACCCGATCGGCGTACCCCGAATCGGTTCTCAGATAGGCCTCGCTGAGCAAGCTGAAACCGTTGACCGGATCCTCCGAGTACCCCCTTCCCTGCCGAAAGGCCCAGCCGCGATCGTCTCGGATCGGATCCACAACCGTCATACCGATGGCTTCCTCCAGACACTTGAGGCGCCGAGTGATGATGGTGCGGTGCGCCCACGGACAGGCCAGCGACACATAGAGATGGTAGCGGCCGGAATCGGCAGGATAGGAAGAGGAGCCGTCTGACCTGACCCAATCCCGAAACCGGTCATCCTGGCGGACAAACTCGCCGTCCTGCTGCTCAGCCTGAAAATTCACCGTTTCCTACAGGTTGAGGCGATCCCAGACGCTCTCTGGCGTCAACGAATCCGCCTTCATAGTATTGGCCTTCAGAAACTGGTCGGGCCGTTCGAACTTGACCCGATCAACCGAGAACCTACACGCCGATGGAACGAGGCGCCAGAAATGAGCGGAGAGCTGAACCCGGGAAGCAAAAATTATGAGTGACTTGAAGATCCTCACCTGCAACATAAGGTGCTCCGGCGCTGACGACGGAGACGACGACTGGGCCCATCGCCGCGACTGGTGCGCCGAGGTCATCACCTCGCGCTCCCCGTCGATCATCTG
>Ga0310122_10001176_pt1 | contig 16778 bp, 14 predicted proteins | sample CB6_Bottom_1051__FD_203503 | JGI IMG/M metagenome (GOLD analysis project Ga0310122, IMG submission 203503) | Marine microbial communities from Western Arctic Ocean, Canada - CB6_Bottom_1051 | ecosystem: Environmental > Aquatic > Marine > Oceanic | place: Canada: Western Arctic Ocean | collected...
TCCACGATCCTAGCGTACGCATTACGGAGTTCTCCCATCGCAGTCGTTGGACCAGCTCGAGAAAGCTCTAGTCCAGGCAATGTGTGGATTCCTAAAAACTGCGCTGGTTCGCAGTCAAATTCTTGGTCGTACAGCTCCACGTAACGGGATGCCTCAAGGATCGCGCGAGGGCCAAGCCGAGTGCCACCTCCCCAAGAAGTGGTGGCCTCATACGGAACAGGAAGAATGACCGCGGCAGCGCCCGCGAAGCCCCCAGTTACCTCATCGAGACCGAGGAATGTGTGGGGAAGCTCCCACGGAAGATTCTCTAGCCCGGGCAGCCCCACCGGATCGAAGCAGTCACCACCACGACCGGATGCATCGGGGTCACGTCGGTTCGGCAAGGGGTCGGTCGACTCAGGCCGTTTCGATCGGACACGTCAGACCTCCGACCGGCAACTTAGCGCCCCCTTCGTCACAATCTCTGCAGAGCCCATATATCTCAAGCCTGTGCCGAACCGGAATAAAGCCGTGCTCGCGCCGAATACGGTTCTCGACGCCATAGACTTCATTACTCTCGAACTCTAAGACGATCCCGCATTCCAGACAGATCAAGTGCTCGTGGATAGGATGCTGAGAGAACCTATGTTCGTAACGCTTGAATCCCTCACCAAAATCGTGCTCCTCTACCAGCCGACTCCGCACTAAAAGATCTAGGGTGCGGTAAATCGTGGCCTTCCCGATTCTGTCCGCACGATCTCTAAGAACCTGCTCAATGTCATGTACCGACAGGTGTTCGTCAGATTCAAAGACGATCTTCGCGATAGCCTCCCGCTGCTGCGTCACCGGAAGGCCCTCATCCCGAAGGTAACGACCGAAGAGTCGAATGAACGGCTGGCGTGTCGACACTAAATCCAAGGCGAGGAGACCCCCTCCACCCACGAGTCAAAATCTTCCATCAACTCCTCAAACTTTTGTCCCGAGCTAGATATTTCAACCTCCCGCGCCTCTCCAAGCATTTCCTTGGTTCGGCGTACGACACCTGCCATCACCGCGGGAAATCGCTCGGGTAGAGCCTCTCCTTCCTGGGTAAACCAAGTTTCGATACTCACACCAGCTCCAGAGTGTTCGGCTGTATATGCTACCGTAACCATAGCTCTGCGCTCCTCCCCCTCCAGGAAGGTACTCACTGCAACTAGACCCTGCTCCTGTCGCCTCCGTCGCACTGGTGGGAACAGCCACAGTCGGTCAATCAACTCTGTACCAAAGTGGTCACGAACACGAATCAGGACTCTGGGCAAGGCTTCCGGTACGCCAGGATCTCGAGAGGCTACAATTGTCTTTGGGCTCGTCATCCATCCTCCTCCAGAACTTCACTGAGATCACGAGCGATCATCTTACGCGCTGCTCTTAGTACCTCTCGGATAGCTCGCTCAAGTGGCCCATCCACCATCGCTCCAGATGCCTTAATGTGTCCGCCACCACCGAACTGGCGAGCGAGTTCATTGACGTTGACCGGCCCACTGGAGCGAAAGGATATCTTTATCCCACCAGTCGTCGCCTGGCGGAACAGAAGCGCGATTTTGTTGCCTTCGATAGAGCGAGGGACATCCACCATACCCTCGATATCTTCGGCGTTGGCTCCTAGAGTTTCGTAAGCATCAGTAGGTACCGTCATCCAAGCGATCCCATACTCCTCGTCATTCGCTAGGGTTTCGAGGGCAGCACCTAGCAGCTGGTACTTACGCAACGACGCTCTCCCGTATATACGGCTATAAACATCCTCCGAATCGACACCCCTATCAAGCAAGTCTGCCGCCATCATGTGCGTCTCCGGTGTCGTATTCGAGAAGCGAAACGAACCCGTGTCCGTAAGTATCGCAACATAGATCCCCAGGGCTACGTACTCAGTCCAGGGTCCGTTAGCAGCGAGCACAACGTCGTAAACTAGTTCGCCCGTGGCAGCAGCAGCGGGGTCGCGGAGGGAGATGCTACCGATAGGCTGTTCACCCGGCTGATGGTGATCGATGACGACGGTTCGGAGTTTTCGAATTAGGTCCCTGGTTCGACCAATCCGTGGCACCTCGCCTGTATCCAGAACCACAGCAAGATCCGCCTGCTCACAAAGATCCCTCGCACGAGCAGACCCCGCTGGTACAATCCAGCGCTCGTCCTCTACAGCAAAGTGGAATGCCTCCGGGAACGGGGTAGGATTAATGATCCAAGCCTCAGTCCCATTTGCTCTGAGCCACGATGAGAGAGCCGCTTCACTCCCTGCTCCATCACCGTCGGCATTGATATGGGTGGTGAGGATAGCTGAACGTGAAGCCAAGAGGGCCTCCTTGGCTTCACGAACTTTTGCCGCACGCCCTTCTGGCGTCCGGTAGTTCACCGTGGGCTCCTAACCCTAGGGGGGTTACTCAGTCACCGCTGGGGGACTAATTACCCGTTTAAGCTAGGGCCGGCAGATAGGATGCCGCCACTCGACTAACGGTTTGGTACCTCAGGCAGCTTATTCCGCAACTTAGCCCACGTCGATGCAATATGGACTACGCGTCGTGAGGTGGTGCCCGTAACGTGCCCACTGGCCAGGGCAAAACGAAGAGCCGAAGCCTGGTTTGGATGCGGGAGTACCTCGACCGAGACCGAGCCCAACTCTCCTAATGTGTGAGCATCCGATCCGCCACCACGAAGGCTACCATGGCGGTCAGCGAGCTGTTCTGCCAGCTCGTTTTGCCTGGGCTGGTGCAACCGCGCATTAAAGATCTCCACCACATCACAGAGGGGAGCTAAGGTGTCCGCAAATCGTCCCCCTGCTCCCTTCGTACCTGCCCTATACGGATGCGGAAGGTACGGGATACCCCCCTGCTCACGGATTCTCTCGATTGTTTCCATTGCCGGGGTACCCTCTGGGATCACCTCCGACAAGTATAAGCCAATCACATCGATAGACTCCGCCGTTTTCACCTCCTCTCCCGGAATGACGAGGTCGGGGTATGAGTCAGCCATTCGCAGAGCAACGTCTAATTCGTTGTGATCAGTTATCGCAATACGCCCTAACCCTCGTGCAAGTGCGGTATCAAGAACAGCATCCGGATCGGACAAACAGTCGAAGCTTCCAACGGTGTGAAGATGAAGGTCCATACGCAATATCCCCATACCAGCGCGTAATCGAAGCTCCTGTAAGAGGTCACCTGCCAATGAACTGAGGTCTTCGAGTGTGCCGTTGTTCGAGAGGACATAATCCGCCTTTGATTGCTTGGCTGAGGCATCCATCTGGACTTCAATAAGCCGGCTTGCCTCTTCAGCATTCAGTCCACGAGTCTGGATCAAGCGCTGAATCCGTTCACTCTCCCGAGCATCGACAAACACTATCACGTCGAAGTCACCTTCCCTTCCTGTTTCGAAAAGCAGGGGAATCTCAGAAACAACGAGGCCCTCACCGTCAACACGCCTGGCCTTTAGCCACCGGGCACGCTGCTCCCAAATCAGTGGGTGCAGGATCTCTTCCAGCTTTCGACGGGCATCCTCGTCCGCGAGTATCACCGCGCGGAGACTTGCACGGTCGAGTGTCCCATCGGGAGCAAGGACCTCGTCCGTGAAAGCGTTGCGCACCGCCTGGAGCCCCGGGGTTCCCGGGAGCACCACCTGACGGGACAACTCGTCGGCACTGGTAAGGGGCACTCCCGAGTTGGCCCAGTATGCTGCGACAGTCGACTTCCCCGAGGCAACGTTTCCGGTGAGTGCAACGTTCAGCAAGCGCCAGCTTCCTCCCGACCGTAGGTGATGTTACTCATGCCCATGGACATCAGCATCGCCGCGGGCACGAAAAGCGTTCACGACATCCACTCAGAGGCCAGATCGAACAGATAGACGATCGTAAGATACTTCACCGTCAAGCCAGCCACGCTGCACAGTATGGCCCAGCGAACACTGTACCGCGTCATTCCTGCCACCAACAGCATGGTCGGCGACGAGATAGGGAAGAGGTTGAAGAATATGATAGCCCATCCTCCCCACTTCTTGATCCTGTCCTTGAAACGGGCGTACCGCTTCTCTCCGATCAGATCATGAATCACCCGGTCGCTGACCGCTCTCCCAATGCCGTAGTCGATGACCTGACCAGCGATCGCCGTCGAAACTGCGATGAGAATCAGCGTCATCCCGGCATGTCCCTCGGCTTGGTAGATTGGGACCAGTGCCTCGACCGGCATCCACAGGAAGAAGAGATACCCGGCGAAGTGGATTAGCGCGAAAGATGAGAGGCTCGGGCTGTGACCCGCGAGGATTTCACGGCCGAGCGTATAGGAGACCAGCGCAATGGCGACGACGGCCGTCAGAAGAACTCCGACGATGCGCTTCTTCGTCACCGGGCGCGTGGTGTGACGAAATCGAAATCGTCCTCCGTGGCACGTACCCGGTCAGGACCATACGAAATGATCATCACTGAATCAGTGACAACCCTAAGCTCATAGCCCGAACCCCAGGGATCGCGCTTTTGCTCGTCGAGTGAGTAGCGGGAATCGAGCCAGAAAATCCAGGAACCGCGATCCGGGACTTCCCCTGTAAGACGTTCATACTCGATCACGTTCCGTCCGACACGCTCCATCTCTCCCAGGGCACTTGATTTGATCACAGGCAAGACCAGTGGCTCTGCGGCGTCCAGAAGTATCTGTCGAGAATCTGGGAAGTAGTACATCGTAACGATCCCGAGAACGAGAAGCAGTAAGACCTTACCCACCGACCCTCTGCTTCATCTGGCTCCGCATCCGCGACGTCCAGAGGAGATATCTCTCAAGCTCATCGTCTGTTGGGACCGCACTCGAATCGCCATAAGCCGTCTCCATTCTCCATCTCATATACGATGCAGGGGGCACGGGAAGAAATGGAGGCCGACGATACCACCCACGAGCTCGAAATGCCCACGCTGCCTGCAGAAGGTATGGAATCGTGCGCGGGCGTCTAAGCGCCAGTCCCGCCATCTTCAGGTACAGGGATAGCTCCTCTGTTCGTTCGAGGCGGCGACCGCCGAACATGGCGGCTCACGTGTCCAAATCTAGGCCGTATTCACCGGCGATACAACGATTTTCTTGAAGCCCTCGCGCCCATTTTACTGTTGGCCATCCTATCCCAACGCTAATGTGTGGCCCTACCTATACCTGAGACTCGATGGCTAACCGACTAGCAGAAGAGACCAGCCCCTACCTCCTGCAACACGCCCACAACCCCGTTGACTGGTACCCGTGGGGGGAAGAGGCAACCTCGCTTGCACATGCACAGGACAAACCGATCCTGCTCTCGATCGGATACTCGGCCTGTCACTGGTGCCACGTGATGGAGCGCGAGTCCTTCGAGGACTCCACTGTGGCTGCAGTGATGAATGACCTCTTCGTGAACGTGAAGGTGGATCGGGAAGAGCGTCCCGACATCGACCAGATCTATATGAAGGCGGTGCAGGCTATGACTGGTGGAGGCGGATGGCCACTCACGGCATTCCTCACTCCAGAAGGAACTCCGTTTTATGGAGGTACCTACTTCCCCCCAGTGCCCCACCAAGGCATCCCGTCGTTTACTCAAGTTCTGCATGCTGCTGCTGACGCCTACAAAACACGGCCGGATGACGTGCGGGGTGCCGGAGAAAAGCTATTAGCGGCTATCAAAAGGGCATCCGCAGCCACAAGGGCAGCTGACGGTTCACTCTCAGATGCCCTCATCATGGCATACCGCACGCTTAGCAACCAATACGACTCTGTCCACGGAGGCTTCGGACGCGCCCCCAAGTTCCCACAGCCCGTCACTCTTGAATTACTGCTGAGACACCACCTCCGCGAGGGTGATGAGGCCGGACTCGAAATGGTGGTCTTCACGCTGCGGCGGATGGCTGCCGGGGGTATGCGAGACCATTTAGCAGGGGGGTTCCACCGGTATTCAGTTGATGATCGCTGGCTAGTTCCGCACTTCGAAAAAATGCTCTACGACAACGGACTTCTGGCGAGAGCATACGTGGACGCGTACCGGGTAACGGGCCTGGAAGACCTCAGAGCTGTCGCTGAGCAAACGCTTGAGTATCTCACGAACGATATGCAAGCCCCTGGGGGGGGCTTTTATGCAGCACGTGATGCTGATTCGGAGGGCGAGGAAGGCATCTTCTATGTATGGACACTGCAGGAACTGGAGTCAGCACTTGGATCTGATGAGGCACGACTTTTCGCGCGCGTTTATGACGTGTCAGACGGAGGAAACTTCGAAGGCCGTAATATCCTGCACCTTCCGCACGAACTAAGTTCAATCTCCCGAGCAGAAGGGATAACTCAGGCACAACTAGAGGAAACTCTCGAGTGTCAACGCCGCATCCTTCTCGATAAGCGAGCCAGACGTGAGCCCCCATTTCGTGACGAAAAGATCCTCGTGTCGTGGAACTCTATGGCGATTCGTGCGTTCGCCGAAGCTGGCCCGACGCTAAATCGATGGGGGTTTGTCGACACCGCATCGAAGGCAGCACTATGGATTTGGGCAGAGCTCCGTCCGAGTGGCCAACTCCTACGAGTGCTGACGGATGGAATAGCGAAGATCCCGGCCTTTCTGGAGGACTACGCCGCTCTGGGCAACGCACTGCTTTCCGTGCACTCAGCAACCCTAGAACTGCGTTGGCTCCATGCTGTACGTGCACTTTGTGACGAAATGATCGAGCGTTTCTGGAGCGAGGACGACAACGCTTTCTACGACACCCCCAGGGACGGTGAGAAGTTGATATTCCGCCCAAGAGACCCCTTGGACAACGCAACGCCATCAGGTGCCTCCTTAGCCGCTGAACTCTTACTCCGAGCCGGGCATGTCTTCAACAACCACCGCTATAGCGAACTGGCTCTATCGAGTTTTGAGCGTGATGGAGATGCCATGATGAGGTTCGGGCCTGGATTCGGAAGGATGCTGTCTGTGGTCGACCGCTCACTGGCCCCTCCCTTAGAAGTGGCCATCATCGGAGAACCCTCTGACCCGCGCACCCGGAGCTTGATCCAGGCCGCGCACAGTATACCGGCCCGAAACTTAACGATCGTGGGTGGGCCTCCGGGGGAAGAATTAGCTGACATACCACTGCTCAGGGGACGTGGTACCTCGGGAGAAAAGCCCACGGCATATGTTTGTCGAGAATACGTCTGTGATCTTCCGGTCACAGACCCGGAGGAAGTGCGAAACCAGATGCTACAGTTGTGCGCGTCGTGACCCCTTCGCAGCATAAGGCTGTGGGCTATGTTACAGGCCTACTTCAACCCTCCGCACCGGAGTAAATGGCGACTCAAGAGAAAGAGATCCCCAAAGCTGACGATCTCGCGGGCCTCTCCGCCGAACAGCTTCTACGCTTCTACCGTACGATGCTAACCTCACGGAGAATCGATGAACGTGAGATCAACCTGAGAAAGCAAAACAAGACTTTCTTTCAGATATCGAGTGCAGGGCACGAAGCCATCGGTGTCGCGATCGCCGACCACTGTCGTCCGGGAAATGATTGGTTTTTCACTCACTATCGAGATCGGTCACTGGTGCTCGCCCTAGGGCAAACCCCCCTTGACCATTTTCTTGCGGCGGTGGGTGCCGAAGCTGATCCGGCTACAGGTGGCAGGCAGATGCCTTGTCATTTCAGCGATGTCCACCTGAACATTGCGAGTAGTTCTTCCGTGGTCGCCACACAATTTCTCCAGGCCGTCGGGGCAGCCGAGGCAAGCACTAAGATCTCTAGAGTCCCTGGACTGCGAGACCTTGTCCCGAGCTTTGACGAAGACCAGATCGTGCTAGTCTGCGGTGGTGAGGGACAAACATCCGAAGGAGAGTTCTGGGAGTCACTAAACACCGCGTGCAACCTGAGCCTTCCAGTAGTCTTCGTGATCGAGGACAATGAGTACGCGATCAGCGTTCCAGTGGAGGTTCAAACAGCTGGGGGAAGTATATCGAAGTTGGTCTCTGGCTTCCCAAACCTCTATTTGGTTGAGTGCGACGGCACGGACATAGTGGACGTCTATCGCGCGGCAGGCTCTGCCATTTCGCACGCCCGAGAGCAACGGGCTCCGGCCTTTGTTCACGCGCACTGCACCAGGCCGCACTCACACTCAATGTCCGACGACGAGGGAGCCTACCGGACAGAGAAAGAGCGTGCTGCTCAGGACCTCCGTGATCCAATAACTCGGACTTCTGTGCTCCTTCTTGAAAGTCAGGCCGCGACAGCTGAAGAACTCAAGGACTTGGAGTTGGAGATTGAGGCTGAAGTCGCATCCGCAGCTGATAAAGCACTCGCGTCCCCGCAACCTGCCCCAGAAACTGCGATGCTACATCTCTTTTCGGAGGATTGTGATCCTACTTCTTCTGATTTCGACACTGAGGATGATCCTCAGTACGGAGATGACAGCCTTCTGACGATGGTTGATCTGCTAAACGCTTGTCTAAGCAGCGAGATGGAGCGAGATCCGAGAATCACCGTGTTTGGTCAGGACATTGCTGATGCATCACGCGAGGAGGCACTCTCGGAGGTGAAGGGCAAGGGAGGTGTCTTCAAGGTCACACACGGTCTCCAGAAGCGCTTCGGATCCGAGCGTGTGTACAACACTCCTCTCGCTGAAGCCAATATCATAGGACGCGGTATCGGACAGGCCCTGCGGGGGCTACGGCCAGTCGTGGAAATCCAGTTCTTCGACTACATCTGGCCAGCGATGAATCAGCTGCGAAATGAACTCGCGACAATCCGCTATCGGTCTAACGGAACGTATTCGGCACCATTAGTAGTTCGCACAACCTACGGTGGTTACCTCAAGGGCGGAGCAATTTACCACTCCCAGACCGGCGAAACGCTATTTACTCATACCCCGGGCCTCCACGTATGCATGCCCGCAACTGCAGAGGACGCGAACGGACTACTTCGTACAGCGATCCGCTGTGATGACCCCGTGCTCTTCCTTGAGCACAAGCACCTATACAGGCAAGTCTATAACAAAGGTCGGAATCCCGGACCGGATTTCATGATTCCGTTCGGTAAAGCCAAGATTAGGCGAGAAGGCACGGACCTCACGATCGTCACCTGTGGAGCTCTCGTGAAGCGGAGCCTCGATGCTGCTTCAGTCGCTTCGAACAAGCACGCGATCGAAGCTGAAGTTATCGACCTCAGAACCGTGAACCCGTTCGACATGGACTGCATTGCTGAATCAGTGAAGAAAACGAACAAGGTCGTCATCGTTCACGAAGATAATCTTTCGTGGGGGATCGGATCGGAGATCGCAGCGCGTATCGCCGACGAGCTATTCCCATGGCTCGACGGGCCCGTAAAGCGTGTAGCTTCGATGGATACTTGGGTGGCCTATGCGCCTCAGGTAGAAGCCACGATACTTCCGCAAGTCACAGACGTTCTGGATGCAATTATCGAGCTCTCTAAGTACTAAGCTCTAGAACTCTCCGGACCCACCCGTGTCTCTCTGTCTGACCAGAATGCAGGGTCGACTGCAGTAATCTAAGGCCCCAAGCGTCACTGCAATGGTGACGAGCTCAACCACTCCGCTAGAAGCGCAAACCGAAGGTCACAGGGATATAACGTGTATTCCCGGTCTCAAGGCTAATACTGACGAAGCGGATTTCGGCGAATCCTCCGAAGCCGAGAGCCCCAATTCCTACCCCGAAACCACCGTGAATTCCGCGATTTGTCTGTACCTCTTCCGTGCCCCCAGTATCAAGTCGATAGCTTCCGATCCCTGCTAATAGGTAGGGCTGCAAGCCAATGCCCCCCAGTCCAAGGACAGCGCTCAGGGTCCCGTTCAACATTGTTGTATTCTCAATCCCTGCCGGCTGAGAGAATTGATGAATCTCGCCCTCTCCCCTAAGAGAGACCGGGAACACTGGTACCCCAACCTGTAGCCCGGCTCGACCGTGCAGTCCCCTGTTGGCTTGGTCCGCAAAATCACCGTTGGGTTGACTGAGCCCACCCCCGACCATGAGACGGACTTGTCCCACACTGATCACCGGGGTTGATGCGAGAGCAAGAACTGCTAGCAGCGTGAGTTGTCGCATTCATTGTTCCTGTTGCATGGGTTAGGTGCCTCTATTCCCAGTCTCACACCCGCCGGTAACAGCTAGCAAGAACTGTTGCCGGACCTGATTCATATGACGACTCATCTTCCATCCATACGCCAAAAGCAGCGGATCGATAACACCTGAATCGCTCTCGCTCAAACGACGGGGAGGCCGGGTTCCACTGACTCTGCCCAGCCTAGGATACCACCACTAAGGTTGAAGACGCGCACGTACCCTGCCTTCTTGAGTAAATGAGCTGCAGTAAGACCTCGTTTACCGCCTCGGCAGTAGACCACGACGGGCATATCTCGAGGAATTTCCTGAATACGATTATCGATCTCTCCGACCGGTATAAGCCGGGCACCCTGATCAGCCAGACTACTCACTGCCCACTCCCATGGATCTCGGACATCTACCAGAAATGGAGGCTCGGCGGACCCAAGAAGCTCTATAAGCGCCTCCGGCTCAATCTCCTCGACAGTTTCTTCCTCTCTTTCCTCAGGAGACCCTGTCCCACGGCTCAGTCCACAAAAGATTTCGTAGTCAATAAGTTCTGTCTGGGTGGGCTGATCTGCACACACGGGACATTCAGGATTCTTTCTGAGCTGTACTTCGCGCCAGCTCATCTCAAGGGCATCGAAGATAAGAAGCCTGCCTGCCAGAGTCTCTCCAACACCCAACAGTAGCTTGACCGTTTCCATCGCTTGCATTGACCCAATGATACCGGGCAAGACTCCAAGTACCCCTCCTTCTGCGCAGTTGGGTACCAGGCCGGGCGGGGGTGGTTCACGAAAAAGACAGCGATAGCATGGACCACCCTCGGTTGCGAAAACCGCAACCTGTCCCTCCCAACGGAAGACCGAGCCATAAATGTTGGGGATTCCCGTAAGAACGCACGCGTCGTTTACAAGATATCGCGTAGGGAAGTTATCCGTTCCATCGATGACGACGTCGTAGCCGCTTAAGACCTCGAGCGCATTCTCAGATGAGAGCCGAATTTCATGCTTTACAATTTCGACGAACGGATTGACGTCGCGCAGCCTATCTTCTGCGCTGTCGAGCTTCGACCGGCCAACGTCATTAGTTCCATGAAGAATTTGGCGCTGGAGATTACTCATTTCGACAGCGTCGAAGTCAACGATCCCGAGCGTTCCAACACCAGCGGCAGCAAGGTATAGCGTTAGCGGAGAGCCCAAGCCACCAGCGCCCACGCATAGGACACGCCCCGATTTAAGGCGTGCTTGCCCCTCCAACCCAACCTCCGGCAGAGCTATATGGCGTGCGTATCGGTGCAGTTCACTGCGGGTCAACTCCGGTTCTGTCATAGTGGGTTGCACCCGCAGGTTTGGATGGAGTTCCCGTGAGTACCAAGAGAGGTATCACTGTGACGGTGCTCCGTTCACTCCACCCTTTGCCACCACTTGGAACTCGAGAGCGTCCCTCTCCAAGCGTCGAACCACCTCATCTGGTAGGCCCCCATTACGAGCGACATCGGAAAGCTGGAGTGCGAGAGCGTAGTACTGCCAGGGGATATTCAACGTAGACCGATCCTGCCAGATGCTTCGATTCCTGATACCTCGATACTGGTAGACGGTATCGTATAGATTCAGCGAGTGATCGAGATCGAACCAGACACCTCCGAACTCTGGAGTGCCTTGCACCCACCCCTCTGGGGGGGGAGTAGTTAACGGGCGCATTTCAAGTTTGACTGCCAGTCCGTGGCGCACAGCCCACCGTTCTAATCCGAGTTCGCTCATCAGCCCACCGGTAGAAGCAAAAAAAATTGGCCGTTCATCGATAGAGTCATGGATAATCGACAGTGCCAACTGATGGCCCCTGTTAAGTACCGTCTCGGCAGGGTACGTGACGGCCATGCCAGGAAACGGGATCGTCAAACTCTCACCGAGACGGCTGGCCCCAACCTGGTCCATTTGCTCATGCGTTAGGTCTAGAATCGTTTCATCCGGCTTCTCGCGCTCACCGAACAACCCTGGTGAAATCTCTGGATCAAAGATCCGCTGGCGTTCTGGAGTCGTAAGTTCCTGTAACTGCTTAGGGTACCACGAAGTGAAGAGATATTGACCCACGATCACTGTTACATCACTGCGGATTCCTTCTACCTCCTGCAGATACCAGAGGGGAAATGTGTCGTTATCACCATTCGTAAAGAGGACACCGTAGGGCTCGACGCTCATGAGTAGGTCGTAAGCCCAATCATGGGCTGCGTAGTCCCCAGAACGTGAAGCCCAACTCCAATTCAGGAAAAGGGGCAGAAGCGCTACCATCAGCAGAGGGGCCGTAGTGGCATAGGGCCAAGTAGTGCGCACAACCTGAGCGAATCTACGCCATACCCATGATAGACCTATCCCTGCGAGAACACCCCAGATCATAAAACTGACCACATAGAAGTAATCCCGCTCTCTCACTTCGTGCTGAGCTCGATCAGTAATCTCCGGAGATAGAGAGTACCCGTATCCGAAATTCAAATAGACGACCAGTCCGAATGAGAGAGTTCCGATCAGAACGAAGAGGTATGTGAACATGCCCCGGTCGACACGGAAGACTGCATAGAGTCCTAGCAATCCTAAAATTCCGAACAGGAGAGTGAATGCAGTCCTGCCCGTCCCGGGCACCTCCGACGGGTCCCAACCCCGAGACCACTGCCAGTCGAAATACTGCATGTACATAGCAAGCTGCGCCCCGAAAGGAGCTTTTCTCTGAGTGACCGGGGGTGGCTGGTACTGCCTACGGCTTAGGTTGTCGGCAAGCATCGGACATCCAACCATTCCATTGGAATAGATTGCCTGTGCTGCCCCAATAAAGGACTCGCACGTAGGGTCACCCTCGTTAATCACGGGATCCAATGCCGCTCTGACAGGGAGCACAAAGTTGAACGAGAGCCCAATCAGCACGAGTGGGACCGCGCGAACAAGAAACGATTTACGAAGCAGGATTCTCGGATCAGTAAGAAGGACCAGCAGTGCGAGTGCGGGAGCCGGAAGCACGGACATGAGGTGGTTGGTCGATCCCAAGCTCAAGAGGAAGACCGTCCCTAGCAGATATCGCTCGCTACCGGGGTCGTCCTTCCTGTCACGCCAGCGGATCGCAAGCCAAGTCACCCAAGCGATGACTAAAACGCTTATCGTGTAGACTTTCTCGTTGACGTTGGACTGGTTCCAGACCGTGAAAGCCGTTGCCCCGAGGATAGTGGAAGCAGCGGCACCAGCTATGGCGCACCGGCGGTCGTCGAACAGTTCAGTTAAGACTCGGTGCGCAACCAGATATAGAAAGCCTGAGGCCGCCGCACTCGTAACCGATGCTAGAAGGTTGATACGGACTGCGACGGACAAACCAAGCGGAGCAAGTAGGATACTCCAGGTCTTGCCCAGTACGACGAAGAGAGGGTTTCCGGGCGGGTGGGGGATACCAAAGATATGTGCAGTCGCAATGTATTCGCTCGTATCCCAGAAAGCGGTCGTGGGCGCCAAAGTCCGCACGTACAACACCAGAACAGCGCAAGCCGCAAGGGCTGCAGCCACATACGGTGGCCGATACCCCTGCGCTGCCGGGTCTATATCAACTTCGGTCATCCCTCGCATTGGATCATGAGTGTGGCGTGCGGGAGGAGGCGCTGGCCAGTTTGATCAGTCCTCTACAGCTATGAAGCTGATCTCAAGCTTGGCACCACCGACTAGACCAGCGACCGCTACTGTAACACGAGCCGGGGCTTCTCTGGGAAAGTATTGCGTGTAAGCCGCATTCATTTCCGAAAAATCCGCAATGTCGGAAAGGTACACTGTAGCACTAACGACATTCGTAAGATCCAAGCCAAGTTCACCCAAAAGCTCTTGGAACGACCTCATGATATTATGCGTCTCCGCAGCGGTCCGACCTTCGTTCATCTCCCGTGTTTCAGGTGTGGATCCGAGTTTGCCAGAAAGCCAATACGTGTTGCCAACCTGGATCGCAGGGCTGAAGGGTCGGCCCTCCGTTGATTGATGGGCAATCCGAGGCCCCTGCTGAGCCATGGCTGGAAATGTGACCAACACCGCCGACAAGCCCAATAGCAACATCGCACGCTTCACGAGATCCCTCCTGGTTGGACCAGATTCATTGCAAGCGATGATGCTCGACAGAAGCGTTCCGAGCAAGCAGGACAATGCGAACGTAAGCTGTTAGTTGGGTCCAGCTATTTCGCTTGTTGGGTGGCGATGGTCAATCGGTCTCGGATAGCTTCGCACCATGGCACTTCAACTGACTCGCACTACCCGCTACGTCCGGAGCTGGCTGACTGGACATGCGGATGTTGTCGAAGAGGAAACAACTCTGGACCGCGATGGAACCCGCATACCGGCCACGGTACTCAGACCGGCAGTGGTGGATTCTCCCTTGCCGGGATGGGTTGTTCTCCACGGAATCACCCGCACAGGGCGAGCTCACCCACAACTTGTTCGATTCACTAGAACCGTTGCAGCCACCGGAATGGTTGTGATCTTGCCCGAGGTGCCCGAGTGGCGAGAGCTTAGCCTAGAGCCTCAGTTGGCCTTGCCAACAGTGCAGTGCTCGATCACCGCACTCAAAGATGATCCCGGGGTTCAAGACAGGCCCTACGGTCTTATGGGCTTCTCATTCAGTGCTCCTCACGCACTGGCCGTAGCAGCAGCTGAGGAAGTGCGCGCTGATATTGCTGGAGTCGTAGGATTCGGTGGCTACTATGATCTCGAACGTACGATTGCTTTCATGCTGACGGGGCGGCACGAGTACGCGGGCAAGGCTTATCAACTCATTCCTGACCCTTATGGTCGGTGGATCGTGGCGGCTAACTACCTAAACAACATTCCGGGGCACGAGGAAGCAATCGACGTTACTCAGGGACTCCGTCGGCTCGCAGCTTTGGCCGGGGATATCGGTCGGCCTGCCCAGGATCCGTATTACGACGCTGCGAAAGCAGAAGAGCGCGCGAAGATCGACCCGGATCGGCAATTTTTGTTCGATTTTTTTGCGCCCCTCTCCGGACTCCAGCCAAGTCTGGCACATGCGGAGGAGTTCGGGCATAAGCTGGCCAAAGCAGCAATCCGGGTGGAACCGAAGATCCAGCCCTTCAAGGCGTTAGAGGAGATTCAATGTCCGGTTCACGTGCTTCACGGCCGCAACGATAACCTCATCCCGTTCACTGAAGGGCTTAGGATGAAAGATGCGCTACCTGCTCAGAGCCACTCTTACGCTACCATTACAAGGCTCTTCGGACACTCGACACAGAACCGGTTCCCTTCGCCGTTCCATGCAGTTCAGGAACTGATAGTCTTCCTCCGCGCCCTCGAACGGATACTAGGGTTGGTGTAAGCACTCATCGCTCAGCAGTTCGAAATGCTTTCCTGCGTTCGTGCCAGATACACGGTACCACAATTTCCATCGTGATCTGGCGAGATCCTCTATTCGACGGGCAAGCCCCTCTTCATATGATCCAGAAACCCACCATCTACAGCTGAGGATCCTTCACGCACCCGTCGGATAGCCAAGTCGGGGTGGGAAAAATACGCGGTATGATAAAGCTGGCTGGATCAGATCCAACAACCAAAGTTATTTTTACAGTTGGGATTCGGATACGCTACCGGATTTGTTGGAGGATCGCCTGATGAAGAGATTCGTGCGCCACATACCACTGGGAATTTTCGTGCTCCTGGGCTGCGCAGCTCACGATGTCAACCCACAAGGAACCATAGTCTTCAGGGATGTGGACGTCCTTTCAATGGAGAGTGAAACCGTACTTTTCGATCAGACGGTTGTCATCTTGGGTGACGTGATCCATGAGATGGGTTCATCTCAAGAAATCCAAGTTGTAAGTGGTGCAACTGTGATCGACGGCACCGGTCTGTACCTAATGCCCGGGCTCGCTGAAATGCATGCACATGTGCCGCCCGGTAACAGTCCTCCACGTGATCAAGTTGAGGACATTCTCTTCCTTTACATCGCCAACGGCGTGACAACGATCCGTGGGATGCTCGGCTCGGACTATCAGATTCCGCTGGCCCAAGAGATTGAGAGAGGAGATGTCCTTGGCCCGAATTTCTACGTTGCAGCCCCCTCTCTGAACGGTGGTAGTGCACCAGACATGGCATCCGCGGAGCGGCTCGTCCGTGAGCACAAGAGTGCGGGTTACCATCTCCAGAAGATTCACCCTGGCGTTCCATTAGAAGCCTGGGACCACATGGCCCGCATCTCAGAAGAAGTCGGCCTAACCTTCGGAGGACACGTCCCCGCAGACGTCGGTCTCGTGCACGCTATTGAAACAGGCATGTCAACTGTTGATCACCTTGATGGATACGTTCAAGCCGTCGTCTCTGATGACGTCGTTTCCCAGATCAACACGGGTCGCCCAATCAATCTCCAGGGCCTCGTAAGTGGTGTGGACGAAAGCAAGATCACTGAGATCGTGCGACTCAGTTTGGAGAGTGACGTGTACGTCGTTCCCACGCTGTACCTGTGGGAGAACCTGTACGGGATGACCGACCCCAGTCAGTTCCTAAAGCAGCCGGAGATGAAGTACGTGTCCTCAGCCCAGCGAGAGGCGTGGCGCCGACAGGCTGCCGGGGGGCCTAGGGACAGCCCTGGAGTCCTCAAGGCATTCTTTGACCTTCGAAAGAGAATCCTGAAGGCGTTATCCGACGCGGGAGTAGGGATTCTCATGGGAACCGACTCACCTCAGATGTTCAACGTGCCAGGTTTCGCTCTGCACAGAGAACTCAAAC
>Ga0310122_10001178_pt1 | contig 16769 bp, 13 predicted proteins | sample CB6_Bottom_1051__FD_203503 | JGI IMG/M metagenome (GOLD analysis project Ga0310122, IMG submission 203503) | Marine microbial communities from Western Arctic Ocean, Canada - CB6_Bottom_1051 | ecosystem: Environmental > Aquatic > Marine > Oceanic | place: Canada: Western Arctic Ocean | collected...
GGAAGGTAGAGCGGGTTGCGGCCAAACCTGAGGCATCAGTTGTGTAAATGTCACAACGTCCTGACAGATAAGCTGCACGTGCTTCCGAGTTTTTCTCGATAGTCACCGCTTCATATGACATGTTGTTGGCACGGAAGAAATCGGCAAGATTCAATTCAGTGGTGGTTCCGGTTTGGATACAGACCGAAGCACCGTCCAACTCTTTCGCACTGTTGACACCAAGGCTCTTATTGACCATGAAACCTTGTCCGTCATAATAGTTGACTCCAACAAAAGTCAACTTTACACCAACATCACGGGAAAAGGTGATAGTAGTGTTACGCCATAAAACGTCACCTTCGCCGGAATTCAGCTTGGTGAAACGTGTTTTACCTGTTGAGGTAATTGCCTTGATTTTGGACGAGTCGCCCAAAACTGCGGCGGCGGTTGCCCGGCAGAAATCAATGTCGAAACCCTTCCAGGTTCCGTCTGCATCCGGATATGCAAATCCGGCAATACCGGTACTAACCACACAGCGAAGCACACCACGTGCTTTCACATCTTCAAGTGTTCCGGCTGTTGCCGTGAACGCCATGGCACCGACTGCAGTCAATGTCAGTACAATTTTTGCGAGTGCTCTCATATCAATCTCCTTTTGAACACATTATAAAAAACCATCCCATACATTTGGAACAGACCTTATCAACGCCGCCTATTGTATTGATTTTTCAGGATCTGTCAAGTCTAAAAATACAAAAAAATATTTAGTTTTATTATATTCTTGATGTCAGTAAAAAATTTTTGCTGATTTAACTGAACGAGTTATCAAATTTGGTTTGGAAATCAGCACGGCGTTTACGTTCAATTTTGGGTGTATTTGCCTGTCGAAAATCATTTGTGGAACACAAACCGGACTTGCACAATTCGTTTTCGATTAATTTTTCCGCTTCCAAGCTGAGTTCCCAAAATGGATGTTCCATATTGTCTTTACATGACAATCCTCTCATCAACTGAACTTTCCAACCGAGGAACTGCAAACCTGAAGCGATGCGTCTGTAAAGGCAACGCAGCAAAAACATGCTGTTTAATTTTGGCAGGAATACTCCGGTTTGGAAAACTGCTTCATGAAATTCCCATGGCCATTTTTTTTTAAAAACAGGTGCCTGGGAATTAAGACATTCAGGTTCTGAGTGAAAAGTTTTTAAGGCAGCAGCGGACAGATGACCCGAGTGGTTTGACTGCAGAATTTCTGTCGATTTTTTTATCAGTATTTTCTTCGGCATTAATAATGTTTTGATTGTCCCACGATCCTGCGCATCGTACAGTGGCGTTTTGTTTTCCGGGAGTTCATCGGCTAAAAGCCGGACGATTTCAAAGCTTTCTTTGACCGCCCCGCGTTTCTTAGCGGGAACCGGAATCCATTTTAGGCCGGTTTTTGTCATTTGATTTCCATTTTGCAGTACTTCAAGTAATTTCCGATTTTCTGCGGCCAACAGCCATTCCATTACTTCCTTGCGTGAATTTGCCCGCAGATGCAAACACCGCATATTTCCCTTATCCCGGAGATCAAGCAGTGAAAAAATCTGTCTTTCTTCGCTCAGGGCAACACGCATCCAGCCAAGTTGAAATTGATTCAGCCACTGGTTAAAAATAGCAGTCTTACCATTGTTTTTCGTGTTTCCCTTCCGCCACAGGTCGAATTGCGTCTGAGCGAATTTTGAAAGCTCAACTCTATTGTGCTTTACTTCAGATTCAACCAATTCCGGCAAAGCTAAAAACAAATCCGGAACTTTAAATTTTGCCAGTCGTTTTTCCAAAAATTTCTGTAATTTAGATTCTGAAAAATCTTCTCTGGTTTTTAAAAAAGCTACTGGTCGTGCCCCGAATTCTGCGTCTTGTACTGCAACTACTACTGCTTGTTCGGTCTTTCCAAATTGAAGCAAAATTCTTTCTATTTCTTCCGGATAAATATTTTCACCACCGGAAATGAACATGCTGTCCTTACGTCCAGTAATTTTCAATGAATCCTCATCTCCCTGATTTTTTGTATCTTTGGAACACCAGAGACCTATATCTCCTGTCTTAAACCAGCCGTTTTCATCAAACGGCTGATGCAGTCCAGTTCCGTCCAGGTAACCCAAAAAACCGATTTTTCCACGCACTTCGACCTCATTATCTGCAGCAATCCGGACTTCGCGAAACGGCAAAACCTGGTAAAACCCGCTTTTTCCGGTTGCCACCTGAGAAGCCATTTCTGTGGAACCGTAAGTCGTTTGCACGTTCAGCCCAAGCTGTGCGGATTGTTCAATCAATGTTTCAGGAATGGACGCACCTCCAAGCAAAATCAACTTGAGTTGGCATAAAGCGTCTTTTCCTTTTGTCGTTTGCAGCAAGCGATGAAGTTGAGTTGGAACCAGAGAAAGGTGTGTGACGCTCCGGCTTAGGAGTGTCTTGGACAGTGATACGTTTTTAGCAGGAATCACCATTCCCGCACCAGAAAGCAGAGTCCGGAACAAAATAGCTAATCCGCTTACATGATACATCGGCAGCGACAACAACCAACGATCTCCGGGATTCAGAGGCATTCGCTCATTTGCTCCAAGTGCGTTGTAAAAATGATTGGCCAGCGAATGCACCACTGCTTTTGGAGAACCGGTACTACCGGAAGTAAAAATGATTGTGGCCCAGTCTTTCGGATTTATTGAGTTTACCTCCTTACCAGCAACAGCGTCGGAATTTCCAACAGGGTTTGGTTGTAACGAATTTTCAGGTGTAGGGTGAGATTTGAATTCGTGCAGTAATTCTGTGTAACTAAAAGTACAGCCGATTTTCTGCAACATCTCCATTTTTTGTTTTTCCGGTATTTGTGGATTTAATGGTACCGCTACTGCACCGTGCATCCACAAAGCCAACATTGATTTGAGCAGGTTTTCAGGATTTTCTGAACTTAGATAGACACGCTGTTGTGATTCTGCCATCAGGGAATCACTCAAAAGACGTGCTTCACTCATGAAGCCTGCAAAAGTCCAGGAACGTTTTTCAGAGATCAAAAATGGTTGATTTTCGTAATGCTCCAGAACTTGATTCAGTATATTTGGATTAACGTCAAACATCAGTCCAAGTCTCCAATTTCGCAAGTACCTTCGGAAATTATTTCCAAAAAAGTATCTTTGGATTTTGGCCACGAGTCAGGAAAAACATAATTCCCGTTTTGTATTAAAAACCGAGGTTCAATCAAATCCTGTTCAAACCATTTTGAAGTATCCAAACCTGCTGGAAACTGTTCAGACAAGAGTTCATTTGCCATAAAAGCAATCCAGTTCAAACCCAGACCACTTTCAAAACAACTGCTCAAAACACAGTGGATACCGTTTTTTTGTGCATGTTCGATCCACATTTTTGTGTTGTTCCAACCACCCAAAATACCGGGCTTTAAAATCAAGGCCCTGATTCCGGATAACGATACGTGTTTGGCTGGGGCATCAGATTTTGGAGTTGGAGCATACCAAAGTGTTTCATCAAGAGCCAGGGGCATTCCAGTTTGTAGATGGAGTTGTTCCAGTTTGTTACTGTCAAGTAACGGTTCTTCGCAGTATTCAATATTAAAATCCTGCACCGCCTCTGCAAATTTTACGGCATCCTCCCATTCCCAGGCTCGGTTTGCATCAAGGCGCAGTGCTATTTCATTACCCAGAATTTTTCGAGCAAGTCTGACTCGCACAATATCTTGGAGGATTGTTAATTGTCCAACTTTTAATTTTACCGCCTTGAATCCACCATTTCGAAGTTCTTCACATTCCATTTCAAGTACAGTTCCGGAACCAACCGCCAGACCATTCACTGGAAATATCTGTCCTGTAAAATCAATTTTTGAGGGTTTGGGATCATTCCCTGCCGTTTCTTTGAAACTATGAAACTTTGAAACATTGGGACTTTGAAACATGGTTCTTAGAGCCATGTCTAAACCAAAATTAACGGACCCAAAAAGAGCTGCAGAACAAGTGACTGGAAGGAAATTACCGGAAAGATAATCCCCGATTTGGTTTTCAGCCTCTGACAGAGTTTCCGGATGCATACCTGGGAGCGGAGCAATCTCTCCCTCACTATAATTGTCGCCAACTGAGGTGCCGTCATTTTCATCGTGAAGTCGAAGAATCAAACCGGTACGCTCATGCATTTCATGTCCAAGCAGGTACAGAGGTTCTGTTAATGGGAGAGAATAATGAAAAAGTTTCCAACGGCAAAGGCTCATTTTTATCCAATCCACCATCCCAGGGAAAAAAGAATTCCATAGATTAGGATGAGTTTACCGGTGGAGGCCAAAGTTATATTCAGTTCACTGCCTTTTACTCCGGAAATAATTTGACGAATTGAAGAGAAGCCAGGAATAATTATCAGTGCAGAAATACAAGCATACCAATGTGTTTCCGTCCAAAAAGCTAAAATGAAAGGAATCACTGCTGAAAACACAAGGGCAGCCAGATATTCTGCTCGAGCGAAGGTGGTGCCAAAACGGACAGCTAAGGTAAGTTTCCCAACTTTCTTATCCGTTGGTTCGTCACGTAAATTGTTAACGGCAAGGAGTGCTGTAGCTAATAGTCCGGGACCGAGTCCTGCAATAATAACTACCGGTGTAATTTCAAGTGTTTGCACATAAAAGGTTCCGCCTACTGCAACAGGACCAAAAAAAATTAGTACAAATAAATCTCCAAGACCTAAATAACCAAGTGGCCATGGCCCACCTGTGTATAGTATTCCTGAAGCAATTGAAAGTATACCGATTATAACAATAGGCCAGCCGCCCCGAAAAACAAGATAAATTCCCACCAAAGTAGCCAGTCCAAAAACCATCACAAAATTCCAGAGCATTGTTTTTGGTCTGACTTGTCCTGATTGTGTCACACGGACGGGACCAAGACGTTCCTCGGTGTCTGCACCCTTGATATAGTCAAAATAATCGTTGGAAAAGTTCGTGCCGATTTGAATCAGCAGTGCACCCAAAAGTGCTGCCAAGGCTGCAAGTGCATGTCCCTTTCCCTCTCCAAAAGCCATTGCGGTGCCGATCAATATTGGAGAAACGGCTGCACCCAAAGTTTTTGGACGAATTGCCGACAGCCAGACCCGTAAATAATTAGAAATGTTCACTACAAAGTCTTATTTAAACAAATTAGCATGGACCCAGTTTAGAAAACCAGGGACAACTCATGGATAGCGGGTGAATTTGCTGAAATCCGGTTTGCGCTTTTCCAGGTAAGCATTGCGTCCTTCCTGTCCCTCCTCAGACATATAAAAAAGCATGGTTGCGTTTCCAGCCAATTCCTGTAAACCGGCTTGACCGTCACAGTCTGCATTAAGTGCCGACTTTAAACAGCGTAATGCCATCGGCGAATGCTGCAGCATTTCCCGTGACCACTGCAGTGTTTCTTCTTCAAGTTTTTCCAGGGGAACGACTGTGTTAACCATTCCCATTTCCAAAGCTTGCTGTGCAGTATATTGGCGGCATAAAAACCAGATTTCGCGGGCCTTTTTCTGTCCTACAATTCGAGCCAGATAGCTGGAACCATAACCTCCGTCGAAGGAACCGACCTTAGGTCCGGTTTGCCCAAAAATTGCGTTATCGGCTGCAATAGTCATATCACACATCACATGCAAAACATGTCCACCGCCAATGGCATATCCTGCAACCATTGCTACAACAGGTTTTGGACAGGTTCTGATTTCCCGCTGAAAATCTAAAACATTGAGACGCAGATGTCCGGTTTCGTTGTCTTCATAACCGGCAGAGCCGCGTATACGTTGATCACCTCCGGAACAAAAAGCTTTTTCACCTTCACCTGTTAAAATTATTACTCCGATTTTTGTGTCTTCCCGCGCGTCATTCAAGGCTGCACGCATTTCGCGGACTGTCAGTGGACGAAATGCATTACGAACTTCAGGACGGTTGATGGTTATTTTAGCAATACCTTCATTTGATTTTTCGAAATTTATGTCTGTGTAGCTGCCGCAAGATTTCCAATAATTATTATTCATTTTGCTCCATTCTTGATATAATCGGTTTCTCAAAATAAAAACTAATGTTAGCACACGTAACTGTTCAAGACGATAAAAAACCCAGAAGAAGAATTTTTGGTAGAAAATTTTATGAAAAAGCTTGATTTCAAGTTAACTTTTGAGTTATAATTACAGGTTATCATATAAATCACTTTATACTCTGAGAACAGGAAAATGTTTGCAATTATACGTACAGATGGAAAGCAGTACCGTGTATCTCAAGGCGAAACTATTCGTTTGGCCCGGATTAGTGCAGAACCGGGAGATGCTTTTGAAACAGATCAGGTGCTGGCCATAGGAGGAGAAGAGAGTGAACTGAAATTTGGGAAACCGGTAATAGTTGGAGCAAAGGTTCAGGGCACAATACTGCAGCATGGAAAAGACCAAAAAGTTATCGTTTTTAAACGTAAGCGTCGAAAAACTTATCGCAGAAAATATGGTCACCGCCAGGCACACACACTGGTAAAAATTGATAAAATCAGTGCCAAGGCTCCTGCAGCCAAAAAATCATTGCCGGAAAAGATAACTGCAGAAAAAGACACGGCTAATAAAACTCCAGCCAAAAAAGCTGCACCTGTAAAAGTTGCTGCTAAAAAGGCTGCACCTGTAAAAGCTGCTGCCAAAAAGGCTGCACCTAAAAAAACTACAGCTAAAAAAGCTGCTGACAAGTAACCTCTAGCCTGTAAAAAAACAATGGCACATAAAAAAGCTTTCGGCAGCAGTCGCAATGGACGTGACTCACAAGGACAAAGACGGGGAGTGAAAAAGTTTGGCGGAGAACTTGTTAAAGCCGGAAACATTCTGGTACGTCAAGTTGGTTCTACTTTTCACGCAGGTTTGAATGTTGGTACCGGGAGAGATTTTACTTTGTTTTCAAAGGTCTCTGGACATGTCCAGTTCATTAAAAAAGGAAGCGGAAAACATAAGCGCAAATATATCAGCGTTATTGCGGACGATGCAGCAGTATCTGCTTCTGTTTGAGATATGGGCGCTAAACCCCGTTCACTTTCCGGAATAAAACCTACCGGTACTCCCCATTTAGGAAACTATCTGGGAATGATAAAACCGGCGATACAATTACAGAAAACGCACGAGACGTTTTACTTTATCGCCGATTATCATGCTCTTACCTCCACTCGTGATCCCGAGAAACTAAGGGAATACACAAACGATCTCACAGCCATTTTCGCAGCACTGGGCATGGACTTTGAGAATCACGCATTTTTTCGACAATCTGACATTCCGGAAGTTACTGAACTGACCTGGATCCTTTCCTGTATTACATCAAAGGGTATGATGGAACGGGCACATGCCTATAAGGATGCAGTATCCAAAGAGCAGGATGTCAGTATGGGGTTATTTTGTTATCCGGTTTTGATGGCTTGCGATATCCTGATTTATGACTCAAATTTTGTCCCGGTGGGTCAGGATCAGCGGCAGCATCTCGAAATTACGCGTGACCTTGCCATCCGTTTTAATCATCTTTATGGAGACGCCTTAGTTGTCCCCGAAGCAATCATTGCAGACGATGTTGCCACCATTCCAGGACTGGACGGAAGGAAAATGAGCAAATCCTATGGAAACATAATTCCTTTGTTTGCATCGGAAAAACAATTTCGCAAAGCTATTATGAAAATCACTACCGACTCAAAATCAGTGGATGAAGCTAAAGATCCAGAGGCGTGCAGTGTGTTTGCTCTTTTCAAGTGTTTTGCAGATAAAGCAGATCAGGAAGCCTTAGCCGAACGATACCGTGCAGGAGATATGGGCTATGGTGAAGCGAAACAGCTTTGCTTCGAGAAACTTAATGCTGAACTTCATGAACCACGTGAAATTTATCAGCAAATACGGAACGACCAGGCAAAGTTAGATGGTATCCTCGAATCCGGACGTGACAAAGCGCGCGTCATTGCCAGGCAAGTTACTGATCGTGTACGTAACAAAGTTGGTTTGTGATTTCTACAAAAGCAACAAAAAAACTTGAATTCAACTGATTTTCGCTGATTGCCGCGGATAATTATCTATGATTTTCCGTAAAAATCTGAGTTATAAAACACTAATCTATAACCACCATTCATCACATTGAAATGATTCCTGATATTCTTGCATCACGTTATGCCAGTCCTGAAATCACCTCAATCTGGTCTCCAGAAGGAAAAGTACGTCTTGAACGAGAATTCTGGATTGCAGTGATGAAGGCACAACGTAAATTGGGAGTTGATATACCTGAGGCTGCGATTGCGGCGTATGAAAATGTCCGGGATAAAATTGACCTTGAAAGCATTTCGCAGCGTGAACAAAAACTGCGGCATGATGTAAAATCCAGAATTGAAGAATTTTGTGAATTGGCCGGATACGAGCACATTCACAAAGGGCTTACCAGTCGCGATTTAACGGATAATGTGGAACAACTGCAAATTCTCCGTTCTCTGCGTTTAGTAAGAAGCAAAGCTGTGGCGGTATTGCATCAGTTGGCTGATTGGAGCTTACGCACCAAAGACATAATGCTCGTTGGACGTACCCACAATGTTCCTGCACAGCCGATAACTTTGGGCAAACGGCTGGCCATGTTCGGAGAGGAAATAATGTTCGGACTTGGGCGGCTCGATCACCTGATTGAAAATTATCCTTTGCGCGGCTTGCAGGGAGCTGTTGGAACAAGACTTGATCAATTGGTTTTGATGAACGGAGATAAAAAAAAGGTGCAAGAGCTTGGTGAACAAGTACTGGAGCATTTAGATTGCAGTGCGTCTTTCAATGCGGTGGGTCAGGTTTATCCGCGCAGCCTGGATGTGGAAACCGTGCGTGCGTTGATTGCACTCAGTTCCGGAATTTCGAGTTTTGCGAAGACTTTGCGTTTGATGGCAGGACAGGGTTTAGCCAGTGAAGGATTTCAGCAGGGACAGGTTGGCTCTTCCGCAATGCCCCATAAAATGAACGCCCGCACTTCAGAACGAATCAACGGTTTTCACCAAATACTAAACGGTTACGGCACGATGCTTTCCGGATTGAGCGGTGATCAGTGGAATGAGGGGGATGTTTCGTGTTCAGTAGTTCGGCGTGTGGCACTTCCCGGGGCTTTTTTCGCGTCTGACGGACAACTTGAAGCGGCCCTTACTGTGCTGAGCGAGATGGGATTTTTTGAAGCCGCGATTGCACAGGAACTGCAGCAGTATCTACCGTTTTTGGCCTCTACCACATTGCTGATGGAAGCAGTGCGCAAAGGTGGTGGACGAGAAAGTGTGCATGAGGCGATCAAGGAAAACGTGGTTGCCGTCGCGGATGCCTTGAGGAACGGAGATCTTGGTGAAAATGATTTATCGCAGCGACTTGCAGATGATAAACGTGTTCCTTTGGATTTGCAGGAAACAGAAGCAGTGCTGAATGATCCGGAACGTTTTGTAGCTTCTGCACCGGAACAAGCAGAGGCATTCGCTAATCAAGTACGGAAATGGACTGAACGCTTTCCGGAAGCAAAAAAGCTGGTACCGCAAGTGTTGCTTTGAGTTGGGAGAAAGAGCCGGCTTCGCGGCCCCTTTTAAATATGGGAAACTGCTGGTTACTCAGCAGATTCGTACTTCTTTAACTCAACTGATTTGATATGCTCCAGACGTAAACGTGAATAGACTTCAATTAAAAACGGTCGCAGTTCATTGATGTCTTCGTCATCAGAAAATTCCGTGAAAAACTGTTGGTATTGATCCAGTGCAGGAACAAGCAATCCGTTATCCTTCAATAGCCCTGCATAAAGGAATCCGCTTTCATCCATACTTTGAAACTCGTCTTTTTGCTTTTTGAACTTTGCGAGTTTCTTCCCGGATAACACTTTCAGGTTCGCAGCTTTAGCTGTGTAAGCCACAACGCCGCTTCCATCAAGAACTTCAACAAAATATTTTTGTTTTTTGCTGAAAGGTTTTATCCTGGTGCGAACAACCCCATCTCCTGTCGCCGGAACATCATAGACAGCAGAATCTGTCCAGGTATTGGTTTTGCGATCCTTTGTACCCAAATGCAGGCGGTAGGCGTAATCGGCACCGGCAGTTTCCCAGGCCAGCTCAGAAAAATCTGCTGAAATGGTATTTGTCGCCAATTTGAGGTTAATCCCTCCTTTTTTAGCAGCACGCCGCACAGTAGTATATTTCTGAGTCTTTTTGAACTGCTTTGACAATCCTGACAATAAGCCGCCTCCAGCATCGGTTCCACCCAGGCTTCCCTCAAGTACCTCTAATCCTTTTTTGGTGAATTTGATTTTTGAATTGGCTGTAAGCAGAGTAGTTTCGTTTGTTTCTTGATTCAAAAACTTTATCGAACTGTCTGCACTGACCCTGACCAGATAATTGGCATAAACGAACTTGTTGCGCCGAACTTTTTTCCAGCGTTTACCATTTTTGCTGTATTCAATTTTGCCCTTAATATCAACCAGCATTCCCAGGGGAATTTTTTTGGCCAGTACCGGCTGCAAGGCAAAGGCAGAGAGAAAAAGAAATAAAGTGATTAATTTTATGAAACGCATATAACCTCCTGCGGTTGGGATTGAAGTGGTTTAATTCTAGTTTGAGGTTAACACAACAACTATAAACAGACAACACCCTTTTAAGCTGATTCTTTTATTTACTTCAAGCAAGCTTGGATTATGTCTTTTGTCTCCACAGTTTACAAGCTAAGATTCAACAACACAAACCTCTTTTTTTATCAACGGTAATTCTATGATAAATGTAAGCAATATACAAGTTTACTGATTTATTATTAGTTGTTACCCTCGATGAAAAAGTTCTTCAGATGCAAATTAATCCGAATTAATTTCACAGATTTGATGATCAGGCTATTGTTCAACTTTGTGTGACAATCTCTACAGGCATTCCGACCGACAGCTTCCCATTAATTGTTGCAATCAGATTCTGACCAAACTGTACGTTGCCGTTTTGTTTTCGATAGCCAGCCAGTGTACGCAGTGGTTCTTTTCCGGAAAATTTTCCAGTTTCCGGATCAACAGTAGTGAGTATACAACGTGAACATGATTTTACTATTTGAAATTCACATTCTCCAATTCTGATTTTTTTCCAGTTATCTTCTGCATAAGGCTCCGTGTTTTTCACAACCATATTTGGACGAAAACGTTTCATTGCTAAGGATTCCGGAAGACGGTTGTTAAGGTCACTTAAGGATGATTCAGAAATCAGCAGCAAAGGGAAACCATCTGAAAACGAAACCTGATTTTGTGCAGGCGCATAGTCCGGATCCACCGGACGATTGCTATGATCAGGCATAAAAACAATTTTACAGCTTTTGCGCAAATACTCACTGATCCACAATCCGGATTGGGAATTGGCAGTCCAGGCCTCACAACGGTCACCCCAAATTTCAACTTCTTGAGATTCGCCTTTTGTGGGAAACAAAGGCAGACTTAACTCGGACATTCGCGGGGCGTTCAAAGTCAGCGTTTGACCGACAAGTTCTGTGTATATCAAAGCCATGCTTGGGCAGGTTCTTTGTGTCATAAATTGACCGGAATCATCCACTACCATCCAACGTCGGTCATGTGCCAATCCTCTTTGCTCCATAAAAGCGTTATCCAGAGAAATTCCACTTGCTGATTTTAGCGGGTAAATATTGAGTTGACTTAAAACCGGATTCGTCATTTTTCGATCCTTCTACTTAGATTATCTGTGTAAACTAAAGCAAGAGGTGTCGATGAGGAAATACCAGATGAATTTTTCCTGAACATTCTCTATTATCAAGATAAAACGGCAATACGATATATTCTTCATCCATAACAGAATCACGAAGAAACCCCAATTGTAAGATATGACGGCAACTGGCCACTTTTAATTTGTCGCTTTTTGGCCATAGTTCTAACAAACTGACAAAAAATTTGCGCAGCATTTCTCCAATTTCCAGATAAGTGATAGAATCTGCTTCACGTAAATCATTAAAAATATTTGCATGATTTCGAGAATTTTTTTTATGAACCAATGAAGCCAGTCCCTCACCGACTGTGCGGCTAAAATGCAAAATCCACACTGAGTTGGAATGTTTCATCTCAAACAGAGAAAAATAAGACCGTCCGGCAGACCAACTGCTCAAGTTGGCATAAGACAGGCATTGTTCAGTTTCAGAGGTAATTCTGAAGGCTCCGGGAAGGATTGTTTGAAGTTGGGCAGTTAGTGTATTTACCAGTCTCTGAACTAATAAATTCTCTTTAGACTCCGAGTCCCTTTCGATTTGCTGTGAAAAACCTGCTCCGGGGAAGTTTTCTTCAGATGCCGGTTTTTCGATTTTGGGAACTTCAAATGTCTCCCGAATCATTTGTTGCAGTATTTCCTCTGACGTAATTTCTGTGACTGATGTTTGATTTAGCATTTTTTACTTTATAATTCCAAATCTGAAATGTCCTGGAAATCTCTTTCCAATTTCAGGATCAATTATACATCCAGATTCCGTTTGAGGCCAACACAATTTTTTTTAAAGAAAACTTCCGAGTTAATAAGATTGAATTTACTGCTAATTTTTGAGAAGATCTAAGGAAAATGTTGAAAGACAGATTACGTGCCAATTTAACAGAAAGAAAAAAAAATCGTGACAAAACTTTTACATATTCAAAGTTCATGCAGAAGTCTCTTGGCATCACCATTATTTTTCTATTTTGTTTTTCAGGTGGACTGTTTTTTGAACAAAATTTAGGGGCAGAAAGTCAGGGCCGCAAAATACAAGCATATGTAAAAAATGGAACTGTTTTACAGGCCAGGAAAAAAGAAGCTCGTGTTCTAGAACAAAAAAACAAGGGACGTAAAGTTAAGTATTATGTTTTGAAAAAATCTGTTTTGCAAGGCAGAAAAAGTATTGCAAAAATGTCTGCAAATAAAATGTTGGAAACGGGTCTGGTTACTTCTAAGATGGTTAAAAATAACCAATGGTTTGTGAAAAAGCCTTTTCAGCCGCGATATACAAAAGTCAATATTGTCAGTAAATATACTCCTCCGGAGGTAAATCCAGAAGAATCTGATAAAATAAGCCGCGAGGCGATGCAGATGTCTAAAACACGAGCACGCATAACTGGACCTGTTAAGCCGGGCATTCTTTATTCTGAAGAATCAAGTCGTGGAGTATTGGAGATGACTAAAACACGTGTGCGCATAACTGGACCTGTTAAGCCGGATATCATCTACTCTAAGAAGGTAAGTCGTGAGGCAATGGAAATGACATTGAAGCGCTCCCAAAAAGCTGTATCTGCAGGAAAAACTGTATCTGCAGGTAAAGGCATTGTCTACTCTGCTAAAACATTGATAAAAATGAGTAAAAGGCCGACCATTGTTTATGCTCCATTTAAAAGTGAAAAAGCCGGTGAGAAGAAAAAAACCGATGTCGAAAAAAATTAAGTCAGTTCAACCCCTTGAAATTTCCCAGGAACTTTCCCCGTCAATTTAATTGTGGTGAAAACTTAAATAGTGTCTGAACGAAAATCTATCTACCCCAGTTTTTATCAGGGCTTCAGCAGTTTTTGAATAACCAGAGATTTAGTTGTCAATTTTAAGTTTTCTGCTAACAGAATGAAAAATCAGGCCAAAGAACTGTTAGCTGACTGCTGAAAGCTTTTTGTAAAATCCTCATTGCTGAAATCAAAAATAATTAACTGTTATTACAACATATTATTTTTTTCTTTCAAGCACTAATAATCAATATAAGAAACAAATATGGCTTTTTTGCTAATAAAAGGTATTATCAAATTGTAGGATCCAAACACATCATTGACTGAGGTAAAACAATGACTCCAAAAAAAGTAAACGATTTAGATCCGCAGGAAACCCAGGAATGGGTAGAGGCTATGGAAGCAGTTGTTGAAAGAGACGGTTTTGAAAGGGCACAATTCCTCTTACGAGAATTAGCAGACCATGCGGTTTTGTCTGGAGCAGGCAGTCCTTATTCTGCTAATACACCGTATCTGAATACAATTCCACCGGAACTTGAAGTACGTTCTAAAGGAGATCAGGAACTGGAGCACAAGATTCGCTCAATTATCCGTTGGAATGCAGCGGTAATGGTCATGCGTGCAAATCGGGATTCATCTGACTTAGGAGGGCACATCGCCAGTTTTGCTTCTTCGGCTACACTGTATGATGTCGGTTTTAACCATTTTTGGCAGGCAGCAGGTAAAGATCATGGTGGTGATTTAGTATTTTTTCAGGGTCATTCAGCACCAGGAATATATGCTCGGGCCTTTGTGGAGGGCAGGCTGACGGAAGAGCAAATGGATAATTTCCGTCGTGAATCCGATGGTAAAGGTGTTCCTTCATATCCTCATCCATGGTTGATGAAAGACTTTTGGCAGTTTCCGACTGTTTCCATGGGACTGGGGCCAATCATGGCAATTTACCAGGCACGTTTCCTAAAATACCTTCACAACCGCGGTTTAGCAGACACTACCGGACGCAAAGTATGGGCTTTCCTGGGGGACGGTGAAACAGATGAACCGCAATCTCTGGGAGCAATCGGCCTGGCCTCCCGTGAAAATTTGGACAATCTTATTTTTGTTATTAACTGCAATTTGCAAGGACTAGATGGTCCAGTACGTGGAAATGGAAAAATAATACAGGAACTTGAAGGTGATTTCCGTGGTGCAGGTTGGAATGTGATAAAAGTTATCTGGGGTTCATACTGGGATCCTTTGCTGGCAAAAGACACTGAAGGTTTTCTGCGTAAACGCATGGATGAAGCAATTGACGGAGAATATCAGGCTTTTAAAGCAAAAGGTGGAGCATATACCCGAGCTCACTTTTTTGGTAAATACCCTGAATTGCTGGAGATGGTTTCTAATATGTCTGATGAGGACATTTGGAGACTGAACCGTGGTGGGCATGATCCTCACAAAATATACGCAGCATACCATTCTGCAGTAAGTCATACGGGACAGCCAACTGTAATTCTCGCAAAAACGGTAAAAGGTTACGGGATGGGAGGATCTGGTGAGGCAATCAACATCACTCATTCACAAAAGAAAATGAAAATGGACGATCTGAAAAGTTTTAGGGATCGTTTTCAGGTTCCAATTTCTGATAAAGAAGTGGAACAAATGTCGTTTTACAGGCCTCCTGATGATGCTCCTGAATTGGAATATCTTAAACAGTGCCGCACTGCTCTTGGTGGCCACCTGCCCGCCCGTAGAACAAAAGGAGATTCTCTTGACATTCCCTCATTAACAATTTTCGAACGATTATTACAGGAAACTGGAGAACGGGAAATATCCACAACACAGGCACTTGTGCAGGCAATGACGTTATTGTGCAAAGATAAAAACATCGGCCAGCGGGTTGTTCCCATAGTGCCTGATGAAGCAAGAACATTTGGCATGGAGGGAATGTTTCGCCAAATTGGTATTTATGCGCACGAAGGACAAAAATACGAACCTGTCGATCGTGATCAATTAATGTATTACAAGGAGAATCAGAGCGGTCAATTATTGGAGGAGGGCATTACTGAAGACGGCGCCATGTCTTCCTGGATTGCTTCTGCGACGGCCTACAGCAATTCCGGAATGCAGATGATTCCATTTTATATTTTTTACTCGATGTTTGGATTTCAGCGGATTGGAGATTTAGTTTGGGCTGCTGGAGATATGCAGGCACGGGGATTTTTAATTGGCGCTACTTCCGGACGAACCACACTCAATGGTGAGGGTTTGCAACATGAAGATGGACACAGTCAAATCATGGCTGGAAATGTGCCCAACTGTGTTTCTTATGATCCGACTTTTTCTCATGAATTGATGGTGATTATGCAGAATGGAATGGAACGCATGTTTAAAAAACAGGAGAATGTTTTTTATTACATAACCACAATGAATGAAAATTATTCGCATCCGGGCTTAAGTAAAGGTCAGGAAAAAAACATTGTGAAAGGTATGTATTTGCTGCAAAAAGGTAAAAAGGGGGAAACGAGAGTACAATTGTTGGGTTCCGGATCAATTTTACGGGAAGCGATTGCTGCGGCAGATTTGCTGTCTGCAGATTTTAAGGTGGAGGCGGACATCTGGAGCTGTACCAGTTTCAATCAACTGAAGCGTGACGGCGATGATGTTTCACGCTGGAACATGCTGCATCCAGATAAAAAACCAAAAATGAGTCATGTTGAAAAATGTCTCTTAGACACAGACGGTCCTGTAGTTGCGGCAACAGATTATGTCAAACTTTTTGCCGACCAGATACGTGCATATGTACCTCGATCTTATTCTGTGCTTGGAACTGATGGATTTGGCAGAAGCGATTCACGTCAAGCCTTGAGAAAGCATTTTGAAGTAGACCGTTATTACATTGCAGTGGCATCGTTAAATGCTCTTATGGAAGATGGGAGTGTTTCATTCAAAACAGTAAATGCTGCCATCAAAAAATACGGAATTGACCCCAACAAAAATAATCCATTGATGTCCTGAGGAGAAACGCCATGAGTAGTATCAAAGACATACTTGTTCCTGACATAGGTGAATTCGATGCAGTAGAAGTTATTGAAGTTCTGGTTAAATCGGGAGACGCCGTTTCTGTTGAAGATCCGCTGCTCACAATGGAAAGTGATAAGGCCTCAATGGATGTTCCTTCCCCGTTTAGCGGTACTGTAAAGACTATAAAAATAAAAGCTGGAGACAAAGTTTCACAAAACGACCTGATCCTTACTTTAGTGGTAAAAGAACTTGAAACTGCAGTTACGGAAACTTCTGCTGAAACAGAAAATTCTGAAGCAACTGCACCGGA
>Ga0310122_10001179_pt1 | contig 16766 bp, 8 predicted proteins | sample CB6_Bottom_1051__FD_203503 | JGI IMG/M metagenome (GOLD analysis project Ga0310122, IMG submission 203503) | Marine microbial communities from Western Arctic Ocean, Canada - CB6_Bottom_1051 | ecosystem: Environmental > Aquatic > Marine > Oceanic | place: Canada: Western Arctic Ocean | collected...
TTTAGGTCGAATTCAGACTATAACAGAAATGAAATCATTGTCATCTGAAGATATTGTTATCGAAGCTGCGACTGAAAACAAAGAGGTCAAAATATCTATTTTCAGCGAGTTGGATACTTTCTGTCCAGAAAAGACGATCTTAGCTTCGAACACTTCCTCCATATCTATCTCACTTATTGCTTCAGCTACCAATCGTCCTGAAAAAGTAATCGGAATGCATTTCATGAATCCGGTCCCTATCATGAAACTCGTAGAAATTATTCGGGGGAAGTTGACCTCAGACGAAACAACGGAAAAAGTCAAAAATCTTGTTGAAGTGTTAAATAAAATTCCTGTTGAATGCAATGATTCTTCTGGATTTGTCTCTAACAGAATTCTGATGCCCATGATCAATGAAGCAGTTTTCTGTCTGGCGGATGGAGTGGCAACCGCTGAAGCAATTGATAAAATAATGACGCTTGGTATGGCCCATCCTATGGGACCTTTGACTCTGGCCGATCTAATCGGCTTGGATATCTGCCTTGCAATTATGAAAGTGCTCCATCGAGACATGGATGATAATAAATACCGCCCCTGTCCTCTTTTGGAGGAAATGGTATCAGCCGGAAATTTGGGCCGTAAAACAGGACGAGGATTCTATAGCTATTAGTACAATAAAAAACACATGAATTTTCAATTAACAGAAGAACAGGAATTACTCCGTGATGTAGCGCGGAAATTTGCCGAAGAACATCTCGCTCCCGGGGTAATCGAGCGGGATGACAAAGCAAAAATGCCAGTTGATCAAATTAAACAGTTGGGCGAATTAGGTTTTATGGGCATCATGGTACCGGAAAAATGGAAGGGGGCCGGGATGGATACTGTCAGCTATGTCCTGGCCATAGAGGAAATATCAAGGATCGATGCCTCTGCAGGAGTGATTTTATCGATCAACAATTCATTAGTCTGCCAAATCTTTCTCGATTGGGCCAATGAACACCAGCTCAAATCTTACCTGACAAAACTTGCCTCAGGAAAATGGCTGGGAGCGTTCAGTTTGAGCGAACCTCAATCCGGTTCAGATGCCAGTAATTTGCGAACCTTTGCAGAAAAAAGTAATGGACATTATATTCTCAACGGGATAAAAAACTGGGTTTCAAATGGAATCAGTTCCGATTTGGTGATTGTGTTCGCTCTGACAACAAAAGGGATCGGACATAAGGGAGTTTCTGCCTTTTGTGTAGAAAAAGGGACACCGGGATTGACCACCGGGAAAAAAGAGGAAAAATTAGGGATCAGGGGTTCTGACACTTGTGAACTATACTTTGAAAATTGCAAGATACCGGTTGAAAACCTGATTCAAGAAGAAGGTTCCGGATTTCATATTGCAATGAAGACCCTCGATGGCGGTCGAATTGGAATTGGTGCCCAGGCAGTGGGGATTGCCCAAGCTTCCCTTGACCGGGCATTGGAGTATTCCAAAGAAAGAAAACAGTTCGGGAAACCCATAAGTTCTTTTGGTGCAATTAAAAGTAAGCTCGCTCAAATGGCCACAAATATAGAAGCGTCCCGCTTGTTGGTTCTCCGTGCAGCTGCCTTGAAAGACAATCACCAACCATACACCAAAGAGGCGGCCATGGGTAAGCTGTTCGCTTCCCAAACTGCCATGGATGCTTCCAGAGAGTGTGTCCAAATTTTTGGTGGATATGGGTACATGCAGGAATATGGTGTTGAACGGCTTATGCGTGATGCTAAAATCACACAGATTTATGAAGGGACTTCTGAGATTCAAGAGCTCGTTATTGCCAGAACAATTTTGGAGGAATAAAAAGTGGAAGACATAGAAATTTTACAAGATATTGATTGGGATAACCTCATATTTGATTTATCACCAACGCGATCAATGTACATAGCTGAACAAAGGGATAACAAAGTCTGGGAAAGGGGCAAATTGGTACCGTTTGGGAATGTGTCCATATCACCAGCATCTGGTGTGCTGAATTACGGCCAAGGGATATTCGAAGGATTAAAAGCTTTTCGGACCAGCCGAGAGCGTATTGTACTCTTCCGGCCGGGAAACAATGCTATTCGTGCCATTCAATCAGCAGAAAGATTGTGTATACCACCTGTCCCACAAGAAATGTTTATGGAAGCCATCCTGGAAGTTGTTAGAGATAATTCAGATTACATCCCCCCCCTTGGAAAGGGAAGTCTTTATATCCGTCCTGTCATTTGGGGAACCGGAACAGTTTTGGGAGTAAAGCCTGCCCAATCTTACACATTTTTAGTATTTGTATCACCAGTAGGACATTATTTTAAAAACAGTGAGAAGTGTCTGCACCTAAAAATTACAAATAAATTTCACCGGACTGCTCCCCGTGGAACCGGGGGATTTAAAACAATCGGAAATTATGCGGCCTCACTCCTGCCTCAAAAATTAGCAAAAAAAGCTGGGTTTGATGAAGTCATCTACCTGAATGCTGCCAATGAACATTTTGTTGAAGAAGTTGGATCAGCCAATTTATTCATTCTCAAAGATAATACACTGGTAACTCCAGCTCTAACAGGATCAATTCTTCCTGGAGTAACAAGAGATTCCGTGATTCAAATTGCAAAAAAAATATTGAAATTAGAGGTTCAGGAAAGAGAGGTTTCTGTTGATGAAGTATTAGATGCTGATGAAGTTTTCTGCAGCGGAACTGCCGTTAACGTAACATCGATCGGAAAAATTACAACGAATGAAACATTTAGAATTATCAGTGGCGGAAAAATTGGTCCACACACAAAGCGAATTGGCGAAATACTCTCAGGAATCCGCAATGAAACTCTTGAAGATCAATTCGAGTGGCTTTTCCCTGTATTCTGAAACTAGCAATAGGATAACCGTTCGCATTTTGCTCCAGATTTAAAATGGGTAGTAAAAAACATCCCCGAAGACTTGGGCGGGAAGGAGTATTCCAAGGATTATATGCCCTGGAAATATCCAGCGAGCCAAAAGAAAAAGTGCTGACTGACATCCTGAACCGGTATTCATTTAATATAAAAAGTCAAGCTTTTGTTTCAGACTTATTTTTCAAAACAGTGGAAAATAAAACTTGGCTGGAAAAGGTAATAATACGACATCTTGATAATTGGGAAATTAATCGGATCGCTCTTCTGGATAAGCTCATTTTACAAATGGCAATCAGTGAATTATATTTTATGGATGATGTACCTCCTAAGGTTACCCTCTCCGAAGCAATTGAAATTGCAAAAAGGTACAGTACCGAGGAAAGCTCAAGCTTCGTAAATGGTATCCTTAATGCAGTATACAAAGAAAGAGAAAAATTAAGGTGATCAAATCTGTATAAATTTCAACCTCTTTTACGTAAAACTAATTTGAATTTTTAAAAATGCAAACCATACTGAAAAAAGTTTTTGGATCGAAATCTGATAGGGAAATCAAAACCCTCTTACCCATTGTTGATGAGATCAACCAAATTACCGAAACTCTCGCTTCAAAAAGTGAGGTGGAATTACTCTCCAGAGCTCAGGAGATTCGTAAAGAGATTATTTTAGTAAGGGAATCCGCTGAACAGGAATTACAAGAAAAAAACCTACCGGAGAAAGAACTTAAAAAACTTCTTCAAAAAACAGAACAGGGCACACTGGATGAATACATGCCAGAAGCATTCGCCATGGTTAAGGAAACATGCCGACATCTCATGGGACATTCCTGGAAAATGACCGGACAGACTACCGAGTGGAATATGATTCCCTATGACGTTCAGATTGCAGGAGCAATTATTTTGCACCGGGGAAAAATCACGGAAATGAAAACTGGTGAGGGAAAAACGTTAGTAGCAACCATGCCAATTTTTCTGAACGCGCTCACCGGTCGTGGTGTACATATAATCACCGTAAACGATTATCTTGCCCAACGTGATGCTGAGTGGATGGGAGAAGTCTATAAGAAGTTAGGGTTGACTGTTGGATATTTACAGAATTCTATGGATAACAATCAACGCAGAGAAGCTTACAACTGTGATATCACTTATGGAACGAATACGGAATATGGGTTTGACTACCTTCGAGACAACATGTCTCTGGCTACGGAAGACCAAGTCCAGCGTGGCCATGCTTTCGCTGTGGTTGACGAAGTAGACAGTGTTCTTATCGACGAGGCGAGAACACCTCTGATTATTTCTGGATCAGTGGATGCACCGGTGGATAATACTTTTCAGGATCTAAAACCTCTTATCCAAAATCTCGTACGAAAACAGAATTCATTGGTATCAGAATTTGTGAAACAAGCAGAATCCTATTTAAAGGAAAACAAGGAACAGGATGCTGGCCTTAAACTCCTTCAGGCAAACCGGGGAATGCCAAAAAATCGTCAGTTTAGGAAGATTTTTCAGGAATCTGGTATGATTAAACTAGCGCACAATGTTGAGTCCTCTTACCTACGTGACAAACAAATGCATAAAGTAGATGAGGACCTTTATTTCAGCATCGATGAAAAATCCCACATTATTGATATCACAGAAAAAGGACGACAGCTGCTTGCACCGAATAATCCAGAAACTTTTGTGATCCCTGATTTGGGTGAACTGCTGAATGACATCGATAGTCAAATAGATTTAACACCAAACCAGATTGCACAAGAAAAAGAAAAAGCCCATCAGCTTCACGCAGAACGAAGTGGAAAAATCCATAATATCAATCAGCTCCTCCGTGCTTACACCCTATACGAAAAAGATGTGGAATATGTTATACAGGAAGGGAAAGTAATGATCGTGGATGAATTCACAGGTCGTGTATTGCCGGGAAGAAGGTACAGTGAAGGTCTTCATCAGGCTTTGGAAGCGAAGGAAAATGTTACCATTGAAAGAGAGACGCAGACTTTAGCTACAATCACAATCCAAAATTATTTTCGCCTCTATGATAAATTATCTGGAATGACTGGAACTGCTGAAACTGAAGCAGAGGAATTTGGAGCCATTTATAACTTGGATGTAACTGTGGTTCCCACTCATACTTCTGTTATTCGGGAAGATAGAGACGATTTAGTATATAAAACAAAACGCGAAAAATACAATGCTGTCATCGAAGAAATTTCAAACTGTCATAAACGGGGGCAGCCTGTTCTGGTCGGAACAATTTCTGTGGAAGTATCAGAACTGTTATCTCGAATGTTAAAACGTAAAGGAATTCTCCACAATGTACTGAATGCCAAACAGCACCAGAAAGAAGCTGAAATTGTAACCAGGGCAGGTCAATCAGGAGCCATAACCATTGCCACCAATATGGCAGGCCGTGGGACAGACATAAAACTAGGAAGTGGTGTAAAAGAAGTGAGCGGTCTTCACATCTTGGGTACAGAACGCCATGATTCCCGAAGGATTGATCTCCAGCTCCGGGGTCGGTCGGGCAGGCAGGGAGATCCGGGATCATCCCAGTTCTATTTATCTTTGGAAGATGACCTCATGAGGCTATTTGGCTCTGATAGAATTGCAGGAATTATGGACAAAATGGGTGTAGAAGAAGGAGAGGTTATTACAGCCAAAATGGTAACCAGGGCTATTTCCAATGCTCAGAAAAAAGTGGAGGGGCGAAACTATGGTATACGAAAACATCTCTTGGAATATGACGATGTGATGAATCAACAAAGGCAGGTGATTTATGATATCCGAAATCAAGCTCTCCATGGGGAAGATATGAAGGAGACAGTCCTGGAATTCATTGAAGAATATGTAGCGGACGAATTGGAATCCCAAGACAGTACCAATCCTGAAGACTGGAATTGGGAAAGCATAAAACAGAATATTGCATCCCACCTGTTGGTGGATGCCGATCCCGATTCCATGAAGAGCGAATTAAACAAAGATGACTTATCGATCGACGATGTCCGCGATTTTATTATAGAAAAAACAAAAAATGTGTACGCAGCCCGGGAATCGTTAGTCCCGGAAGAAATCATGCGTGGCTTTGAACGGTTTGTTGTGTTGAGAACCATTGATGAAAAATGGAAAGATCATTTATACAGCATGGATCAAATCCGGGAGGGAATTAATCTGCGAGCTTATGGACAGAAGGATCCCCTTCTGGAGTACAAGTCTGAAGGGTTTAACCTGTTTCAAATTATGATGGGTGAACTGAACAAAACGACGGTTCAAAGATTACTCAGAACCCAACTTCAAGGAATGGAACAAGCACCCCAAATGCGTGGACAACAGGTAAGAAATGTCCAGACACAGCATAAAAATACTACTGGAATGGGGTTTGCAGGACAAACTAGGGCCAGGCAGGCAAACCAACCTGACAAGCCTGCACGAACGCCTATTCATATTGAGAAGAAAACAGGTAGAAACGAAAAAATTACGATGGTAAGCCCCAGTGGAAAAAAAGTAATGATCAAGCATAAAAAACTTCAGCAATATTTGAATCAGGGATATACTGAAGTTTAGTAAGTCATTAGTCTGAAATCAACGATCTTTTGGAACCAGGTAAAGAATGACGACTGTTTTCAAAGTTTTACTGTAATTTTTCACAGATTTGCCGTGGTGGTGGAACTGGTAGACACGCTAGATTTAGGATCTAGTCTCCTCTGGAGGTGCAGGTTCGAGTCCTGTCCGCGGCACAAAAATACTTATTACAATTCTTTAACCAAACCACCGAATTTTCGGTTTATCTGGAAGCCCAGTTTATAAAATAATCCTGCCTGAAAAAAGCCAATGGTCACATATTTATACCGCTGATCTCTTAACCGATTAAATAATTCTTCTAGTAATTTCAGACTCAGATGTTTCTTCCGGTATGGATAACGAATGACAATTTTTTCAATGTAAGCAGTTTTCTCCTCAGTTTTTTTCCAGTAGACACCACCTACCATCTGGTTGTTAGAATTAATAAGCAAAAGAAACTCGTGTTGGGGCTGAAAAACACCAGGAAGATTAGCTTCACCAAGCAAAGAATGAAAGCGGGCAATCTCTTTTGGCTTGAATGGGGGTCGAATCCGGTATCTGTCACCAGTACTATCTTCAGCTAAAGAGATTAAGTCAAGCCGACTTTTCGAACCTGTTTCCCATACAATTAATTCTCCTTCTTCAGCAGCATCCAGATGTTCAAATAGAAGTCTGGTTAAAAAGAATTCTTCTTCTTTAGTAAGGGTAATATTCTCATGGATATGGTGGAGGTGAGATCCTAAATCTTCAAGTGTAACAGTCCTGGCTCTCAATTTCTTTTGGAGTGAAAGCAATTCATCAATCAATTCCGGGTTGGAATCCTTAAAACAGGACATGAGGAAAAATCGAATCCTTGTTTCCGGATAATCATCCAGTAGGTCTCTAAGACGATAATCTTTGTATAACTCTTGTAGAATTGAGCCTCGTGCCTGAACCGAAGCCTTCGGGTTTAATTCTAACCACCGCTGGTATCTCAATGATGCAAATACTACCTGCTTGGTCAAAATGCCATTTTCATTAACCTCATCAATAAATGAAGTAATCTGATCTTGAAGTAAGCCTAACGATTCTCCTTTTTGTTTTATCGGCTTTTTCTGAAACTCTTCTTGTAAATCCATCAGAAATTTAAGCCCCTGTTTCACTGTAACCACCTGAAGGAGGGCAGTAAATAGTACTTCCCAGCCTCCCATTCGTTTTAACCCTGGATAATCCTGTTCCGAAGTGATAATAAATCGACCATAGAGGGTAAATACAAAATCAGAAATGGTGGTGAAGTGTTTGCGGTCGGATATGGAAATTAACCGAGTTCCAGTAGCATAATCATGCCTGGGGACAATCAGGTTTTTTGTCGATGGATTAGCGGAATAAAGAACATATCCTGTTCTATACCAAAAATCCATATAAGCCATGAGCCCACCCCAAACGAAATGAAGCCATTGCATTTGCCATCGATCAGCAGCTTTTTCGCTTGCAATTTCTTCACGGTTTCGTTCAAGATGCTGGTAAAGAGTTTCACCGGGTATATACTCTTCAGTATACAGACCATACTTGGACCAATATCCACCGAAATCCTCTACAAGTTTCGGCCCATAAATGGAAGAGCCAGTTGTGATCAGCCACCTGATTTCATCCTGGATAAATAACTTACCTAGGTTTTCATCAAGATTAATAACAAAATTATACGAGTCTGAACTTCTAGTCTGTACAAGGACGCGGAATACGCTTTTCCCATGATTACTACCCAGGAAAGAAACCCAAATTCCATTTTTCGGAATATCTTCCAACCTGATTAACCGGTGATTGGAAAAGAGGAAAATAGCCTCTTGAAGCAATACAGTATTCCCCATTGCTTCCATCAATCTTTTTCGGGATTCCTCTTCAACATTTTTATCAAAAAGAATTGTATCTCCCCAGGAATATTCATCATCTGTGTCTGGATCAATTGCTAAATGCCTATCAACTCCGACCCATTCCCTAAAACCGCTGGTGAGTGTCACTAATGCTTTTTTAACTGTAGAAAGAACCTGCTTCTTCGCACCGGACAGCTCCCATCGAATCAGCTCCACTCTTGCCCATATATAGCTTTTGGGGTGTAAAATACCATAAATTGCTATAATCTTTAAAAGAAAGCACAGAAAGGCCTGTTTTTTCGCATCGAGGGATTTTTCTTCAAGCCGTTTGGTTATTACATACTTGAGAAGAGTGTCAAAATGTTCCTGTTGAATACATTGAACATCAAAATCTATCTTTTTTATGTTATCAATCTTTTTCGACTTTTCACATACACTTGTTAGTGATTCAAGAAATACTGAACCGGTAATGTGAGGTAAAAGATACTCAAGAGATTTAATTTGAACCTTTTGCGAAGGATGGAATTGGAGACGAAGGAGAACTTTGTGAATTATTTCCTTAAAATCACCTGTATTATTTTCGAGGTCCTGATGCAGATGGTTCATTGCACTGGCCATATTGTCATTTTTTGGGTGATGTAAAACAATCGATGATTCGTGAAGAAGTTGCAGTGAGGATGCCTTTCTTTGGCTAGTGTTCTCCCTTTTGCCACTTGGGGTTTTGGGGAATCTTCCATCTCCCCATGGGAGTGAGCTCACATTGAGTTGTATTTCCGAATTGATTTCAAACCTTGATATCCGGAATGCGATAGAACCAATGAAATCAACAAGAGCTTGGTTGCCAACCCAGAGATAGGGAGAAATCATCAGCATTTCCAAATCTACAAATTCTTTATTAATTATATAAGAAAAGTCGCCAATCTGAAATATTCCGGAATTCGGTTGTATTACAAGTGACTTCGTCTCATTCCGGATAGATACAGTTTTTCCGTCCCAGTGTATATCAGATGGGATTATTCCTTTTTCTCTTATTAACCAGTTTGGTATGCGGATTTCAAATTCTTCACACATAAGACTGGTGTAAATTTTTTCGTACATTGGATTAATAATTTCTGCGAAATTTTTCAGGATAATATTTCGTTTATATGTTTCTTTACGGGTTAGTTCACCGTACCCTTCTGAAAAATCCCGTTGAATAATGGCAAAATTCACAATCCGTTCATACGGGGCAAGAAAACTGTTAACTGATTGCACCAGAGAACCAAAATAATCGCGAAATTTCTGTTTTGAATTTTTCTCTATTTCCAAAGGAATTTGTTCATACTTTGGGTAAAGTAGAACGGTATTATGCTCTCGTCCATCTCCGACAAGAAAAACTGATTTTATTGTGTCAAAATCCTGAAAAAGATTTTCAATCTTTTGGGGAGAGATGGTTTGTCCTCTATTGTTTTTATATATTTCCTTTTTTCTGCCAATGATGAAGAGATGGCCTTTTTTATGTTTGAAAATATCACCAGTGTGGAACCAATTGTCGGAATAATCGGTGGAAATAATTTCTCCAAAATAGCCTGGAGAAACATATGGTCCACAAATTAAAAGTTCACCATCTTCAGTAATTTTGGTTTCAATCCCGGGAAGAGACTTACCTACAGAATCCCGAAGATACTCGTCAACCGGTGTCATTGTGATTCCTCCGGTTGCTTCTGTCATTCCATAACCACTCAAAAGATGAATACCATTTTTCTGATAAAATTCGAAAATGTCAGGATCAAGATATCCGGCTGCCGAAAGTCCTAGTTTAAGCTTTCCTCCAGTTAATTTTTTCAAAACTGTTTTTATCTTTCCAGGTGGTAATTGATCATGTTGAGTTTGATTATTGATTTGTTCGTATAGTTGAATCCATCGTTTCGGAATACTAATGAAGACTGTAGGCTGGACAACCGAAAAATTCTTCAAAAGAGTTTTGTAAGCAGGAGATTCAGCAAAGGCATATGTAGCGCCCCAAAAAATTGTCCCAATCATTTCCAGGTACCGACCAAACGTATGATAGAGAGGTAAATAGGAAAGAAAAATATCGTTACTTGATAAATCCGGTAATGCGAGTGCCCGGGAAAACCGTTTGGAAATTATATTCATTTGAGTGAAAATAATGCCCTTTGGATTCGCTGTTGTGCCCGATGTGTACATAACAGTTGACACTCCATCATTTTCAGTTGTGTTTAATCGGTTTTCAAGTATGTCTTGAGGCACGTTTTTACCAATTGACAAAAATTCTTCCCATGTTTGGGATGGGAAATCAAGTGAGTACATATCGGGAAGTTGGGTTACAGATAAAACTCCTGAATTACCTTGGAGCTGATTGAAAAGATTGTGTGGTTCGACCCCACCAATAAAAAGATGTGTAACCCCTGCATGGTCAAGTATGTAATTCAAATCCGTTTTGGAAAGATTGATTGGGATAGGGACTATACGAAAATTGAAAGAAAGACAGGCTAAATCTAATAAGGCTGCATATAAAGAATTTGTTGTCAAAATACCGATAACTGGATGAGAGAAACCATCAGTTAATTTGGAAAGAGATTTGGCAATCCCCCAAATGTATTTCCAAGCTTGTTTATATGTAATAGTTACAATATTTTTCCCTTCAACAATTTGAAACAATGCTTTTTGGTGATAGGTTCCTACCCGCTGCATTATCAAATTACCTACATGAAAATTAGATTGCCTTGTTAAACTAATTAACAATTCAATCCACATTTCCTTTTTATCTGACTTATAAAAAGTCTTATTTACAAGAGGAAGATGACCAGCTTTGAGAAAGGAATGAACCGTTGCAGGAGGGTAGTTTCCCTCTAACAATTTCTGTGCAATGGTAAAAAGCAATGCTTCATCCGGTGATGAAGATTTTGCTTTTTCTATGACACTATTTATATACGAGCGAGAAAAATTTCTCATCATCGGAAATTAAGATATTTCAAGAAAACTTCTCGATACCTAATCAGTAAAATCTAATATTAGAGGAAATGGTTTTCCTTCATCTCTTTTAATTCTTTATCTTAAGTTCTCGTAAAAAATATTCACTTCACTTTATTATTTTAACATAATAAACCAAGTTAGGTTAACCAATGAAAAATAAAAAAGAATCTGCTCTTTCTCTTACTCAACAAGAAATCACTGAATTACTAAAAACCACACCTTCTGGGATCAAAAAATATATTGATGAACTGGAAGGTCAGATTAAAAATCTATCTGAAATTGGAGTTGCACTCTCAAAGGAAAAAGATACGGGAAAATTATTAGACACGATTCTTCTTGAGGCCAAAAGAATTTCCTCAGCAGACGGTGGAACAATATACATGAAAACGGATGATAATCGCTTAAAATTTGAAATAATGATGACAGACTCCTTAGGAATTCATTATGGAGGGACATCGGCTGAACCTATTCCGGATACCATATACCCGGTAAAGTTGTACAATCCAGAAACAAACCAACCAAATCACAAGAATGTATCGGCCTATGCCGCATTGACAGGAAAAACAGTAAGTATTAAGGATGCTTATAAAGAGAAAGGATTTGATTTTTCCGGTACAAAAGGGTGGGATAAAAGACATGGATATCGTTCAATATCGTTTTTAACGGTGCCAATGAAAAACCATGAAGATAATATTATTGGTGTTCTTCAGTTATTGAATTCTAAAAATCCAAAGACAGGTGAAATCGTTTCATTTTCTACCTCGATAAAAATGATTGAAAGTCTTGCCAGTCAAGCTGCTATTGCAATCACAAACAAAAATTTAATTAGAGAATTAGAGGTTCTTTTTGAATCGTTCATTAAACTAATTGCAACCGCTATCGATAAAAAATCTGCGTACACCGGGGGACATTGCAGTCGTGTACCGGAGATTACAATGATGCTCGCAGATGCTGTTGGAAAGATTAAAAGCGGGAAATATAAGGATTTTGACATGACTCCGGATGAACGAAATGAATTATATATTGCAGCCTGGCTTCATGATTGCGGTAAAGTAGCTACCCCTACTCATATCGTAGATAAAGGAACAAAACTAGAGAAAATTTTTGACCGAATTGATATTATCAAGAATAAATTTGAGGTTCTCCGTCGTGACAAAGAAATTGAATTTTTAAAAAAAACATATAAGTTGAAAAATAGTGATAAAACCGCTTTAAAAAAACTCAAGAGTGAATATAAAAGACAAATGGAACAATTAGATGAAGATGAAGCATTCCTTGAGCAATGCAATATTGGTGGTGAATTTATGCTCGAAGAATTGCAGGAACGGGTAATACGAATTTCAAAATATCCCTTTAAAGAAAAAGGCAAGAAAAAACCCTTTTTATCAAAAGATGAAGTACGCAACTTAAACATATCCAAGGGGACACTGCTTCCCGAAGAACGTGAAATAATTAACAGTCATATCTCCATTACTATTGAAATGTTGGAACAGTTACCATATCCCAAACATTTAAAAAATATTCCTGAGTTCGCTGGTGGACATCACGAAAAATTAGATGGTACGGGATATCCACGGGGCTTAACTGAAAACCAAATGTCTCCACAGGCTAAAATGATCGCAATCGCTGATATTTACGAAGCATTAACCGCTGCTGACCGACCTTATAAGGATGGAAAAAAACTTTCAGAAGCAATGCGGATTATGGGTTTTATGAATAAAGATCGCCATATTGATAAAGATTTATTTAAAATTTTTGTGAAGGAAGGAATCTATAAAAAGTATGCGAAAAAATTTCTAAAACCAAATCAAATTGATAAAGTTGATGAAACAGTAATATTATAATGATAAAAAAATCCAATTAGTGACCCTGAAAATATCACCAGGAAAAATCTGCTGAGGATAATTGTTAGCATATGACTCTTGAAATTGCCATAGTTCTGGGTGTAATTACCCTAATGTTTATCCTGTTTGTAGGGGAGCTGTTTCCGCTGGATGTAACGGCATTGTCAATATTAGCAGTTGTATTGGTATTGGGCTATATCTCACCGGAAGAAGCCATAAGCGGATTTGCAAATCCAGCCGTGATCACCATTGCATTGTTATTTGTATTAAGCCATGCCCTACAAAAATCAGGAATATTAGAATATATGGTAATTCGTCTGAATAAACTCACTGAACGGTCTCGATTCCTTGGTTTGTTTGTTTTTTTGATATCGGTTGCCTTGGCTTCAGCCTTTGTTAATAATACGGCTATCGTAGCTATCTTTATTCCATTGACAATTCGTCTTGCTCAAAAGTATAATTTAAGTCCATCTAAATTGCTTATGCCGTTGAGTTATATCGCCATCATTGGAGGTACACTTACTTTAGTAGGTACATCCACAAATCTCCTGGTGAATTCAATTTATGTCAATACCATACCTTCATCGCCACCCTTGGGAATGTTTGAGTTCGCAAAATTCGGATTGGTTATGCTCGTTATTGGTGTGGCCTATTTATTAATAGCCGTTCCATTTTTAATACCATCCAGAACTGTAACGTCCAGTTTAACCAAAAGCTATCACATGGGTGGTTATTTGACTGAATTAAAAGTGAGTGAAGAATCCCCACTTGTTGGGCGTACTTGCAAGGAAAGAGCCGTAAATAAGAATTACGATATCACGGTTTTAGATATATTAAGAGATGGTAAACTAATCAGTAAAAATATTCGAGATACAATTATTTATCCAGAAGATATCTTATTTGTCCGGGGTTCTCTTGAAAACTTTTTACGCATGAAGGAAGTAGAAAAAGTCACAATGCTGACGGATGAAAAATTGACCCAGGATGAATTAATCCATGATGATAATACTCTGGTAGAATGTCTGATAACGAATCGGACAGATTTGGTAGGTAAAAGTTTAATGGAAATCAATTTTCGCCGCCGTTTTGGTAGTTTCATTTTAGCAATCAGGCGGGAAGGAGAGATTCTCAGAAAGAAAATTGCCCATGTTGTTCTTCAAGCATTTGATACACTTCTCATCTATGGACCAATTGAAAAAATTAAAGAACTTTCTGATTCTGGTGATTTCATTGTTCTGGGTGAAATTGAAGCAACACTGCAAAAACATAAATATTGGTGGGTAAGCGTCGCAGTGATATTGGGCACAGTTATCCTAGCTGCACTAGGAATTGTTCCTATTTTGAAAGGAGCTTTGATCGGAGCCATATTTCTTTTAGTCATCAGAGTTATCACAGCGAATGAAGCTTATCAGAGTATTAATTGGCAGGTAATCGTGTTGATCGCTGCATTAATTCCTTTGGGAATTGTCATTCAAAAAAGCGGAACTGCTTTTTGGATTGGAACAGTATTAAATGATATTGCAAATGCATTTAATCCACTCATCCGTCCAACGATTATGCTGTCTTTAATATACCTGGTTACAATAATTCTGACGGAAACGACATCCAACGCCGCCACAGCTATTATTATGACACCTATAGCCATTTCTGCTGCTCAGCAGATGGGATTAGACCCCCGGACATTCGTGTTTGCAGTATGTTTTGCAGCTTCTGCATCATTTATTACACCCATCGGTTACCAGACAAATTTGATGGTTTATAGTCCCGGCGGTTATAAGTTTACTGATTATGTGCGCGTGGGATTGCCCCTTGCAATTGTATTATGGTGCATGGCAACCTGGTTAATTCCAATCCTCTGGCCCTTTGCTTCAATTAATGTATAGCCATTTCTGATCTTTTTCATCTAAAGAGAAAAAGAAAGGAATTAACATGAACGATTTCGTAATAACATACACAGATGAAAATTGGCAGGAAACCGTTGAAAATCAAATTGGATTGACCTTGATTTATATCTGGCTACCTAGAGTATGGCACATGTAGAACCATCGGTCCCGTAATCGATGAATTGGCTCAAGAGTTTTCAAGGGTAAAGTCACCATTGACAAACTGAATGCGGATGCAACACACCTTCCTGTTTTTCATGAGCTTCCTTCTGTCGCAGGAAATAAGCATTAATTTCTAGACTATTTAATCTAACTTTGGTGTTACCTATGGCTGAATCCAGACTAGAAGAATATTTATCCAACCCTGCAAAGGGTTTATGGAAATTAGCTATTCCGGTCATGGCTGGGATGAGCATTCAAACAATTTATTCTATCGTTGATATGGTATTTATCGGCCGGTTGAGTGGCAATGCCATTGCAGCTGTGGCTTTTAACATGCCCTTATTCTTTTTTGTTCTGGGGTTGACATTTGGACTGGGTGCCGGCGTTACTGCTTCCATAGCCCGATTCATTGGTGCAAAAGATAAAATCAGCGCTGATAACAGCGCAGAACATGCAGTGGTTCTGGGTTTAGGTATCAGCGTTGTATTAACAACTGTCGGGTTGGTTTACGGCAAACAAATTTTAGTCAGTATTGGTGCAACCGCTGATGTGGCTAACTTAAGCTGGTCTTATCTCAGAGTTATTTGTATTGGATTACCCTTTATGGTGCTGTCTGCGTTTTTTCGTTCCATCCTGGCTGGGGAAGGGGATACCAAATTTCCAATGACAGTAGCCGCGTTAGGGACTGTACTGAATATCATACTGGACCCAATTTTTATTTTTACACTTGGGTTTGGTATCCCTGGGGCAGCATGGGCAACTGTTATTAGCCAGATAATCGTTTTTATTATTTTTGTTTATATGTTGTTCGTCAAAGAGCATTCCTATATTACCTTTCGTTTAAAGGATTTCAAGCCATCTTCTTTTATTATGAAAGATATTATTAAAGTTGGCCTTCCTGCTTCCATGTCCATGGTGATCATGTCTATCGGACAGTTAATTTTTAATAGGATTCTCGTTTATTTTTCCACTGATTCGGTGGCTGCCTACCAGGTTGGCGGACGAATTGATATGGTCATTTTTCTACCTATTATGTCCATAGCATTCGCATTAACAACTTTGGTGGGCATGTTTCATGGTGCGCAGAAATTGGACAAAGTAAAATATATTATTAAATACGGATTAACCAGGTCATTCATGATCACGGTGGTTATTTCTATTATTGTATATGCTTGTGCACCACAATTAATCATGGGTTTTACTAAGGATATTTATATCCAAAATACAGCGGTCAAATATTTAAGGCTTATGTCCATCGTTTATCCATTGGTTGCGACTGCCATGCCTTGTGGTCGTATTCTCCAGGGCCTTGGCCTTGGAATGCCTTTGTTAATCATTACGTCCATTCGTGTATTGCTAATATCGTCTCCATTGGCAGCATTTTTTATTTTTATTCAAGGTCGACCTCTGGAATGGATCTGGTATTCCATGATGATCTCAACGGTTGTTTCATCCATAGTAGCGTTGACCTGGGTTTACTGGACAGTCAGGAAATTTCCATTAATAAAAACTCAAGCGTAACTATAAAAAACTGTCAATAAATCCGATAAACAATGCTATGAGAATCCCTTTTCCAATTATGTTTTAACTATATTTTTATAACCAGTTAAATGAATAAAATGTTTTTAT
>Ga0310122_10001180_pt1 | contig 16740 bp, 12 predicted proteins | sample CB6_Bottom_1051__FD_203503 | JGI IMG/M metagenome (GOLD analysis project Ga0310122, IMG submission 203503) | Marine microbial communities from Western Arctic Ocean, Canada - CB6_Bottom_1051 | ecosystem: Environmental > Aquatic > Marine > Oceanic | place: Canada: Western Arctic Ocean | collected...
GCCAACTGACCTTTAACCTCTTCGGACGGTTCTCCCTCGATGCTCTCACTCAGTTTTTTGATTTCGCCGCTCTTGGCCACGACCTGCGCGTTGAGATCCTTTGCTGCCTGCGGGGTGTGCTGTCCTTCGATTTTACCGGCCGCCTGCGCGCCGATCATCATGCCCAAGCCAAGCGTCAGCATTACCAGCAAGCCCTGAGCCTGTGCGCGGATTGGCTTGGCCGCTTTTTGGTCGGTGTAAATCTGCCCTGTCACGAAGAAGAAGTCGTAGCAAACGCCGTGCAACACTATGCCGATGATGATCATCCAGCGAAGCTCATCCGGCGCGCCGATGGCAAACAAGCCGTACCGAGTCACCCACGCCAGCATCCCGATGGCCAACATCCATTTCACGCCAAGCCGGGCGAAGAAGAACGGCATAACGATCATGAAAAAGATCTCGGAGATTTGGCCGTAAGACATGGTGGTGCCGATGGGCAACTCAACATGCTCCACAACTCGGCTGGCGATTTGGTAGTAGAACGCCAGCGGGATACAGATCAGCATCGATGAAACGATAAACACCAAGTACGAGCGATCCTTCAATAGCGACAGGGCATCCAACCCGAGCAGCTGGCCGATGGTGACCTTCTCGCCTTTCACCGGGGGAGTGTCCGGCAATGCAAAACTAAAAAGGCCCAACAGGGCGGCGGCTCCGGCGGTGAGATAAAACATGTTCACATTCGTCTCGAAGCCTCCGAAGGTCAGGGCGAATCCGGCAGCAATCCAGCCGATGGTTCCCATCACGCGAATCCCGGGAAACTCCTTTTGTGGGTTGCTCATGTTTTTCATGGCGATCGTGTTGGTGAGTGCGAGGGTCGGGAAATACGTCAGCATGTAGCCGAAGAAAAAGCCCCAGTTCAACACTCTCGGCGACGGCGATTCCTGCTGCATAAAATTAATCGCTGCGAACATGATCAAGGCGCCCATGAGGTGCAGGATGCCCAGGACTTTTTGAGCGGAAAAAAAGCGATCCGCAACCAAGCCAACAAACAGCGGAGTGATCATCCCGGCGATCGGGCCGACGGAGTAGGTGTTGCCGATGTCCCCCGGCTGGAAGCCGATCGTGCCGAGGTAGTTTGGCGCGGTGACGTACCAAGCCCCCCAGACGAAGAACTGGAGAAACATCATTATGGACAATTTAATGCGGATGGATGAATTCATTTGGGAGTTCGTTTGGGTTGTTTCGGGCCGCTTGGCAAGCGCTTTTTGGGGCCTGCCTCGCGGAACGGGGCGCAGCGTAGCCGTTGGCCAAGCGGTGGACAAGGTTTCCTTTTGGCGGCCAAGCGCCTGGCCATGGGCACAAAAAAGGCGGGCCGCTTGGCCCGCCTGAAATGCTTTTTATCGACTGCCGACTTTTATTCCTCGGAGTCGTCGCTGGCCGGCTTGTCACCGTCCTCGTCGTCGCTGAACTCAGCCTTGCGATCCTCCATCGCGGCTTTGCGCGACAGCTTGATGCGGCCTTTGTCGTCCACGCCGATGCACTTGACCCAGATTTCGTCGCCGTCCTTGACGATGTCCTCGGTGTTCTTGACGCGGAAGTTGGCCAACTCGCTGATGTGCACGAGGCCGTCCTTGCCGGGCAGCACCTCGACGAAACAGCCGAAGTCCTTGATGGAAACAACCTTGCCCCGGTAAAGCTTGCCAACCTCGACCTCGGCGGTGATGCCGTCGATGCACTCCTTGGCCACCTGCAGACCCTCGGCTGACATGGAGTAAACCAACACGCGGCCGTCGTCCTCGATGTTGATCTCGCAACCGGACTCCTCGACGATGCGCTTGATGTTCTTGCCGCCCGGGCCGATCAACTCGCCAATCTTCGACGGGTCAATCTGGATGGTGACGATGCGCGGCGCGTACGGGCTCATCTCTTCACGCTCCTTGGACAGGCAGTCGTTCATGTTGGAGAGAATCGCGGTGCGAGCCGTCTTGGCCTTGACGATCGCCTCTTCCATGATGGACTGTGGGATGCCGTGCAGCTTGAGGTCGAGCTGGAAGCCGGTGATGCCCTGGTCAGTGCCGGCGATTTTGCAATCCATGTCGCAGAAGGAATCCTCCCAGCCGATGATGTCGGTGAGCAGTTTGTAATCCTCGATTTCGCCGCTGTCGTTGGTGCGCGTGCAGAGGCCGATGCTGATGCCGGCCACGGAGCGCTTCAACGGCACACCCGCGTCAAGCAGTGCCAGCGTGCCGCTGCAGACGGCGGCCATCGACGTGGAGCCGTTGGACTCCATGATCTCCGCCGTGATGCGAATCGCGTACGGGAAGTCCTCGATGTTCGGTATGACCGGAGCGATGGAACGCTCGGCCAATGCGCCGTGACCAATCTCGCGGCGTCCCGGGCCCATGATGCGGCCGGTTTCGCCGACGGAGAAATGCGGGAAGTTGTAGTGCAGCATGAACCGCTTTTCGCTCGGGCCGCCGGTGTAGGCGTCGTACGATTGCGTGTCATCGGTCGTGCCGAGCGTGACGAGCGACAGGCCCTGTGTCTCGCCCCGGGAGAACAGGCCGGAGCCGTGTGTGCGGGGGATCATGCCGGCCTCGCTGGTGAGTTGGCGCATGTCGTCGTAGCCGCGGCCGTCAAGCCGCTTGCCGTCGTCAAGCACGAGCTTGCGTACGGCCGCCTTTTGGATTGCGTAAAACGCCTCGCCGACCATGAAGCCGGTGATGGCTTCCGCGCCGAATTTCTCGGTGAGTTTCTCCGCCATCTCGTCCTTGAGGGCGTTGCAGGCGGCCTCGCGCTCGAGCTTGGCCTGTATGAGCAGCGCGTCGGTGATGCGATCCGAAATGATCGACTCAGCCTCCGCTTTCACATCCGGCGCGACCACTCGCGGGATGAACTCGCGCTTGGCTTTGCCAACTGCAGCGCACAATTCATTCTGCGCAGCGATGAGCGGAGCGATCGACTCTTGGCCGAACTCCAGCGCCTTGAGAAAATCGGCTTCCGCGATTTCATCGGCTGCGCCCTCGAACATGACCATGTTCGACTCGTTGCCGACGTAAATCAGATCGAGGTCGCTTGACTCCATCTGCGCGTGGGTCGGGTTGGCGACGAACGCGCCATCGATGCGGCCGACGCGAACCGCACCGATCGGCCCGGCAAACGGCAGGTCGCTGATCATCAACGCCGCCGAGGCTCCGTTCATCGACAGGATGTCCGAGTCGTTCTCCCCGTCTGCGCTGAGCAGCAGGGTCTGGACCTGCACTTCGTTGAAATACCCCTTGGGGAACAACGGACGGATTGGGCGATCCGTGACGCGGCAGGTGAGGATTTCCTTCTCGGACGGGCGGCCTTCGCGCTTGAAGAAGCCGCCGGGAAAACGACCGGCCGCGGCGGCCTTTTCGCGGTAATCGACCGTGAGCGGGAAAAAGTCCAGACCCGGACGGGGCTTGGATGAACCGCAGGCTGCGACCAGGACAATGGTGTCTCCGAGTTGGACGGTTACTGAGCCGTCCGCTTGTTTGGCTATTTTGCCGGATTCAATATGAATCTCTGCGCCGCCAACTTTGGCGGTTACTTTATGTGACATGTTTATCTTTCCTTAATTGTCACGCCCGCCGGCACGGAGAACTTCACTCAAACTCCCGATGGCCGGGTGGCTGAATGAAATGCTCAGAACCAACGAACACAACGATTCACGCGGCTCAGTCTCGGGCAACAGGGGATCGGGCCGCTATTTCCAATCCGCCGGATGGGCATTTCCCACCGGCATGGCGTTGCCAAAAATCTCTTTGAAAAGAAGGGTCGAATTGACCCGTGCGACTCTAGTGCCTCAGCTTGAGGCGCTGGGTCAGTGATCGATAACGGTTCGCGTCGTGGCGGTGGACATAGTCCAGCAGGCGACGACGGCGACCCACCATCATGAGCAGGCCGCGCCGTGAGGCGTGATCCTTCTTGTTGCTCTTCAGGTGCTCGGTCAGGTGGTTGATCCGCTGCGTCAACAGCGCAACCTGGACATCCGCAGAACCGGTGTCCGTCTCATGAAGGCGATATCCTTCTATTGTGTTGGCCTTCTCTTCCATTCCTTTCAGTCTCTTTGCCTTCTCTTCTCTCCTCGAAAAGGCGGGGCAACGTACCAGCAAAAACCGCGTTGTAAAGCACTTTAATCGTGTTTTATACGATTCGGAGACCGATCCGCCCGCCGCACTTGGCCAAGCAGGGCGCGGTTATGCCCGGCGCTTGGCCAAAACGCAACATTGACCCCGGCAAAGCGGGTCCTACACTCCGCCCCGTGCCATTCAAGCGATTGACACTGTGCGGGTTGCTCCTCTTGGCCGTCTCGGCCAGGGGCGAGAGCCTTGTCCCCAATTATTCCAACTGGAAGTACCTTGAGGGCAAAGCTGAGGCCTCCGCCCCTCCCACTGCCTGGCGGGAACTGGCTTTCGACGACGCCCACTGGAAAGAGGGCCGCTCCGGCTTCAGCATCGGCTATGGTAGATACGATGCCCCCACGACACTTTGGGAAATGCCAGGAAAATACCACTCTCTTTTCCTACGTAAGAAATTCACACTACAGGATACCGAATGGATAAAGTCGCTAGTGATGCGGGTCGATTACCGCGATGGTTTCGTCGCCTACCTGAACGGCACCGAGATAGCTAGGCGTGGCCTGGTTGGTGAATACGGCCAGGCGGTTCCATTCAACGCCTTAGCAACTCTTCACTACCGCGGTAACCCGGAATTGATCGACCTCGAATCATACAAAACGCTCCTTGAGAGGGGGGAGAATATTCTCGCTATTCAGGCGCACGACGACGCCATCAACAGCTATGGGTTTGCGTTTCATGTTGAGTTATTGGCCAATATCGTACGCGGTCCGGTTATCGAAAGCACCACAACGACCGATACCAAGATTGCCTGGCAAACCCTCAAGCCCACCACCTCCGTTGTCGAGTACGGGCCGACGACAGCGCTTGGCCAGCAGATCGAGAGTGAAATGCTGACGACCGACCATGTGCTGCAACTCATCGGCCTCAAGCCGAACGCAACCTACCACTACCGGGTCGGGGGTGTTGCCGAGGATATCCCGCGTTTCTCGAAAACCACATCGTTCAAGACCCTAAAGCCCAGTGGACCCGTCCGGTTGATGCTGCTTGGCGACTCTGGCAGTGGAAACCTTCTTCAACACAAGTTCGCCAAGGTGATCCGTGATAACCAACCGAACGCCATCCTCTACGCCGGTGACATCGTTTATAATTTTAAGTCTGGCCCTCCAGGTTACTATCAAGATTTTCGCCATTTCAGCGTCTACAAGGAGCACATGAAATCTATTCCCTACTTTACCGCCATCGGAAACCATGAGCTCTATTACGGTGACGCCGCCTACCTGAATGCATTTCATCTGCCGACGAACAACCTGCCCTCCCTCGGTTTGAAACCTCCAAACCTGGAATACCCTTTTTCCGGCACGGAACATTTCTACTCGTTCGATGTCGGCGACGTGCACGTCTCGGTGCTCTACAACCCGTGGTATGCATTCCACAACTTTTCCAAGGACACCAACCAACTCCACTGGTTGACCAATGATCTGGCCACCACCTCAAAACCGTGGAAGCTACTCCTTGGGCACTTTCCGGTCGCATCCTCGTCAAGTCACGGATGGAGCGATTACAACGCCAACGCGCTTCCTGACACTATTGATTTTGGAAACACCATCTACCCGATTGTCTCCAAATACAAAGTGGACCTGATGCTGGCAGGGCACTCCCACACGTTTGAGAAATTCAACCCGGTCGCCGGCTGCATCTCGGTCGTCTGCGGTTCGAGTTCTAGCGCATATTCATTTTACAGATTCTTTCCTGGAACTTCACAGTTTTGGGGAACCCCAAATAGCTTCGTAGCGCGTATCTCCATCAACGGTGATCAGCTCAAACTCGATGGCCTAGACCCTGACGGCAAGGTGCTGGACTGGCTCGTGATAAACAAAAAACTACCTGAACGAGACTGGTGGGACTCGGCTTGGCATTCGCCACAGATCGAATCATCCCAAAATGATGATGAGGGCAAAAATATTCAGGGGCAGGTATTCGATCTGATCGGCGAACCAATCCCCACCATCAGTGGCGCAAGCGCCAACCTTGGCCAGGTTCGCGTCAACAATGATCGCACCCACCTCTACATCGGCTTCGAGCAGGCGATGATTGGGCCCAGCCAAAACATCTTCCTGTTCATCGAGTCACCCAGGCAGGACGGCGTCGCCAACCTGGCGGGGCTCGGCAACGGCAAGGTGGAATTCAGCGGCGAGGGCGCCGACGGGCTCGACTTCCTTCAAAACCTAACCTTCACCAACTTTAAACCAAGTATTGCGGCGATCCTCGGCGACGAGAAGGCGGACAGCCAGGCACGGTTCTTCGCACGGCCCGGCTTCACGATCAGGATTTCCGAGGGCGACCCGCCGAACGACACTGTCCGGATCGTCCCCTTCCCGCTTGGTCAGGGCATGTTTCACCTGAATGGGAACTTCAGTGACGTGGCCGGTGCACGTTTCCAACAGTTCAATCGTTCGCCGCAGTTGTCCCATCCAAGGGAGTGGACCGATGCCAACTTCTATGAAACCGACGCCAACTTCATCGAATTGGCCATCCCCTACTCTGCCCTGGGTAATCTGCAGCCGGGCGACGAAATCACGATCGGCGCGGTCGTCGGCACCAAGGACGTTTACGGCAACCAATTCCGGCAACTCGACACGACCCACCTCGGCAACGGCTTGACGTCCGGGAAAGACCTCGTTTCCCAGCTTGATATTTACCAGCTCGAGGGCCTGAAAGTGCGCCTGTCCATCGACCCCGACCCGGACGACGACGGGCTGCTCACCGCCCGCGAACGCGAACTCGGCACCAATCCGGACAAGCGCGACACCGACGGCGACCTGCTGCCGGACGGCTGGGAAGTCGCCCGCGGCCTCGACCCGCTCCAGCACGACGGCGACGCGGCGTTGGCGCTCGACCCCGACGGCGACGGCGTCAGCATTGCCGACGAACTCGCCGCCGGCACCGACCCGCTCGACGGCGACTCCTATTTCACGCTACAGGTTGAAACGACCGACGACGGCATCCGCCTCCACTGGCACGCCGTCCCGGGTGCCACTTATCAGGTCATCGCCGCCGGGGAGGCATCCGGCCCGTACGAGGCGGTTGGCCAGGCGCAAAAACTCGAGGGCGAGGCCGCTGCCGAAATGGAGTTGGCCCTTCCCGCCGCTCAACTCAACCAACCGGCCTCATATTACCGGCTGCAATTGACTCCCAAAGAATGAAACACACAAACAAACTTGGCCAAGCGCTTGGGCTCGCCGCCCTGCTGTTGGCCGCCAGTTGCGAGAAGGAAAAACCCGCCATGCCCCCGAGTGCCCCAACACCCGCTCCGCCCGCCAACCCCGTGACCGGCCCGGCACAGCCCCGGCTCGAGACGATCAAGCTCTACCTCGGCGCGGCCGAGTTGACCGTCGAGATCGCCGACGAAAACCTCGAGCGCCAGGCCGGCATGATGCACCGCACGACGATGCCGAAGAACGAGGGCATGCTCTTCGTTTTCCCCTACCCGCACCAGACCGGTTTCTGGATGAAAAACACCACCGTGCCGCTGTCGATCGCCTACATCGACCGCGCCAGCCGCGTGATCGAGATTTACGACCTGCACCCCGGCAACACCCAGCCGGTCGAGTCGCGCTCGGCCCGCGTGCAGTACGCGCTCGAGGTGAACCAGGGCTGGTTCGCCAAAAACGGCATCCAGCCCGGCACGGTGCTCGCCACCGAGCGCGGCTCGCTGGCGGTCTCGGTTCGGGCCAAGTGATCGGCTGGCATTGACTTTGCGCCGGTTTTAGGCACACTCCCGCCCGGATGATTGACGACATCACAAAAGTCCTCCAAAACTGGGACTACCGCCTTGGCCGCGTGGACGCACGCCGGGTCAAGGGCGAGGATGGTGCGGACAAGCTGCAGTTGCGAATCGACCTCGGTTTGCTGCAGATGAACGCGCAGTGTCGCCCCGACGGCAAGCGGCCGTTCGGACACCCCACCCTGCTTGACCACTTTGTGAACCGCCTTGAGGAGTTTCGCAAAAAACACAGCGGCGAGGACGACGACTTCAGCATCAACCCCGACGAGTGCGCCAAGCTCCAGCAGGAGGCCATCCAGTATCATCACCGCAGCATTTGCAACTTCGAGCTTGAGGACTTCGAGGCCGTCGAGCGCGACACCGAGCACATCCTTGAGTTGCTCGACTTCGTGCAGGACTTCGCCGCGCAGGATGATATCGGCCAGAGCTTCCAGCAGTTCCGCCCGCAGACGATCATGATGCAGGTTCGCGCCGTCGGGACAGAACTTCTCGCCGATGGGAACTACGATGCCGCCATCGCGGAAATCATCGCTGCGATCGAGGAGCTGAACCTGTTCTACACCGAGATGGGCCGCGAGGAACTGGTCGGCAACGGCATGGAGGTTCACTCCCTTGACGAATGGCTCAAGGATGTCGAGAAAGAGGCCGCCGAGAAAAAGCCGATGACCAAGCGCGAGAAACTCGAGCACAAACTGGGCACGGCAATCGATCAGGAAGATTACGAGAACGCCGCCAAGCTGCGCGACCAACTCAAAAGAATCAGCGCCAAAAAGAAGGCCTGATCCTCACGCATGGGTGGGGATGGCTGTCCCCAGCCGTCCGCAACACCTGGCCAAGCCGAAGCCCTGAAGGAGCGACACCGGCAAAAAAATCAATCTGCGCGCATCCGCAAAATCTGCGGATAAAAAACAGGGAAGTTTTTCAAACCGCGAATGGACGCGAACGGATACGAACATTCCGTGGAAAATTTCATCTCGCAAAAACAATCCTGTTCATCCTGTCCATCCATGTTCCGTTTCAACTTCTCCAAATCCGTGTTCATCCGTGTAATCTGTGTCTCTTTTTCGCGCCCGTTCGCGTCCATTCGCAGTTGAAAAAACTTGCCTGCTAGTGAGCCTTCCCCGAAGCTTCCCGCCACCTCTTAAGAATCATGAGCGCAGACGCAAAAACAGTGGAACTCGGGCTTGAACTCCCGCCCGCCCCGGCGCCGATGGGGGTTTACAAGCCGATCGTCATCACCGGCAATCTCGCCTACCTCTCCGGCCACGGCCCGGTGCAGTCCGACGGCACACTGATGACCGGCCGCGTCGGCGACGACCTCGACCTGGACGCCGGGTACCGGTCCGCCCGGCAGGTCGGCCTCACGATGCTCGCCACGCTCCGGGCCAATCTCGGCAGCCTCGACCGCGTCCAGCGCGTCATCAAGGTGCTCGGCATGGTCAACTGCACGCCCGACTTCCCCGACCACCCGAAGGTCATCAACGGCTGCAGCGAATTGTTCGCGCAGGTTTGGGGCGAGGAAAACGGCGTCGGCGCACGCAGCGCGGTCGGCATGGGCTCATTGCCCGGCAACATCCCCACCGAGATCGAGGCCATCTTCGAGATCGACTAAATCCGCATGGCGGACGACTGGCACACGCTCGCCGACCCGGACGAGATACCCTCGCCCGCCCTTCTCGTTTACCCTGAGCGCATCGGCGAAAACATCCGCCGCATGATCGCCGCGCTTGGCCAGGCGGAGCGGCTGCGGCCCCACGTCAAGACGCACAAGATGGCCGAGGTCGTGCAGTTGCAACTCAAGGCCGGCATCAGCAAGTTCAAGTGCGCCACCATCGCCGAGGCGGAGATGCTTGGCCAAGCGGGCGCAAAAGACGTGCTGCTAGCCAACCAGCCGGTCGGCCCCAACATCGACCGTCTGCTTGGCCTGGGCGGCTGGTTTCGCGACGTCCGTTTTTCAACCATCGCCGACGACGCCGAGGCGGTCGGCAACCTGGCCCAAGCCGCCCAAGCCGCCGGCGTCACCCTTCCCGTCTGGCTCGACCTCGATGTCGGCATGGGCCGCACCGGCATCGCGCCCGGCCAAGCGGCGGCGACGCTGTACAAGCTCATTGGCCAGTTGCCCGGTGTCGAGCCGGCGGGGCTGCATCTTTACGACGGACACCTGCACGAGGGCGACACGGCCAAGCGCCTGGCCAAGTGGCAGACGATGATGGACGAGGTGCGCCCGTTCCGCACCGGCCTCGAGGCCGACGGACTGCCGGTGCCGGGCGTGGTCGGCGGTGGCACGCCGACGTTCCCGTTTCACGCGCAACACACCGACCACGAGTGCAGCCCCGGCACGACGCTGCTGTGGGACTTCGGCTATCGCGACGCGTTCCCCGATCTCGAATACCAAAACGCCGCCGTGCTGCTCACGCGCGTCATCAGCAAACCGGGCAGCGACTGCATCACGCTCGACCTCGGCCACAAGGCGGTCGCGGCGGAGAACCCGCATCCGCGCGTGCAATTCACCGGCCTCGACAACGCCGAACCGGTCGTGCACAGCGAGGAGCACCTCACGCTCCGCACGGCGGAGGCGCGACAATTCAATGTCGGCGACTGCCTCTACGGCATCCCGCGGCACATCTGCCCGACCGTCGCGCTGTACGACCGGGCGCACGTGATCCGAGGCGGAAAACTCACCGACCAATGGCAAGTCACCGCCCGCGCCCGCAAGCTCACTTTTTAACTCAACGATTGAATGGCATGCCGCACAACCAAATAGATATAGAGCGCTCTCCCTCTCCCCGCAGCGGTCGCGACACACCAACCCCGCTTGGCCAAGCGCGTCCCGGATGAATCCTGAAAACCGATGAGTGAATCCTCCAGCGCCGAGACACGCAGCTTGTGCCAAAGCCGGCGCGAGTTGTGGCTTATCCTGCTGGCTTGGCTGGGGTGCGCGCTGTGGGTGATCGGCTACAGCGCGGCCAACGGCTACAACCTAACGCCGGAAGAGGTGTCCACCGTGCTGGGCTTTCCGGGCTGGGTGTTTTGGGGCGTTGTGGCACCGTGGATGACCGCGAACGCCTTCACGTTTTGGTTCTGCCTGCGTGCCCTAAAAAATGACGAGGACGAGGAGGAAGCGCCGTGAACGAGACCACCGCCAACTCGGCGCTCCTCACTTTTGCGATCTATCTGCTCGGCGTCTTTGTCCTCGCCTGGCTTTCGAGCCGGGTGCGGCGAAAAAAAGAGTTTGTCGGCGAATACTTTCTCGGCGGCCGGAGCCTTGGGCTATGGGCGTTCGCGCTGACCTTCGCGGCGACCAGCTCGTCCGGCGGCAGTTTCATGGGGTTCCCGTCGCTGGTTTACACGCACGGCTGGGTGCTGGCGCTGTGGATCGCCAGCTACATGCTGGTGCCGCTCGTCGGCATGGGGCTGCTCGGCAAGCGCGTGAACCGGCTCGCCCGCCAGTCCGGCGCGGTGACGATTCCCGACCTCATCAAGGCGCGTTTCCGCTCCGAGTCGGTCGGGATGATAGCCACGCTGCTGGTGCTCTTTTTCATGTTTTTCTATCTGCTCGCCCAGTTCAAGGCCGGCAGCAAAATCATGACCACCCTGCTGCAGGACGTGGCCATCTATCAATCGGCCGTCAACGCCGTCGGCGGCGCGATCGACGGACTGCCGTGGATCGGCAGTGCGGAGCCGGACTACGTGCTGTGCCTGCTGGTGTTCGCGTTCTCGGTGATCGTGTACACGGCGTTTGGCGGCTTCCGCGCGGTGGTGTGGACCGACGTGATGCAGGGCATCGTCATGGGCGTCGGGGTGATCATCCTGCTGTTCCTCACGCTTGGCCAAGTGGGCGGACTGACCAAGGCCACCGAGCAATTGAAAGAGATGACGCCGCCCGAGACCGGCATCGGCATCGTCACGCTTGGCCAAGCGCAAACCGAAACGACCACACTGCCCAAGGGCGGTTGGCTGCGCCTGTCCGACGGCGGTATCGCGCGGCTGGCCGAGCAGGCCAGCTTGGCCAAGGGCGAAACCCGAACCGAAGCCAAGCTGCTCAAGATCACCACCCCGGCTGAAGTCGACCGAATTGAACCTACGGATTTCGGTTTCACTGTTACCGCCACATTCACGGCGGACGAGACCAAGGGCTACGGCCGGGGGCGCAAGGGCGTTTACGTCAGTGCGCCGGGGCCGCATCCGGAGAGGGAAGGCGGCTTCCTCAACGTGTGGTTGGCGATCAGCTTCTTTTTCTTCTGGGCATTCGGCTCCGCAGGTCAACCGAGCAACATGGTTCGCCTGATGGCGTTCAAGGGTACCAACGTCCTTCGCAACGCCATCCTCGCGGTGTCCGTTTATTACACGGTCATTTATCTGCTCTTGGTGGTGATCTTTTGCTGCGCTCGCATCCTGCTGCCCGGCATGGAGGTGGACTCGGACCGCATCATGCCGGAGCTCGCCGCCAAGGTCACCGGCGACGCCGGCGTGCCGTGGCTGGCCGGGCTGCTGCTCGCGGCACCGTTTGCCGCCGTGATGTCCAGCGTGGACAGCTTTCTGCTGATGGTCTCGTCCGCCGTGGTGCGGGATATTTACCAAAACCGTGTGAACCCCAACGCCAGCGAAAAGCGGCTGAAACGACTCTCCTACCTCGTCACGGCGGTGGTGGGGATATTGGCGATGTTGGCAGTGCTGAACCCGCCGCAATACCTTCAAAGCCTGATCATATTTGCCACCAGTGGGTTGGCGGGTTGTTTCCTGATGCCGGTGCTGCTTGGCCTTTACTGGCCGCAAATAACCGCCAAGGGCGCCATCGCAGGGATGTTGGGTGGTTTGAGTTGTCATCTCTCACTCTACATCGCTGGATACTTGATCGAGGACAAATTCGAGGCCTTCAAGCTGCTTGAATTTGACCCCTTCATCTGGTCACTGGTTGTGTCCGGTCTGCTCTGCTGGCTCTGCTCGCTTTACAAAGCGAACCCGACAAAAAACAACTAAAAAAAGGTTGCTCTCCTTATATATTACAGTGTCAGGTTGACCAACCGTTCTTATTCAGAACTACCATGAAAAAGCATAAAAAAATGGATTTACGCTGATTGAATTATTGGTGGTCATTGCGATCATCGCAATCCTAGCCGGCATGCTCCTGCCCGCCTTGGCCAAGGCCAAGAGCAAAGCAACAGGCATCTCCTGCCTCAACAATAGCAAGCATTGATGCTGGCCTGGATCTCTTATTCCGGGGATTATGACGGTAACTTGGTACACAACACCCATGGAGGCGAGGCGCAAAGCAACAGTGCCAGCTCCCGATATGCCCAGTGGATCATGGGGTGGCTGGACTGGGGCCTGCGTCCTGACAACACCAACGTGCTACATGTTACGGATTCACGTTATGCCAAGTTGGCAGCATTTCAGGGAAACAGTAAAAACTTGGTTTACTGCCCCGCGGACAAATACGTTAGTTCCACTCAGAAAAAGAAGGGATGCTCCAAGCGAATCCGAACCTTCTCCATGAACTCCAATATGGGACAGGGTAATAATAAACTTTGGGATGGCCCCAAGTATCAACAGCTTTACCTCAAGGAGGGCGACATTACTGATCCATCCAACAAATGGGTGGTGCTGGATGAGCATCCTGACAGCATGAACGACGGTTGCTTTTTCACTAGAATGACAACCGCTAACCCCACTTATATCGATCTACCCGGCACGATGCACAACAACGCCTGCGGGTACGGCTTTGCCGATGGCCATTCCGAAATCAAGAAATGGAACCACGAAATGAAGAGCGTAACAAACTTCAGTCGCAGTTGGGCACCCAAAGGTGCCGAAGCCAAGGCAGACTGGTTGTGGCACCAGGAACGATCTTCCGCACCTAGAAGATAAGATCCTTAACCCCTTATACATACGATATCTTCCACCAAGCGCCCCTAATTTAGGGCGTTTTTTTGCTTGAAAAAAGCTTGCGAGAAATTAAACTCGGCGTTCGTACAAGTAGAATTCGGTAAATTACAAATTATTTTTATGAAAAAGCCAAAAAAACAAGGATTTACGCTAATCGAACTGTTGGTGGTCATTGCCATCATCGCCATCCTGGCTGGCATGCTCCTGCCCGCCCTGGCCAAAGCCAAGTCCAAGGCGACCGGCATCCACTGTCTAAACAACAACAAACAACTGGGCTTGGCCTGGCTGATGTACTGTGAGGACCACGACGGTTATATGCCGCCCAACCAAAACGGAGGAGGGTCTAGAGGCTGGGTGAACGGTTGGATCACCTTTAACTCCAACGCACCGGACAACACCAACATTCTCTGGCTGGTTGGCACGAAAAAACAGGTCGGCCCCCTCTACCCGAAGCTCGGCCCTTACTCCACCTCACCCGGTATTTACAAGTGTGCCGCAGACAAATACACCTGCAAGATGGGGAAAAAAACAATGCCGCGGGTTCGCAGTAATTCCATGAACGGATTCATTGAGGGCGGAGCTTACGGCACCGGCGGTCAGGGGCAGCGAGGCGCACGCGGAAGCACCTGGTATGGTGGACACAAGCCCTACAACAAACTGGGCGATATCACCGGCAAGGCTCAAGCGGGACTCTTGGGTGGGGGTGTAACATCTCCGACAGACTTGTGGGTGTTTGTGGATGAGCATCCCGACAGTATCAACGATGGCTGGAACATCATGAATCCGAACAGTGACGGCAGTTGGGTTGATTTGCCCGCCAGTTACCACAACGGAGGCTGTGGCTATAGCTTCGCCGACAACCACGCAGAAATTAAGACTTGGAGGGACAAAGTCCCCAAGTCAGAACCGGTACGTCAATCCTCTCGGAACGGATTTCAAAACAATGGCAGGCGTAGGGGATACAACGATTACTGGTGGGTCATTGAGCGTTCAACATCGAAGCTCTAGACTGTGCATCAATCCAGGCCGTCTTGGTACGTAGTGGCTCACCCGAGGGCAACATGTCGCTCAACGTTCCCATGCCGAACAGCCGGGATTTGTATTGGATGATGGAGAAACCCACCCGCCCGATAGGCCGCCGCTGATTTTAAAGCATGAGAAAAAAACAAGCCTTCACGCTCATCGAACTGTTGGTGGTCATCGCGATCATCGCCATCCTGGCTGGCATGCTCCTGCCCGCCCTGTCCAAGGCCAAGGCCAAGGCCCACGGCATCAGCTGCATGAACAACAACAAGCAGATGATGATGGCTTGGCTGTATTTCGCGGAGGATAATGATGACAATCTGGTCGGTGCCGCCGGGTGGAATTACAAAAGAAGAGCCATCCCGAACTGGACCGGGGGAAGCTGGCTGACGCTCAACAACAAGAGGGATCCCAACAACTGGAACCACGCTGCGTACACCTACAGAAGCCCGCTCTGGCCCTATTGCGGCAAAAGCACCGCCATCTGGAAATGCCCTGCCGACTTCACCACCGCCATCGACAACAAGGGCATAACCGTGCCGCGCATCCGCAGCATGTCGATGAGCAACTGGGTCGGCGGCCCCGGCTGGGGCGCCTCCGGGCCGTGGTATCCCCAGAGTGCAAACGGCTGGAAGGTGTTCACCACGCTGTCGGACTTCTCAGCCCCCGGACCATCAGACACCTTTGTGTTGATAGACGAACGTGAGGACAGCATCAACGACGGCTACTTCGTGGTCGACATGGCCGGCTACCCAGCCCAGACCATCAAACTGGTGGATTACCCCGCCAGTTACCATAATCGGGCGGCCGGATTCTCATTTGCCGATGGGCACGCCGAAATCCACAAGTGGCTCGACAAGCGAACCACACCGCCCATGAGCAAGTCCGATCGCCCACTGAACGTCGGCATGGCAAACAACAAGGACGTGATGTGGATGATGGAGCACAGCACCCGAAAAGTCGGCAGTCGCTGACTCGCTTCCTTTTACCGATCCAGGAAGCCCGCCCACAATGGCCGGTTTCTTGGCGCCGATTTCCTTTCCGCCGTTGACGCGGGACAAACCAGACCGCAGTCTGTCCGGCCAGTTTATGGCTCGTACTATCCTGTTCATCTGCACCGGTAACGTCTGCCGCAGCCCGATGGCCGAGGGCTTGTTCAGGTGTCTCATCGAGGAGAACGAAGCTGACCTCATCGTGAAATCTGCCGGGGTGGGCGCCCAGGACGGCCAACCGCCAAGCGGGAATGCGATCCGCGCCATGCAGGATCTCGATATCGACATCTCCCCCCAGCGGAGCCTGATGTTGACCGCCGAACTCGCCGCCGAGGTCGACATGATCATCGGCATGACCCACGGGCACGTGGAGATGGTCAACCTGATGTTCCCGCACGCGGCGGATAAGGCCTTTTTGCTCCGGGAATTTGACGACACCCTGCCCCTGCAGGAGCGGGGAATCTCCGATCCCATCGGCGGCTCGTACGAGGTTTACTGCCAATGCCGCGACCAGATCCGCGAAGGCATCGACTCACTTTTGAACTCCATACAACAAAACAAAAGCCTGGTTCCCGCCTCAATGCAGCCGGTGATCGAAATAGCCCTCGGCGCGGATCACGCCGGCTACGGACTCAAGAAAATCCTGGGCAATTATCTCGGCGAAAAAGGCATCCCGTATGCCGACTTCGGGTGCGACTCGGAGGACAAGGCCGACTACCCGGACTTCGCGCGTGAGGTGGCCCGAACCGTGGCCGAGGGGCAGAGCCGGCTTGGCCTGCTGATTTGCAACACCGGTGTCGGCATGAGCATGAGCGCCAACAAGGTGCCCGGCGTCCGGGCCGCGCTTGCGCATGACGAGGAGACAGCCAAGCTCACCCGCCAGCACAACAACGCAAACGTCCTCTGCCTCGGGGCCGCCGCCACGGATGAGGCCTTGGCCAAGCGCATCCTCGACGCGTTCATCGAG
>Ga0310122_10001181_pt1 | contig 16727 bp, 12 predicted proteins | sample CB6_Bottom_1051__FD_203503 | JGI IMG/M metagenome (GOLD analysis project Ga0310122, IMG submission 203503) | Marine microbial communities from Western Arctic Ocean, Canada - CB6_Bottom_1051 | ecosystem: Environmental > Aquatic > Marine > Oceanic | place: Canada: Western Arctic Ocean | collected...
CGTTCAGTGGGGGATGAGCGGCGATCCCGCGATCACCGCTGCCTGGCGGACGGCGAGGATAAAGGACGATCCGGTGAAGGAGAGCAATGTGCGTGGGACGGTCACTTTCGCCAAGATGAACCCTCCCAACACCCGCACGACCCAGTTGTTCATCAATCTGGGAAACAACACCAATCTCGACGGGACGGGCTTCGCTCCGTTCGGGCGGGTGGTCGAGGGGATGGAGGCGGTGGACGCCATCAACGCCGAACACGGACAGAACCCAAGCCAGCCGACGATCGTCGAGCGCGGCAACGAGTATTTGAAAAAGAGCTACCCCAACCTCGACTACATCGTCACGGCTAAGATCGTCGAGTGACCACAGCGGTCAATGGACCGGGAGTGTCGGCGGTGAGACGCGAAGGCGCCTCGCCGTCGGCGTACGCCTGAGTGACGGCTCGCAGGTGCCACTGCACCAGGTGATGCTTCGAAGGCTCGAATGACCGTCACTGCGGGCGAACTCCGCGCCGATCGCATCGGCGCCGGCGCGGCCTCGCTGGCGCTCCTGGCCGCGCTGTTGTGGGGCGGCAACCAGGTTTTCATCAAGATTGGCCTGGGCGGCATGCCGCCCCTGGCCATGGCGGCCGCCCGCTTCGGCATCGGTCTGCTGATCGTTGCCGGAGCCGCCCTGGTCACCGGGGTGTCGGTGCGCGTCCACGCCGGTGAGTGGCGGCAACTGTTGGGCCTCGCCGCGCTCTTTGTCCTGCAGATCGGCCTGCTCAACGAAGGCACCCACTACACCACGGCGAGCCGCTCCACCGTGTTGATTTCCGCCCACCCCTTCTTCACCGCACTGTTCTGCCACTTCTTCGTTCCCGGCGACCGCCTTACCCTGACCCAGATGGGCGGCATGACGCTGGCGTTTGCCGCCATCATCGTCATCTTCACCGAGGGGCTGGGCCTCGCCGATCTTTCCTATCTTGCCGGCGACACCATGATCCTTGCCAGCGCCGTGCTCCTGGGCCTGCGTCAGATGGTGCTCAAGCGCCTGGTTCATGGCTTTCACCCCTTCAAGATTCTGTTCTGGCAGGCCCTGTTAAGCCTGCCCGTCTTCGCCGCCCTCAGCCTCTCGTTCGAGTCGGAAGCCACCTACAATCTCACCCTCCCCGTCCTTGGCGCCGTGATGTACCAGGGAGTGGTAGTGGCCGGATTTTGCTTTGTGATATGGGTATTCCTGCTGAAGCGGTACAGCGCCAGCCGCCTCGGGGTCTTCGGCTTCGCCACGCCCATCCTCGGCGTGCTGCTCAGCGTTGTACTGATGGGAGACACGCTGTCGCCGGCGCTTCTGGCCGGGACCGTGCTGGCGGTGGTTGGAATCGCCGGCGCTCAACGGTGGGTCGGGCCCAGTCGCTGACTCAAGCGCCTTGATCCGGCCGGCGCTCTGCGGTGGGTCGGGCCCTGTTGCTGACTCCAGCGCCTTGATCCGAGAATCGGCCCTGGTAGACCGGAGCTTCCGACTGTAGCGGACTTCCCGTTGGCCGATCTTCGCTAGGCGGTGCGTCGGATTATGGCCGATTCTCTACGGCGTCCTCCGGTAAGCAGACTTCTCTCCAGTGCCACAACCCCCTCTCTCGGGCAGATCAATTCCTGCGGTGCGTCCCTCAGAACGGCCGATTCTCTACGGGCGCCATGCCTGTTCTACACTGAACCCGAGCTCTCTGCCAACTCGACTGCTTGACGCACCCGTGCGGCGATGAGGTCGCAGCCGCCTTGCCAGAAGTTGGGGTCGGTGATGTCGAATCCCATGCGCTGGACCAGCTCCGACGGGGAGCGGGATCCGCCGGCTGACAGGAGCTCGAAATAGCGATCGACGAAGCTGTCGCCCTCCTCCTGGTAACGGGCGTAAAGCGCCAGCACCAGCAGCTCCCCGAAGGCGTAGGCGTAGACGTAGAAGGGGGTGTCGACAATGTGGGGGATGTAGAGCCACCAGCAGGCGTGGTCGTCACCCAGTTTCAGGGAATCGCCGAACATCGCCTGCATATTCAGCTGCCACAGCTCGTCAAAACGCTCCGTGGGTAGCTCCCCCTCCTCCCGGCGAGCACGGTGCGCCTGCTGCTCGAAGCGATACATGGCGATCTGGCGAAAGACGGTGGCGAAGGTGTCCTCGGTCTTGCTGCACACCAGGGCGAGGCGCTCGCGGTCCGAGGTGAGCTCCTGGCGGAGCCGGTCAAAAACCAGCATCTCGGCGAAGGTGCTGGCCGCCTCCGCCATGGGCAGGACCGGGTGGTAATCGAGCAGATGGTTGTCGCTGGCAAGCACGGCGTGAATTCCGTGACCTAACTCGTGGGCGAGGGTCATGACATCGCGCGGCTGGCGAGTGTAATTCAAGAATACGTACGGGTGGTGTTTTGGGGTGACGCCGGCACAGTACGCGCCTCCTCGTTTGCCGTCGGCAAGGGCTGCGTCGATCCAGCGCTTGTCGAAGAAGGGCTGAGCCATCTCCGCCATCCGGGGGGAGAAATCGGCGAAGGACTCCATTACCACGGACTTGGCGCGCTCAAAGGGGATCTCCGCGGTATCCTCTCCCGGAATGGGAGCGTAGCGGTCGTAGTGAGTGAGGTCGTCGAGGTCCAGCAGGCGCCCCTTGAGGCGATAGTAGTCGGCGACGACGCCGTAGTTGCGGGCGCAGGTGTCAGAAACCGCGTTGATGATCTCGCCGGCGAGCTCGTTACTCAGATGGCGGCTGTCCTCCGGCGACGGGTACGAGCGCAGGCGGTCGAGGACATCCTTTTCGTGGAGGAGGGTGTTGTAAATGTAGGTGCAGACATGGGCGTTTCCGCTGATTCCGCGGGTGACCGATGCGGCCGCTTTCCGGCGCAGGTCGCGGTCGGGGTCGTAGAGCAGGGCGAGGATCTCGCTCTGGGTCTTCTCCTGCTCACCTTCACCGTCCAGGTCGATGCGAAAGACGGTGCGGCTGTTGACCTCGGTTGCCAGGCGGCCAAAGGCTCGACCGCGCGCGTTGGCGGTCTCCACCAGGATCTTCTCCTCCGGCTCGGTCAGGTTGTGTTCTGCCAGGCGGCGCTCGTGATCGATGTAGTGGCGGTAGGCGGCTAATTCGGCGGAGCCGATGATGGCGTCGTAGGTGGCTGCGGGGATGCGACCGATCTCCAGATCGAAGAAAATCAGCAGCGTGGCGATTTCACTGCCGAACTCGCGAGTCTTCTGCAGCAGCGCGCCGCGGGCTGAGTCGCCGGTGTCGGTCGAGTAGATGAGGGCGGCGTAGGCCTGCGGCTTGTATTCCAGCGCCACCAGTTCTTCGTAGTCGGCGAGGGCGGCGGCCAAATGGGAGGCGGACAGACCGTCTACTTCTATGGTTCCCTTGTAGCGCTCTTCAAAGTCGCGGGCTCGTGCCAGGACGTCGTCCATATCCGACTCGATTTTCGGATCGTCGACGCCGGCGTAGAGGTCGGACAGGTCCCAGGTCGGCAGGGCTTCGGGTGAATCAGTGGTCATTTACAGACTCCTCGCGGTGGTGATAACGGAGTGTGGAGTATAGAATCAGGACCGCGACGGTGTCCAGAGCTGGTGGGAGAGGCTCGCAGATGCGGTAATTCCAACCAGGGGGCATGGACCGCGCTCCCCGGCGACTGCGTGCCGGCCCTTCCGCGGCGTCGCCGTTGAGCACGGCCCACGCCCCCTGGTGGGGTCTCCGTAGTTGCTCGGAGTGGACCAAGTGACAGGGAGTGCGCTGTGATACTTGGGGCGCGTCTATATTCTGCGCGCAAGATCTGCGCACGGTCTTCAGTTCAGCTCGTCGTGCCTGTTATTGCAGAGCGCATTCCCAACAGGTGTGTTGTTTCGGTACGGGCCCTGTTTTCTGATCCGTGATACCATGACTTATCCCCTCCCTGCAGTGTGCAACCTGTTGCTGCCAAAACAGATAAGTGGCGCGGCCCCAGTTGGTGCTTGCCGACGGCGCTGGCCCATCTATGGGTGAAGCAGGGATAGGCAAGGGCGGCCAAGACATCTCGGAGGCGGCGCGCGGCTGGCTATAACCAGGGTCTTTGCGCTGCACAACCGCGCGTCGATCGGGGTGCCCCCGACGAAACGAGCTCGGACAGCAGTCGCTCTCGCACGGAGTAGAAGCCGATCGGACTGCCGCCGGAGGAGGTCTTTGTTCCGGAGGGCTCCGCCCCAAGTGCCTCCCAGATCCGACTGGGATCCAGCTGTTCGAGGCTTGTGCTGGTGTCCTTAATACGCCGCAACGCCTGGCTCGTGTCTTTGATCCTCTTGGTCACGATGACTCCCTTCACGGCCTACCGAAGTTGTGTATCCTGAAAACCTGTTATCGGATTCGACAGCGACCTCAACCTGATTCGTCTCTCGTCCGAGCCGGTGTAGAAACTCACGGAGCCGAGGGATTGCTTTCACGAACCCATCAGGCTTGATGAAAGTGTAGGTGAGGATCGGGTGCTCCGAGATCACCTCGCCGTCATTCACCCGAAGGCGATGGCAGGAGCGTTCAAATATCCAGCTTGTCTTGCTCGGCCCGAGCATCCTCTGCGCCAGCCTCGGAACCATAGCTATCCGCAATCACCGACAGAACACGAGCCACTCTGGGCCATGCTGCCGAGGCCTGTGCCCACTTCCTGTACTGTGCTGCCAGTTCTCGCTCCTGTCCACCACCCTCGAAGATCTCTTTGCTCACAGTGCCTCTGAGGTTATGGCGTCCGACTCTCAACCCGGTGCCAAGATCGTTGCTTCCGATCTTCTGCTCGGCGTCCACCACCTGCAACCGACCGGCGGCCAGGGGCGGTCGCATGACATACCGGCATAGCCTTTCCAGGTGGGCGCCATCCGACGCTTCCACGCAAGTGGCCGCATGCAGCGAAAACCCACGTGAGGCAAAGCACAACCGGCCACTTCGGATCCATGGGCTCGAGCGCGAAGTGGGTTGAACGGGCAAACCTGGTTTGCCCGTTCGACTGGTCCGACTGGTCTAGGATTGGCGACATCCAGTATCATGCCGGACGAGCTGTAGTCGACGAGGAAGACGTCGTTGCCTTCCATGAAGAAGGGTCGGCGCTCGGGGAAAAAGAAGGCCCACGGCTGATTGACATTGATGCGACCACCATCCGACTCGATCTGACTGAAGTCGGGCCGGAGAGCGAAATCTACGACGTGGTTGGTGGCGAGTCGGTACTTGGCCGTGAACCCGAGACGCTGGGAGGCGTTGATGCTGCCACCATCCTGATTTCGCCAGACGCCGTTACCCGTGCCGTCGTCGGCCAGTTCATCGGTCCTCGAACCGGATATGAAGGGGATAACTTCCAGGGACCGGCTCGCCATCGCGGATTGACCAAGGTGGAGCGCCAGGCCGCCGGCCTGTGCCATGAAGGAGTTATTGTCCTGCGATATCGGCATCCAGGAGAACTGGTAGCGATTTTCGCGTGGGTAAACGCGGACGAAATGGACCCCCCAATTCTGTTGGGCACGGTTCGGGTAGCGCAGACACGACAGCGGGATTTTCATCTCTACCACCCACCGATCCTCGTAGATCCGTCCTTCCGACTCCCACACCGCGTCAAAGCTCTCGTCATCGCGCTCCGACCGACTGGCGTTCCACAGCATATCGCCCTGAATGCCGTGCGCGTTGCTGAAGAATTCGTATGCCCGCTGCTGGTCGCGATAGGTGTCGATGATGATGCCGACGAAGTCGTCCCGGTAGATCTGATCGCGATCGGTCAGAGACGCCCTGAGTCGGTCTATGTCGGGATCGTAACAGACGAAGGCGAGAAAGAGATCCGTGTCGTCGTGCGTGACATAGCCTTCGGTCCGAACTCTGGCTGCTATCTGATGGGTCGGCATGAATTCAGCGAAGTTGTCGAACCGAGCAGCGCCCGACCACTCCTCTTCGATCACACCATCGAGTTGGATCCCGACAAGAGTCGGTTTGGTCTCCAGCGTGGTATAGGGGTTCAGTGCGTCGGCGAAGCTCAACCGGCACAGACATAGGATACTCAGGACGATGGCGACGTCACGGTTTCCTACCTCCCACTTTGAGTTTTGCTGGGACTCTAATTTCCAGAGGGAGCTGAATGAATGAATCCGCCCCGCTGAATCGTTAAGCTATCGCAAGATCGAGACCAAGCCGCTGCGAGAGTGATTCTATTTGCCCTAACTGACTTATTTTAACTGGGTTATAAGATGTCCATATCGCCACCCACTGGAATGCGCCCAGTGTCAACACATGTTGACACATTTCCGCTCTTGATCAAAAACCGATGTGTTATCAACATGTTGGGTGCTGTCAACCACTATTAGCACGATGTCAATGGCCGTTTACATAAGGGGGTGGGGAGATGACCGATCAGATCGTCAGCGTGGGTATGGTGGGACTGGGGCTGGTGTCCCCCTCCCACCTGAAAGGCTACGCCTCGCACCCGAAAGCAGAGGTGGTAGCCGTCTGCGACCTCGATGAGGGCAGGGCCCGGCAGTTTGCCCGGGAGCACCGCATCAAGGGGGTGTACACCTCCTATGACCGTATGGTGGCGACGGCGGGGATCGACGCCATCGATATTGCCACCCCCACTTTCCTGCACGCGCCCATGACGCTTCAGGCCGTGCGGGCCGGGAAGCACGTGCATTGTGAGAAGCCCTTCTGCCGCAGCGTGGGGGAGGGCTTGGAGGCGTGCAGGGCGGCGCGGGAACAGGAGGTGAAGCTGGTCGTGGGGGAGACCTATGTGTTCCTGTCATCTCACATCAAGGCCCGCTCACTAATCGACGAGGGAGTGATCGGGCAACCCCTGCAAGTGCGTCAGCGGCATGGCCGCTGGCTGGCGAGAGAGGATGTGACGGTGTACAGGGGACCGTCTGACCGGAACTGGCGGATCGATCCGGAAAAGTCGGGTGGGGGTGAGTTCCCCTGGATCTACGACCACGCCGTTCATTTCTTCGCCACAGCCGAGTACTTCGTGCCCGGCGCCCGGGTCGCCGAGGTCTACGCGGTGGCCGCCCACGGCCGGGGTAGTGGGGAAGGCAGGACCGGGGCTTCCCACGATCCCTACACCACGGCCGAAGTCGATATTCCGCTGATCACCTGGAAGTACGACGACCCCTCCCGGCAGGGGGTGTGGATGCGGGCAGAGCCGCTGAACGGGAAGTACGACTACATGCGTGGCTTCAGCACCGTTGTGATCGGGGAGACGGGGCTGATCGAGGTGCTGGGTGAGGGCGGCCACAATCTGGTGGGGGAGGGCTCACAACAGCACCTGATTCTTCACCGGCAGGATAGGGATCCGGAATGCTTCCGGTTCGACGAGGGGGGAGACGACATCTGGCAGTCGGACATCAGCTACTACAGCCAGGGGCACGTGCATCAGATACACCACTTCATCGACACTATCGTGCAGGAGAAGGAGGAGCGCTACAGCGGCGAGGACGGGGTCAGGGCGGTGCAGTGTACGCTGGCCACGATCCGCTCTGCTCGGGAAGGGAGACCGGTGCAAGTGGCTGAAATCGACGCTGAGTACACGGCCTTCTGAAAGAAATCGCAATCCGCGCAAAAAACACTTCGGATTGAATGGCCTCTCTCTCTCACAGGGCGTCGGCCCGACCAGCCGGCGGGCGGTCGTCCAATCCCACCGAAATCGGGTAATCGCGTTGCTCACGGTGGTCACCCGCGGTAAAAATCCAGCGGATCCGATAGCGCCCGGGGACTACGTCGGCTGTCCACTCGCGGATCGTCAACCCCTCGATCCCGTCGATGCCGCCGACCGCCTCCCCCTCGAAGAGGGTCTGCATCTCCACCTCGCCGGACGCGTTGGTCAGCACGACGCGCAGGTGCCCTGGCGCTCTCGCCTTGCTCACCAGGAAGGCACGCTCACCGATCGCTACCGCCGCCGGCAACACGCACCCCAGATTCAAATAGGTCACCAGCGGCAAGTCGAACTCGCGCTCGGGAAGGCTGTGGCGGCGCAAGTAGTCGAGGTTGGTCGCCTCCCTCTGGGCCAGACCCGCCAGGGTTAGGTCGAAGTCGGCCAGTGCCCGCCACAGTGTCCCTGCCGACCGCGGAGAGCCGTGTTTTTTTGGATCGGGCGGCGTCCATTCGGGCACGGCGGCGCGGTTGGCCGCAAAGTCCGAATTCACCCACGTCGGCGGGTCCCCATCCCCGTTCCACATCCGCACATTCGTTCGCGCCAGGCGCTCCATGTCGGCCCGGGTGAACACCAGCCCGCTGTGATAGGCGTCGACGAACTCCGACACCTCGCCCTTCTGATAGTCGCGGTACGGATGCGTACCCACCCAGTGGGCGAGCCTTGGAGGTTCGGCGCTGACCACGTCACCCGGATAGAGGGGCTCCCAGTAGTGCCAGGTGAAGACGTCCTCGAAGTGCGACATGCGGCTGCGGGTGTACTGAAAAATCAGGCGTGCTTTGCGCAAATGCTCGTCGTCGCCGGTAAGCTGATGCAGTCGCAGATGCAGAATGGCCATGCTTTGCTGCTTGTTGAAAGGCAGGCTCAGCCGCACATTGCGGACATCGTCGCGTCGCTGGAACTCGTCCAGGTTGTCCGCTGTCAGAAAATGGTCCCAGTTGATGTAGCCGCCGTAATGTGCGTTCTCGTACCAGGTGCCGCGGTCGATCCACTTGGCGCTGAGGTGCTCGGCCAAATCGATGTAGACCTGCGCCGCGTCGGCGTAGGGCGCTTGCAGTTCTGCCGCTAGCTCGGCGCGCGCGAAGAGGGCGAACTCGAGCATGTGGTTGACGAGGATGGCATCGCCGATGTGCACGTCACCGATAACGGACTCGTCGTAGATGTAGGGCCCGACCCAGCCTCTGTGACCGTCGGGTGAGGTGTGCAGTCTGTCGATGAGGGCATCGAAGTAGCGTTGTGCCGCGTCGAGATAGGCCAGGTCTCCGGTCTCGCGCGCGCCCTGCAAGAAGGCTCCAGCGGCGCTGCACAGGGCCAGCACGATCCAACCGGTTGTCTTTAAATTTGGTCCTTTCTCATGGGCGGCTCGAGGAGCCTTGGCAGCAGACAGCCCCGGTTCTTTCGCTCCCCGCTCCGTGGGTTGGCACCATACCGGAGGGCGAGCAATTCGCGTGCATGAGAGCAACCCGAATCGTCCTGACGTATGCGAGGCTACATGCCGATTCGCTGTCCCACGCCATCCGGCATCGACTTGGCGAAAAGGTCGCTGAGCTCGGGGCTGTACGGTGTGGCTCCGCTCGAGGCGTTGAAGCCGCCGTCCACCACCAGCGTATGCCCGGTGATAAAACTCCCCGCACCCGAGGCCAGCAGCAGCAGCGCACCGGCCAGTTCCTCAGGCTCCCCTATCCGACCCATCGCCGCTTGGCTCTCCACCCGTCCTTTGAGCAGCGGCGAGTCGAGAAATGGCGCGGTCATCTCACTCGGAAAATATCCTGGTGCTATGGCATTCACGCGCACACCGCGGTTTGCCCAGCTGCACGCTAGCGAACGTGTCAGGTTGATCACCGCTGCTTTGGACGCCTGATAGGCGACGGGGTGATCGGGCTGTCCGGCCAGACCCAGGATCGAGGCGATGTTGACAATCGCCCCCCCCTTGCCGTCGCGCAGCATCTCGGCGCCTACTTCGCGGCAGCAGTGCCAGACACCGGTCAGATTGACCCGAACCACTTGTTCGAAGATATCGTGAGGCAGTTTTTCAGGCATGTTTCCCCCGTCGGCCGCCGTCCCCGCGTTGCAGACCAGGATGTCGGGCCGACCAAAGGCCTCCTTTGTCACCGCGATGGTCGCCCGAACCTGCTCGGCGTCCGTCACGTCGCAGAGTGCGATGGTCGCCGAGCCGCCAGAGCTCTCGATTTCCTCCCTCACGCGAGTAAGGTTTTTTTCACGGCGTGCGGCAAGGACGACGTTCGCGCCCCGCTCGGCGAGTGTTTTCGCAAAGGTTACACCGAGACCGGACGAAGCCCCGGTGATAATCGCAGTTTTCCCCGTCAGGTCGAACAGAGGGTCATGCGTAGCCATATATTCGACACTCCTCGCTGTAGTGTGCTGGTGGCTGGCGACATGGCACGAGAACAGAGCAACATCCTGTCCCTGCACCAATCTTGAGGCACTCGCGATCTCTCGGGAGGACCCCCTGCCGAGGGAGTCGATGATAAGCCGGTTGTCCAGTGCGAACAAGATCCTCTCGTCAATCGCCAGCCCAGCCGTCTCAGAAGTTTTGACATGCATCCGGTACGGTGTGTACAGACTGAATCAATCCATCCGGACTGCCGCCATGTCATCTCCCCCGTCATCGAATTTCTGGAGAATTCCCTATTGACACTGTTCGATCGCGCCTGGCAAGTTAGTCCGATTCCCTTTCACGACAACTCCTGGATCGACTGTTGAAACAAATCTGCTTTTTTCTGCATGGTTCCCTCCCGCTCTGCACGGTTAGGCTGCTGGGACTGTTGCTGAGCGCCACTCTGTGTCTACCGGGCCGCTGTGTCGCCGACGAACACGAGCACGCCGCCACCGATTCGGCGGACGCCCGTCTGCAGCAGTGGCTGGTGCACCCGCAGCGTACGGCTCATGCCGTGCGCACGGCCACCCCACCGATGATCGACGGCATCATCGACGACGCGGTGTGGGACGCGGCTCCCGTGCAGTCGGGATTCACCCAGGAGGACCCCGATCACGGCGAGCCAGCGACGCAGGAGACGACCTTTCGGATCCTCTACGACGACGAGGCCCTCTATGTCGCCGTCGTCTGCTACGACAGCCAGCCCGACAGTATCATCTCCGTCCTTTCCCGGCGCGATGATTGGCGCGAACGCGATGTCTTCGAGCTTCACCTCGACCCGCACCACGACCACCAGACGGGCGCATTCTTCGTGGTCGGTCCGTCGGGCTGGGTGCGGGACGGTATCATCTTCAACGACGACGACGGCGACTGAATCTGGGATGGGGTCTGGCGGGCCCGCACGGCGCGCCGGCCCGATGGCTGGAGCGTCGAAATGGAGATCCCCTACCATGTCCTGCGCTTCGGCGAGAAGCCCGTGTATACCTGGGGGATCAACGCCTATCGCTACATCTCCCGTCACGTGGAGTGGACGCACTGGAGCTTCAAACCCCGGGGGGTTAATGGCTGGCCCTCACGCTTCGGCCACCTCGAGGGCATCGAGGGGATTCGGCCAAAGCGCAGTTTGGAGATTTTCCCTTTCAGCCTGGGTCGCATGATCTTGACCCGAGGCGAGGACGACGGCGGCAACGAGACCGATCTGTTCGGTACGGCGGGCATCGACGTGCGCTACGGCCTCTCCTCGAACATCTCCCTGAACGGCACCGTCAATCCCGACTTCGGACAGGTCGAAGCCGATCCCGCCGTCCTCAACCTGGGTGTCTTTGAGACGTTCTTTGACGAGCGGCGTCCGTTCTTTGTCGAAGGCAACCAGATCTTCGAAAGTCCGCGACCCGGCATCGTTGGCATCGACCGGCCGACACGGCTCTATCACTCGCGCCGCATCGGCCGTCAGCCGTCGCGCCTCGATCTGCCCGACGACAGCGACGAGGTCGGCAGGCCGGATAATACGACCATCCTCGGCGCTGTGAAGATCTCGGGAAAGACCCAGCGTCGCACCGCTTTCGGCGTGCTTAGCGCCGTCACCGGCAGCGAGTACGCCCGGATCGACCAGCGAGTGACCGACCCACTTACCGCGCTTGTCGACACCGTGCGTCGGCGGCATAAAGTCGAGCCGATGACTAATTACTTTGTCGGCCGTGTGCAGCAGGATCTGCTGACCAATTCAACCGTCGGCGCCCAGCTGACCGCCGTCAACGGCGAAGGCTTCGATCCGGCCTACGTCGGCGCTGGCGATGTGCACGTGAAATGGTGGGACAACGCCTACCGGGTGTACAGCCGCCTCGCTATCAGCCGTGCTGGTCAGAACGACGACCGCGGATCTGGTTGGGAGGGCCTCTTCTACTTCTCCAAGTTTTCCGGCAGCTTTGGCGGGCAGGGCTACGTCGATGCCCGCTCTCCCGGCTTCGACGCCAACGACCTGGGCTTCATGAGTCGCAACGACCGCACTCAGGCCGGAGCTCATGTCTTTTACGAGCTTCTCGACCCTTACTGGTTCGCCCGCCGATCCGGGTTCAATTTCAATATCTGGCAGCACCACAACTTCGACGGCGACAACCTCGCCCGTGGCGTCAACCTCAACATGTGGCACGACCTGCACAATTATTGGGGCTTCTGGATGGGCCTCGATCACAACTTCGACGCCTGGGACGATCTGGTGAGGCGGGGTGGGCCGTTGATGCTCAGCCCGGCATCGACGCGGTGGGCGATGGACGTGTGGGCCGACGACCGGATGCCCATCAGCGGCTGGTTCGGCACCAACGTGCGCTGGGGGCTCGGCGGCGACAACCTGTCCACCTGGAGCGGAATCGAATTCACATTGAAACCGGCCTCCAACATCGAGGTCAACCCCAGCTACCGCTATGCAAAGGACGACGCCCAGTGGGTGGAAAATGCCGATAGCGAGGGGGACGGCGAAGACGACCGTTTTATCTTCGGCGAGTTGGCCAGCAAGGTCTTCGAAATCGGTGTGCGCGGCACCTGGGCGTTGACGCCGTTCCTGAGCACGCAGCTGTTCCTGCAGCCCTTTGTGACCACCGGTGACTATGGGCGCATCAAAGAGCTGGCGCGGGGCAGGTCATACGAATTTGCCGACTACAGTGCCCTGGAGGATAATCCTGACTTCCACCGACGGTCGCTGCGCTTCAACCTGGTGATGCGCTGGGAATACGCCCCGGGCAGTACTCTGTTCGTCGTCTGGCAGCAGAACCGGGATCGCGACTTCGACGACACCCGCGATCCCGACTTCGAACCCTTCACCGACGCCGGCCGTGCTTTCGCCGACGAGGGTGACAACATCTTCCTCGCCAAGATCAACCGCTGGGTCGGATTGTAGCCGGCACACAGGTTGGCCATGGGCGGCGCCGATTCCCGAGCTGTGGCGCGGCGACTCGCGGGCTCTCAAGCGCTCTCGCACATCACCTGTTAACGGAGTATCAGCGCCACTCGTGCTTCGGGTAGCGCCGTTTCAGCTCCTTCTTCAGCTCCGGGTAGGTGCGCTCCCAAAAGCCGGCCAGGTCGTCGGTGACCTGCGCCGGGCGGAAGTTGGGCGCCAGGATCTCCAGCAACACAGACACGCGGCCGCCGCCCACCCGAGGGGTCTGAGACATGCCGTAGAAGTCCTGGATCCGGGCGCGGCCGCGCGGCGGCTCACCGGGGGTGTAGCTGATGCGCATGCCGTGGCCGCTGACCAGGGTCAGTTTCTCCGGGGCCAGGCGTTCGATCAATTGCTGGTCGTTCCACGACATGGCGTTGCGCACGTAGTCCAGGCAGCGGCGTTTGCGCACGGGGCCGAAGCGCACGTCATCGCCGACGATCTCCCGCATGATCACCTCCAGGTCCTCCTCGTCGTACACCAGCAAATTGCGTTCGGGGTACCAGGCGGCAACACAGCGGGCGCGGGCAAGCCAGTTTTCGACCCCTTCGTCCCAGTGATCGAGGCTCAGGTCGCCGGCGCGAATGCGCTCGACGATCATCGCCGCCGCGGCCGCCCGGTCGCGGGGATGGCCGATCGAGCGGCGCAGGGCGAGGCCCAGGAGGCTGTGGCTGACTACCTCTTCCACGGCCCGCGTCTCGGCGTTCCACTGCAGCTCGCGTTCGAGGACGACGTGTTCGCCCAGCCAGGCCTCCAGTTGGGCGGCGGAGACCGCAGTAGCCAGCGACAACACCGTGTGCACGCCGCCGCCCTCGCGGCGCGGCGCTTCGGTTTCGCGCGTCTCGATGGCGATGAGGAAGTCGGCTTCCACAGCCACACTGGTCCGATCCAGGGCGACCCGCCGCCGTCCTGGCATCTCGCACAAGAGCCGATCTCCCGGGAGCTGATCGACCTGGCGACGCGCGGCGACGTGATCGGGATAGGCGAGGGCCAGGGCGCGCAGCAGCGCCTCGTCGTCGTCGCCACGCCGCTTTCCCGCCTCCCCGCATTGACGCAGTAGCCGTTCGTACTGGTGGGCGGCGCGGTCGACGTCGCGGCAGGCGTTGGCGTGGATCCCGAGCTCTCCGCAACGACGCGAATCAAAACGCAGCCGGCGCGCCTCCAGGAGGGCGCGCTCGCGCATGACCAGATCCGACACCAGGCCGCGTGCCGGCGGTTGGCTGTAGCGGCTCTGCACGGGGCGCGCGCAGATGTCGCGTTCGGCGATTAGCGCTGCCCACAGGGCCACCCGCTGCGTCACACCGACCCCATGGCCTTCCAGCAGCAGACGGCCGATCCGCGGATGCGCCGGGAAGCGCGCCAACTGCTGGCCAAGGGGAGTGAGGGCACCGTTGAGGTCGACGGCGTCCAGTCGCCGCAGCAACTGCGTGGCCATTTGCAGTCGCTTGAGCGGCGGTGACTCGATCCAGGGAAAATCGCCCGGGTCATTTACACCCATCTGCGTGAGCGTCAGGACCGCCTCGCTCAGATCGACACGCGCCACCTCCGGAGTATCCCGCGAGGGGCGCGCATGAGCCTCCGACCGCGACCACAGACGGAGACAGACTCCCGGTGCGGTGCGTCCGGCGCGTCCGGCGCGCTGCTCCGCCGAGGCCAGTGAGATGCGTTCGATGAGCAGGGTGTTGACGCCGCGGTTCGGATCGAAGCGATGCACCCGCGCCAGACCGGCGTCGATGACACAGCGCACCCCCTCGATGGTGATCGAGGTCTCGGCGACATTGGTGGCGACGATGATCTTGCGGTTTTCCGCTGGCGCTACGGCACGTCGTTGATCCTCGGCGCTGAGACTGCCATAGAGCGGCAATACCTCGACAGGACCGTCGGACGGCAGCAGTCGCCGCCGGCACGCGTCGAGGGTGCGGCGGATCTCGAAGGCCCCGGGCATGAACACCAGGGCATTCCCGTCAGCCGCCCCATCGAGCCAACGTCGCGCGGCGTCGGCGGCTCGTTCCCACACCGGCGCCTGCGTTTCACCGGGCTCGTAGTCGATGTCGACGGGATAGACGCGGCCTTCGGCCCGCAGCACGGGCGCCTCGAGATAAGCACTGACCGCAGCGGGATCGAGGGTTGCCGACATCACCCCGAGGCGCAGATCCGGCCGCGTCGTTTGGCGCAGACGGCGGCACAGACCCAGGGAGATATCGGCGTGCAGGCTGCGTTCGTGGAATTCGTCGAGCAGCACCGTGCCAATGCCGTCGAGCCGCGGATCTACTTGCAGCCAGCGCAGGAAGAGCCCTTCGGTGAGGAAGAGGATGCGGGTCGCCTCGCACCACTGACGCTCGTGACGGGTCTGGAAACCAACCGTGGCGCCCAGATCGGTGCCCAATTCGTCGGCGATGCGGCTCGCGACGAGGCGCGCTGCCAGCCGGCGTGGCTGCAGGACGATGATGCGGCCCTCGGCACCGGCGCGTAACAACATCTGCGGCACCTGCGTCGTTTTGCCCGATCCGGTCGGCGCCGACAGCACCCAGGCGCCCGGATCGGCATGGGCGGCCAGCAACTCGGCCTCGATGTCGTAGACCGGAAGTTCTATCACCGCGAGGTCAGACGAGAGTGTGTGGGTGTCCCGCACGTCGTCAGGGCTTCATCGCGTGCGTTGATAGGGTGCGCCTTCAAACAGCGAGTTGATGGCGCCCACGGACTCGTCCACGAGCATCGCGCCACCTTCCGGGCCGACCCAGTTGGATTTTATCAACGCACTGTAATGCCCGTGGTCGAGGGCGCGCTGGGTCGGCAGGTAGAAGCCGTTGCCCGAGCCGTCGGCGAGTTGAACGAGAAACGTCTGCAAGGCGCCGCTCCGGGACCGGATGGCCATGCCGTAATCGACGAACAGCTCGAATGGACTGGTTGCGAAGACGACCTCTCCAATCCGGATGATGTGGGCCTCGACCTCGTGCGTCGGGTTATCTTCCTGTCGCTCGTACCGCGTAATCAGGTCACAGACCGGACCGAACGGCCAGATCCGTTGGAAAGCGTAGGCTTGCTGGCTCCGCTCTTCAGCGCTCATCGCCGGGATGCGCTTCTCGAGATCGTATTGTTCCCGGGTGACCATCAATCGCGGTAGCCGAAATGTCCTGACCTCATGTACCAGTTCGGCGATGTGATCAGTCGGCGAGGCTGTCGCCAGGGCCTCGTCCAAAGCCGCGACGATGCGGCGGGCAATAACGCCCTTGTCATCAACACCGAGCCGATCGCGCAGATCCCTCTCCTCGGTGCGATCCGCCAGCAGATGGGGCGACAGATCACCGGCAGGCGCGCACTGCGGCAGTAGACCCACCTCGGTGCCATACCGTGCGGCCACCGCCTCGCGCACATCGTGCCAGAAATCGGCCGAAATCGACGTCAGGCTCTCCTGACACTGCGAGGGACAGGCCAGATTCACCACAATGCCCGTCAACTTGTCGGCCTCATTCCGCGTAAAGAGGAAATTGACCGCGTGATCGTCGCAGGACTCGAAGCCGACAAAGTCGTCCCGGTCGGTCTCTCCGTACATCTGGGCCGATCCGTCCGCATAGACAGCGCGGCGGCAGCGTCCCACGACGGCATATCCGAAACCGCGTGCCATGCCGCCGGGTTGCCGTATCTCCCATGCGGTGGCAACGATGTCCGCCAGCTGCACGGCCAGCCACAGGCGATACTCATCCGGATTCATGAACTCCGGATCATCTTCGGGCTCCTCGTGGACGCCGCGTGTCAGTGAGGG
>Ga0310122_10001182_pt1 | contig 16709 bp, 14 predicted proteins | sample CB6_Bottom_1051__FD_203503 | JGI IMG/M metagenome (GOLD analysis project Ga0310122, IMG submission 203503) | Marine microbial communities from Western Arctic Ocean, Canada - CB6_Bottom_1051 | ecosystem: Environmental > Aquatic > Marine > Oceanic | place: Canada: Western Arctic Ocean | collected...
TGAGGCGCACGTTGTCGGCCCAGGAGGAGTCGAAGAGTGCGGTCGACAACCGTCCGAAGAGGGCCATCAGCCCGGCACCCAGCGGGAAGGTCCCGTAGGCGGCGACCAGGGACAGCGAGTTGGCGGTAGCCAACGACTCGACGGGGACGACGTTCGGGACCGAGGCCTCCTTGGCCGGCCCCCACAGCATCGTGAATGCCTCCAGCAGCAGCGAGGCGAGGAACAACCCGACCAGGGTGTCCACGAACGGGAGCGCCAGCATGACCATGGCCCTGCCCATGTCGCAGGTCACCATCGTCTTCTTGCGGTCCCAGCGGTCGACGAGCACGCCCGCCACCGGCCCGAAGAAGAAGCCGGGCACGATCCGGGCGGCCAGCACCAGGCTGAGGGCGGCGCCCTCGTTCCCGGAACCCACCCGGATGGCGAGTATGGAGATGGCCAGGAGGCCCAGCCAGTCTCCGGTGGCCGAGACCACCTGCGCCAGCCAGAGGCGGTAGAAGTCCGGGTTGATGAACAGCCGGGACCGGAGCACCGAGGGTCGACCCAGAATGCGGAACGGCGTGAACTCGTCGCCGGGAACCGGATCCTCCCGACGGTCGGCCGAGTCTCGTCCGGTCGGTCCACTCACCCCGTCACTCTACGGGAGGGCGCCATGCGCCCAGATGGCGGCACCCGGTCGACCCCGGACGGGCCGGGTCCACGACCAGACCCGACGGCGCCGTGAGTGGGCCACGGGGAGCCCGACCACGTCAACGACGCTTCTTGGCAGGGCCCTTCATCCGCCTCTCGGCCAGCAGCTCCGCCGCCCTCTCATCGGTCAGCTCCTCGACGGCATCCCCACGCTTCAACGAGGCGTTGTACTCGCCATCGGTCACGTACGGCCCCCAGTTGCCGTCCTTCAGGATCATCGTCCGGCCCGATGTCGGATCCACCCCGAGTTCTCGCAGCGGTGGCTTAGCAGCCGTCCTGCCGCGTCGCTTGGGCTGGGCCAGGACGGCCAGGCAGCCATCCAGGGTGATGGTCAGCAACTGCTCCTCCGTCTCGAGGCTGCGGCTGTCGGAACCCTTCCGAAGGTACGGGCCGAAGCGGCCATTCTGGACGGTTACCTCCACGCCGTCGGTCGGATCCACCCCGACCACCCGGGGCAGGCTGAGGAGTTGCATGGCATCCTCGAACGTGACCCGCTCCAGGGTCATCGTCTGGAACAGCGACGCCGTCCTCGGGGGGGGCGCATCGTCGGTCTCGGCCTGCCGGTCCATCTCGTCCAGCAGCGAAGCCACGTCGGCGAAGCCCGCCACAGCCTCGAACAGCACGTCTAGGTTGGCCAGGCGATCCTCGCCCCGGTCGTCGGACCGCACCTCCTCCAGGTACCCAGAGGCCTCCAGGGCGGACTCCATGACCTCGGCCGGTGAGGCAGCCGACCCCACCGCGATCCGGTCCGCCAGGTCCACGATTGCTCGCACGCCGGCCAGCCCCTTGCCGGCGACCCCCAGCTCCACGGCCCCGCGCATCGCCTCCAGCGGGGTGGACCCGCCGTCGACGGCACCGGCCAGGCGGTCACGCGTCCCCTTGGCGATGCCGCTCCCCGGGAGGCCCAACAGCTGCTTCGCTCCCGTCCAGTCGAGCCGGCCGGCAGCGAGGCGGAGGTACGCAACGGCCACCTTGACCTCCTTGCGATTCCACGGCACGGACATGAGCCGGGCCTCGGGGGAACCGGGCCTCGGACGGTCGGGAAGCCTGCCCAGCGACACGTACGGCCCGAATCGGCCGGAGCGCGCCACCACCACCAGGCCGGTCCCCGGATCGGTCCCCAGTTCCCGGTCACTCGGGGTGTTCAGGTACTCGAGCGCCCGGGCGACCGTCAACTCGTCCGGAGGCACGTCGTCCGGGATCGCGGCGGTGTCGTCTCCCACCTGGACGTACGGCCCGAACTTGCCGAAGCGGGCGACCACGGGCCGACCGTCGTCGGTGACGCCGAGGGGCACCGTGGAGACCGCCCGGGGGTCGATGTCACCCAGCCGTGTGGTGACCTTGGCGTGGAGGCCGATGTCATCCTCGGACCCGAAGTAGAAGGCCTCCAGCCACGGCACGCGCTCGGCGCTGCCGTTGGCTATCTGGTCCAGGTCCTCCTCCATGGCGGCCGTGAAGCCGTAGTCCACGAGCCGGGGGAAGTGGAGCTCCAGCAGCGTCGTCACGGCGAAGGCACTCAGTGTGGGAACCAGCGCAGAACCCTTCTTGAAGACGTAGTTGCGCTGGATGGTCTCCATGATCGAGGCGTACGTGGATGGTCGACCCACCCCGAACTCCTCCATCCGCTTTACCAGCGAAGCCTCGGTGAACCGGGCCGGGGGCTGTGTCACGTGGCCCTCGGGGAGGACCTCGACCACGTTCACCGTCACTCCGACCTCCAGGGCCGGGAGCACCCGCTCGTCTTCTACCTCCTCCGGCTCGTCCACATCCTCCCGGTAGACCCGACGGAAGCCCTGGTGGCTGATCACCGTGCCGCTGGCTGAGAAGGTGACGGCCGAGGCGACGCCGCCACCATCGGGGCCCACCTCGCCGGTCAGGGTGATTCGGACCGTTTCCCCCACGGCGTCGGTCATCTGGGAGGCCACGGTGCGCTGCCAGATCATCTCGTAGACCCGGGCCTCGCTCTTCGACAGCTCGCCGGCCACGTCGTCCGGATGCCTGAACCGGTCGCCGGCCGGCCGGATCGCCTCGTGCGCCTCCTGGGCGTTGCGGACCTTGTTGGCGTACGTACGCGGAGCATCCGGAAGGTGGTCGGCTCCGAACCGTTCGCGCACCACCGCCCTGGCAGCCGAGATCGCCGTATCCGACAACGTGGTGCTGTCGGTCCGCATGTAGGTGATGTAGCCCTTCTGGTAGAGCCCCTGTGCGGCATGCATCGCCAGTGATGACGAGAGGCGCAGCTTGCGACCGGCCTCCTGCTGGAGGGTCGAGGTGATGAACGGCGCTGCGGGTCGACGTCGGTAGGGCTTCGGTTCCACGCTGGCGACGGTCAGCGGACGCCCTACCAGGCCGGCGGTGAGTGCGCCCGCGGCGGCCTCGTCCAGCACCAGGACATCCTCCCGGCTGGGACGACCGTCGTCGCCGAAGTCCCGACCCGACGCCACCCGCGTCCCGTCGACGGCAACCAGCCGGGTGGTGAACGATCCGGTGTCGGCATCGGCGACGGTGGCCGTCAGGTCCCAGTAGCCGGCGGCCATGAACTCCATCCGCTGGCGCTCCCGCTCGACCACGATCCGGGTGGCCACGCTCTGCACCCGGCCTGCCGAAAGTCCCTTGCCGATCATCCGCCACAGGACGGGTGACAGCTCGTAACCGTAGAGACGGTCGAGGATCCGACGGGTCTCCTGGGCATCGACCAGGTTGCGGTCCACATCGCGGGTCCGTGACAGGGCCTCGGTTATCGCCGCTGGAGTGATCTCGTGGAAGACCATCCTCTTCACCGGCACCTTCGGCTTCAGGATCTCCAGCAGGTGCCACGCAATGGCCTCGCCCTCCCGATCCTCATCCGTGGCCAGGTACAGCTCGTCGGCGTCCTTCAGGAGGCGGCGCAGACGGGCGATCTGCTCCTTCTTGTCGCCGTTGACGACGTAGTACGGCTCGAAGCCGTTCTGGATGTCGATCCCCAACTTGGCCCACGGGGTTCCCCGCTGGCTCTCGGGAAGGTCGGAGGCCCGTTGGGGCAGGTCGCGGACATGGCCGATCGAGGACTCCACCACGAAACCGTCGCCCAGGTAGCCGGCGATGGTCTTGGCCTTCGCCGGGGACTCCACGATGACAAGTGCCCTGGTCACTCCAACTGCTCCCGGTCCGCCACCTCGACCGTCGCCTCCGACGATCTCCCATGTGCCTGTCCGTCGTAGGCCCCTGCAAGCTCGGCCGGCTCCCGGGCGCTCCTGAGGATCAGCACGCCGATCGCCGCCGCCACGATGGAAGCCACCAGGATGCCCACCTTGGCCTCGTCCTGGAGGGCGACCGCATCGAAGGCCAACCCGGTGACGAAGAGCGAGACGGTGAAACCGATGCCGGCTATGGCCGATATTCCGACGATGTGCCGACGGGTGGTCCCGGCCGGCAGGACGGCCAGGCCGAGGCGCAGCGCCAGGAGGCTGAACAACGACACCCCGACGATCTTGCCGACCACCAGTCCGAAGACGATGCCCAGGGTGATGCCCGAGGTAAGGGCGTTGGAGAGTGACTCCCCGCTTATGTCGACACCTGCGTTGGCGAGGGCGAAGACCGGGATGATCACGAATCCGGTCACCGGATGGAGGTGGTGCTCCAGTCGGGAAGCCACCGATACCGACTCGTTCAGGCGGAACTTGGCATCCCGCAGGTCCGCCGCATCCATCTTTCCCAGCTCGATCGGGGGCATGACCGCCCGGTCCAGCAGGGGATGGGCCGGGGCGAGGAGGCCCATGGCCACCCCGGCGATGGTGGTGTGGATCCCCGACCTGAACATGGCGTACCAGAGCACCGATCCGAGCAGGATGTAGAAGGGCGTGTACCAGACCTTCGCCCGGGTCAGGAGCACCACGGCAACCGTGGTCGCCAGCCCCAGGTACAGCCAGTTCATCGCCAGGTTCGACGTGTAGAAGATCGCTATCACGAGGATCGCCGCGATGTCATCCACGATGGCGAGGCTCAGGAGGAAGACCTTCAACGAGGTCGGCACCCGCCGACCCAGCAGCGAGACCACGCCGACGGCGAAGGCGATGTCCGTGGCCATCGGGATGCCCCAGCCGGCCGAGCCGGCGCCCGATCCGTTGAACGCCAGGAAGACGAGGGCCGGTACCACCATGCCACCGAGGGCGGCAGCCACCGGGAGAACGGCCGCCCTGGGTCGCCGCAGCTCGCCCGTCACCATCTCCCGCTTGATCTCGAGACCCACCACGAAGAAGAAGACGGCCATGAGAACATCGTTCACGAACTCCACCAGGGTGAGCGAGTGACCGTTGGCGTCCAGCGAGACGACATCACCGATCGAGAGGTTGACCTCGGTGTGCCAGAAGTCGTAATAGGAGCCGGACCATGGCGAGTTGGCCCAGACGAGGGCCACGATCGTGGCAACCATGAGCAGTATCCCGCCAGAGGCTTCGATGCTGAGGAAGCGCACCATGGGCCTTCCGACGGCGCGCGCCAGGGGTCGGCCGCTGCCCAGCCACGTGAGGCCAGTATCTGATCCCCTACCTGCCATCTGTCCCATCCAGTTCGGATTCGGCCGGAAGAAACCGTAGTGGTCACCTTGCTACATGCCACCTGATGGCCCCGGGACCGACCCCGTCCATCGACGTTCGGGTGCCTACCTCAGGCATCCCCCACGATGAACGTGAGCTTCACCACAGTGCCATCCGGCCCGCTGTCCAACACGGCGGAGTCGGCCAGCTGGTGCATCAGCGATACGCCCAGGCCCGACTCGTGGCGAAGGCGCTCCGGCGTCTCAACCTCCGGCAGGTCGGGTACGGCGGACGGATCGAATCCCGGACCATGGTCGGCGACCTCCACGACGATCCGGTCACCCCTCAGATCACAGCGCACAAGGATCGGGTCGGCGACATGGGCCGCTTCCTGGGCCCTGAGCGCATTGGCCACGGCCTCTGACACCACCAGGCGAACGTCAGCCACCCGACCGGCCTGGAGCCGGTCATCCAGGGCGGCGGCGGCCCCCACGATCGCCCGCACCATCTGCAGGTACTCGGGAACGGGGGGCACGGCAATCTCCACAGAACCCACCGGGCGGGCTCCGCTGCTCACACCGACCCGCTTGCGGACACCGCATCGTCCACGGTGCCATGCAGGGTGAAGACCCGGTCCAGGTCGCACATCTCGAAGACACGACGGATCCTCTGCTCCGGGCAGACGACCGAGAGCTCGGCACCATGGGCCCTCAATCGCTTCAGGGCACCTACCACCACCCCCAGCCCGGTGGAGTCGATGAAGTCGACCGCTGTCAGGTCGAGCACCAGGTGGCGGATGCCGGTGGCGGTCTCGGAGACCACCGACTGACGCAGTCGGGGAGCACCGGCCAGGTCCAACTCCCCGAGCACGGCAAGGACGACGCAGGACTCACGTGCGTACCGGTGGACGTCGAGCTGCACCCTGTCTCCCGCACCCTCCGTCAAGCTCTGGACACCCCAACGGTAGACGACCATCGGGTGGACCCGACGTCGTCGGCCGCCCCGACGCTCGCGCCGCATCGAAACAGTGGCCGACAGCACCACGTCGGGCAGCAGCGGACCGACGAGCGGCGCATCCGTCCGGGCCAGGTGCCGCACGGTCACCGTCACCAGGTCACCCTCCACGATCCGCTCGACGTCGGTGTCGGGCAGGAGCAGGCCGCTGGATCCGATCACCGCATCCTCCACCTCCCGGATCGATCCACCGACTGCAGCGACCCGCGCTCCCTCCCGGGCCGCGTGTTGGACCAGCACCGTGGTACGCGCAACCAGGCCCACCTGCACCAGAGCCATTGCCAGGACTACGAGCACGGGGAGAACCAGGGCCAGCTCGACGGTTGCCTGGCCCAGATCCTCCCGCCGGCCCACCCTGCGCCGATGCCGGGTCACCCGACCTTGGTGATCAGCGAGTTCAGGACCCGGTCGAACAGACGCCCGACCTTGTCGGTACCCGAGGCCCAACTGGTCACGAGGATTGCGATCGTGGCCGCCCCCAGGATCAGCAGCACATACTCGGCCGTCGTCTGACCACGGTCGTCGAGGGTGGCGAGCCGAACCTGGGCCAGCACGAACAGTCGGATGTGGATTCTTCGCATGTGGAGCCTCCTGGAGTAGACGTCTGCGCGGAGGTGGATGGGCCGACCGCTATCCGTGGGCGGGGCCTGGACGGCGGCCGCGATTGGGTGGCCTGGACGATCCTCAGATTCCCGGCCCGAGCTCCCGGAGGGCACCACCCACCATCGGAACCACCGATAGGAGGATGAACGCCGGGAGGATGCAGGTCACCAGCGGGAAGAGCATCCGGATCGGTACCTTTCGGGCCCGCACCTCGGCCCGCCGTCGGGCCCGGGTGCGCAGGTCCACGGCCGCCGCCTCGAGGGCCGGGCCGACCGGCGCCCCGTGCCGCACCGATGCGACCAACGCCGCCACAAGGGGTCGACCCTCCTCGCCGAGCACCGGTCGGAGGCCTTCGATCGCGTCGGCCAGCGAGGCGCCTCTCCGGGTGCGGGCCAGCGCATCGGCCAACGCATCGGAGGCCGGCCCACTCGTCCGGGAGACCGCTTCGTGAAGGGCCCGACCGACCGGCAGACCGGCGCCGACTCCGAGGCGGACCAGACCGGCCAGCCATGGAAGCTCGGCGACGAGTTCCTCGCGGGCCGATCGTGCCGAGGACCACCGACGCCAGACCGGGATGCCCAGGTATGCGCCCACAGCAAGGACGGCGACCACCGGATGCACGAGCAGCAGTGCCGGGCCGACCACGACCGCCCATCCGGCCCTACGGTCACCCTCCGCATCCGCTGAACGCCCCAGCCCCCGGCGAACCACCCGACCAAGGCGCTCCACCAGTCCCGGGGAGCGGCGGCGACGGGCCAGTTGCCGGGTGGGTCGATGGGTGACGTTGGCCAACCGGACAGCACCGACCAGGACGACCAACCCCCAGGCCCACGGGACCGCCCTCACCTCGAAGGTCCGGTCAGCCGCCACATCCACCACAGGCCGAGGGCATCGAGCAGCAGGCCGACCACCACAACCAGGATGCCGGCACCCGAACCGAGGAACCCCCCTGCCCGCACCGGTGCCACGAACACCGCGAATCCGACGGGTGCAAGCGCCACCACGGCAGCCGACGCCCTCGCCTGCGTGGCCAGCGCCTGGGCCTCATCGGCCACCTCCAGTTCGTCCCGGATCGACTCGGCGACCGCTCCCAGGAGGCGTGCCGGCTCGCCACCGGTGGTGAGCGCCAGGCCCACGGCGGCCACGAGCTGGCCCACCCGCGTCCCGGGGCGACGCTCCTCCCACCGACCAAGTGCCACGCCGACCTGGGCCCCGGAATCCAGGTCCTCGGCCACCGAGGAGAGGTCCTCGGCCAACGGCCCCCCGACCGAAGCGGCCTCCACCAGGGCCCCCGAGAGGGTGGCTCCCGACTGGAGTGACCGGATGAGCTCGTCCACGAGACCGGGTAGGGCGGCATCGATACGTCGGGGAGTTCGACCAAGACGCTCTGCCAACCGCACGGACACGGGACTCCGTCCTTCGAACGCCGACAGCCTGCCGGAGCCGAACGGCGGCACAACAGCGAGGGCCACCGAACCCACGGTCGCAGCCGACAGCAGGGCGGCGATCACCTACCCCACCGCGACCCGTCCATCCCATCCGCACCACCGGTGTCGCCCGCAGCCGGGAGCACGGACCCCCCGACCACGAGCGGCCGTACCCGGGGATCCGATCCGGGTGGTCGGACCTCCAGGACCTCCGACACCCGACGGGTGGCACCGGCACGGACCATATGCACGACGATGTCCACGCTCCCGGCCACCAGCGAGTCGGCCACCTCCACCGACAGTCCGGGAGAGGCCATGAGGACCATGGTCGCCAACCTCCGGAGGGCATCTCCGGGACCGTTCGCATGGCAGGTCGAAAGCGAGCCGTCATGGCCGGTGTTGAGGGCCTGCAACATGTCGAACGCCTCGGCCCCACGGACCTCGCCGACCACGATCCGATCAGGTCGCATGCGCAGAGCGTTGCGGACCAGGTCCCGGACCGTGACCTCGCCGACCCCCTCGCAGTTGGGTGGTCGGGCCTCCATCCGCACCACGTGGACCCTGTCGATGTTCAACTCGGCGGCATCCTCCACGGTCACGAGGCGCTCGTGCGACCTGACCGCTGAGGCCATGGCCCCCAGCAGGGTCGTCGTCCCGGAACCGGTCGCGCCGGTGACGACCACGTTGCACCTGTCGCTGACGGCACGGTGGAGGACCTCTGCCACGGGAGGTTCGGAGAAGTCCTCGATGGTGAACCGTCGCTCACCGAATCGGCGGACCGTGAGATAGGGGCCGTCCAGGGCGATCGGTTGCACCACCACGTTCACCCGGGAACCATCCGGGAGACGCCCGTCCACCCATGGGCTGGACCGGTCCACCCGTCGCCCGGTCGGCGCAACCATGCGTTCGACGAGACGGTCCAGCTCGACGGCATCGATCCGAACGTCGGTCGCCTCGAGGCGACCATGCCGCTCCACGAACACGATGCCCGGTCCGTTGACCATCACCTCGGTCACGCTGCCATCGGCGAACAACGCCTCCAGCGACCCCATGCCGGAGATCCTGGACAGGACCGCCTGGACGAGCGAGCCACGGGCGACAGGGCCAAGAAGGGGCTCCCGCCTTGCCACGGCCGCCTCCACGGCCGAGGCCAGCCCCGTCCCGTCACCTCCGTCGAGCAGGTCGAGTACCTCGGCGTGTACCGCAGCCACCACCTCGTGGCCCTGCACGGTCCCGCTCATGGCAATTCCACCGCACGTATCAGCGAACGTGGCACCCGCCGGGCGAGCAGGCCGGCGTCGACCGATCGGGCCACGGCAGGATCCATCGGGATCCTGATGGTCACCGGCGCACCAACCACGGCCTCCACGTCGTGGCGGTCCAGGGCCCGGCCCGGCTCAACCACCAGGACCACCTCGGTCGGCCGTCGTTCCTGCCTCGAGAGCCGTCTCAACCCCAGATAGCAGGCGCGGGTCACCAGGAGCGAGCGATCGGCCACCTCCAGCAGCGGGTCGACCAGCCCTACGGGTGGTCCGACCGGCGGTGCCGCGGTCCAGAGGTCGCCGGCATCCACAACCACCGTGCCCGGCCGCGAGGCCAGGTCGGCCACCAGCCCGACGAGTCGCTCGGGGACGGCTGCAGACCACCTGGAGGTACCCCGTACCAGCAGCCGTGTTCCACCTGCCACCTCGACGGTCAGCCGGTCGAGGGCCTCGACGCCGGCTCCCCCGGAGGCGGAGCACCAGTCCGACACCCCGATCCCGGATCCGTCGACACCCAGGACCGACGCCAGGTCTCCAGCCAGGTCCACGAGCAGGACGGCCTTACCCCGACGGGCCGCAGCAAGGGCCAGCGCAGCGGCGACCACCGTGGTCCCGACACCGCCCTTCACCGACCAGCAGACAACCACCATCACCACTCCCGAGCGTTCGGGTCTCATAGAGGGAAGTTGGCGTCACCGGTGGGCAACGACCCGAACCATACCGGTGGGCTCCCGGTCACCGACACGCACTAGTCACCCGGTCCACCCGTCCTAGGCTCGGTCGGGTGGAGGCGGCCTTCTTTGATCTCGACAAGACGGTCATTGCCCGCGCCTCGATGGCGGCCTACGGGCCCGCCCTGCGTCGAGCCGGATACCTCAACGTTGCGATGGTGCTCCGGGCGGCCTGGGGCCAGTTGCTCTTCCGCTTCTTCGGTGCCGACAAGGCGGCCATGGACCGTGCCCGCCGCACCGCGCTGCGCCTCGCCGCCGGCTGGGACCAGGAGAGCCTCCAACGCTTCGCCCGTGAGCACCTGGCAGAGGTGATAGAGCCGATCGTCTACGACGAGGCACTCGACCTGTTCGCACACCATCGCGCAGAGGGCCGGCTCCTCATCCTCGTGTCGGCATCGCCTGTCGAGATCGTGGCGCCACTGGCCGACCACCTGGGGGTCGACGAGTACGTGGCCACCACACCGATGATCGACTCGGAGGGCCGCTACACCGGAGAGGTCGAGTTCTACGCACAGGGTCCTGAGAAGGCCGAGGCCATCCTCCGTCTCGCCCACGACCTGGACCTGGACCTCAGCGGGTCATGGGCCTACACCGACTCGGCCACCGACCTGCCGATGCTGGAACTGGTGGGCCACCCGGTGGCCGTGAACCCCGATCGGGACCTTCGCCGCGAGGCGGAGAAACGGGGATGGCTGATCCGGGAGTTCGACAATCCGGTTCCCCTGGGAGACCGTGTTCCCATAGACCGGAACTGGATTGCGGCCAGCGCCCTCACAGCGGTGATCGTCCTGGGCGCAGTAGCCGGAATCCGACGACTTCGTCGCCGGACACCACAGGGCTAGATCGAGCGGACCTTCCGGACCGCCACGGCCACGAGTGCGGCCAGGGCGCCGAGCATCAGTATCTTCTTCATGGACGGAATGCTACGTCCGCGACGACTACGACCGCGCTGGTTGCCCTGCACGGTGTGGTTTCCAGGGGCCTCCGCCCGTACCGTCACCGGTGGAGGTGTCTGAGTACCTGGTGGGCTCCCCCGCCTTCAAAGCGGGTGGGACGGGCGATCCCCGTCCGGCGGGTTCGATTCCCGTCCACCTCCGCCAGTCGATCCACCGGAACGGGCCTGCCTGCGGAGGGGTCGCCGGCCCTGACACCAACCACTCGTGGGAGGGCCGGGCTGTCGCCCCCCGGAACCGGACGAACGCCCTGTCGGGACTAGACGGCCAGCAGGTCGCGGGCGCCGGTGTCGCTGCTCGGATGACGGAGCTTCGACATGGCGCGGGCCTCGATCTGGCGTATGCGTTCCCGTGTCAGGTTGAAGTGCTCCCCGACCTCCTCGAGGGTCCGGGGTTCACCGCGGTCCAGGCCGAAGCGCAGCTTCAGGATCTCGCGCTCGCGGGTGTCCAGCGGGGCCAGGAGGCGGCTGATCTCCTCGGGGAGAAGGGAGGTGGCCGCCACCTCGAAGGGTGACTCGGCCGACCGGTCCTCGACCACGTCACCCAACTCGGCATCGCCATCCTCCCTGAGCGGCTCGCTCAGGGAAAGCGGTTCGGCTGCGAATCGAAGCGCCTCGGTCACCTTCTCCTCCGGCATCTCCACCTCGGCGGAGAGCTCGGAGAGGGTGGCCTGCCGACCCAACTTCAGTTCCAGGCGGGACCTGGCCTTCTGCAGGCGCGCCAGCGTGTCGCCGGCGTGAACCGGCAGCCGAATCGTCCGGCCGGTGTTGGCGATGCCGCGTGTGATCGCCTGCCGGATCCACCAGGTCGCATAGGTGGAGAACTTGAAGCCCTTGCGCCAGTCGAACTTCTCGACGGCGTGCATCAGGCCGAGGTTGCCCTCCTGGATGAGGTCCAGGAGCGGTAGCCCGGAAGCCTGGTACTTCTTGGCGATCGAGACGACCAGACGGAGGTTCGACTGGACGAAGGTGCGCCGGGCATCGTCGCCCCGCTTGAGGTTCCGCTTCAGCCCGCGCTTACGGGCCGGCGACAGGGAATCGACCGTCCCGGCGAGCGCCGTACCGGCCTCGACCCCGGCTTCGATCTGCTGGGCGAGTCGGACCTCGCCCTCCTTGGTCAGGAGCGGATACTGCCCGATGTCGGTGAGATACAACCTGACGAGGTCTTCCTCGTCCCGTTCGACCCGCTCCTTGGCCACCCTCGATCTCCTCCAGCCGGGGGAGCACCGATCTCGCTGGTGCTCACCGAATCGTTCGCCCTGTCCGATCATCCGACCGGATGAGTCGACCCACCTGACAGGTGCTGCCCAATCCCCCGATCGACGGTCACCCTATCGACGACCTTCGTGACCACAACGCCCATACGTGACCTTTGTCACGAACCATCACCGCCCGTCCCGGATGGATCGGCGACGCCCGGGAACGACGACCGCTCGCGCGTATCAGCGAGGGCGGTCCTCGAGATCGGCCAGTACCAGCCGGATGGTCCTGCGTGCCGGGGCGTCGCCAAGCGGCGACAGGCGTTCGGCCAGGGCACCCAGATTTGCCACCAGGCGGTCCAGTACCGGCACCACGGCCGCCCTGCGATCCGAGGCTGCCACGTCGAGGAGGCCAAGTACCTCGGCAAGACGTCCCGATCCCGATGCCGCGGCCCGCTCTCCCTCGAGGAGCACGGACTCGGGGATCCGCTCCGTCCACCATTCGGAGTGCTCACCCAGCCGGGCAGCCAGCGACACCATGGTCGCAGACGAATCCGGATCGGCACCGTCGGTCGACCATCCGCCCAGTCGTTCTGACAACGCCGTCGAGAGTTCAGCCAGCACGACGAACTCGGCCACGCCTTCGGCGGTCGTGAATGGTTCCGGCACAGCGTCCATGTCCATCCCGTCGCCTCAGCCCCGGTAGTGGTTGACGATGGGAACCCGGCGGTCCCGGCCGAATCCCCTGATGGTCACCTTCGGTCCCAGCGGTGTCTGTCGGCGCTTGAACTCCGCCGCGTCCACCAGCCTCACGACCCGGTCCACCAGATCGGGATCATGACCGTCCTCCACCAGCCCGGTCCTGGTCCGATTGCCCTCTACGTATGCCTCCAGCAGCGGATCCAGGACGTCGTAGGACGGCAGGCTCTGATCATCACGCTGGTCGGGCCGGAGTTCGGCCGAGGGAGGCTTCGAGAGGATCTCTTCCGGGATGACGGGACGACCGTCGCTTCCCGGCTGCCCGGTGTTGCGCCAACGGCAGAGCTCGTAGACCCTGGTCTTGTAGACGTCCCTGATCACGGAGAAGGCCCCGACCGTGTCTCCGTAGAGGGTCGTGTAGCCGACCGCCGACTCGCTCTTGTTGCCTGTGGTCAGCACCAACCAGCCATTGGCATTCGCCCGGGCCATGAGCAGCACGCCGCGGATGCGGGACTGCAGGTTCTCGTCGGTCAGGCCGACCGGTCCGCCTTCGGGCGTCGTCGCCAGCGTTCCCGCGAACGCCAGGTGTACGTCTTCGATCGGCATCGTGATGGCGTCCAGGCCCTGGGCGGAGGCGAGGGCCAGGGCATCTGTGATCGAGTGGTCGCTCGAGTACCTGGATGGCATAAGCACGGCATGTACGTGCTCCGGCCCGAGCGCATCAGCGGCGATCGTGGCCACCAGCGCCGAGTCCACGCCACCCGAGAGGCCGAGGCAGATCTCGCTGAAGCCACTCTTGCGTACGTAGTCGCGCGTGGCGACCACCAGGGCTTCGTAGAGTTCGGCCACCTCCTCGAGCGGCTCCACGACATGTGCCACGAGGTGGTCCCCGCGTTCCACGATGCCTGACACCTCCACCACCGGAAGGTCCCCGTCGCCCGACCTCACCGCAGAAACGTCCACGTCGAGGATGACCACGGCCTCCCGGAATCGTGGAGCACGTCCCATGACCATCCCTGCCGGGTCGGCCACCATCGACCCGCCGTCGAATACCAACTGGTCCTGTCCGCCGACCAGGTTCAGGTAGGCCACCGGACGACCCGAGGCGGCGGCCGTGGCCGTCACCATGGACTCCCGTGCCGCCTGCTTCCCCTGGTGGTACGGCGAACCGTTCACCGCGGCGATCATCTCGGCCCCACCGTCGAGGAGACGCCCTACCGGCCCACCGGCCACCCAGAGGTCCTCGCAGATGACCACCCCCACCCGGACACCACCCACCCGGAACAGCTGGAGGGGGCCCGAGCCGGGTTCATAGTCCCGGCCCTCATCGAACACGTCGTAGGTGGGCAGGCACTCCTTGTGGTACGTGCCGACGATCCGGCCACCGTGACAGACGGCCACGGCGTTGTGGACCACCCCACCGGGTCCCGGATCGGCGAACCCGACCACCAGCGCACAGCTGCCGCTCATCGCGGCCACCTCGGCGACAGCGGCCCGACTGTCGGCCACGAAGCCGGGCTTGTGCACCAGGTCCTCCAGCGGATAGCCGGTCACCGTCATCTCCGGGAAGAGCGCCAGGTCGCAGTCGGCGATCTCGTCCAACCGGCGCGAGATCCGCTCCACGTTGCCCGCCAGGTCACCCACGACGGTGTCGATCTGCACCAGCGCCAACCGGATCCGGGTCATGGGCCCAGCGTACCGAAGCTCCTGCAGGCCACCGTTTCCGGAAGCGGATCGCGGGACGGACCCTGTCGGGTACCCCTACGAACCTGCCGGGCCGGTGGGCTGCCCCCCGTTGAGGCGTGCCGTGATCCGCTCCTCGACCCGGGCCAGGATCTCATCGGCCCGGTCACGGTCCAGCCTCCCATCGGTCACCGCCTGCTCGATCCTCTCGGTGGCCCGTGCTACCAGGTCGGCCACCAGCTCATCGACGCGGTCACCGGCCAGGTCGGCGATGCTGGCCCCACCCCACACGGCCCCACCCAGCTCCTGACGATCCATTTCCAGGAACTCGGCTACCCGTCCACCGAGGACGGCGCCCATACGAGCCGCTGGTCGAGCACCCATGGTGCCCATGGCGTGGCCCTTGCCCATGGAACCCATCGCACCCATGGCATGGCCCTCGCCCGTCTCGTGGCCCTTGCCCATGGAACCCATCGCACCCATGTCGTGGCCCTCGCCCATGGCCAACCGGGGCCGCATCTCGCCGGGTCGCTGGTGGGCGTGTTCGCACGCCTGTGATTCGGCCGCCGGCTCTGCCGGCGTCGCACCGATCGGCGAGAAGAACGCCAGCAGGACCGAGCCCACCAGGATCAGACCGCCCGCTGCCCCTCCCTGCAGGATCCATTTCCTGGTCCTGCCCGATGTGTCCGTCTCCGTGTACTCGTCCATCGTGATCACTCCTCGCTCCGGGCCGCCGGTGCGGACCGGGTTCGTCTACTGGTTCATGCTCCTGTGGAGCAGTGACCACGATGCGGACGCAGTGTTAGGGCCAGATGGGGTCCGGAAGAGGTCGGCGTCTGTAAAGGCGGGCGAAAATCGAAGGTGCCCCGAGCCGAGGCCCGGGGCACAGCACGACGTCCACGTCCTCCGTCAGCCGGCGAGGGCCTCACAACAGGTGTTGGTGATCAGGCGGGTGACGACGTACGGATCCATGTTGGCGTTCGGGCGACGGTCCTCGATGTAGCCCTTCTGGTCCAGGTGGACCTGCCACGGGATGCGGACCGAGGCACCACGGTCCGAGACGCCGTAGTTGTACTGGTCGAACCGCTGGGTCTCGTGGGCCCCGGTAAGGCGCTCCTCGGAGCCGATCCCATAACCGGCGATGTGCTCCAAGGTCTTGCCCTCGGCACCCAACGACTCACACGCCATGATGATGGCGTCGTAGCCCTCGCGCATTGCACGGGTCGAGAAGTTGGTATGTGCACCGGCACCGTTCCAGTCACCCTTGATGGGCTTGGCAGCCACCGAGGCGTCCACGCCGTAGTCCTCGGCCACGCGGTACAGCAGGTAGCGGGCCATCCAGACCTGGTCGGCCACGGCCACCGTGTCCACCGGTCCGATCTGGAACTCCCACTGGCCGAGCATCACCTCGGCGTTGGTGCCCGATATCGCCAGGCCGGCATCCATGCATGCCTTCGTGTGGGCCTCGACGATGTCCCGGCCGGCGATCTCGATGAATCCCACGCCGCAGTAGTAGGGGCCCTGCGGGGCCGGATAACCCTCGACGGGCCAACCCAGCGGGCGTCCCTCCTTGAAGAACGTGTACTCCTGCTCGATGCCGAAGATCGGCTCCTGGTCGGCGTACTTCTCGTACACCTCGACGCACCGGGCGCGGGTGTTGCTCGGGTGCGGTGTCATCTCCCCGTCCGGGAGGCACACTTCGCACAGCACGAGGATGTCGTCGCCACCACGGAGCGGATCGGGACACAAGAAGACGGGCCTCAGCACGCAGTCGGAATTGTCTCCCGGGGCCTGGTTGGTGCTCGAACCGTCGAAGCCCCAGATGGGGACGTGCTCGCCATCGTCGATGATCTTGGTCTTGGAGCGGACGTACGGAAGGGGCTCCGTCCCATCGATCCAGATGTACTCGGCCCTGATAGCCATCGTGGTCTCTCC
>Ga0310122_10001183_pt1 | contig 16702 bp, 18 predicted proteins | sample CB6_Bottom_1051__FD_203503 | JGI IMG/M metagenome (GOLD analysis project Ga0310122, IMG submission 203503) | Marine microbial communities from Western Arctic Ocean, Canada - CB6_Bottom_1051 | ecosystem: Environmental > Aquatic > Marine > Oceanic | place: Canada: Western Arctic Ocean | collected...
AACGCTCGAGCCAGCGGCTCATCATCTGTTGGCCACGGCCCGGATCGATCTCCAGGTCCTCGGTCGGTGAGAGAGATGGAATGGTGAGCATCAGGGCGCGCTGGTAGTCACGCCACAGAGACTCGAATGGATAGTTCGGGATATCGAGTTCGCGAAGATACTCGCGGAGGAGGTCACGTTCCTCGCTGGCCGTCGTCTCGGATGGCAGCGCGCCGCCGAGAAGATAGGCGACATCGTACGCCGCGGGTCCGACTCGCGTCAGCTGCCAGTCGAGATAGGCGCAGCGATCGGAATCGAAGCAGACGTTGTCCAGGCGCAGGTCACAATGAACCAGCGTATGCGGGGCGTCTCGTGTGAAGGATGTCATCAAGCTCGCGCCGTTTGTTCCGATCCAGTCCAGATACACCTGCATCTCCGGCGTCGCGATCTTCTGAAAAGCGGGTAGCGATTTCTTGAACATCCAATGGCGCATTCGGGAATCGATATCCATGGGAAGCAGCCAGAACTTGTCTTGTAGGCGCTCGGAGTCCCAGAAAGCCCGATGCGTGCCGGCGATATGCGTCAATACCTGATGGCATCGCTCGACGGATGCACCCGCCAGTTGATCGCCCATCTCCATGTGTCCCAGATCTTCCATGATCATCAGGTATTTTCGATTCTTGCCAGCTGCCACTCTCGCCCCGATCGCGCCGACCAGCGGGATCAAGAATCTGGGTAGTCGGTTGAAAGCCCTGAGGATTTGTTTCTGCTTTTCGGAGCCTGCGTCGCGATCGAAGCGAGAGAAGTAGATCTGCGGCGTTCGGGCTGGTACCTGCGCGGCCAGATCCTCGAAGAACAGGATCTCACGTTCGTAGACGCCCAACATTTCCCCGACGCTCCTGTTCGCCTTCTTCGGGAGTTTGGCGACGACGCTGTCAGGAGCCTCGGCCGCGTCACTGGTCAAGCGAAGACGCACGATGTCACCGAGAAAGCCCTGACCCTTGCCCAGTATCTGCTGTTCAACACTGCGGATGGGCCAGCCCAGCGCCTGGCTCAACCACTCGGAGGTCAACTGTTCGGGCGTCTCCGGTAGTTCAAGCATCGTTGAGCGACTCGACGATTTCGATCAACTGGGCAAGCTCGGTGATTTCATAGTCTGGCTGTGCTCGGATTTTCAAACCACTCGTGAGCGGCGTGGCAACGCCTTCCTCGATGATCCGAACAGAGCGTATTCCCGCGGCGCTGGCACCCGCGATGTCATGCTGCAGTGAATCGCCGACGAAGAGTGTCTCGTCCGAGCCAAGCCCGGCCTTCTTCAAAGCGTAGTGGTAGATGGCTGTATGCGGCTTGCACGACTGTGCCTCTTCGGAGCTGGTCCAGTCGTCGAGGACGTGATCGAGTCCATGCTTCTCGACCAATGGGTCGAGATAGTCGTCGTCGATGTTGGAGACGATCGCGAGATATACGCCCTTCGCTTTCAGAGCGCGAAGAGTCTCGAGACAATCTGGGCGAATCGGCAAATGATCGACTACCGCCGTGAGCTGCATCTCATGGAATCGTTCCGCGACGGCCTTCGGGACTGATACATCGAATGAGGAAGCGAACTCTTTCAAGGTGTCGAGAAAAAGATCCCGATGGAGAAAGTAGTCTCGCTTCGAAAAGTCGCGTATGACCGATTCACTCGCCGTGCTCCAAGCGGATCCGATCTTCCGTCGTTCTGCTTTCAGTTCGAGAGCTTCTGCCGCTTCGAAAATCGCATGTCCCATCCCTCTCTGTCGAGCGTAGCTGAACAGTGTTCCTCCAAGATCAAATAGCATCCCCTTGATCTTCACAGCGATGAAGGCCTCCCCGATCGAGTCGTCATGAAATGGCGGCGCTTGGCGCAGGAGCGACGGGTCGACCCGTCGACCAGTCGATCTTCCGAATAGGGCTCGTCTCGCCGTCCCAGTTTTCGCTGCCCTCGCGGATCACCCGGAACAATTCGTCGTTGATCTCGTTGTGCGCCATGAGTTGGATCATGACACCGGGAGCATCGATGGAGTCGAGGTAGGCATGTCGATCGCCATAGCGCTGAACGACCACGTACTTCTTACCCGATTGATCAAGACGTGTGAGGGTCTCCTCGATATCGTCGACCCAGAATGCGAGATGCTGCAGGCCGCCCTTCGGATTCTGGTCCAGGAATCGACTGTAGATCGATGTCGAGGAACCGAGCGGTTGGATGACCTCGATCTGTTGGTCGCCCGAGTAGGCGAATGCCGCATCGAGATCGAATCGAGTCTCCTCATCCTGATAGGTCCCCGGGTATCCTCGAAGCTCCTCGAAGAAGAAGGGGCCGACCCCACGCGCAATCCAATGCTGCATGGCGACTCGCAGGTCTGGCACGACGTAGCCTTGCTGTACAGTCGGGCCAAATAACACACTCATGCGTCTCATCTCCGAATGTCGAGTTAGCGTAATCGGTGTCGAAGGGGAGCAGTGTACCATGTGCAAGTGATGTACCCGATGTGGGGGGCTGCGAATTCTGCTGCGTTCCATTGCGATGGCCTATAGTGTCTCGAGCTTCTTGATGCCTGGCCATCAGGGATTCGTCGGCGATTCCGGAGAGGAGGAATTCTTGGCAACAATTCTGGCGCACCTCCAGATTCACCCTGGAATGGAACGCGAGTTCGAGACGTTGATTCGCGAGCTCTTCGCAGGGACTGGTCCTGAGCCGGCAAAGCGGCACTATGAGTATTGGAGAAGCGCCGAACCGGGTCTCTACTATTGCCTGCTCGCCTTCGATGACTTTCACGGCTTTCTGACTCACCAGACGAGCGATCACCACGAGCAGGCGAGTCCCGAACTCGGGAAACTCATTGAGAAGATGCGGCTCGAATGGGTCGACCCCGTTCAGGGGGCTTCCGAGCTCCCGCCTACCGATATGCAAGGTCTGCCCGACGACGCGGACGAATTGACTGCGCGCTACCACAAACTCTTCGCAGCGAAGCTTCAGGACTGGTGGCAGCCACTCCGCTCTGCCGGACTCGAATCCCGATGACATCTCGAGGAGTGATAGGCGTGGCGCGACCGCTGGCGCCGTGACCGATCGTCACGTCATGCGCGGAGCAGCCTGAACTCACCCGCCGCACGGGACTGACTCACGGTGATCCTCTTGAGGTGGTCTTGGCCCAGGCCCGAGCCGATTCAGACGCGGCCCAGCGAATTGCGTTTGCCAGGATCGTCTGAAATGCGGGGTTCTCATAGGCGGAGGCCCCATCTCCGAATTGCAGATAGACGATTGGGCTCTTCTCGTAGTTCTTGACCCAACCCACGATGTTGGACCCCGGCGGATGCGACCAATCGTCTCGACAGTTGAGCTTTCCCTCGAGCGCGCGGCTCGCCGAATAGAAGTTCGAATCGACGAACTCGAAATCGCTGCGGAACAGTGGGGTGATCGAGTCTTCAAAGATCGGCGCCAGGTAGAGTTCGTCGACGAGTTCGAAGGGCTCAACGCCCTCGGTGATCGGGTGAGCGGACACGGGCGAGATGGTGTGTTTGACGTCGAGGCGATAGCCGGAATCGGGAAAGTCGCGGCCGCGGGAGGCCATGGGCTGGTAGAGAAATTGTCCACCGACAAATTCTGCCCATTCGGGCCACGCTGGCCACGCCGCCATCGCGTGGTGGAGCACGACGAAAGGGGTCCCCATCTGCGTCATTTCCCGAAGACCTGCCTTGAAGTAGTCGGGGGGTTCGAAGAAGACCGGGGCTGCCCCGGGCATGAACTCGATTCCCGGCATGTCGTAGAGCACATAACAGTCGAATTCGCGCGCGAGCTCTGGCGTGAAGAAGCGCTGCGCTGCCGGGTGCTCGACGTTCGCCCATTCGATTTCGTGGTTTCGTTCGAAGATCGCGAAGAAGGGGTCGCGAGGAAACGGATGGCCGCGAGTGACGATCAAGACTCTGAGCTTCTCTCCCGTGGCGGGCCAGCGCGTTGAGCCGTTGCCCCTCCGTCGGCTGCTTCGGTGGTGCTCTGCGACTTCTCCTTGCGTCATCGCGATTCCAGCTCTCTTCCCTAGAACATCGGTCTCGACATCCAGTCGGCGGCGGAGACTTGATCCAGCAAATAAGAATGCAGCCGACGAATCTATCATAGATCGATCGCGCTTCGAGTTTCCCCGAGACGCGTCTGGCTTGCGTGATGCGAGCCATTTGGGGGATGAGGCGACAGCCGGTCTCGTTTCGCTAGCCTAGAACGCCATCGAGCAAATGAGATGTCATGAAGAGGGAAATGTGATGAAGATCAAGCCCACGCGCCGTGACCCCAAGACGATGCCCCGATCTCCTGGCATTACCTATCAGCAACTCCTGGACGAGGATACGCACACGGTTCCCGACGTTCTTCGTCTGGAGTCTCCGATGGACTTCGGAAACGAGGATATTTCGATCGAGCGCTATACGTCGCGAGAATGGTTCGACCGTGAGGTCGAGTTCTTGTGGCGGCGCGTCTGGCAATACACTTGTCGCGAGGAGGAGCTCCCGGAAGCCGGGGACTACTACAAATACGACATTGCTGGCCAGTCTTTCCTCGTCGTGCGAATGGAGTCCGGTGAGATCAAGGCATATCCGAATGCCTGTCTCCATCGTGGACGAATGCTCAAGGAGTACGACGGCCGCGCATCGGAGCTTCGCTGTCCATTTCACGGTTTCTGCTGGACTCTCGAAGGAAAGTTGAAGAACGTCCCCGCGCGATGGGATTTTCCGCATATCGAGGACGAAGAATGGTCCCTGCCGGAGATACCGGTCGCTACGTGGGGAGGATTCATCTTCATCAATCCGGACCGCGAGTGTGAGCCCTTCGATGAGTTCATCGAGGACATCAAGGGTCAATTCGAAGGGCGCTGGCCCCTCGAGGATCTCCATATCGCGTCACACACGGCAAAGACCGTTCAGGCGAATTGGAAGATCGCGCAGGAAGCTTTCTGCGAGGCCTATCATGTGAACGCAACCCATCCACAAATCCTGATGTCCCTGGGTGACACGAATTCCCAGGCGGATGTCTGGCGCAATTGTGCCCGCGTGATTACGCCGGGGGGAACGTTCAGCCCGCTTCTCGACAAGGAACCGACGAAGGAACAAATGATCGCCACTGCGATGGATCTTCGCGAAGGAGAGCCGATTCCGCAGATTCCCGACGGCATGACCGTGCGGGCGTTTCGCGCTGAAGGGATGCGAGACGCGCTTCGCGGGACCGTCGGCTCGCGCATCGATGAGTGTTCCGACGCGGAACTCGTGGACAGCATCGACTATACGGTCTTTCCCAATTTTCATCCTTGGGGTGCCTTCAACCAGATCGTCTACCGCTTTCGACCCAACGGAAACGACCATCGGTCGGCGATCATGGAATGCATCATGTTGGCGCCCTTCGAGGGAGAACGTCCGCCGCCAGCTCCGATCCAATGGCTTGCCGAAGATGAGTCGTGGTCGTCCGCCGTCGGTTTCCTCGGGAAGGTCTTCGATCAGGATTTCTTCAACATGCCGAAGGTTCAGCTGGGGTTGGAGTCGACCTACAAGTCCGGTGTGACGCTCGCGAGCTATCAGGAATCCAAGGTTCGATGGCTCCATCATAGACTGGGCGAGTTCATCGAAGAGGGCGAAAAGAAGGCGGGTGCGAAATGAGCGGCGGACTGAGGCATCCCTTTAGCGGAGCGCTCTACACTTGTACGGACGACGGCAAGATCCGGCTGGAGAACGACGGAAAGTCGGGACTCTTCAATCCAGATGGGCGCTGGATCGAGGGCGAGCTTCGCGAAGCGGATCCGCACTTCTGCGGTTGGGTCGCCGGGGACCGCGTCGTTCGTCGAGGGCTGGATATCACGCCCGATTGATCTTGGCCGGTGCTACCAGCGATCGACGTGGAGGACACCCTCTAGGCCCCGGTTGCGTGCAGGCTTGAAATCAGTTCCCACCGTGAACGCGACGGGGGAGAGTGCTGCCTGCATGACGTCGTCGAAGGGGATGCCGAGCAGATCAGCGATTTCGCGCTCGTATGTTAGGTGAAGAGTCGTCCAGGCAGTCCCGAGTCCTCGTGCACGCGCGGCGAGCATGAACGACCAGAACGCCGGTGCGACCGAGCCCCAGACGGAAGCTTGCACGAGGTGTCCCATTGGCCCATCAACGGCTGGGACGCGGCCATTCTGGCATGCGATCGCAATCCAGGGGGCGCGGTGCAGATTCTCCGAGAGCGCTTCCGCCGAGGACACCACGGCGTTCATCGTATCGGTGTCTTCGACCTTCGCGTTCTCCGCGAGCGCGTGTGCGGAAAACGGCATCGTGCGGTACTGGGCGAAGGCCTGCCGGTAGAAGTCGCCGATCGCCTTACGTTTTTCGAGATCTCCCACGAGCATGAAATGCCAGCCACGTGCGTTCGAACCCGTTGGCGCCTGGACGGCGATCTCGAAGCATTCTTCGACGAGTTCCCTCGGTACGGGACGGTCGTAGTCGAGCCTTCGACGGACGGTCCGCGTGGTCGTGAGAAGTTGGTCGGGATCGAGATCGAGTGAGTAGGTCATGCCCACACTCTAGCGCCTCGATCGCCGACTTCGTCGTCTGATGATGCTGATCCGATCGATGGATTGGAAAGCAATCCCCTGCGATCAGAGATCGCGAACCGGATCTGGACCGTCCCAATCGCGGGCTGCCTGGCGTACGAACTGATAGAACCCGACGAGCGATTCTGAACGCTCGTAGATCTCGAGCATGTGACCCGAGTGGGCTGTCGTATCGATGAAGGCGAACTCGGATCCGCCCTTCTTTGTGACGGCGCGAGTGGCCAGCGGCATGCCCAACCGTTGATAGGCCTCGATCGTGTCGTCGAGGGAAGCGACGAAGCTGGCGACATGATGGAGTCCTTGCTCGCCCGGCGCGTAGATATCTCGAAAAGGTGAGGGGCCCTCTTCGTCCTGCTGGACCAGTTCCATCATGAGATCGCCCCATTGTCCGTAGGCGGAGGAGTGAATGAACTTGCACGACACGCCGCGATGCTCCCCCCACTCGAGCTCGATACGATTGCGCAGGAAAAACGGGCCAGCGCCAAATGTTTCCGAGGCGTGAAGCGCGGCCTTGCGGATGTCCGTGACGAAGTAGGCAAGCTGAACAGGTTTGATCAATGTCTGCACGGAGTCTCCTGGGGTGCTCGGCCGTCCCTTCGCTCAAACAATCGGCCAGACCGAGCCACGACTCGATAACTGTACGCTGAGTGGAACGACAGGCCTAGTGCATGTCGGTCAGCGACACGTGAGCCCCGGCGAGGTCTTTCCGTCTAGGTTTCAGACGGATACGATGGGTCGAGCAGGGCGCCAGAGGGCGTCTTGATTGACGACAGAGCGCATTTGAGCGCGGAGGACGAAAGATGGGACGGATCGAAGGCAAGGTCGCGGTCATCACCGGGGGTGCGAGCGGGATTGGAGAGGCTTCGGTTCGGCGATTCTGCGAAGAGGGAGCCAGGGTCATCATTGCCGACATCCAGGAAGACAAGGGCAAGGCGCTCGCGGAGGAACTCGGACAAGTCGCACGCTTTGCTCGAGTCGATGTCACGGAGGAGGACGAAATCGCGGCCGCGATCGCCCTGGCGGTTCGGGACTTCGGCAGACTCGACGTGATGTACAACAACGCCGGAGTCGTCGGCGCCCTTGGCAGTCTTCTCGAGACCTCCGCCGATCAGTGGCGCAAGACGATTGACATTCTCCTGAACGCGGTCTTCTTCGGAATCAAGCAAGCGGCACTCGTGATGGTGCCCCAGGGATCGGGAGTCATCTTGAGCACCGCCTCGACGGCGGGGATCGTCGGAGGGCTCGGCCCCCACGCCTACACTGCAGCGAAGCACGGAGTCGTCGGCCTAACGAAGTCGGCGGCCAGCGAGCTGTCCTCGAAACACGTTCGAGTGAACGCCATCGCGCCCGGTCCGATGGCGACACCGATGATCGCGGCGGTGACGAGCCAGGTTCCCAGCAGTATGGATGTCGTCCAGAAAGCCCTGAAGGCGGACTCGCCCCTGGGTGTGGCGGGTCAGGCCCGCGATATCGCAAACGCCGCGCTCTTTCTTGCGAGCGAAGAATCCGGACAAATCACCGGCCACACGCTCGTCGTCGACGCAGGCATAACGACGGGCGCAGGGCCTTCGGGACTCACAGCGACGAAAGCAGAGACGCTCTTCGAGGCCGGGCGACGCGAGGGCGCCTAGTCCCGGACTTGCAGATAACTATTTCGTCCCCTCGAAACGTCGCGCGTAGCCTTGAGTAGGGCGCTTGCCGGTTTCGTCCACGACATCGAACTCTTCCGCAAGGTCTTCGACCCATTGGATTGAACCCGTGCGCTTCATCAGGTCGTCGCTCGAGAGCAGAGCCGCCGCTGTTCGCCCGACAAAGAGTGGTGTTTGAGCCTGCGACAGATCCATCTCGCGATCCTTCGCGGCATCGCGGATGAACTCGGTGGCCACTGACCCGGGGTAGAGCACGATTGCTGGGATTCCCTTTGGCTCGAGTTCGATCGCCATGTCCGCCGTCAACCGGTCGAGACCCGCCTTGCCGGCGCCATAGCAAGCGCTGAAATGATAGAGCTGTCCTCCGGGTGAAGAGACGTTGAGCATCGCCGCGCTCTTGGACTCGAACATCAGCGACGAAGCATGCCAGCTTGCGACATAGTGCGCGCGTAGTCCGATCCCGACCTGATCGTCCCAGATCTGAATCGGGTGATCCCAATAGCCGCCGCCCCAGGCTGGCGGACTCGGGATCTTGTAGACGTTGTTCACGAGGATGTCGATATGATCGACTTCCCCTCCAATCTGCTCGAAGAGGGCGGCGATCTGATCGTCGTCGCCATGGTCGCACTGGATCGCGCGACCCGTACCGCCGGCTTCGTCGACTTCGCGGGCCGTCGTGTCGATCGTTCGTTCTCCGTCGCCGACGGTTCTGCCGGTCAGATAGACCGTACATCCCCGTTCACCGAGAGCGAGCGCGATGCCCTTGCCAATTCCGCGACTCGCGCCCGTCACGACCGCGATCCTTCCGTTCAAGTCTGCCATCTGCGTCCCTCATTGGTTCGGCGCCGCCGCCGACGGTGCCGCTAGTTCGAGTCATTGGTTCTTGATCTTGCGCCGAAGTACGGCGACGGTCCAGCCCATTCAGCTGCTGGCAGGCTAGCGGGCCCATCGTTGCGGATCCAACCTTCGAATTCCGCGAAGGGAATCGTGCCCGCAGCCACCCTCGCACCCGCGTGCGCCCTCGTGTCTGCGTGGTAGGCTGCTCGGATCAAATTAATGCGAGGAGCATGAAATGGCCCAAACGCAGGACCATGAAATGGTGTCGATCTACCCCTTCAGCGATGAAGAGGTCGATCAGCTGATGAACCATTCCAACGAATGTGTGCTCATGTGGGCGACCAAGGACGGCTGGCCGGTTGGGGTCACGCACGCCTTCGTTTGGCATGATGGCAAGATCTGGCTCACCTTCGGCGCACATCGACACCGGACGAGTGCCATTCGTCGCGACGCTCGCGTGTCCGTGAATGTCAGCAGCGCCGGTTACCCGCCCCACTCCTCGAAGGATCTGCCGGGCGGCGCGATTACCTTCAAGGGACGAGGCGAGTTCTTCGATGACGACAAATCGAAGGCCTGGTTCTATCCGGCATTGGCGAACAAGCTGAGTCCGACCGACCCGTCGGCCGCCAAGTTCTTCACGGGCTTTCTCGATTCACCGCTTCGGACGATCCTCGCGATCACGCCGGAAAAGTTGATCATGTACAACGCTCGAAATGCCAATCGACATGTCGCGGGCACGATCACGGAAGAAGAACTCGGGGAGCGATTGCCGAGCGATGCCGTACGCATGAACGCCGAACGCGCCCGGCGCGGACTCGACCCCATCTAGTCGCGACGAGACCCGATTCAAACCTCCACAAACGAAAACGGCTGCCACGATCCGAGAGGAACGAGGCAGCCGCTTCGATTTCGTCAGCCGCCGATCCACGGCTGAGGTCGGGGCTAGAAGTTCACGCGCTTCGTGAATCCGCCGTCGATGACGAAGTTGACGCCCGTCGTGAATGCCGATCGCGGACTCGACAGGAAGGCGATCGCGTCGGCGACCTCCTGATCCGTCCCGAGTCGGCCGGCCGGAATCTGCGCGACTGTCGCGTTGTACATCCCTTCGTTGTGCGTCTTGATCATGTCCCAGCTGCCGCCTTCGATCATGATCGGACCGGGCGACACGGTATTGACGCGAATGCCCTTCGAAGCCAATGCCTGGGAGAGTCCGTTTGCGTGGGTGATCAGGCCTGCCTTGATGGCGTTGTATGACGTGGGTCCCATGAAGGTCTCCACGGCAGCCGTTGAACTGATGAAGGTCACGCTCGCCGAATCGCTCTCGGACAGCGCTGCGACCGAGGCATTGACGCTGCGAACCGCGCCCATCAGGTCGACTTCGAAGTTGGCCTTCCACGCCTTCTCGTCGACCCCGTTTCCACCGCTCGGGTTGGAAATCAGGATGTCGAGACCACCGAGATCCGCGATGGCTGCGGCGATGAAGGCTTCGAGTGCATCCTTGTCGCCGACATCGACGGCTTGTCCGAACGCCTTGACGCCCTTGGCCTCGAGCGATTTCTTCGCGGTTTCGACGCCCTCGGCGCCGCGTGAGCAGATGGCCACGTCGCAGCCTTCTGCTGCGAGGGTTTCGGCGGCCGCGCGGCCGAGGCCACGACTCCCACCGGTGATGATGGCCTTGCGGCCTTTGAGTCCAAGATCCATGTCGTCTCCTTCTGGGGATGGGTTCTGGTGATCAAGCGTAGGGGATAATCTGGCGAGCGTCGCTGGCCGATTCAGCCACCGATGTTCATCGACTGCGAGATGACCGCGAAGCCATCAGTGGCCTCGAGGCGCTTGCCGACGACCGCTTGGTAGTCGGGGCTTTCGTACCAGGCTTTGACCGCCGCGGTATCTTCGAACTTGAGGATGACGGTCTGTGGGCCTGGCGGCGTGCCCTCGATCGTCTCCGCAGCAACGTCGAGTGTGATGAGTTCTCCGCCGTGCGGTGCGATTGTCGGGCCCGCTCCCTTCTGATACTCGCCGTAGAGCGCGGCGTCTTTGACGACGTATTGAGCGATGAAATAAGCGGCCATCGGTCTTCCTTTCGGGACGGACGTGATCGATCGTAGTCGTACGCCGTCATGTTCTGTGAGTTGGGGAGTCGCGACGTTAGCAAGCCCTTCGAAACGCGCTGAGTGTCGCCCCTGTGCTACCGACTGGTCGTATCTGACCAAGGAAACCGCATCGATGAAATTCGCAGATCAGGTCGTGTTGGTGACCGGTGCCAGTCGTGGCCTCGGCAAGGCGTTTGCCCACTGCCTCGCAGACGCGGGCGCCGTGGTTGCCGTGAACAGCACGGGCCGAAGCGATGCCGGCATGCAGACGGTCGACGAGATCGAGGCGGCCGGCGGCCGTGCTTTCCATGTCGAGGGCAGGGTCGAAGATGCGGCAGCCCTGGTCGAAATGACTCTGGCCCATGCTGGTCATCTCGACGCCGTCGTTCACAATGCGGGATTCGTGCAAGACAAGTCGCTGCGTAAGATGTCTCTCGAGCAATGGGACGCCGTGCTCGACGTCCACCTGCGTGCGGCGTTCGGGCTCAGTCGCGCCGCGTGGCCCAGCTTCGAGGAGCGGGGCGCTGGAAGACTGGTCTTCGTCTCCTCTTCGGCGGGCCTTTACGGCAATTTTGGTCAGGCGAACTACGCAGCAGCGAAGATGGGGATGTATGGGCTGTGTCGGACGATCGCGATCGAAGGGAAGAAAGCCAACATCCACTGCAATTGCGTCGCACCCTTTGGTGCCACCGAACTAAACAGCGCCAACATGCCCGACCCGCTCAAGGCGGCGATCAAGACGGAGTATGTCGCGCCGCTCGTCGGCTATCTGGCCCATCCGGATTGTCAGGAAAATGGCAGCCTCTTCGAAGCATCCGGCGGCGCATTCAAGAAGCTTCGCTGGGAACGCAGCGCCGGCCTGAGGCTCGATACCTCGAAGCCGATCGGAATCGGCGATATCGCGAGCGGCTGGGATCAGGTCGTGGACTTCTCGTCATCAGAAAACCCGACGGACATGCGCGAGGCACTGGCAGGGCTTTACAGCGGAAAACCCGTCCCCTCTTGATCGCTGGTCACGCTTCTTTGGCGGGCGTACAATCGTAGGGTCGCGTGGCGGTTGGCAACGGCCCGACTTTGATCCGCATATAGGCTCGACAGCCCTTCAGGGAGACGACGGATGAATCGCAAAGAGCTGGTCCAGATGGCGCGCCGCAACCTGGAACACGTGAAGGCCGGTAGCGTCGATCAGGCTGTCGATGTTCATCGAGTCCCCTCCGCTCACTACGTCGATGCCGATCGTTGGGCTCGCGAGATGGAACTCGTCTTTCGCCGCCTTCCTTTGGTGCTCGCATTTTCCGCGGAGTTGAGAGAAGCCGGGGACTATCGATCGATGATCGTGGCCGACGTTCCGATCCTGCTCACGCGTGGGTCGGACGGGGCCGTGCGCGCATTCTCGAACGTCTGTCGCCATCGCGGGGCCGTTGTCGCGCCGGAGGGAAGCGGCAACGCCACGCGATTCGTCTGCCCCTATCACGGGTGGTCCTATGATGCGAAGGGTTCTCTCCGCGGGATCTACAATCAAAAAGATTTCGGGGAGATCGACAAGGCTTGCCATGGCCTTGCGCCGCTTCCCGTCTACGAGCGTGCGGGTCTGATCTGGGGTGCATTGACGCCGAAGTGTTCGATCGATTTCGATCGATTTCTCGGCGGTTACGACGAACTCCTGGAAGGGCTTGGACTAGCGGACGCGCATCTCGTCGGTCGGCAGGTCGTCGAGGGACCGGGTTGGAAGATCGCCTACGACGGCTACCTGGATTTCTACCACCTGCCGATCCTACATCGCGAGTCCTTCGGGCCCGATATTCCGAGCGACGCACTCTACGATGCGTACGGTCCACATCAGCGTGTGTCGATGCCCAATCCTGGACTGTTGGAGTTCGATTCGATTCCCGAGGACGACTGGCCGCTCGAGCAGATCCTCGGCGGCGTCTGGACTGTCTTTCCGCATATCTCGATTGCAGACTTCGACGCAGAGGGAAAGCTCTTCATGATTTCTCAACTCTTTCCAGGCACCACACTCGACACGTCGACGACGATCCAGAATTTCCTGGCCGTCGATGAACCCAGCCCCGAAACGCAGAAGGTAATCGAGGAGCAGATGGCCTTCCTGTTCAAGGTCGTGCGAGACGAGGACTATGCGATGGGGAAGCGAATACAACGCACTCTGGAAGCCGGTTCGGCACGCGACGTCCTCTTCGGCCGCAACGAACTCGGGGGTCAGCGATTCCATCGCTGGGTCGACGCCATTCTCGAGACCAAAGACGAAGATCTAGACGAACTCTTCGCTCGTGGCATCGATCCGGCGCGCTAGACGCCGCTCTTCCAACGCCTCAACCGTCGTGCGGGAGTGGTTCGAGCCACGGATTCACGACGACTTTTGCGTCGCCTTCAGGGTCCGCGAGTGATCGAAACGCGAACTCGACATCGTCGAGGGCTACTTCGCTCGTCACCATGGACGCCACGTCGAAGCGTCCATCGGCGATGGCTCGCAAGCTCGTGTCGAACTCGTCCATCGAATATCCGAGTACAAACTGCAAGGCCAGCTCTTTGTTGATCGCAATCAACGGTCGAATCTTGTCGGTCTGAAGACACACGCCGACGACGACGATTCGCGCATCGGGCGGTGCGTCAAGGAAGACACGATCGAGCATGCCGGGCACGCCCACACACTCGAAGATGACGAGTTCTTCTGCTCGCGCGATGTCTTGATGTGCGAAGGGGTTGTCGACGCTCGGATCAAGAGCCGCGTGTGCGCCCTGATGCTCCGCGAAGCGGCGCCGCCCGGAAGAGAGATCCGAGGCGATGATCGGACCTCTATGTGTCGCTTTCAGAGCGGTGAGCACGGCGAGTCCGACCGGTCCGGTTCCGATGACGACGATCGCTTCGCGTCCGCCGAGACGAGCTCGATTGACTGCATGGAGTCCGACGGCCATTGGCTCGGTCAAGGCGGCGGCCGTGGTGGGCGTGCCATCGGGAACCGCGCGCATCATGCGCTCCGACAGGACCATGTATTCGGCAAAGCCGCCCGGGATCTTTTCGTCGTATCCGATCGCTAAAGGTTTCGCCCTCAGCAACATGGGTACCGAGCAGACGAGTTGACCCGGATTGAATTTTCGCTCGGTGTCGGGCCCGAAGTCGACGACCTCGGCACAGAACTCATGTCCGAGCACGACCGGCTCGAAGGTTGTCAGCTTGAAGGCTCCACCGGATTCGCGGCTCGTCGCGACGAAATCCTCCGTATGGAGTGCAGCGTGTAGATCGGACCCGCAGATTCCGCAAGCGCGCGACTTTACGAGCACTTCACCCGGGCCGGGCGTTGGATCCTCGATCGTTTCTACCCAGAGCTTGCCCCGCTGCATCAACACGGCCTGCATGGCGGATCTCCGAAGTGTTCAGGGGGCGTGGTTAGGCGGAGCCGCCGTCGTGAAAGTCTCCGGACAGATCGGGCAGTCCCTGATAGAGGGGAACCAGCTTGCGGCTGGCGAAGAGCCACTGATCGCCACGCCGGATGTACTCGTCGTCGTAGTAGGCGAGCATGATGCCGAACTCGCCTTTGGCTCTCTCGAAATGCTCCTGGATATATTGACGGCCGCGGCCGCTTCCGGCTGCCTCATCGATGTCGACGCGCCCATTGAGGACGGTTTGGATCACCTTCTCGAAGCTGCCCATCGCCCCCTTCCAGAGGTCGTAGATCGCGTCCCGGCCCTTGACTTCGAAGCCGCCCCCTAGATCCCAGACGGCGTCGACATCCCATGTGGCTGCCCAACGCTCTCCGTCGCGACAGACGACGGCGTCGGCATAATCATGTATGAGATTCGAGATCGAAGTTTGGCTCATGGGGGGCTCCGGAAAGTGGTTTCGTAGTGGGCCGACGGATGCGCGTTCAGAAACGATAGTCGCTCGTCGCTTCCACGCATAGTGACGGGCAAGTGGCGCTCCCTCGACCTCGCTCAATCACCCTTCGAGGCGAGAGACTCGATTTCTTCGAGGCGGGGATCGTTCGGATGGATCCACTCATCCGTGATCACCGGTTCGACGCGCAGCGCCTTGGGAATTCGATCGGGGCCGATCAGCTGATCGGCGGATTGATGCCAATGGTAGATGCGCGCTTCCTGATAGCTGAGGGGAACGCCCTTGAAGCCATAGGATTCGACGGATTTCTGGATCGCCTCGCCGAACTGGGTGTCTTCGAGCAGAACCGGGCTGAGTTCGGAGCCGTCGGCGTTCGTCCATTGGTTGAGAATCTTTGGTTTCGGGCCGCTGCCCCAGTCATGCACCATCGTCCAGGTTTCGATCCGAGACTTGTTGATGCCATTGGGCCAGAAGAGCAGTGGCGGGATCGTGCGCTCATTGAGCGGCGATACCCAATTCGGAAAGATGCCGTAGGACTGAGTGCAGGTCCGGCCGATCTCGCCGACCGTCTCGATCTCCGGCAGCCCGGCTCGGGGATCCGTCGAGCGGGGTAGAGGTCCGTCCTCGTGGCCGGGTGCGACCATGCGTGCGTGGCCGTTCGGGTAGAGCGTATTGACATTGCGTCGATCGTCGAGGATCGGGGCGACCGTGGTCGGATGGATCAGGGGAACGTGATAGACCTCGGTGTTCGCCTCCATTGCGATCTTCCAATTGCAGTTGAGGTCGAAAATGTGGCGACCAGTCAGCCGACAGCGGTCGAATTGAAACTCGCGCCATTCTTCCGCAATCGGACCGAGCCACTCTTCGAGAGACGGCGCTTCGTCGTCGAAGTTCACGAAGATCAGGTTTCCGAAACGCTCGCAGCGCACGGCGCTCAGTCCGCGACAGGATTTGTCCAGACCGCGGAAGTCCTCGGGATTGCGGACGCCCTGCAGTGATCCATCGAGTCCGTACGTCCAAGCGTGGTATTTGCAGATCAAGCGCGGTGATTTTCCGGAGGCCTCGGTGACCAGCGGTGCGCCGCGGTGACTGCAGGTGTTGTAGAACGCGCGGATCTCGTCGTCTTCACCATGGACGATGAGGACCGGTTGTCCCGCATTGTCCCAGAGGCGGAAGCAGCCTGCTTCTGGAATCTCGTCGAGATGCGCGGCGAGCAGCCAGGCCTTGCGCCAGATGTGTTCCATTTCGAGTTCGTAGAATCGCAGGTCGGTATAGCGGCCACCCGGAAGGTCGGGAAGGAAGGGGAATCCTTCGGGCGGCGCCTCGCGGCTCGCTTCGTATTCCATGAGTCGCTTCAGATTTCTGATGGTCGCGGCGTTCATTGTCGGGCTCCTCGATTTAGATTGCCTCTGCTCGACCCGTGATCAGTTGGCCGTGTTCAGCGCAGATCGATCGGCGAGCTTCGCCCGCGACTGCGTGTGGCGAGCGAATCCGATCCGATCACCCCGCGCGATCAGAAGGCCTCCAGGGAAGCATGGCCTGGACGCTCGCGCAAAAGCGTTGGCCGGTCGGAGGGGTCGGCTGGATGAATCAGATTCTTTCATCGCGAGAGCAGCTCTGGGCGAAGACGCGGTAGGCGTGTTTTCGACCGTTCTCTCATCGCGCAGAGGACTCCGTCTGCGATGGCGGCGGCGAAACCTGA
>Ga0310122_10001184_pt1 | contig 16695 bp, 12 predicted proteins | sample CB6_Bottom_1051__FD_203503 | JGI IMG/M metagenome (GOLD analysis project Ga0310122, IMG submission 203503) | Marine microbial communities from Western Arctic Ocean, Canada - CB6_Bottom_1051 | ecosystem: Environmental > Aquatic > Marine > Oceanic | place: Canada: Western Arctic Ocean | collected...
GCCCCCACCCGGGACAAGCTCGCGCCTGAGCGTCCGTCCGCTGGCGGCATCGACCTGCAGAATCGCCCCCTCTCCGGCCCCCGCGTCGGCCTCCCGGGGCGGACGCCACAGGGTAGCAGCGCCGTTAACTGCCAGCCACAGCGTGCCCGCACCGTAGGCCATGCCGCTGGTGTTGGACGACTCGCTCGGTATGTCCCGAATCAACTTGGTGACGCCGTATTCGGAGGGCTCGTCGATCTCTATGAGGGCCACCCTGTCGGTGATCTGATCCGCCACCCACAGTCCCTCGTCGGTCACCTGCAGGGCGTTGGGCACTGAGTACGGTGAGCGGAATAGCTTCTCAATGGACATTAACGACTCCAATTGGTTTTGGGTAGCGATTCAGTCTGACGCTTGCGTATCCGCGGCGAGGATCAGCACTACTTCTCCCGCTGCCCCCTCGCGGCCACCTCTTCGCCGTGTCGACGCGCCACCTCCCGGACCCGGTCGTCATCCCAGTGTTCGAGCCGCGAAAACGTCCCTCCAACGCCCGGCTTGAAGGGCGTATTGTCGACCGCCGTGTAGCAACAGATGAGGGCCCAACGCGGATCGGCGCTGTTGTTGGCGTCCGAGCGATGCAGCAGGTTGCTGTGGAAGAAGAGAACCGTACCGGGTTTCATCTCGCAGTGCACGACCTCGAATCGCTCCAGGGCAGAAGTCATGCGCTCGGCATCGGCACCGGTCTGGTCTCCGGTGCGGCCGTGCTCGAGCCTCCCCATCTTGTGTGAGCCCCTCAGCGCCTGCAAGCAGCCGTTTTTCTCCGTGGCCGCGTCGACGGCGATCATGCAGCTGGCCATGTCGGGACAGAGGAAACTGGCGTACCAGTAGCCGTAGTCCTGGTGCCACTCCCAGGCACCGCCGACGAAGGGCTCCTTCAGCATCATCTTGTGGTGATAGTGGTAGACCTCGCCACCGATCAACTGCTCCAGCGGCTCGACGATGCGGCAGCTTCTGACATAGGCGCCGTAGGTATCCTCCGGCAGATCGTAGCGCAGGGAAAGACGGCTCACCTTCCCCTCCCTGTCCAACCGGTCGGCGGCGATGTCGGCCAGGGCCCGATCCGCTCTCGCGGTCTGCATGAGCAGCGCCATGTCGGCCGCGCTGAAGTGCCCCTCCAACAGCAGGAAGCCGTCGCGGTCGTACTGCGCCACTTGAGCGGCTGTCAGCCACTGATTTTCCATCGCTGGTCTCTTGTCCAATTCAGTTACCCATCTTAGCGAATACGAACGTGGCGGAACCAGATCCTGCCCCCGTGATCCTGCAATCCGGCTGCATCTTAGGCGCCTCTACTCAGGCGCTGCTAACTTCTGTAGTTGCGCAGACGCACTTCCCTGCCGGTGCTGGCGCTCTTGAGCAGCGCCTCCATCATCTGCTGCACCTGCAGCCCGTGCCTCAACGGCGCCGTGCACTCCGCGCCATCGAGGATGCAGTCGATGAAATGCGCGGCTATATTGTCCCAACTGCCGGATCCTCCCCGGGCCGGAAGGTTCACCGAAGTATCCTCTTCGACGCCGTCTTCAGTCCGGTAAATGGTGAGGGGGCTCAGTCGCGCGCCGGCGTCGGTGCCGAACAGTTCGACCTGGACCTCGGGCGGTTGATGCGAAGCCCAGAAACTCTCCACCTGCAGACCGGCGCCGGATTCGAAACGGATGAACCCGCCGGCGTAGTCGTCGGCCGCAAACTGGCGATACGTCTCTTGCGAGATCGGTCGCGAGTAGCCCAGCCCCCTGGGACCGAATGGCGCCCCCGACACGCCGGTAACGGTTGCGGGGCGCGGTCGTCCCATGATACTCCAGGCCGCATCCAGCACGTGGACCCCCATGTCGCGGAAAGCGCCCCCGCCCTCTGCGATAAAGCCGAGGTTCCAGGCGGGGATGCCGTTGCGACGGACGCTGCGGGCGCGACCGTAGTACAGCTCGCCAAAGTAGCCGCTTTCCGCTCTCGCCTGCAGATATTGACAGGCCGGGCTGAATCGCGTCGACAGAGACATCATGTTCACCACCCCAGTCTTTTCCGCCACCTCCACCAGTCGAGCCGCCGCCCTCTCCGAATCGGCCAGCGGCTTGGTGACCAGCACGTGCTTGTCGCGGCGCACCGCTTCCACCGCGATCGGCACGTGGAGCTGATTGGGAGTACCCACAAAGATGGCGTCGATCGATCGATCGCGGCACATCTGTTTGTAGTCGGTAAAGAACTCCTGCTCCCCAGGCAACTCGGCGGCGAACTCGGCCATGCGGTCCTCCACTAGATCGCACAACGCCACGACGCGGCAACGGGGATTGGCAGCAAGGGCGAGCCCGTTAGCCTTGCCGATCCCCATGCCGACGATCGCCATGCGAACGGTGCCAGCGGCTGCCATCTAGCTAGCTCCTCTCCCATGAGCGCGACCGGCATTGTCGGGTTGGGCTCATGTGGCGACCGTGACCTTCGCCGGAGTCCCTGTCCGCGCCGACTCCCACGCCGCCTCGGTGAGCTCGATAACGCGCAGACCGCACTCGGGGGGGACCTGTACCTCGTCCTTGCCGAGGATGGCATCGACGAAATTCTGGTCTGGCGTGGTGGCGCCCGGCAGCCCCTGCGGCTCGCTGGCCTCGGCGGGCGTCTTGTAGGTGATGCTGCCGTTCCGCATGTAGACGACGGCCTTCGATCCCCAGATGGTGATGTCCTCCCACATGCCGCCCACGGGTGAGTTGCCGACGATGGATATGTTGCCCAAGCCCCCATTGGTGAAACGCACCGACAGGGCTGAGTTGATGTCTACCTCTGCTTCGAAATTCTCGACATAGGCGTGGACCTCTTCGACCTGGAGACCGGTCATCCACAAGACGATGTCGAGGAGATGACTCCCCGAGTCGTTCAACTGCCCCCCACCGGAGAGCGCCAACTGCTGCCGCCAGGCTCCTCGAGTCCCCTCGTACCAGCGCTGATCCTGCAGCGCGGAGATAAACTGAATCTCGCCAAGCTCGCCGCACTTGATCTGATTGCGCACGAACCTGAATTCGGGAGCCAGGTGACGCTGATAGGACACCATCAGAATCTTCCCCACCTCCCGCGCCTTGGCGATGACCGTGTGGGCGTGATCGACCCTGCACACCATGGGCTTTTCCGACAGCACGTGGAGGCCGCGGTCTAGGGCGCTCATGATCTGATCGAAGTGCAGCGTATGCGGTGTGGAGATCTCCACCGCATCCATCTCCACCTGGCTCAACATCTCCTCGTAGTTAGAGAAGGTAGGCAGACCGGCAATCGCCCCGTGGCGCTCCCGAACTCGTTGCAGACTGTCGTCGCTGACGTCACAGAGAGCGACGACATCAGTCTCGGCCATCTCCATCACGCGGCCGATATGGCCGGATGCGTTGCCGCCGCAGCCGATGAATCCCATCCGTATTCTGTCCATCAATCAACCTCCTCCACCTTATCACTGCACCCCGGGTTACCTATCAGTCGGGCGTGGAATATACCTCTGTCCAGCGGCGGTCTCAAGCGAGTGGTCAAGCGATGTCGCCGGGAAGGCATCAAGCGCGGCTTGTCCATCGCTGTCTCCTGGAGGATCTCGAGCGAGTCGGTACAGGATTTCTCTTGGTATGCAGTTCTCCCCGCAGTATCTTGATGCTCTCAAATAGAGACCTTCCCAGACGAATCTCGCTAAAGTTTAACGTCCCTGTGCGGCGGCCCGAAGCTGGATCCTGGTGCGAAATGGGACTTCGCGCGCATGCTGCTTGGCCGGCTTGTCTATCTCAAGCGGGCTTACGGACGCTTTGCACCCCAGGTAGCAAAGGAGATATGGCGCCAAGACAGGTAGGTGTCCGCTTGGAACAGGGGGTACAGGTCCTCAGGGAGTTCTCCGTTCAGTTCGTCTCCTTCTTGATCGAGGAGGGTCTCAAGGGCCGCGGACTCGACGCCATCGTCACCGCCTTCGGCAAGCACCGGGCGACCATCATCAGCAGCGTATTGGGCGGCGCGGGTCTCGCCGGCGGCGCCTGGGCGGCGGTTACCATGTGGACCGGGTCAGTGGGCCTGTGGGGTGGCGTGGCCATGACCCTGGGTTTCGCGACCACCCCGGTGTGGGTGCCGGTAGCGGGCGGGGTAGCCGGACTAACCGCCGCCGGCGGCGCGCTCTTCGGAGTGCGGTCGCTGACTCGCAACCGGGGCAAGAAGAGAAAGCTTCAGATCGTCATTGGCTTCAGCAAGTTGCTGCTCGACGGCGAGAGATTCGCCGATCAGGACGTGCGTGTCATGCGCAAGTTCCTCCTGGCCAAGGAAGTGAAGAAAGACCAGATCGAACAGTTGCTCCTCACCACGGCGGCCACTGCGAGGCAGCTATCGCTGCGATACCTGTCGATAGAGGACAGGTGCGAGATCGCCCGCTACATCTTTCCCCTGGTCTACAACGGCGACGGCCTCATCACCAGCTCGGACCGACGGCGTTTTGCCCGCATCTGCTCAGAGCTGCGCCTCGAGAACGGTACCGCCGCCGCCATCTCCCGCGACTACCGCAAGCGGCTCGACACCCAGTGGTCCTACCTCCGCACGCTGGTGACAAGCCTGAATTACTTCGCCGAGGCTATGATCTTCGACAGTCAGGAGATGGAGTTGGTGAGACAGCAGTTGGAGCAGCTGATGAATTTCGACCCGAGAAAGGGTGCCCCGGACAAACGCCGGCGAGCGCTTGATATACTGGGCGGATCCCCGCACTCTCCGGCGACGTTGTCAGAGGATGTGATGGGTGAGGCGGCCGTCCTGGGGGCCTATGCCCTGGCGCAGACCGCCCTGCACAGACCCGCTCAGCGCCGGCATCTCGGCAACGTCTTCGATGGACTCGTGGACCGGCAGACGGAACTGTCCCAGGAGCTCAAGCAGAAACTCCGCGGCAGCCGGCGCAAGGTGGACAATCAGTACGATTCCACCCGCGCCGAGATCGCCTCGGCGGCGAGAAAACTTCGGCGGCCACCTTTGCCCGCCCGCTAGGCGACTCAGGCTTTCTTCCGCTCCTGTCAGCGGACCTGGGAGCCGACCGGCTGCTCTCGATCGACACCCACCAGAGACAGGTTCCCCTCGCCGTCGTCGGCGGCCAGGATCATGCCTTGTGACAGAATGCCCCGCAGCTTCACCGGCTTGAGATTGGCGACCAGCACCACCAGCCTGCCGATCAGATCATCGGGGCGGTACTGTTCGGCAATACCGCTGACTACCGTCCTCTCCTCTTCCACTCCCCCTCCCACTCCTACCCGCAGAGTCAGCTTCAGCAGCTTGTCGGTCTTGGGTACGGCTTCGGCGGCCACCACCTCGGCTACGCGGAGGTCCACCCTGGCGAAATCGTCTAGGTTGATCGGACTCTCGGAGTCGGCCTCCGGTTTGTCACCCCCCGCCTTCGACACCCGTTTGCCCCTGCCCTTGCCACTGTCGCTGCCACTGCCCCTGCCGCCGGCGGGGCTATTGGGCGTCGGTTTCTCCTCTAAGGTCGCGGTGTCGGGCCCGGGAGATTCGGGCCTTGGTGGTTCGACCTTCGGAAAGAGGATCGGCGCGTCGTCGGCAATACGAGTTCCGCTAGGCGTCAGGCCCCAGGTAGCGGCAGCAGCGAAGTCCGCAGGGGCCAGACCGAGGCTCGCCCTGATCTCGCCGGCCTTCCCCGGCATGGCCGGTTCAAGCAGGATGCTGGCGATGCGCAGCCCCTCGACGACGTTGTAGAGCACCGTTCCCAACCTCTCCCTCTTGTCCGGATCCCTGGCCAACACCCATGGCTCCTCGTCGTTGAAATACCGGTTGAGGCTCCGCACGAACTGCATCACTTCCTCCAGAGCCGCGTAGAACCGCAGCTCGTCGATCAGCCCGCCCACCTGTGCCGCCAGCCCGGCGCCGGCTTCGATCAGGTCGCCGTCCGACTCCTGCTGATTCGGTTGTGGCACAACGCCATCCAGATGACGCAGCAACAGCGCTCGCACCCTGGCCACCAGATTTCCCAGATCATTGGCGAGATCCGCGTTGTAGCGCCTGACGAGATCGGCCTCACCGACCTTCCCGTCCTGGCCGTAGGGAACCACCTTCAGGAGATAGTAACGCACCGCATCCGGCCCGTATTTCGCTGCCAGATCGAGGGGATCCACCACATTGCCCAGCGACTTGCTCATCTTCCTGCCGTCGGCCCCCATGAGGAACCCCCCCACACTGAGGTGCTGATACAGTGGCACCCCGGCCGATCTCAACATCGTCGGCCAGAAGATGGCGTGGGGTTTGAGGATATCCTTGCCGATGAGGTGATGGGCCACCGGCCAGAACTCGTCGAAGCGGTCGCCCGTGGGATAGTCGAGAGCGGAAATGTAATTGAGCAGGGCGTCGAACCAGACATAGGTGACGTGTTCCTGATCCCAGGGGAGAGGTATCCCCCACGGCACCCGCTCCCGGGGGCGAGAAATCGACAGGTCCCCCAGCGACTCGGACAGCAGCGACAGCACCTCGTTGCGATAGCCCTGGGGGCGAATGAAGTCGGGATGGTCCTGGATGTAACCGCGAAGCCAGTCCCGATAGCTCTCCATTTTGAAGAAGTAGTTCTTTTCGACCCGCTCCTCTGGCTTGCGGTCGTGGTCCGGGCACTTGCCTCCCACCAGCTCCTTGTCGGTCAGGTAGCGCTCGCATCCCACACAGTAAAGTCCGCCGTACTCGCCAAAGTAGATGTCGCCCTTGTCGTACACCTTCTGCAGCACGGCGACAACCACGGCTTTGTGGCGTTCCTGAGTCGTCCGGATAAAGTCGTCGTTGCTGATTTCGAGGGCCCGCCACGCTTGGTGAAAGCGATCGCTGAGGCCATCGACATAGACCTGGGGGGTGACCCCGTCGCTCTTGGCGGACTCGAGAATTTTCTCGCCGTGCTCGTCGGTGCCGGTGAGTGAGAATGTCTCATAGCCGTCCAGGCGGTGATACCGCGCCAGAAAGTCCGCCACCACGGTAGTGTAGGCGTGCCCGATGTGGGGATCGCCGGTGGCGTAGTAAATCGGTGTGGTCACGTAAAAACTCTTTGCCATCCATCACCTCCTCCGGTGTCAGCGCCTGCGTGGGCGTCGTCTTTTGTCGGTCCAGCAAGATCAGTTTATCCGTCCAGCAGGATCACCTCGGTCTGCGCCGGCGTCGTCACCTGCGGACCCGACTCGGGGTCGACGTACACATTTACCTCCAGCCTGACCCCAAACTCCGGCAGGTACAGACCGGGCTCCACGGTGAATCCTGTTCCGGGCAGGATGACGCGAGTATCGCGCGCCTCGAGATCGTCGAGATTAGCGCCTATTCCGTGCACGGTGGGTCCCGGGCTCAGGCTGTGGCCGGTCCGGTGCAGCACGTGGTCGGACATCCCCTGGCGCTCGAAACAGTCCCGCGCCACGCGGTCCAGCTCCCATCCCTGAACAGGCCTCCCCGAAGCAAAGGCGTCGACGGTCTCCGACAGTACCAGATCCCGCGCCTCCCGCACAGCCTCAAATATCCGTCGCTGAGCGGCGGAAGCCGCCGTCCCCGCGCAGGCGACCCAGGTGATGTCGGCGAAGACACCTTCACCCGGATGCCGGGCCCACAAATCGATCAGGACCCAGTCACCGGGCGAGATCACCAGGCTTTCATCCGGTGTGGGCGAGTAGTGAGGGTCGGCGCTGTTGGCGTTTACTCCGACGATGGGCGCATGGGCGACTTCCAGGTTCCGCCGGCGGAACTCGGCGACGATGAACTGCTGTACGTCGTACTCGCTACACCACTGTTTTGCGGACGCCAGACAGCTCCGAATGTAGTCGAAAGCACCGTCCTTCACCTCCGTCACCTGGCGGCTGGCATCCAGATGAGCCTCGAGACTGGCGCCACTCCACCGGGCGAGCGCCGCCTGTAGCAGATCCGCGGAAGAGATCACCTCCACCCCCAGAGAGCGCACCAGCTCGAGCGTGCCGCCGTCTACCCAGGAGACCGTGGGCAGCTCCCCTCGGGGGGAATACTCCATGGCCACCCGCCCGCGATTGCCCAGAAACTCCCGCAATTTGCTCAGCATCGCCTCCCGGCCGTCGTATACTGCTACGGGCATGTCGAGATGGCCGAACTGGGTGGCTTCGATGACGTGAGTGAGGAGCCGCGGCTCGCCCGAGACCGGGACCAGCAGGAAGGAGCGCCGCGTCGTCGACGGCATGTGCGGCAGCAGTTGCGCCATAACCGGGTTGCTGCCGCGGAAATCGTATACCAGCCAGGCGTCGATGCCGGCCGCCGCCATGCTTTCGCGGGCCTCGCCGAATGCGTCTGTTTCCACTGGTCATTCCCTCTGGGCTGACAGGTAGCGCTGCAGGTAGTGCCCCGTTCGCGATGCGGGTGCGGCGGCGACCTCTTGGGGCGTACCGGTCGCCACCACCTCGCCACCATCGGCTCCCGCCTCCGGGCCGAGGTCGATGATATGATCCGCCGCTGCCACCAGTTCGGTGTTGTGCTCGACCACCAGCACCGTATTGTCGTTGTCCACCAGCCTTTGAAGCAACAACACGAGGTAGTGGATGTCGTCCAGATGCAGTCCGGTCGTGGGCTCGTCCAGAATATACAGCGAGCGCGCTTGGTGTGGGCGACTCAGCTCTCCGCACAGCTTGACTCGCTGGGCCTCGCCACCCGACAGACTTCCGGCTGGCTGTCCCAGGTAGCCAAGGCCCATTTCTACCAGCAGAGCGAGCCGACGTGCCAGACTTGGAACGGGCTCAAAGAATTGCAGTGCCTCACCGGCGCTCATAGTCAGCACTTCGGCGATGCTCTTGTGTCGATAGAGCACCTGCAGAACTTCGCCTCTGTAGCGACTCCCCTCACAGACGGGGCAGGCCAGCAGCATCTGGGCCAGGATCCCCCGTCTCACCCCGGTCACGCCGCTGCCGCCGCACTCGGGACAAGCCCCTTCGGGCGCGTTGAAGCTGAACTGGCTCGGCCCGTACCCCCGCAGCCTGGCTTCGGGCAGCTGGGCAAAGAGCTGTCTGATGTCGGTGAGGAGGCCTGTATAGGTCGCCGTATTGGAGCGCGACGTGCGGCCCATGGGACGCTGATCGACGGCGATGACGCGCTCGAGGAATTCCGACCCCCTGCACTCCCGGAAAGGCAGTGGCCTCGCCTCTGCACGCTGAAGACGCGCGGCCAGAATCGGGTACAAGGTCCCGCGGATCAAGCTGGTTTTCCCTGAGCCGGACACGCCAGTGACACAGACGAGGCAACCCAGAGGCACAGCCACATCAACGTCTTTCAGGTTGTGACCGCACGCACCCAGCACCTCCAGCCACTGGCCGCTCCCGGGCCGGCCCTGGCTCGCCGGCATCGTGGCCGTGGCGCCACACAAGTACTTGCCCGTGGGCGATCCGGAAGCAGCGACCTGTGCCGGGGTGCCGCTGGCGACGACCTGGCCGCCCAACTGTCCCGCTCCCGGCCCCAGATCGACCGCGAAGTCGGCACTCTCGATGATTACCGGATCGTGCTCCACGACGATAACCGAGTTGCCCCCATCGACCAAAGCCCTCAGGGCGGTGGCGAGCCGATCGGCGTCACGCGGGTGGAGACCCACGGTCGGTTCGTCAAGCACGTACAGCAGGCGGGTCATGCCGGATCCGAGTGCCGCGGCCAGGCGCGCCCGCTGGAATTCTCCGCTCGACAGCGTGTCGGCTCCGCGTCCGAGGGAGAGATAGGCCAGGCCCAGGTCGGCCAGCGTGGTCAGACGCTGGTTTACCTGAGACGCCACGACCTCGCCGGCCTCCCCGTGCGCCCCTGTGAACCGCATCGCCGACACCGCCTCGAGGGCAGCTCCAACGGACAGGTCGCTGAGGGAGGCGATCGTGTGATCGCCGATCCGGACGGCCAGGGCCTCGGGACACAGCCTAGTGCCCTGGCAAACTCCGCAGACCTCCTCTGCCATGAGCTCCTCGAGCCAGGCCAGCTCCTCCTCCTGGGCCTTGGCGGCGAGCTGCTCCAACCATTTCCGCAGTCCGGCAAAGCCGCCGCGTCGACCTTCTCCGCGCCACACTTTATCGGCCAGCTTCGACGGCCACCCCCCCGGCGGAGACTCGAAATCCAGCTCGCGACGCCGACAGAACTCATCGAGTCTGTCGCGCAGGTCGGTGTGCCCGAACTCACGCCAGAGCGGCCCGAGAGCCTCGTCAAGGGTGTCGTCGCGGTCGCCGAAGACACTCTCAAAGCGCAGGCCGCGATCGGTGCCCAGGCCGCGGCAAGCCGGACAAGCGCCGTACTGACTGTTGAAGGAAAACAGTGCCGGGGTCACCGCCCGGAAGGGCTCACCACACGACGAGCAGGCGGGTCGCACACAGAACCGCTCCTCCCTGCCAGTGTCGGCGCAGAGAAAGCCCACCTGACCATCGCCGACTTCCAGGGCGGCCTGCAGGGATCCCTTCAAGCGGCGCGCGGTGTCCCCCTTTACCGCCAGTCTGTCGACCACAACCTCCACCCGCCTGGCGGCCAGATCGCCGGCGTTTACCTCCTCCAGGAGGCACACCTCACCGTCGATCCTGAGCCGCCGATACCCGCTTTGATCCACCGACTCCAGAAACTCCCGCGCCGTCTGGCCGCCATCGGGGCCGACGCGCTGGGGCGCCAGCACCAGGATCCTGGTGCCTTCGGGGAGGCCGCAGACGGTCTCGTACACCTCTTCGAAGCGGTGACAGTTGACCGGTGAGCCACAGGCGGGACACAGAGGCTGACCCACCCGGGCGAAGAGAACGCGAAGAAAATCGTAGAGCCCGGCCAGGGTGGCCACCGTGGCGCGAGGACTCTGTCGTCCCCGATCCTGGTCGATGGCTATGGCGGGAGCCAATCCCGAAATCTCTTCGACCCTGGGGGCCCGCAGCCCGCGAACAGCCGCGGGGGACAACGACTCCAAGGTGAGCAGAAACCGGCGCCTCGCCTCGGCGTAGATAGTGCCAAAGGCCAGCGAGGACTTGCCGGATCCCGAAACTCCGCAAAAGGCGACAAGACACCCGTGCGGAATATCCAGGTCCACGTCCTTCAGGTTGTGCTCAGAGGCCTTGCGGATCGAAAGCAGTGGTCTATTCATCAATTCAATCGCATGAAGTCAGTGTAGCCGAACTCCCTGAGTGCTCGCGGATCTCCCGGTCTGCATCACCGGCGAAGGACGCAGATCAGATCCACTCGCGTGAGGTGACGCAAGTCGGCCCCACCACGCGAGAAGGACGCAAGGTCAGTCCTCCCGGGTGAGAATGACGAAGTCATTCTCACGTCCGGCGCATGATTCACCGGCAGGTCAGTACCTCTGACAAGCGCCGGTCGGGCTTGACAGGCGCGGCAGCCGCAGGTTAACTACCTATTGATTAATGCCCTCACCGTCGCCGGCGCGATAGTCTGTATTCTGATAGCGACGCCCGCCCTCGCTCAGCGGATGACCCTCAGGGGCGACCCTGTCGAGGGGCGGATTATCTACCACTCCGCCGCTGTGGGCGCCAACGGCCTCTCGTGCTACGACTGCCACTCCGATTTCGACGAGAAGCGCGAGAAGGACGGGCTCATCCGCTCCGGGCACTCGCTCTACAACGCCGCCAGGCGCGGCGCGTTCTGGGGACAAGATCCCAAATCTCCCAACGTCTATCCAGACATCGCCCACGCCGCTGTGGTCTGTGTCGAGCATTTCATGCTCAGTCCAGACAAGCTCACCGCCCAGCAGCTCTTGAGTCTGCAGCTCTATCTTCTGAGCATCAACCGGCTGTCGGACACGCCGGCCCTGGCTCTAGCCTCGGGCGCCGACAAGACGGGAGAGTACGCACGCTTCGACGGCGGCGACAGGATCCGAGGTCGACAGCTGTTTTACGCCGCCTGCCACGTCTGTCACCCCAACGGCAAGGCCGGCATAGCCCCGGTAGCATTGGCCACCGACAAGGACCCTTCCTACTACGCCCGCACGATCAGAGAAGGCGACGGACTTGGGGCTGTCCTGGCCAGCATCGACCCGAATGCCTATGACCCGAAGTCCGGCAAGTTCATGCCCTTCTTCGGTGCCGACATCCTCACCAATCGGGACATCCGCGACCTGATCGCCCACATCAAGAGCATTCCCTCCGCGCCCATAGCAACGCCTCGGTGAGGCAAGGGGACGGATCAACGGGCGGGGGAGGATCTCCCCCTGTCGGCGAGAATCGTCCACCCGAAGCGACCGGCGTGAAAGAGAAGAGTGGCCACCATCCACCCAGCCATCGCTGTGAAGGCCTCCTCCGTGAGGTCCAGCGCAACTCCCGCCGTGAGCATGAGGAGATGGATGTTTCGCCGCGCCGCAATTAGGTGGAAGCGCGCATCGATCTTCCGGTAGTCGAAGAGCTCCCGTCCGAATCTCTTTCTGAACAGACCACTGGCGATCTTATCCAGCGCACACGAGCCCAGCAGGATCCACGTCGTGACGGCGAGAGGGCCATTGGCCAGCAGTTCACCTCCGGAAAAGTGCCAGCCCAGAGCTGCAAACCACAACAGCAGCCCCGAGGTCGCGGTGACGTGCTCGACCTTGCCCATGGCCTCGCTCAAATGCAGGGTTAACCGCGCCAGCTTGCCGTCGATGGAATCCAGCAGGACGCCCGACCAGGCGGCGACCGCGCCCGCCGCCAGGTGGCCCGCCGCGAAGCAGGGAACGGCGATCCAGATTCCGGCGATGGACAGGAGGGTAAACAGGTTCGGGGGCAGAGCTGTGCGGCTGAGTTGCCGCGTCATCCACCGCACCAGGTGGTAATACCCGTAGCGCGCCACAGCGTCGATCACGCCCTTGAAGGTGCGGTGGTACATCAGATGATCGACGCGGGCCACCTGGGACGGGTCGGTCAGGCGCACCGCAAAAGGCGTCAGCGTCAGACGCAGCGACGGCACGTACGATGACAGGTCCCGCGGACTGTAGGTTCTCGTCCCCGCCGTCGCCGCCGCAGCCGCCAGCGATCCCGCTCGCCAACCCCCAACCCGACGGCAGGCTGCAGCCAGGCGCCGGCCCCCCGCGGGGCTCAGATGAACCGCGGCCACCCTCTCTTCAGTCTCTACGACGCTGTCCGGCCCGACATCCGCTAGGTGGGAGAGGATGCGGTCATCGTATACGACATCTCCTTCCAGCAGCAGCACCGGGACATCGGTCTGTTCCAGCGCTTGGTACAGTTCCTGGATACTCTCCACCGACCGGCATTGGACGGGCGGCGCATACAGCCGACGCAAATCCGACCGCATGCGGCCGACCGCCGCTGCCGTCGCCGGCGTCGTCCAGACAATTATGGTGGCAGAGCCTCGCAGGGACGCCTCTCTCACCTGTCGCTCCACCAGGCTCATACCCCACACCTGCCAGGCGGAGGCGGCCCTCGTAGCGTCGATCCACACGTCTGGGAATCCCGTCGACGTGGTGAGCACGTGGGCGATGGCGCCGGCGGGCGCAACACCAGAATCGCCGGTCATGGCAAGAGGGTGGTCCCATCAGAACTGGGCCCGGTCAAACGGGGTATTAATCCGATCGCGCGGTCGTAATCCTTCAGGTTGTCAATTTCCGCCCACGGTAGATCTCCTGCCTCCACCGCGTGGAGACGGCCCGCGTCGATGAGGGGGCCATAAGCCGAAGTCGGAAAGACGTCCTTCTCATCGAGCTCCACGAGACGCTTCACGTCGGCGGCTACTGCGCGTGCGCCCGACGCTTCGAATTTCACCAGCTGAACACTCATGGCCTGGCAAGTGGCCGGATCCAACTGCTTGCCAACTGCTTTCACCCTCCCTCCCCGCGAAAATCGGACGTTCATCTCACCCGCCTGCAGCTTCACCGCACTGTCCACGGCAACGGCATTTGGCACCTCCGCTGCCAGCATCCGCTCCAGTAACCGCACGTGAAAGATGATGTCGCAGTTGAACAGGAAGGTGTCCGCGTCGAGCTCGTGTCGCGCCACGTACAGCGAGTATATGCTGTTCGTGGTGGCGAACTGCCGATTTTCCACATAGCGGACGGAGTCGCCGCAGTGGCGGCGGACCTGGTCGGCCAGGTAGCCGACCACCAGCACTATGTCCTCGACTCCAACCGCTCGAAGCGCCTGAAGCTGGTGGTCGACCAGCGGCTGCGGACCCAGGGGGACAAGACACTTGGGCAGGTCGTTGGTAAGTGGCCTGAGTCGCGTGCCGCCGCCGGCCGCCAGGATAATCGCTCTCATCTACTTAGACCTCACTCCAAGGCATCCATTCAAGGTCGCTCAATTGCTCGCCCCCCGCTGCTGCCGAGGCCTCTTGAGCCGAGCGCTCAAACGCTCGAGGAGGGCGCGATCTTCGGCCTCCAATCCCATGGCGCGCAGGGCGAAGACATAGACCAGCAGAAAAAGGAATAGAGGCACAACGGAAGTCTCCAGGAGTCCCCCAGTGGCGTCCCCGCGGGCCAGCCAGGCCACCCCGGCGGCGGCGCTGGCGGCCGCCACGGGTTTTATCTGCGAGCGCTCGAAAGGTCGAATGCCGTGAATGAGGCGAATCTGGACAATGCGAATGGCATTTACAAAAAACACCGATACCGTCGCCCCCAGGGCGGCGCCGTAGAGGCCGTACCCGTGGGTGAGCAGCCAGTAGTTGAGGAGAAAATTGCACCCAAGCCAAGCGCCGTTATTGTACATATTCAGGGACGGTCTCCCGGACATGGCCAGCAGGGGCTCGACGAGGGCGAAAGCGCCTTGTGCCAGTTTGCCGATGCAGAGCACAAACAGGATCTGAAGTCCGAGCTGCAGATCGACTGCCGCTTCGACCTTGCTGCCGGGCAAGAGCGGAAGCAGGCTCTCTCCGACGATGAAGAGCGCCGCGAAAATGGGGAGGTTGATGGTCAGGATCCACCTCGAGATGACGACGAAACGGTGCCCTAACTCTTCGTGCCGCTTCTCGTTGGACAGGTCGCTCACGACCGAACTGAAGATCGGATCGAATGCCTGAGGTGCCTTCAGCATGGCGTCGGCGACGCGACGTGCCAGGGCGTAAATCCCAACCTCGGCAGAACCTACGAACTTGGCCAGCATCAGCACATCGAGCTGCGTGAGCAGCCCGTACATCAGGTCGGTCAGCATTACGGGCAAGGAAAACCGGATCAATCCCCGCCAGTCACGCGTCCCGTTGCTGGGAAACAGGCTGTCCCCAAGGGAATAGAATCGCCGGAAGAACACCCCGGCCAGGAAGCAGGACGCCATCGCTACTCCCAGTTGCACCCAGGCTATCTCGGTCAGCCCCAGTCCCCCCAGCCCGATCACCAATCCGCCCGCCAGCAGGATCAGGGGGCCCGCAACGGCGAAGACGTAGACCTCGAAGTGCATGAGCCGCAGAGCCCGAATGGCGGCCAGGAAAACCCAGGCGACGGTCAGAAACGGCGCCGACCAGGCCATAATCCGCACGGCTTCGGCGATGGGCTTGTCGTAATAGGCGGCGATCGCCTCGGCGGCCAGGCTGACCCCGATGGCCACCACCAAACTCACCAGCAGACCGATCCTCAAGGCGGCCGCTATCACTCTCTGTGCCTCCCGGGGGCCGTCTGCCCGGATTCCGATGGCAAAACGGACGACGCCGCGCAGCAGACCGAAACGCGCCACCTTGTTCAGCGTCGCCACCATCCCCCAGGAGAGGGAGTAATCGCCGACCACATCCAGACCGCACAGCCAGCCCACGACAAAGAGAAACACGCCTCGCGTCGACCGGGCGAGCTTGCCGACGAAGTTGACGGAGGCACCCACGACCAGGTCCTTCATGTCCCCGTCCGTTGGCGACGCCTCTCTCCTCGATCTCGATTCCAACTTCGTCTCCCCACTGCCTCGTCGCGATTCTATTACTTGCCGGATTCGCCTTAAGGCCACACAATTAGTAACGGCGAATCAGTATCGGCGAATCAGTATCGGATAATTAGTATCACGAAGTTATGACAACTGGCCGAAACGTGACAGATAATCTGGATATTCCAGCGGTCGAGAAAGGCTGCCAATTGGGATCTCGATGCCGTCTCTGAAGCTCAACGCGAATGCCTGGCACGGCGATGGGGTAATCGAACTTCACCTCCCCGATAATTGGCAGCTGGACATCCTGGCGCCCGACGACGCCGCGGGTCTGACGCCCGGCGCCGTGGCGGCGGCGCTGGAGACGCCTATAGGGAGCCCCTCTCTGGCGGAACTCGCCCGCGATAGGGTCGGCGCTGTGCGCAGCAGGGCCAGCGCTCTCATCGTCGTCGACGACCTCGGCCGGCCCACTCGGGCCGAGGCCGTCATTCCGTCCGTGCTGGCAATCCTGACCGGCGCTGGCGTCAGTCCGGACCGCATTTCCTTCCTCGTCGCCACCGGCTCTCATCGACCTCTAAAGGAAGAGGAAATACGGCGCAAGCTCGGCAGCGATGTGGCGGCGCGATTCCCGGTGGCCAACCACGACGCCTTCGGGTCTGACCTGTGCCACCTGGGGAGACTGCCGTCAGGCCTGCCCGTCATCGTCAACCGACGCATTGCCGAGGCCGACCTGGTGGTGGGGATCAGCTGTGTCATCCCGCACTCTCTCACTGGCTTCAGCGGCGGTGGCAAGCTGCTTCTCCCGGGCGCATCCGGACTGCTCAGCATCGCCCATCTCCACAGCTTCGAACGCAAACGTCGACGCGGCGCGATTGACCGGACTACGGCCTTGCCGGATGCGCGCGACGCGGTG
>Ga0310122_10001185_pt1 | contig 16694 bp, 13 predicted proteins | sample CB6_Bottom_1051__FD_203503 | JGI IMG/M metagenome (GOLD analysis project Ga0310122, IMG submission 203503) | Marine microbial communities from Western Arctic Ocean, Canada - CB6_Bottom_1051 | ecosystem: Environmental > Aquatic > Marine > Oceanic | place: Canada: Western Arctic Ocean | collected...
TCGCTGCTGATCTCCGCGAGAGCTGAGGGCTCCGTCGGACGCCGAATCCCCACTCGACCGTTACTGGTCGTTGTTGGTGGTGGCGGCGCGCCGTCGGTCCTGGACCATCTGCTTGTAGTCTTCCTCGGTAAGCTCGATGTACCGCACGTGCGCGTGGTACATGTCGTCGTAGCTCCGCTGCCCCCACCCGACCCACTGTGTGGGGTCGGGATTGGCCCGGTTGCCGGCCGTGTTGTCGTGCCACGCCGTCAACTTGATCATCGTCCCCGCCGGCAGCAACGGCGCCACGTCGTCGGCGTAGACGTAGTTGACGTGCCAGTTGAAGTTGAAGTTTTCAACGTAGCTCAGCATCTCGACCCGCCCGGTGGGATAGATCGCCTCCAGTGACATCGACTTGCCACGCACGTGCATGTGGGGCTGATAGCTCAGTATCCTGGTCGCCGTCTCCAAGGGAATGAAGGCGTGATGCTTGGTCACGGTGTGCGGCGGGAGATCGAAGGTGTCCATTGCCTGGAAGACCCCCATGGGGCTGTGTTTGACCACGTACTTCGGCACCACGTCCTTCGGGTAGAACCAGACGCCAATCGACAGGTAGTCGGTGATCTCCTCGCCCACGGAGTGGTAGTGAATGTCAAAGCGGACTTTCTCACCCGCCTTCAACAACCGGCCGGTGTCGTCAGGGTAGATTTCCCCGGCCTTTCCGACCGCAAACTCGGCCAACGCAGAATTGCCGTGGTGCACGATCCGCCGGCCCTCGATGGTCGGCCGCACCTCGACTGCCTTGATCCAGCGGTCCTCCGTCATCCCCGAATCGACCACCGGCTGCCACCACTGGTCCTGCCCCTCGGCCGGCTGAGTCCACGGCGTCGAGGTCACGATGAGGTCCGGGTCGCGCCCCAGGAGGCTGCCCACCCGCCACCGCTCGCCGCTGGGCCACTCCCTGGTCGGGGGGAGGTCGTCGGGGTTACCGAGCGGTGCGCCCGCGTCGACCCATCGCACGATCGTGTCGATCTGCTCCGTCGTCAGGGAGATGTCGTTGACGAACTTCTGGATGCCGGTCGTCTTGGACATGTGCCACGGGGGCATGTCGCCCGCGACCACCTTCGTTCGGATCGCCCGCGCCCACGGGCGCACCTCTGCATAGGTCGTCAGCGACATCGGAGCCATCTGGCCGGTTCGATGGCAGGCTTCGCACTTCTCCTGCAGAATCGACGCGACGTCCTTGGCGAAGGTCACGTCCGGCGCCTGAGCCTGCGCAGCCCCCCCGAGCACGAGGAAGGCGCCAACCACCAGCATGCCCAGCACGCTCGTGCTTCCGTGCCGCCCAAACCGGTTCCCGAATGTTGTGTGCCGCATACGCCCTCTCCTCATCTCTACTGCACGTCAACCGTGAGATAGCCGTTTGTCCAGCAACACTGGAACCCGACGGCCATCACGAACGCTTGCGGGCCGGTATCGTCCCAGGCCAGCACCCTGAGGACGTATTCGCCCGGCTCGCTGAACGTTGCCGTGGTCACCGCCTTGCCGGTCTCATCGATCTGGGGCTCGGTCTCGCCGAAGGTGACCGTGCCGGAACCTCGATACTTGCTCCACGCCACACCGAACCGCGGCGCGGTCGCCTCGGTGTCTTCGTCCGGCGCACGCTGCTGCTCCCGCATCTTCCGGACCATATCGTCCCTCGCCCAGACGGTAATCGTAGCGTCGGGGAAGGTCGCCGCCACCGCGCCGCGCACCCCGCCTGGCCCCCGCCCGATCTCACCCGCAGGCTCGAACCGGACCACGGGGGGCGTGTTCTTGCTCGGCGCCTCCATCATGGCGTCGATCACCCACTCGGGACGCAGATGACCGGGGATGGCGATCGTCTCGCCACCTCTGACGACTGTCCACGTCAGCGTCTGGTCCCCGAAATCGGCAGGGACCACCGTCGTGAAGACGCCTGTCTGGCGGCGTGGGAGGAAATGGGTCGGCTGCCCCCGATCCGCGGGGCCTGGATCGAACCGGTTGTTGGGGCCGACCGGGATGTCCGGCCGTTCCTCATAGTTCCGGTTGAAGTAGCCCCACGACAGGGTGAACGTCCCGTCCCGGTTCTCGAACCAGCCTTCGAACGACGGCGACACACTTTGGCCGACGTCATGCGGGATCGGCACATCCCGCACGTTCTGCCCGTGTGTACCGACCGACACGTCGACCAGTGCGAGCAACGCTGCGCACGCCGTCGTCACGATCGCCCAACGTCGCATCTGATCACCCATCGTCTGGACGATTATTCTACCGTAAGGGCCACCAGCTCGGCCGGGTGGTCTCTATTCCCCACGGCCATGACGATGTACTGCTTCCCGTTGAGCATGTAGGTCATCGGGATCCCGGTCTGGTGCGCCGGCAGCTCGAACTCCGACACGACCACCCCTGTCAATTTGTCGTACGCACGGAACATCGGTCCACCGCTCGCACGACCCGGCACGGCGAACAGTCCGGAGCCTTCACCGGCAAAGACGAGCGCCTTGGTCACGATGACACCGCCGCGCTCGGGTCTTCCGGTCATCGGAATTTCGACGCCGGCCAGCGCTGGGTGGTCCGTGATGCAGTCCGGCGTCTCGCCGTTCGCGACCATCCAGATATGGTCGCCGGTGTTGAGATCGATCGCCGTGATCCGCCCGTAGGGCGGCTTGGTCAAGGGCAGGCCCTGCGGGCCCATCATGCCGCAGCCAGGGGGCGGTGTTCGCGGCCGCTGGTCTCCGCCGCGCGCAGCTCCGCCGCCGGGTCGCCGTCCACCCTGCCGCGCGGCCGGAGCGGCGGCGGAATCCCGGAGCGTGACGCCGTAGGCCATCGGGTTCGTGATCGAGGGCACGTAGACAATGCCGGTCTCGGCATCGGCTGCCGCCCCCTGCCAGTTCGCGCCACCGATTAGCCCGGGCAGAATCAGCGTACCCCGGAGACCGTTGGCACCCCGCACGCTCGGCGGCGTGAAGATCGGCCCAATCCGATACTGCGACACGATCTCGACCGCCTCCGCCTTCAGCGCCGGCGTGAAGTCGATCAGATCGTCGTGGGTCATTCCCTGGCGGTCGAACGCCGCGGGCTTCGTCGGAAACGGCTGTGTCGGCGAGGTCTGTTCCCCGGGAACGTCCGTTCGCGGGACCGGACGTTCCTCGATCGGCCACACCGGCTCGCCCGTCACGCGGTCGAACACATAGAGCCAGGCCTGCTTGGTCGCCTGCGCGATCGCCTTGATCGGCCGACCGTCGACGGTAATGTCGAGCAACATCGGCGCGTTCGGCGTGTCCCAGTCCCAGACCCCGTGATGCACGAACTGGAAGTGCCAGACCCGCTCGCCGGTGGCGGCGTCGAGGCAGACGAGGCTCTCGGCGAACAGGTTGTCTCCGGGGCGGTCGCCGCCATAGGTGTCGTTGGTGGCCGTTTCGATCGGCAGGTAGACGTACCCCAACTCCAGGTCGGCGGACATCGGCGCCCAGACACCCGTGTTGCCGGTATAGGTCCAGGAGTCGTCCTCCCAGGTGTCGTTGCCGAACTCACCTGCCACCGGGATGGTGTGAAAGATCCAGCGTCGCTCGCCGGTCCGTACGTCGTAACCCCGGACGAACCCGGTCGGGTTCTCCTTGGTCGGCGCAAAGGCCGGCTGCGCCGACCCGACGACGATGACGTCCTTCACGATGATCGGTGGCGACGTCGACCCGATGGAGCCGGTTCTGGGTCTCGGTCTGTCGAGGTCATCGTAGAGATCGACAATGCCTTCGAGCCCGAATTGCGGATCGGGCAACCCGGTCTGCGCATCGAGAGAGATCAGATTGTAGCCGGGGGTGATGTAGACGATGCGCCCGTCGGTGCCGTTGGTCCAGTACGCCACACCGCGGTGGTTCTTACGTGGCGCGGCCTCTCCTCGAGCGCCTTCGTTGTAGCGCCACACCCAGCGCGTCTCGCCGGTCTCGGCATCGATCGCGACCACGTCGCGCTGGGCTCCCGACGTGACGTACAGCACGCCATCGACCATCAACGGCGTGGCCTGGTAGTTGGTCTCCGGACGCGGCCCGGGGTCCTCCGGCGTCCAGCGCCACGCGATCGTGAGGTCCTGGACGGTGTCCTTGTTGATCTGGTCGAAGGGCGCGTATCGCGTGCTGCCGGCATCGCCGTTGTAGAACCGCCACTCGCCGTCGACCGTCCCGGTTTGCGCCGAGGCCACGACGGCTCCGCAGAGCAGGCCCGTGAACAATGCCACAACACGAAGGCGTACCGCTGACATCCTACCCCCCTATCGTCCGGTGGTCATGACCGCCAGGACCGTGAAGCCTTCGCGAAGCCGTCGTGCCGTCTCGCGCTCGGCGTCTTCGGGCGTGCGCGCCACGATCGGATAGCCACACGGGATGTTCCTCTCGAGGCACGCCTCGAGGACCTGATGCACGAGCGCGTCGACCCGCGGGGCGTTGGGACCGTCCTCGCCGGCCGAGCTGGCCAGATCGGTCGGTCCCAAGAAGATCACGCCAATACCCGGCACATCGAGGATCTCGTCGAGATGCTCGATCCCGGCCAACGTTTCGACCTGCAGCATCGCGACCAGCGTCCCGGCCGGATCGAGCGGCCAGACATCGGCACCGGCCGCCCGCGCGACGCGCATCGAGCTGACGGCGGCCATGGCCTGTGCCCGTGTCTCGATGTCAGGGAACATCACACCCAACACGCCCACGTCGAGCACCTGCTTGACCACCGCCTCGGGCGCGTCTCTCGCCGCGAGCGGAATACGCACGATCGGCGTGACGCCGGGCGCACCGTCGCCCGCCCGCATCCCGGCAACAGCCTCGCGAACCGCGTCGATGTCGAAGTCCCCGTACTGTTCGTCGATGACCGCGAAGTCGAGGTCGGGGCCGGCGGTTCGTGTGAAGGTGCCAATGGCGGGCTGCCCCTGTTGCAGTCGCTCGATGACTTTATTGACCGGGGCCGCCTCCTGCGCGTACAGCGGCTGCCGCGGCTGCACCGCCGCACCGGTGAGAGCGGCGGTGCACGCGGCAGCAAAAGCAAGGGGCATTCGTCGCATGTTTGCCCATCATACCGGGAGGCGGCCTGGGACGCCCCGATCTTCTATCCCCATCCGAACACGCTGGCGTATTCAGAGCATCTTCTTGGCATCGCCGTCCTGACCGCACCAAGGGCTCTCGAACGGCTACGACCTCTACTTCTTCGCGCTGCCGGTCGTCGCGGTCATCGCGTTCGAGCTGGTCCGCACAGATCAACAACTGGTCCGGTCGCGCGAGGACATCGCGTGGTACAGCGCCGACGTCGCCTCCTATCTGGAAGGGTCCCCTGCCCTCACGCTGTGGGGAGACACGCTCTCGTCGGCCGGGCAGGAGACCGACCTGTTTCCGGGGCAGACAGGCCAGACCAGCGATTGGGCCTGGTCGGTCCACGAGCTGTCGATCTGGGAGCGCTAGCAGGGATTCATATCGCGAGTGCGGTTGTCAGCGGCGGCCGCACGCCGCGGAACTTTCACCACGAACCGCTAGTCTAATTCAGTGGCAGCGACACGCCCGGTGTGGCGTGTCGCGCCCAGGACGGCCAAAACGGCACGGGCGGAGTCTAAGGACCCAGGCGGGAATCAGCATGCCACTCTGCCCGCCGATGCATCCCGCCCGGCTTCGCCAGCCGCCGCCCGGCCCGTTCATATCCGGGCTATGGTCAGGTTTCGCCGAAGCCGTGGCAACGGCGGATGGCTCGTCGCTCACATCCTCCCGGTATGCGCGCTTCTCACGTCTTGCTGGGCGGGCGCCTCGACGCCCAGCAGTGGCACCTGTGTTCCCGCCTGCGTCCTCAGTGGCAGTGCGGTCGGAGGAGGTCACGTGTTTGTCGGGGAGGGAATCAGCGAGATGAACCGCAAGGGAAAGATGGGGTGGCTCGCAGCGACGGTGACCGCAACGGTCCTGTGTGCCACGGCGAGATCCACGCTCCTCTTCGCGCAGGAACAGGCAGACGAGCAGCCGGTCAGGGTCTTCTTGGATTGCCAGGGCCGGGCGTTGTCTGGCTGCGACTTCGATCTCGTCCGTCGCGAAATCGCCTGGGTGGACTGGGTTCGAAACAGAGAGGATGCGGACGTGCATCTGCTGGTGACATCCACGCGGACCGGGGCCGGGACCGTGCTCGAGATGCAGTTCATCGGGCGCGGGCGTTTCGAGGGCGAGGATTCCTCGTTGACGCATGCCTCCTCGTCTACCGACACACGGGATGAGCTCCGACGCCGCCTCACCGAGCGATTCAAGTTGGGGCTGGCGGGCTATGCCGGTGCGACGCCGGCCGCCGAGCGCCTCCGGGTGGAGTACAACGCGCCTGCTGCGACGCTCGCCGTCACGCCCGAAAACGACCCATGGAATCTCTGGGTGTTCGGCGTCTCGGCAGGGGGGTCGGCCCGCGCCCAGTCGCGGACGTCGTCGACCAGCGTAAACGGGTCGTTGTCCGCCAGCCGTACATCGGAAAACTGGAAGTTCAGGTGGGGCGCCCGAGCGAGATACTCGGAGGACGACTTCGAGTTCTCCGACGGCAGCACGACCACCAGCCTCCGACGCACGTCAGGGACGGACGTGCTGCTGGTGCGAAGCGCGGGTCCGCACTGGGGCATCGGAGGCCGTGCATCGGTCACCTCGTCGACCTTCTCGAATCAGCATATTCGTTTCAACATCCAGCCCGCGGTTGAATACAACATTTTTCCGTACGCCGAATCGAGTCGGCGACAGTTTACGTTGCAATACCGGGTCGGCTCATCGCAGGTACAGTACGACGAAGAAACCCTCTACGGGGTGCTCGAAGAAACCCTCTACGAGCAGATGTTCACCTCGTCGCTGAGCCTTCAGCAGCCGTGGGGCTCGTCCAGCCTGGCGATCACGGTGTCGAACTTCCTGGACGACGCCGGAAAGAACCGCATCAGTGTGTTTGGCAACGCGAACGTTCGCATTGTTCGGGGACTGTCGCTCAGCTTCTTCGGGACCGTCGCCCGCGTTCGCGACCAGGTGTTCCTGCCGCGCCGCGGCGCGTCCGACGAAGAGGTCTTGCTGCGGCAGCGGGATTTGCAGACCGACTTCAACTACTCGCTCAACATCAACCTCCGTTTCACGTTCGGTTCAATCTTCAACAACATCGTGAACCCACGCTTTGACGGGGGTGGTGGGCAGGTCTTCTTTTTCGATTGAGCGGCGCACAGCAGTCGGCCGCGCCGCGAATCAGACCCCGTACTCGGTCACTGGCTGCCGACAGCTGCACCATGGTGCCGTCCGGGTCGGCGTGGGCGTCGGTCCTCGAGCTCAGCGCCCCGACCGCTCCCGGGTCTTGGTGCAACGGGGGCTGTCGGCACGGACTGCTACCGGCGACGCGGCGGCGGCTTCGGCAGCGGCTTGCGTGGCAGCAGCTCGTCGCGGTTCGCAGCGTGGTAGACGAACGAGGCGACGATCACCGCGTTCTTCATCATGTCGGAGGCCTGCACGCGCTCGTAGACATCCAGGTTCGTATGGTGCGTGCGCGAACCGTACTCGACCGGGTCCTGGATGAACTGGAACCCGGGCAGCCCGACCGCGTCGAACGCCAGATGGTCGGTGCCGCCGGTGTTGCGGATGCTCAGCGTGGACATGCCGAGGTTGGCGAACGGCGCCATCCAGGCTTCGAAGACCGGCGCGATCGCCTCGTTCCCCTGCAGATACACCCCGCGAAGCAGCCCGGTGCCGTTGTCCACGTTGAAATAGCCTGACAGCGAGGCGTGGGCCGGCTTGAGCGCCATCGTTTGCCGGTCGCCGAAGTGCTTGGTGACGTAGGCGCGTGAGCCCAGCAGGCCCTGCTCTTCACCGGTCCAGAGCGCAATCCGCACCGTGCGACGCAGCGGCAGCCCGGTGGCCTTCAGAATCCGCATCGCCTCCATCATGACCGCCGAGCCGGCGGCGTTGTCGGTGGCGCCGGTGCCGGCGTGCCACGAGTCGAAGTGCGCGCCGAGCATCACCACCTCGTCGGCCCGGTCGGTGCCCGGAATCTCGGCGATGATATTGAACGTGTCGAGGATGTCGTCGTGGAAGGTGTTCCGCACGTTGAGCTCGAGTGTGACCGGGATATCCTTGTCGAGCGTGCGCACAATACGGCCATAGTGCTCGGACAGCAGCACCACCTGCGGCGCGACCGGCGGGTCGTCCAGGTTTCGCGAGCCACCACTCCCTACCCAGACGCTGCCGGTATCGCCACGCTGCGACCCTGGATTCGGGCCCGGCTGGATGAGCGCGGCCACACCCTCTTCGACGAAGAACGCCATCCGTCGGTCCGCGAAGCCCCGGCCCCCGCGGCCACCACGGCGCCGGCCCCGCCGCTGGGCCGGATCGGGCTGCGCGGCGAGCCCGGCGAGCTGTTCGTCGGTATAGCGACGCCCCGGCGCCTCGAACAGCGCCTGCACGTCTGGGGCGGGGGCGGTCAGCACGAACTTGCCGGCCAGCGTGCCGCGATGTGTCTCGATATCGGCGTCGTTCCCGATAATCGCCAGCACCGTCTCTCCGGTCACCACGCCGCCGGTCCCGGGTGTCCAGGCCTTCGAATAGCCGATCAGGGGATAGGCCTGCGGCTCGATCGCATGCGCATAGAACCGCTCGTTGCTCCAACCGCGGCCGAACTCGCCCCACACGTCCTGGGCGATGTTAGACAGGCCCCACTCGGCGAACTGCTCCACCGTGTAGTCGGCGGCGGCCTGAAGATTGGGCGACCCGGTCAGCCGTGGGCCGTGGACATCGGTCAGCCAGCTCATCAGCTCCATCACCCGGGAACGTTCGAACCCTTCGGCCTTGATGGCGAAGACAGCGTCTAGATCGACCGGTTCGTCGCCCTGCCCGGCGAGCGGGAGCGCTGCGGCAACGCCGAGAAGGACGACCACCAGGACGGTGCGGGCGACCGCGGACGGTCGCCGAGTAGCTAGGCTGAACATGGTATCTCCTCCGAAGGGTCGACAAACCGCGGAACGGTCGACGATAGTGTAAGCGCCCGCGCAAGAACAACTTCCCATTTTCGGCCGCCGATCCATCCCGTAAAGGTCTGGCCCTAAGAGATCGGCCTCTAGATCGGGGGCGGTTCGAACCCTCCGAGCGCAGCCTCCAGGTGACCGGCGACCGCGAGCGCGATGTCCTCTCGCGCGGGCGCCGCGACGACCTGCACGCCGATCGGCAGCTCCTCCGGCGAGGTGCCGCCCCGCACGACAACACCCGGCCATCCGGTGACGTTGTAGGTGAGCGTATAGCTGTAGTCGGGCAGGTCGGTCGTGCCGTGAGGAATCGCCGGCTTGGCGTTCACCGGACTGAGGATCACATCGTGATCCTCGAGGTACCGGTGCATCCTACTGCGCAGGTCGTACCAGTCGACCAGCAGCTGATCGAGCTCGACCGCGGACCGCGCGGGTCCCTCCGTCGGGATGGATGCCTCGGTCGTCCCGGCGGCACGCAAGAGCCGCCGGACGGCTGCCCTGCCGTCGGCTCCAAACACCCCGAAGCCGAGCCCAAACGATTCCTCGATCCCATCGGGACGCGACTCGTCGACCCGCGCGCCCACGTCGGCCATGACCTCCGCCGCGGCGCGCACGACGGCCTGAGTCTCGGGGGTCGGCGTCCGGACGCCATTGTCGACGTGGAACCCGATCCGCAGGGTGCTGAGATCGACGGTACCGGGCTCTCCAAGCGGCATCGGCACGATGGCCGGATCGACGTTGTCCGGTCCGGCGAGGATCGGCAGCAGCAGGACCAGATCATCCACGTATCTGCCGAACGGCCCGATCTGCTGGAACGCGTCGTGCGTGCCGCCGAACGGGAAGATGTGACCGGTGCGGGGCACTCGCCCGTGGGTCGGCTTGATGCCGGCAATCCCGTTGAAATGCGCCGGCAGCCGGATGCTCCCGCCGTAGTCGCTCCCGATATCGAACGCCGCGCCACCACAGGCGACGATCGCGGCGGCGCCGCCGCTGCTCCCCCCGGGGGTGCGCATGACATCCCAGGGGTTGTTGGTCCGGCCGTACACGAGATTGTCCGTCTCGTAGGAGAGCGTGAGCTCCGGCGTGTTCGTCTTGCCGAGAAGGATCGCACCGGCGGTCTTCACGCGGTGGACAACCGTGGCGTCTCGCTCGGGCACGAAGCTCGCACGACCGGTCGAGCCCCCTGTCGTGATCATCCCGGCCGTATCGAGCGAGTCTTTGATCGTCATCGGTACGCCGTGGAGCGGCCCCACCGGCTCTCCACGCGCGACCGCCTCGTCGGCGCGCCTGGCATCCGCCCGCGCCTCGTCGGCGCGCAGCTGCACGACCGCGTTCAGCGCGGGGTTCACCGCGTCGATCCTCGCCAAACAGGCGTCGACCACCTCGACGGATGACGTGCGCCTGTCGCGAATGGCCGACGCCAACGACCGCACCGACGAGTAGTGCATCGGGTCCCCAAGGGCGCCGGCCGGATCGGGCCCGGGTGCTGAACCCGCATCGGATCCTCCCCGGCAACTGGCCGCCACGGCGGCGAAGACGGCGCCGCCTACCAGCTTGACGGCGTCTCGCCGACTGAGTGAAGAGTCCGTCATCGGTCTGCCTCCTTAGGAAGGAACGCCGCGATCCTGAGCGGGTCCGCCGCTGCCGCTCTCGATCTTCATCGGCAGCGCGACCACGTAGCTCCCTGTGGCGGGCAGCGCCGAGAGGTTGGCGACGTTCTCGAAGCCCGAGATGCTCTCGGCGTAGAGGATCACATGCGCGCGGAAGTCGGTAGATTGGCCGCGGTCGATGCTCGGGGTGTCGATCCCGACGGCGACGATGCTGCGGTTGTCCACGAGCCAGCGGGCCGCCTCGGCGCTGATCCCGGGGAAGTGTAACTCCGCCACCGCCGCGTCCCCAGTCAGGTGGGTGCCGAGATACGCCGTGCGGTTGCTCCAGCGGTCGGCCCACCCGGTGTGGATCAAGAGAATCGCTCCGTCCGGAGTCGCTCCGTTCTCCGCCTCCCACGCGGTGAGGTCGTCCACAGACACAAGGTAGTCCGGTGTCACATGCGCGGTGACGCCGACCACCGCCGCGGGCCCGATGAGCCCCGAAAGCGGGATCTGGTCGTTCGTCAGGCCACCCTCGGCGAAGTGAATCGGTGCATCCAGATGGGTGCCACCGTGCTCGGCCGACGCGAACTGATACGACGCGTAGAACCAGCCACCCTGGGTGGGTCCGAACGCCAGCTCCTCCAGCTGAAAGCCCGCCGTGTCGGTCGGCCAGTAGATCGTCGACTCGGAGAAGGCGTGCGTCAGGTCGACCCACCGTCCCCCGGTGCCGTCGAAGACCGCGCCGTAGTCGACTGGAGACGTGGCGGGTGGCCCACAGGCGACGAGGACCGTGACGAGAATCAACGGAACGACTCGACGCATGAAGATGACCCCCGACACTTAGTGGCCCGTGTCCGCTTCCACACGCGACAGCAGTTGGAAGGGCCCGTCGCGCAACAGACCCTTGAACGCCTCGGCTCCACCCGCCTCCAGCTCGACAAAGCTCCTCGCACGGTCGTCGAGACGGAAGCGTGCCGCCCGGCGGAAGTCGGAGGGCCCCCACTCGAGCTGGTCCGCCAGCCGCCGGGCCTCGGACAGCGCCGTCTCCCGGTCCATGTCGAGCTCGAGTTCCACGATGGAGAACGCCCGCGGGAAGTTGAGGACCGCGAAGGTCGCACACGCGAGCGCCAGCACGGCAAACGCCACCCAGAAAACAGGTCTCTGGAACACGGGCACCTCCGCTGCCAACGGCGCCATTCACGACACCTCATCGAAGAGAACCGGGAGATACAGCGCCGATTATCGCCGAGAGACGGAAAGTTTCAAGGGTGCGTCCGCCCGCAGATGATGTGGCGAACCTCCGAGACAGGACACGAGTGGCACTAGAATGGCTGACACCGGTGAAGACAATTGGAGTGCTTCTGACCCACGGGCGGGAGTTGCGGTGATGTCGGCGTGTGTCATCCGGGCGGCCACGGTCGACGACCTGGAGACAATTGCCGACTTCAATGCCCGCCTCGCGGAAGAAACCGAGGACACGTCACTCGATCGCGAGACGGTGCGTCAGGGTGTGCGGGCGCTACTGTCTGACCCCACGCGCGGCGCGTACTACGTGGCGTCTGCCGATGGCCGGATCATCGGCCAGATCATGCACACCCGCGAGTGGAGCGACTGGCGCAACGGCGACATCTGGTGGATCCAGAGCGTCTATGTGCACCCGGATCACCGCCGGCTGGGTGTGTTCCGATCGCTCTACGCACACCTGAAGCGGCTGGCCGAATCGGACCCGCGGGTCGTGGGGCTCAGACTCTATGTGGAACTGGACAACCACGCGGCTCAGGCCACCTACCAGGGTCTAGGGATGACGCGGGCTCGCTACCAGATCATGCAACACCTGTTCGGCGCGGGACGCCGCCCCTCATGACGGGTCGTCGTGTCCCATCGCCCACCTGATCCCCTCCAGCAGATGACGCTGAAACCGTGCGTCATCCCACACCCCGGGTCGGTGTCCCAGTGCCGTGTAGAACACGCGGCCGTCCCCTTCCCGACGGGTCCATGCGAGGGCGAAGTCCCGGTCGCTTCTCTTGATGCCTGATGCCGCGAGGTCGACCGACCCGACATCGAGGCTCAAGAGCACGTCGACCGCGGCACGGGACCACTGGCGGAACTGGTAGATCTCGTCGTCGATTCTGAACGACGCACCAAGGTGGCGGGTCGAGGGGTGTGTCTGGTCCTCGACACGGACGGTGACCTCCTGTCGCCAGGGGTGACCGTCGAAGTAGCCACCGATGAGGGCCAGGTAGCCGGGCCAGTCATAGAACGTGTCGGTGGCACTGTGCACCCCGACAAAACCGCCGCCCCCGCGGACGTAGGCCAGCAACGCGGCCTTCTGGTCGTCACGCATCGGGAGCTCGCCGGTCGTGTAGAAGACGACGGCGTCGTAACGGTCAAGCATGTCGGCCGTCACCGTCGACGCGTCATGCGACACGGTGACGTCGAACGCACCCGAATCGGCACCGATGCGCCCGAGGACCGCTTCGGAGTGACCGAGGACCATGTGCGCGAAGCCCGCCGATTGCGTGAGATACAGCACCTGGTGTGGCGCGGCCCGCAGGGCCGTCTGCTGGTCGCTCAGCGGCGGCAGCGTCAGCGTGACGACCCCCACGAAGAAGACGAGAGCTGGCGTGCGGTTGCGCGTCAATCCGGTCGATCCAGTCATGGGGGGATCCTCACATTCCGTGGCGGGGTCATCGTTGCTCGCGCGGGTAGGGACCCATGAGTATCCTAGACTAACTCCAATGGCACTGCTGGGTCTCGACATCGGAACGACGGGCTCGCGGGCGGTGCTCGTCGATGGCGACGGGCACCTGCTGGCCACGGCGACCGAGCCCCACGAGGCGTTCGCCTCACCGGAAACAGGATGGGCCGAGCAGCACCCGGACGATTGGTGGCGTGCCGCGCAGCACGCCGTTCGGCGTGTGCTGTCCACCGGCACGGCGGCACCTGGCGATGTGCGAGCCGTCGGGCTGGCCGGTCAGATGCACGGGGCGGTGCTGCTGGACAGCGCCGACGTCGTCGTCCGACCGGCCATCATCTGGTGCGACCAGCGGACCGACGAGCAGTGTCGCTGGTTGACGGCGCATGTCGGCGCGACACGTCTCGTCGGGCTCGTGTCGAACCCCGCGCTCACCGGGTTCACACTGCCCAAGCTGCTCTGGGTCCGCGAGCACGAACCGGACACCTGGGCACGGGTGGGCGCCGTGCTGTTGCCCAAGGACTACGTGCGGCTGCGGCTGACCGGCGAGCGCGCCACCGACGCCGCCGACGCCTCGGGCACCCTGATGTTCGATGTCGCGAACCGTCGCTGGTCGTCCGAGCTGTTGGTCCTGACCGGAATCGAACCCGCATGGCTGCCGGTCGTCCATGAGGGCCCGGCCATCACGGGCCGGGTGACCGGTGCCGGGGCACAGGCCACGGGCCTCCGGGTCGGCACGCCCGTCGTGGCGGGTGGGGGCGACCAGGCGGCCGGAGCCGTTGGCATGGGTATCGTGAGGCCCGGTACAGTCAGTGGCACCATCGGCACCTCCGGCGTGGTCTTCGCCGCGACCGACCGACCCGCGCTGGACCCGCTCGGGCGCGTCCACACGTTCTGTCACGCGGTGCCGGACCGCTGGCACGTCATGGGAGTGACGCAGGGTGCCGGTCTGTCACTGCGATGGTTCAAGGACACTTTTGGCGTGGGTGGCCCCGGTGGCCATGCCGGTCGGGATCCCTACGACCTGCTGTGCGACGAGGCCGCACAGGCACCCGTCGGGTCCGACGGTGTAACCTGGGCCCCGTATCTAATGGGCGAGCGCACCCCCCACCTTGACCCGCACGCGCGCGCCGCGCTGGTCGGGTTGTCGGCGTCACACACACGCGCGCACGTCACGCGCGCGATCCTGGAGGGGGTCGCGTTCAGCCTGAGAGAGAGTCTCACGATCATCGAAGACATGGGATTGCCCGTCACGCGGATTCGCCTGGGTGGTGGTGGCGCCCGCTCGCCCCTGTGGCGACAGATCCAGGCTGATGTCTACGGTCAGACGGTCGAGGTGCTGGCGGCCGAGGAGGGTGCGGCCTATGGCGCGGCGCTGCTCGCCGGCGTCGGGTGCGGCGTGTGGAGCACCGTCGACGAGGCGTGCGACCGGGTCGTCCGTGTGGCCGAGACGATCCACGCGGTACCCGAGCACGTGGCGATCCTCGACGAGCGCTACAATCGGTTCCGCACGCTGTATCGAGCGCTGCACCCGACACCATGACCCACGACCCATGACCACCGACCCGTTCGAACCCCGACCTGAGCACAAGTTCTCGTTCGGCTTGTGGACGGTGGGCAACCCTGGCCGCGATCCGTTCGGCGACCCCGTCCGCCCCCGCTTGTCTCCTGGTGAGATCGCGGCGCTGCTCGGCGAGGTTGGGGCCTGGGGCGTCAACCTCCACGACAACGACCTCGTGCCGATAGACGCCACCCCCGCCGAACGCGATCGGATCGTGCGGCACTTCGGCCAGGCCTGCGAGCGACATGGTCTCGTCGTCCCGATGGTCACGACCAACCTCTTCACCGACCCCGCGTTCAAGGACGGTGCCTTTACCGCCAACGACCCGGCGGTCCGCGCGCTGGGTGTACAGAAGGCGATGGGAGCCATGGACATCGGTGCCCAGCTGGGGGCCAAGATCCTGGTCATGTGGGGAGGGCGCGAGGGCACGGAAACTGACGGGTGCCGCCGACCGGATATCGCGATTCAGCGGTTGCGGGAAGCGGTCAACTTTCTCTGCGAGTACTCGATCAGCAACAAATACGACTACCGGTTCGCGCTGGAAGCCAAGCCGAACGAGCCGCGAAGCGACCTCTACATGGCCACCACCGGCGCCTACCTTGGGTTCATTCCGACCCTCGACCATCCGGAGCTGGTCGGGGTCAACCCCGAGGTGGCGCACGAGCACATGGCCGGGCTGAACATGACCCATGCCGTCGCGCAGGCCTGGGAAGCGGGCAAGCTGTTCCACATCGACCTGAACGACCAGGTGATCGGACGATACGACCAGGACTTTCGTTTCGGGGCGGCCAACCCGAAGGCGGCGTTCTGGCTCGTGAAGTTTCTCGAGGAGGTCGGCTACGCGGGGCCACGCCATTTCGACGCGCACGCGTATCGCACGGAGGGGCTCGAGGGCGTCAAGGACTTCGCCCGCGGATGCATGCGGACGTATCTGATCCTGAAGGACAAAGCCGTGCGGTGGATCGCCGACCCCGAGATCAGCGAGCTCGTTGCGGAGCTGGACCGCAGCTCACAGCCGTCACCGCCGCTCGGGCAGTACAGCGACGCCACCGCGCGCGCGCTTCGGGAGCACCGGTTCGACCGTCAGGCGCTCGGTGCGCGCGAGCTGGCCTACGAGCGTCTCGACCAGCTGACGATCGAGATCCTGCTGGGAGTGCGGTCGCCACCCGGTTGACCGACCGCGTCGGGGCGGAACCCGGCCACCGCATGCTGTCACTCCGGTGACAGACACCATGATCGGCCGTACCAGCACATCGAAACAGCGAGTGTGATATCAGTGTTCGGCCATGGCACGACATGTGACGTTGTTCACGGGACAGTGGGCCGACCTGTCGCTCGGGGAGCTGGCCCCGAAGGCGCGCGGCTTCGGGTTCGACGGGCTGGAGCTGGCCTGCTGGGGAGACCATCTCGACGTCGACCGCGCGGCCACCGACCAGGCCTACTGTGACGCCCGGACGGCGCTCCTGGCTGCACACGACCTCGGGTGCTGGGCGATCTCGCATCACCTGGCCGGACAGCTGGTGTGTGACCTCAACGATGCGCGGTCGGACGCGTTTGCGCCCGCGGCGACGCACGGGAACCCCGACGCCAAGCGTGAATGGGCTGTCGAGACGATGAAGAACACCGCGCGTGCTGCGCGGAACCTCGGCGTCCCGGTCGTCTGCGGCTTCACCGGGTCGTCGATCTGGCACCTGCTCTATTCCTTTCCGCCGGTGACACCGGAGATGATCGACGCCGGCTATCGGCAGTTTGCCGAGCTGTGGCACCCGATCCTGGATGTCTTCGACGAGTGTGGCGTGCGGTTCGCCCTCGAGGTGCATCCGACCGAGATCGCCTTCGACATCGTGAGCGCGCACCGCGCGCTCG